>Ga0070680_100004638_pt1 | contig 10334 bp, 7 predicted proteins | sample KBSC73BmetaG_FD_64672 | JGI IMG/M metagenome (GOLD analysis project Ga0070680, IMG submission 64672) | Corn rhizosphere microbial communities from Kellogg Biological Station, Michigan, USA - KBS C7-3B metaG | ecosystem: Host-associated > Plants > Roots > Rhizosphere | place: USA: Michigan... | reverse complement strand
ACCGCTTCGCCAGGTGCTCGGCCACGAGCCGGCCCGTGTAGCCGCTCGCCCCATAGACGATCACGTCGAATTCGGCCTTCGGGTCCATGCGCCCTCTCCTTCGGACGGCAGGCACCTTGGCTTTCATTGACGCTGTAAGCAAACGCGAAGCTTGGCGCCGCCCGCTATCGGCCGCGCGCTGGCCGTTCCTGGCCGGGCCCTTCGATCAGGCCCAGCTCCGGCAGGCGCGAGCTGCGCGCGGCGCCCGCTGCGATGAGCGATGAAACGTAACGGGAACATGCTATAGGGGCCGCATGGCCGACGCGGGCGCGCAGCTTCCCGACCTCCTGCCGCCGAAGTTCAAGGCGTGGTTCGACGGGCGCGGCTGGACCGCGCGCGCGCACCAGCTGGCGATGATCGAGCAGGCCCGCGCCGGCCGCGACGCCCTGCTGATCGCCCCCACCGGCGGCGGCAAGACGCTCGCGGGCTTCCTGCCGAGCCTCATCGAGCTCGCCGAACGGCCGCCCGCCAACACGCCCGCCGGCCTGCACACCCTCTACATCTCGCCGCTCAAGGCCCTGGCGGTCGACGTCGAGCGGAACCTCAACGCGCCCATCCTGGAGATGGGACTGCCGATCACGGCGGAGTCCCGAACGGGCGACACCGGCCTCTCGCGTCGGCAGCGCCAGCGGGTGAAGCCGCCGGAGATCCTGCTCACCACCCCCGAGCAGCTCGCCCTGCTCTGCGCCTGGGAGGGCGCGCGGCTGCTGTTCGAGAGCCTGAGGTGCGTGATCCTCGACGAGATCCACACCCTGCACGCCTCCAAGCGCGGCGACCTCCTGGCGCTGGATCTCGCACGCCTCTCCACGCTTGCCCCGCACATGCGCCGCGTCGGGCTTTCGGCGACGGTCGACGATCCGGAGGTGATCAAGCGCTGGATGGCCGGACCGGCGGGACCTGGGGCGATCGAGCTCGTGACGGGCCCGGCGGGGGCGCAACCGATCGTCGACATGCTGCTCTCGGAGGGGCGCGTGCCCTGGGCCGGGCACACCGCGCAGCACGCCATGGCGGAGGTCTACGAGGCGATCAAGCGCTCGAAGACGGCGCTGGTGTTCGTCAACACCCGCTTCCAGGCGGAGTTCGCCTTCCAGGAGCTCTGGCGGCTGAACGATGACGCCCTGCCGATCGCGCTGCACCACGGCAGCCTCGCGGCCGAGCAGCGGCGCAAGGTGGAGGCGGCGATGGCCAGAGGCGCGCTGCGCGCCGTGGTCTGCACCTCGACGCTCGATCTCGGCATCGACTGGGGCGACGTGGACCTGGTGATCCAGCTCGCCTCCCCGAAAGGGGCGGCGCGGATGGTGCAGCGCATCGGCCGGGCGAACCACCGGCTGGACGAGCCCAGCCGCGCCCTGTTCGTGCCGGCCAATCGTTTCGAGATGCTCGAGTGCCAGGCGGCGCGCGAGGCGATCGCCCAGAACGTGCTGGATGGCGATCCGCCGCGAGAAGGCGCGCTGGACGTGCTGGCGCAGCACGTGATGGGCTGCGCCTGCGCCGAGCCCTTCGACCTGCTCGAGCTCTACGACGAGGTGCGGACGGCAGGCCCTTACCGCGAGCTTTCCTGGGAGGACTTCGAGCAGGTGGTCGATTTCGTCTCCACCGGCGGCTACGCGCTGAAGACCTACGACCGCTTCCGCAGGATCGTGCGCGGGCCGGACGGGCGCTGGCGGGTGCGCAACGGCGAGGTCGCCCAGCGGCACCGTCTGAACGTCGGCGCCATCGTCTCACCGGCCATGCTGGCGGTCAGGATCGCGGGCCGGCGGGGCTCGGTCGGGCGCAAGATCGGAGAGATCGAGGAGGGCATGCTGGAGATGCTCGATCCGGGCGACACCTTCGTGTTCGCAGGTCAGGTGTGGCGCCTGATGGGCATCACCAATCTCGATGTCCTGGTGCAGCCGGCGAACGACCACGACGCCAAGATGCCCTCGTGGGGCGGGTCGAAATTCGCGCTCTCCACCTTCCTCGCCAAGCGCGTGCGCCAGCTGATGACGGATCAGGACCACTGGCGGGTGCTGCCATCGGACGTCCGCGAATGGCTGGAGGTGCAGCGCGACCGATCGCTGATCCCGGCCGAGGACGAGATGCTGCTGGAGACCTTCGCCCGCGGCCGACGGCATTTCATGGTCTGCTATTCCTTCGAGGGCCGCCTGGCGCACACCACGCTCGCCATGCTGCTGACGCGCCGGCTGGAGCGGCTGGGCGCGGCGCCCTTGGGGTTCGTCTGCAACGACTACGCGCTGGCGGTCTGGGCGCTGAATCCGCTCGATGGCCTCGACTACGACGCGCTGTTCGCCGAGGACATGCTGGGCGACGACCTCGAGGCCTGGCTCGCCGAGAGCTTCATGATGAAGCGGGCCTTCAAGGGTTGCGCGATCATCGCCGGGCTGATCGAGCGACGCTTTCCGGGCGACCGGCAGAAGACCGGCCGGCAGATCACTTTCTCGACCGACCTGATCTACGACGTGCTCCGCCGGCACGAACCGGACCACCTGTTGCTGCGCTGCGCCAGGGCCGATGCGGCGACCGGCCTCATCGACGTGGCGCGCCTGGGCCAGATGTTGTCCCGCATCCGCGGCCGGATCCGGCACGCGCGCCTGGACCACCTGTCGCCGTTCTCGGTGCCGATCCTGCTCGAGATCGGCAAGGAGCGCTCGCCGGGCCAGGCGGGCGAGATCATCCTGCACGAGGCGGAGGAAGACCTGATCGCCGAGGCCCTTCAGTGACCGAGCGTCTGCCGCCCTATGAGTTCGTGACCGCGCCCTGCGGCGCCCTGCGGCTCACGCTTGCGGGGGCCGAGGCGGAGCTGCGGACCTCGGGCGCGCTGTGGCTGGACGGCGAGCGCGCGCTGATCGCCGCGGACCTCCACCTGGAGAAGGGCTCGTCCTATGCCGCGCGCGGCCAGATGCTGCCCCCCTACGACACCCGCGAGACGCTCCGCCGTCTTGCAGCCGAGATCGAGGCGCTGCGGCCCAGGCTCGTCATCCTGCTCGGCGACACCTTCCATGACCGCAGGTCCGAGGAACGGCTCTCCCGGCAGGATGCCGCCGGGCTGACGGCGCTGGCCGCCGGCCGCACGCTGGTCTGGGTGGTCGGCAATCACGACGCCGACGGGCCCAGGGCCCTGCCGGGAGAGATCGCCGGCGAACTCTCGATCGCGGGGCTGACCCTGAGGCATGAGCCCCGCGCCGGCCTCGCGCCCGGCGAGGCGGCCGGCCACCTGCATCCGGCCGCCAAGGTGCGCGCGCCGCGCGGCACGGTCCGCCGCCGCTGCTTCGTGACGGACGGCGAGCGGATCGTGCTGCCGGCGTTCGGGGCCTACGCCGGCGGCCTGAACGTCCGGGATTCCGCCTTCGCCGGCCTCTTCGCCCGACCGCCGCTCGCCGGCGCGCTGGGCGGCGCCCGTGTCCACGCCGTGGGCTGGCGCTTCTTGGCGGCCGACTAGCGCTCTATTTCGACGGCTGGCTCGCCGGCGAGCCCTGGTGTCGGACAAGGTGGTCGCCGGCGGCGGGAGCGCGCGCGGCGCGGCCGCAGCGGGGCCCTGCGCGCCGGGCGTGGAGGCCGCGTCGGAGTTGGATCCGCTCAGCCGGCCGGCCCGCGGCCGCGCCGCAGCTGCAGATCGACGCCGCTTGCGCGGTGCGAGACGAACAGGCTGTTGCTCCAGCGGTTGAAGGCGATCCCCTGCGATCCGTCGGCGCCCACCAGGCGCATGCCGTCGGCGGTCGGCTGCCAGCCGCTCACGGGCGCGGGCAGGTCGGCGCCGCAGGTCCCTGGCGCGCTCGCCGCGTAGGCGCCGCTCGCCGTCTTCTTCGCGCTCAGCGTGATGACACAGAGGTCGCGCCCGCCGGAGGCGACGGTCCACGGGCCGGCGGCGTCGGAGGGGGTGAGCGGCAGGCCCGCCTGGTTATCCTCGGCGACCGCGGGCGCCGCGAGCAGGCTGGCGCTGATCAGCGCCGCCGTGGTGATCCATGCTCTCATGGTTGGTCCTCCCATCATGAGGTTCGGGAGGAAACGTCAGGCCGTGGTGGAGGTTGCCTAGCCGCGCAGCGCCTTGTCCAGGCAAACCGCGAGCGAGACGCAGGCCGCTGCGGTGATGGTCGTGGAGAGCTTGGGGTAGCGGGCCGGGACGTCCGGCGCCTGGTGATCGAACAGCCACTGGACGAGGAACGCGACGATGGCGGCGCCGATGATCCAGCTGTCGGTGATGCGGTGGCGGGCGAGCAGCAGGAGCCAGGCCACGATCGCAGCCGAGACCGAGATGATCTGCCGCGGCCAGCGCGGGCGGGTCAGCAGGCTCTCCATGCCCCACCGGACGCCGCCCAGGAACGACAGCACGGTCGCCGACCAGGTCAGGATCACGGTGAGCGCCGGCCTGGCGACGGCCTGTGAGCCGTAGCCGTAGGCCGCGGCGGAGATCAGAAAGGGCGCGAGCGCCAGGAGCGCGATGGCCCAGAGCGCCGTCGGCGGCGCCTCGTTGCGGGAGAGAATCTCCCCGTCGTCCATCAGCATCCAGTCCCCCCGTCACACGGACGATGCGTCCATGGGCGCATCTCCTGTGCGAGACCCTCGCAGCTAGACCTTGCGAGCATGACCTTTGGATCGCGCAAAGGTAAAGGCCGCGTTCACGATGAGCCGCCTCAGCGGTTGAACACCGACAGCTTGGCGAGGGTGCGCGAATCGAGCGCGCCGGTCGCCGCGAGGCCATGATCGCGCTGATAGGCGGCGACCGCATGCCTCAGGTTCGAACTCGGCGCGCCGCTTGCCGAACCCCGGTAGTAGCCGAGGCGGGCCAAGGTCCGCTGGGCCGCGGCCACGGACGCGCCGCCGGCCAATTCGGCCCGCGGCGCAACCGGATCAGCACCCGGGCGATAGGCCTGCACGGCCTTCTGCGCTGCGGCCAGCGCCGCCGGAGAGAGCTTCGCCTCGAGCGCCAGGGCGTTGTGGCGGGCCTGACCGTCGCCGCCCGCGGCCGCGATGGAGAACCATTCGTAGGCTTCGGCGTCGTCGCGCGGGACGCCTGAACCGGACTGGTAGAGCAGGCCGAGGTTGTACTGCGAATCGACCACCCCGGCCTCGGCCGCGCGGCGGAACCAGGCCGCCGCCTGGGCGAGATCCTGCGGGCCGCCCTCGCCGCGGAAATAGTAAAGGCCAAGGTTGTGCATGGCCGCGCGTTCGCCGCTCTCGGCGGCCGCCTGGGTCCACCGGCGGGCTTCCGCCGGGTTCTTCACCACGCCGAACTGGCCCGTTTCGTAGAGCTTGGCGAGATAGAACTGGGCCGGGCCGTAGCCGCTCGCGGCCATCTGCCTGAGCCGCGACAGACCACCCGCCTCGCCCGCCTCGACCTCGGCGACCGCCGCCGCATAGGCCTCGGCGCGCCCCCTCTGGGCGGAGGCGCCGATCGCTTCGGGGGCCGCGGCGCCGAGCGGCGGCTGCGGCGCGAGCGCCACCGCCGCCCGCGGCGCTGGCGCGCCGATTTTCGCGTCGAGCGACGCCTCCTGGTCGGCCGCCGGCCGCGGGCCCTCCATGAGCACGACGCCGGCGGCCGCGACCGAGAGGAATGCCGCCCCGCCCGCCACCAGCAGCGCGGTCTGCCACGTGGAGGCCGGTCGAAGTTGCGAGCGGCGCCCCAGGCTGCGGAGCAGGCGCCGTCCGGCCCACTCGGCCCGCCGGCGTTCCGTGGGGGCGGCGGAGACCTGTGGGCCGGCGGCGGCGCGTGCGGCGATCCTGGCCCGCTCGATGACTTCGCGGGTGGAGAGGGTCTGGCGTTCGGCCGGCTCCCCGGCTTCGGACTCGTCGACGATGGCGAAGGCCTCGTCGTCGAGATCGGCGATGGGCGCGAACGCGTCCTCATCGTCGTAGGCCATCGCACCGGGGGGCGGCGGTTCCGGCTCCAGGTCGGCCGGAAGGTCCTCGGCGCGCGCCAGGAGCTCAGGAAACGCGTGCACGGTCGCGGCCGCCGGCTCGGCGGACGCCGTCTCCAACCTGGCCTGCGCTTCGGCCAGGCGCGCTTCGACCGCAGCCCGCGCCTCGTCCAGGTACCGGCCGGCCCGCTCCTCGCTCTGGCGCAGCCGCTCGGCGAAATCGTCGGAGAGCCGCTCGTGGCGGTGCTCCATGCGCTCGGTGACACGCGCCACCTGCTCGCCGATGTCCTCGATCGCCTGCGCCGCCCGGCGCTCCGACTGGACCAGACGGTCGCTCAGCCGCTCCGCTCCGCGGCTGATCTCCTCGCCCAGCCGGCGCAGCGCCTCGGCCTGCACCTGCTCCGCCCGGACGAGCCGGCCATCGAGGGTCGCGCCGAGACGCGCCATTTCGCCGCCGACCTGATCGGCGAGCGCGGCGCTTTGCCGCTCGCTCGCCTGAAGCCGCCGGTTCAGCGCTTCCGCCAACGCCAACACCTCGCGGCCCATCCGCTCGATGGCGCGTGCGGAGCGCCCTTCGGCCGCCGCCACGTGCTGGGCCATCTCGGCCAAGCGACTATCGAACGCCCCGCCGGCGGCTCCGCCAAGCTGAGCGGCCGCCTCCGCACGAGCTTCGTGCATGCGGCGGCCGAGGTCCTCGGCGAGGGCCTCCAGCCGTCGGTCAAATTCGATCGTCGAGCCGCTTTCGACCGTGCGCAGACGATCATCGAGCGCGGCCAGCGAGGTCCCGAGCGCGGACAGCGCATCCGTCGTCCGGGCTTCCGCGGCGGCGAGCCGCTCCCCGAGCCGGGTCACGAGCGTCTCGATCGGGTCGGCGCCGCCGGATCTCGGGATCTCCACCTCGTCGCCGTAGAGCGCCCGCAGCGCCTCGGCGGACCGCGGACCGGCAGGTTCGGCCCCGCCGCGCGGCTCCGGCCGCTCCGAGAGGCTGTCGAGGCGGGCCGCCACCGCAAGCTGCTCGCGCTCGGCGGCTTCGATCCGCGCCACGGCCTCGCGTACGGCGTGCTCGATCCCGGAGATCGCCAGGCCGGTGCGGGTTTCGGAGGCCTCGATGCGGTCTGCGAGCCGATCCAGCGCCTGGGCGACGCGCCCGGACTCCTCGCGCGGACCGCCGCTCGCCAGACGCAGGCGCGACTCGGCGGGCGTTCGCAGGGGACGCGGAAGCTCGGCCTCGGAAGCGATCTCCTCCGGCACGTCGTCCTCGAGGATGACGCGGTTCAACCATTCGCCGAGCGTCATGCCGGAACGGCGGGCAAGCTCCTTGGCGACCTCGCGGGCCTTGGGGTTTATCCCCTTGACGCTCCAGGGCGCCGCCCCCGCCATCGAATCGTTCTCCCGGACAACCTGGACGCTAAACACCGATTCCTGGGGTGTAAACGCGACCGAGACGCAAGATATTGCGTCTGGGTCGGTTCTCCTGTGGACGGACGGCGGCCGGAGAGACGGCGCGGCTTCCGCAGCGGCGGCGCGGGTGCGATAGGCGGCCTCGGATGGATCTCACGCCCACCCTGATCACCGGAGGCGCGCTGGCGGCGGTCGCGCTCCTGTGCGGTTGGCTGGGCGCGCGCCCGCCGAACCCGCACCGCGGACCTCGGCTCGTTCCCTATCGCCTGGTCATGCTGCTCGCAGCCGCAGGCGTTGTGATCATGACGGTCCACCTGGTGAACCTGCTGGGCGTCACGACCGGCCGCTAAGCCGCCTGCGGCATCTCGCGTGCGGTCTCGCGACGGGGGCGTTTGGCGAGGCCCGCGACGCCGCCGGACGACAGCAGGCCGACGTCGGCCAGCAGCAGCGGGATCGCCCACCTGTGCGGGGCCGCGATGTAGCGCGGCTGCCAGACCGGGTCGTACTTGTCCTTGTACCGGCGCACGCCCTGAAAGTTGTAGATTTCCTCGCCGCGCTCGAAGAGCAGGCGTCCGACGCGCGACATCATCGGGGCCAGCGGCCGATCCTCGAGGCCGGCCAGCGGCGCCATGCCAAACTCGACGGCCTCGAAGCCTTGATCGCGTCCCCAGGCGATCAGCTCCACGAACAGGTAGTCCATGATGTTCTTCGGCGCGTCGTCGGCGTAGCGCATCAGGTCCATGGAGAAGGCGCTCTTGGAGGCGGTGGTCCAGAGGGTCGCGAAGGCCACCGCCCGGCCGCGGTCGCGCACCAGGGCGACAGGGAACTCCGCGACATAGCGCGGCGTGAAGCCGCCCATCGAGAAGCCCTTCTCGCCGCCGGCGTGCTGCGAGAGCCAGTCGTCGGAGATCGCCTGCAGGTCGGCCATGAGGGCCAGCACAGCGTCGCCCCTCAGCACCTCGAAGCTTGCGCCCTCTTCGGCCGCCTTGCGCCAGGCCCGACGCAGGTTGCCGCGACGACGTCCCTCGATGGAGAAGGTCTCCAACGGCACGGCCGCCGCCTCGCCCACCTTCTGGATCGAGAAGCCGAGCTCCACCACCTCGGGCAGATCGTCGGCGGAAAGGCCGTAGAAGCCCGGCCGCGCCGCGTGGGAATCGGCGAGCTCGCGGAACGCCCAGAACAGCTCCAGCCGCTCGTCGCGCCGGCCGACCGGCCCGCCCAGCGCTATCCAGCTGCGGCCGCGCACGCCGAACATCAGGAAGCTCTCGCCGGAGGCCGAGAACAGGAACCGCTTGTCGCCGAGGAGTGCGAGATTGGACGAGGCTTCCGCCGCCTCGGCGCTCGCCAGGATGGCGCGGACCTTGTCGAATTCCGGGTCGGCCTCGCCGGCGATCTTCGGTGTCGCCGCGGAGGCGAACAGGCGCCAGAGCCCGAAGGCGAACAGGCTCAAGGCCGCCCCGGCCCAGGCGCGGATCGAGCGCTCGGCGTCTGCATCGGCCATCACCCGCCACCAGGGCAGGCTCGCGTAGTCGGCGTGCTGGAACGACCACAGGCCCAGGAGGCCCGCGCCGAGCACCGCGCAGGCGGCCGACACCAGCCAGCCCGGCGTGATCTCCATGCGGGTCAGCCGCGACTTGCGCGGAAACGCGCCGTGGAACGGGACCAGCAGGACCGCAAGAGCGACGTAGGCCGCGGTCTCCTCCCAGTTCAGGCCCTTCAGCAGCGCCAGCGGCGCGGCGGCCAACAACACGATGACGCTGGCCCACCAGGCGGCGTCGAGCCGCGCCCGAAGGCCGAACGACAGCAGGATCAGCGCCAGACCGAGGATCGAGGACAGGAAATGGCTGGTCTCGATCAGATAGACCGGGGCGATCTCCAGCAGCTTCATGAAGCGCACCGGCTCGGACGGGGTCGCGCCAGAGGCCACCATCGCCACGCCGGCGGCGAGCGTCAGCAACGCCGCCGTCCAGGGCGCGGCCGCGAACAGCGCCGGTCGGACGTCGCGGAACAGACGAAGGAGTTGCATGCGACCTCGAAGCCTTGCGGCGGCCTTATAGCTTGGATCGGCCACCGCGGGCCTGCGGCGTTGTCTCAAACAACTGTTCGTCCGGCTTGGCTCGGGCGCGCGCCCCGCGATAAGGTGAGCGATATCTTCCGTGACCCTGCGTTGGAGGACGTTATGGCCGACTTCGGCGGCGCCGAGCTCGAGGCATTCCGCGCCGAGGTGCGCAGCTGGCTCGACGCCAACTATCCGCCGGAGCTGCGCAAGCCGGACGCCAAGACCGACCCGGAAGCCGTCTGGGGCGGCCGCGCCTTCGAAGGCTCCGGCGATCCGCAGATCGTGTGGATGCGGCGCCTGGCCGGGCAGGGTTGGACTGCGCCAACCTGGCCGAAGGAGTACGCCGGCGGCGGACTTTCGCCGCAACAGGCGCGCGCGCTCGACCAGGAGCTGGCCGCCGGCCGCTACCGCCCCGCCCTGCTCTCCTTCGGCCTCTGGATGCTGGGCCCGGTGCTGCTCGAATACGCCAACGAGGCGCAGAAGAAGGAGCATCTGCCCAAGATCGTGCGCGGCGAGATCCGCTGGTGCCAGGGCTACTCCGAGCCGGGCGCCGGCTCCGACCTCGCCGGCCTGCAGACCCGCTGCGAGGACAGGGGCGACCACTGGCTGATCAACGGCTCGAAGATCTGGACAAGCTACGCCAACAAGGCGGACTGGTGCTTCTGCCTGGTCAGGACCGATCCCGCGAAGAAGCACGAGGGGATCAGCTTCGTGCTGATCGACATGGCGAGCCAAGGCGTCGAGACGCGGCCGATCCGGCTGATCAGCGGCGAGAGCCCGTTCTGCGAGACCTTCTTCACCGACGTGAAGATCCCGAAGGGCAACCTGGTCGGCCGGATCAACGGCGGCTGGGAGATCGCCAAGCGGCTCCTGCAGTACGAGCGGCAGAACATCTCGGCGGGCTTCGGCGAGGGCGGCACGGCGGGCGGCGCCTCGGGCGACCTGGGCCAGATCGCCAAGCGCTACCTGCCATCCGAGGA
>Ga0070680_100004634_pt1 | contig 10337 bp, 6 predicted proteins | sample KBSC73BmetaG_FD_64672 | JGI IMG/M metagenome (GOLD analysis project Ga0070680, IMG submission 64672) | Corn rhizosphere microbial communities from Kellogg Biological Station, Michigan, USA - KBS C7-3B metaG | ecosystem: Host-associated > Plants > Roots > Rhizosphere | place: USA: Michigan... | reverse complement strand
TGGGCGAATGCGATCTCGATGGCGACGCCGATCGCGCACAAGGGCGCGACCGCCGGCGCGAAGGTCCAGGCGATGACGACGCTCGACCTGATGACGAAGCCGAGCGTGATCACGCAGGCGTGGGACTATTTCCGCAACGTGCAGACGAAGGAGATCAAGTATTTTCCGCTGATGCGTCCCGAGGACAAGCCGGCGATCTGGCTCAACAAGACGATCATGGACAAGTACCGGCCGGAGATGCGGAAGTACTATTACGATCCGACGAAGTACAAGACGTACCTCGACCAGTTGGGCATCAAGTATCCGACCGTTCGCGACACGACCAAAGCGGTTCCCTGAACGCGGGAGAACACCGGTCGCAGTGCGCCGCGCGATGCTCGTCGCGGCGTCGAGCATGTTGACGCTGGGGGCGTGCCGTTCGGCGCCCCCAGCGTCGCTCGCGCCATCGCCAGTGGTTCAGCCTGCCGGTGATGCCGCGACCGGCGCGGTGAAGCGCGATTCGATCGAGCGCGCAACCCGCTTCTACGCGAATCGGCCGTACGGCAGCGAGGCGCAGTTCAATCCCGTGTCGATCGTGCTGAACGAGGGGTTCGATCAACTGCGAACGAGCCCCGGGCGCAACATCATCGGCCGGCCGTACGGCACCGCGGCCGAAACCATCCTGCGAACGATCACGCATCCGGAACGCGTGCTGCGTCATTACGGCTACCGGGCGTGGCTGCGCAACGAGGTCTTTCCGCTCTCGCTGAAGGGGAGCGGCGGCGGGCAGTGGTACCCCAACTATCAGCTCCACCTCTGGGGCAGCGGGATGACGTACATCCGTCTCGCCGAGTGGTACGAGCAGCACGGTGTGGAGTCGCACCCGCGGCTGGCGGCCGGCATGACCGCGATGGCATTCCACTACTTGAATGAGATGATCGAGAACAACGGCCTCAAAATAGACAACGAGGATGCGCTGACCGATCTGCTCCTCTTCGACGTCGGGTCGATCGTGCTGTGGAATCAGGAGTGGATGCAGCGGCTGTTCAGCGGCCGCGTCGAGATGACCGACTGGCCGGGCCAGCTCTCGATCGGCGAGCCGGGCACGACGATGGAGAATCAGTATTCGATGGTGATGGCGCGCTTCCCGGTTCCCCTCACGTCGCGCTGGAAGGTGATGACCACGGCGGGCAACGCGTTTCTCGTCGGACTCTCGCGGCGCGTTGCCGATTCCGCCTGGGTGTCCGTCAGCGGCGGCTTCGATCCGGCCGACAATCCGATCATCGATCCGGCGACGGGCAGAAAAACGGCGACGCTCTTGCCGAACGTCGGGTTGTTCTACGATCGCAACAGCTCGCTGCTGATCTCGTTCATCTCGAAGGGCGGCAGCAACATCGGCTCGACGCTGAACGTGTATCCGGGCGCATTGATCCCCGCGAAGTGGATGCCCGGCTTCTGGGTCCAGGGCATTCGCGGCGGCGGAGTTCGATTCGGGCTGGTGTCGCGCTTCGGCCTTGGACTGTCAGGGCATACGCGATAGCGCAGAGGACAGGCGCGGAGCGGCGTGGCTCCGGGACTAGGGAACTGCGAAAAAGCCTGCCGACGGACGACTGCACGGACACGTCGACGGACTTCACGGACTTGTCCCGTGTGGCGGGAAAGGTCTTCGCACAACGAGCCCTGACTTTCTTGGGAACGGCGCTCGGGACGCTTCTGCAAGCATCCCGAGCGGTCGTTCATTCAAACAAATCATTCCCTGCTCGTGGGGAGTCACCCTCGAGACGCGCGAGGAGCAGGTCCGTAGAGTCCGTCGACGTGTCCGTGTCGTTGTCCGTCGGCCAGCGCTCTTCTGTTGTTCCGTGTCAGAAGCTCTCGTCGAGTGTACTGACGTTGTCGGCGCGCTTCGCGGGCGGCTCGGCATCGCTCGGCACGATCTCGGGCTGTCCCGCCGCCTTGAGCGCAGCGTTGATCTTCGAGAGCTGATCCATGGTGCGCTTGTAGCGGGAGTGCTCGGTCTGGAACTTCGGCGCGAGCACCTTGAAGACCTCGTACGACTGCGGAGGCGGACGACGCTCGCCTGACGTGACGAAGCCGAGGAGTGCCGCGAGCTGATTGTTGATGCGGATCGGGAAGTTCAGCGGATCCTCACCGCTCTGATTCTTCGTCTGGTAGATCGAGTCCTCGACGTTCGACAACTGGTCCTCGAACGACTTCGCCATCGCGCCGAAGCTCGCGTTCCCCGACATCTTCGATGCCCGGTCCTCGAGCTGGCGCTTCACGTTGCGAATGACGCGGATCGCTTCGTTCGCCGCGCTCACGCTGTCACGCACCTGCATGCCGAAGCGGAATTGCTCCGCCAGGTCGGCGAGGGTCGCTCTCGTCTGCGGATCCTTGCGCACCACGAACTTCTCACTCAGCGGCGCGCCGTTTCCACTCGTCACGCGAACCGTGTACGTCCCCGGCGCGGCGAAGGGACCCGCGGTCGAGCCTTGCCAGAGGATCATGTTCTGGAAGGTCGTCGCGTTCGGGTATTGCAGATTCCAGGCGTAGCGATTCATGCCGAGGCGCGTGGTCACGCGCGGCTGCCCGCCGCCGAACCCGCCGCGTCCGCCACCGCCGGCCTGCACCGTGTCGGTCGATGAGAATTTCCGAATGAGCTTGCCGGCGGGATCGAGAAACTCGATCGTCACGGGCTCGTTCTCATGGGCGAGGCGGTAGAGGACCGTCACCCCGGTGTTGCGGTATGCGGGCGCAGGCTTGTACAGGAAGTCCTTCCCGGCCTTCTCGGCCGCTTCGGCGGCCGGTGCTTCGCGGAGGATCGACAGATTCTCCATCACCCAGAAGGCACGTCCATGCGTCGCGATCGCCATGTCGTCGTCGCGCAGCGCGATGTCGTGTACCGGCACCGGTGGGAGATTCTTCTTCAAGCTTTCCCAGTGCGTGCCGCCGTCGCGCGACATCCACATGCCGCGTTCGGTGGACGCGTACACGAGATTGGGCTGCACGAGATCCTCGCGAATCGAGCGCGTGTACTCGCCGGCCGGGATGCCCGTGTTGATGCGCGTCCACGTCGCGCCGTAGTCCGTCGTCTTGTAGAGATACGGCGCGTAATCGTCGAGCTGATACCGATTCGCGGCGACCCACGCCGTGCCCGGGTTGTGCGGAGACGGATCGATGATCGAGATGCGCGTCCACGGAGGAAGTCCCTTCGGCGTGACATCCTTCCAGGTCTTGCCGCCGTCGCGCGTCACGTGAATGAGGCCGTCATCGGAGCCCGCCCAGATCAGGCCCGGCGTGATCGGCGACTCCTGGAGCGCGAACACGGTCGCGTAGTACTCGATGGACGTCTGATCCTTGGAGATCGGGCCGCCCGAGGCGCCGAGGGTCGCGGGGTCGTGCTTGGTGAGGTCGGGCGAGATGATCTGCCAGGTCTTGCCCTTATCAGAAGACTTGAATACCACGTTCGATCCGACGTACAGCACGTTCGGATCGTGCGGTGAATTCATGATCGGGAACGTCCACTGGAAGCGGTACTTCGAGTCCTTCGCGTCGTGGCCCATCGGGTTGAGCGGCCAGGGATCGAGGCGCGCGCGCTCGCCCGTTGCGCGATTCTGCATGTCGATCACGCCCGAGTAATTGCCGCCGAAGGTCACGTTCGGGTCGCTCGGATCCGACGCCATGTAGCCCGACTCACCGCCTGCCGCGGGATAGAACTCGGAATACGGGGACGGCGGTCCAGCGGGTACGCCCCCGCGGCCGCCGCCGCCGCGTCCACCAAATCCGCCGGCCTGGCGCACGGGGCCGCACTGCGAGCCCGCGTCCTGCTTCGCGCCGCAGACGTCGAACGGCACTTTGTTCAGCAAATGCACATGATAGAACTGTCCGGTCGGCGTGTTCGTGCGAATCATGTTCGCGCCGCCGTCCGTGCTGAACCCGATGCCCTGATCGTACGCGATCGCCATCCGCTTGGGATCGTTGGGCGCGATCCAGAGATCGTGGTGGTCGCTTCCCGCGCGTGGTCCCGCGGTGAACGTCTTGCCGCCGTCGTGCGACACCCAGTTGCTGACGTTGAGGCTGTAGACCGTATTCGTGTCTTTCGGATCGGCGAAGACGCGGCCGAAGTACCATGCGCGCTGGCGCAGGTCGCGGCTCTGATTGAGCAGCGTCCAGGTCGCGCCCGCGTCGTCGGAGCGATACACGCCGCCGCCCGGCTCATTCTCGATGAGTGCCCAGAGGCGACTCGGCTTGGCCGGCGAGACCGCCATGCCCACGTTGCCGATCAAGCCGTTCGGCAGACCCGGGTTGTGCGTGATCTCCGTCCAGTGTTCGCCCGCGTCGGTCGACTTGAAGATGCCGCCGCCGGTGCCGCCGCTGATGAGCAGCCAAGGCTTGCGGCCCGCCTGCCAGAGCGCGGCGTAGAGCACGTCCGGATTGCTCGGGTCCATCTGGAGCTCGATCGCGCCGGTCGAATCATTGCGGAAGAGCACCTTCCTCCAGGTCTTGCCGCCGTCGGTGGTCTTGAAGACGCCGCGCTCGGGATTCGGCGCCCAGACGTGTCCCAGAGCCGCGACGTAGGCGACGTCGGGATTGCGCGGATCGATCTTGATGCGCGAGATCTGCTGCGTCTCCCTGAGGCCCATCGACGTCCACGTCTTGCCGCCGTCGGTGGTCTTCCACACGCCGTCGCCGTACGAGACGTTGCCGCGGATGGGATATTCGCCGCCGCCGACCCAGACGACATCGGGATTCTTCTGATCGACGGCGATCGCGCCGATCGTGCCGCCGAAATAGTTGTCGGTGACCGGCGACGCGGTCTTGCCGCCATCGGTCGTTTTCCAGACGCCGCCGCCCGTGGTGCCGAAGTAGTACTCATTGGGCCGGGCGTCGGAGCCGGCAACGGCGACCATGCGGCCGGATGCGTCCGGACCGATGTTGCGCCACGAGACGTCGGACGGAACGGTGTCGGCGGCACCGCCGCCCCGCCCACCGCGCCCGCCGCGCTGGGCGATGAGAGTTCCGGGAAGAACGAGCGCAGCAATGAAGCCGCGGGTGAGAACCGAGCGAGCTGACACGAATGTGCCTCCGTCGAGTTTGACCGGGCGCGCGGGTTGGACGTTCAGCGGCGCGCCGTACCACGAACGGTAGGCGACGGGAATTCGTTGGGCAACGATCTGCCGTCGAGCAGGCTGCTCCGGCCTATGACTCCGTCATTCGGAGGAGGACGGCTGGCCGTCCGTGTCGGCTCGTTTGCCGGGCGTCTGGGTCGCGATCGTCGCGGGGTCGGGTGACCGTGCCGATTCGTCCTGTCGCTGCACGAGCGTGAGAATCGTGTAAACGGCAACCGATTCGTCGTTCTGATTCCGCACGTCGACGTCCCACGCGACCACGCCCTGCGGCACCTGGTCCGGCTTCTTCTCCTTCGCGGTCTTCTGCTTGACCGTGAGCGTCGCCTGAATGGTGTCGCCCGGGTAGACCGGCTTCACGAATCGCAGGCTCTCGAGACCATAGTTCGCGAGCACCGGCCCGGGTGCGGCATCGACGAAGAGGCCCGCCGCGGCCGACAGCACGAAGTATCCGTGCGCCACGCGCCGCTCGAAGATCGAGTCGCGTGCGGCAATGTCGTCCATGTGAGCGTAGAAGAAGTCGCCGCTGACGCCCGCGAAGTTGACGATGTCCGCTTCCGTTACCGTGCGGCGCGCGGTCGTGCGCGACTCGCCGATCTGCAACTCGTCGAAAAACTTCCGGAACGGGTGGACGCGATCCTGAATCCGCCGCGCACCGGGCGTGTACTCGTTCGTCACGTGCATGAGCGTCGTCGGAGACCCCTGCACGGCGGTGCGCTGCATGTAGTGCAGCACGCCGCGAACGCCGCCCATCTCCTCGCCGCCGCCGGCGCGGCCCGGGCCGCCATGCACGAGGTGCGGCAGCGGGGATCCGTGGCCGGTCGACTCCTTCGCGCTCTCGCGGTTCACGACCATGAGCCGGCCGTGATACGCGGCTGTGCCGAGCACGACGTCGCGCGCGACGCGATCGTCGGCGGTGAAGAGCGATCCGACGAGACTCCCCTTCCCCTTCTTCGCGAGGAGGATCGCGTCGTCGACCGTCTTGTACGGCATGACCGTGTTCACCGGCCCGAACGCCTCGACGTCGTGCGGCTCGCTCGCCGCGAACGGATCCCTCGCATAGAAGAGGAGCGTCGGGAAGAACGCGCCGCGGTCGCGGTCGGCGCCGACGACGTTGAAGTCATCGAGATTCCCGTAGACGAGCTCCGACGACCGCGCGAGCGCTTCGACGCTCTTCCGCACCTCGCCAACCTGGGCGCGCCCGGCGAGCGGTCCCATTCGGACGCCGTCCACGGCGGGATCGCCCACCGTCACGCCCTCGAGGCGCTTCTTCAGCGCGGCCATCACGTCACCGAGCATGGCGTCGGGGACGAAGGTACGGCGAATGGCCGTGCACTTCTGGCCGGCCTTCACCGTCATCTCGCGTACGACTTCTTTGATGAAGAGATCGAACTCCGGCGTGCCGGGCGTCGCGTCCGGTCCGAGCATGGAGTAGTTGAGCGAGTCCGCTTCCATGTTGAACCGGACGTTGTGCTCGAGGATCGCCTTCGACGACTTGAGCATCTTGCCCGTCGTCGCCGATCCGGTGAACGCGACGGCACTCTGGCAGTCGAGGTGATCGAGCAGATCGCCGGTCGAGCCGCAGAGCAACTGAATGGAACCCGCCGGGAAGATGTTCGTCTCGACCATCGCCCGGAACACGGCCTCTGTGAGATAGGACGTGACCGTGGCCGGCTTGACGATCGCCGGAACGCCCGCGAGGAACGAGGTCGCGAGCTTCTCGAGCATTCCCCAAACAGGAAAGTTGAATGCGTTGATGTGAACGGCCACGCCCTCGAGCGGGACGCAGATGTGTCTCCCGACGAACGTGCCGCCCTTCGACAGCACCTCGGTCGGCCCATCGACGAAGAACCGTTCGTTCGGAAACTCGCGGCGTCCGCGCGACGCATACGCGAAGAACGTCCCGATGCCGCCTTCGATGTCGATCCACGAATCCTGCTTCGTCGCGCCGGTCGCGGCCGAGACGAGATAGAACTCGTCCTTGCGGGCCATGAGCGCCTGCGCCATCGCTTTGAGCATCAACGCCCGCTCGTGGAACGTGAGCCGGCGAAGATTCGGACCGCCAACGGTCGTCGCGTACCGCACCATCGCCGCGAAATCGATCCCGCCGGTCGTCGCCTCGGCGATCTTGTCTCCGGTGACGGCGTGAAAGAGATCGGTAGCCTTTCCGCTTCCGGTCACCCACTCGCCCTGCACGAAATTCTGAAGGCGCCGCGGCTCCGCCCCCGCGAAGCCGATCGGTCGCACGGTTGCCGATGTCGTGGTCATGACTGCCTCGATTCCTTCGTCTGATTCCAGGTGCGATAGCTCATCTGCTGCGTGCGGCGATCGGCCGGCATCTCGCGCAGCGGCTCACACGGCTCGAGCGTCGCGTAGAGCTGAGCGGGCAACGATTGATAGAGCCGGGTACCGTCGGTCTTCCACGCGATCATGTCGTCGCTGACATCCTTCACGATCTTCGCCGGATTGCCGACGACGACCTTTCGCGCCGGGATCTGCATATCCGCCGCCACGAACGTCAGCGCGCCGACGATGCACTCGGCGCCGACGATCGCGTTGTCCATGATGACGGCGTTCATGCCGATGAGCGAGTTTCGACCGATGCGTGCTCCGTGCACGACAGCGCCGTGCCCGATGTGCGCGCTCTCTTCGAGAACGACGGTGACGCCCGGGAACATGTGGATGACGCAACCTTCCTGCACGTTGCATCCGTCGGCGATCTCGATGCCGCCCCAATCGCCGCGGATCGCCGCGCCGGGCCCGACGTAGACGTCACGGCCGATGATGACGTTGCCCGTCACCGCGGCCTGCGGATGAATGAAAGCCGACTCGTGGATCACGGGGCGGAAGCCGTCGAATTCGTAGATCATCTAGTCATCCTATGCGAGCCGAAGGCGAGCGTAGGATCTGCTGTTCATATGCGGGCATGGCAGAGATGTCCGTTCAGCGGCTTTGAAGACCAGACTGCAACTTCTGGGACGCGGGCACAAACGGGAACTGCGAACGGGTTTGGAACGGGACTGCATTTGGCTGGACGGTGTCGTCCCACCCGGGCTTTGATCGTTTTGTTAACGGCCGCTCGGCATGTCAGTACTGGATTCCGACCGGTTTCATCCAAAACACATTCTCGATTCAAACGGCAAACGCTTCATCCGTGTCCTTCAGTGCGTTTCCGTGCGTTTCCGTGCGTTTCCGGGCCTTTCCGTGTTTGAACTGTTGGAGCCTTCCATCGCATGGAGTGAAGCCCCGACAGGCAAAGATGCGAACAGCAGATCCTCCGCTCGCTGCGCTCGCAGAGGATGACAGCCGACTACACCCGCTCGATGATCGTCGCCATCCCCTGCCCGACCCCGATGCACATCGTACACAACGCATAGCGTCCACCGCTCTGCTCGAGCTCGCGCGCCGCGGTCAACAACAGCCGCGCACCAGACATGCCGAGCGGATGTCCGATCGCGATCGCGCCGCCGTTCGGATTCACGCGTGGATCGGTGTCCGCGATGCCCAGCTCTCGCAAGCACGCGAGCGATTGCGCGGCGAAGGCTTCGTTCAGCTCGATCACGTCCATGTCCTCGAGAGCGAGCTTCGCTTGACCGAGCGCCTTCCGCGACGACGGGACCGGCCCCATGCCCATGATGCGCGGCTCGACGCCGGCCACCGCGCTCGTGACGATGCGCGCGAGCGGCTGAGCGCCAATCTCCTTCACGCCCGCCTCCGACGCGATCAGCAGCGCCGCCGCGCCGTCGTTCAAGCCCGACGAATTCCCCGCTGTCACCGATCCCTTGCCGTCGGTACGAAACGCCGGCTTCAGCTTCGCGAGCACCTCGAGCGACGTATCGGGCCGCAGGAATTCGTCCTGCTCGAAGCGCTTCGGATCGCCTTTCTTCTGCGGAATGACGACCGGCGTGATCTCACTCGCGAAGCGACCATTCGCGCGCGCCGCCGCGGCCTTGTGTTGCGACCGCACGGCGAACGCATCCTGATCCACACGCGACACGCAATACTGCTCGGCGACGTTTTCCGCGGTCTGGCCCATGGAGTCGACGCCGTACTTCGCCTTCATCGCCGGATTCACGAAGCGCCAGCCGAGACTCGTGTCGAAGAGCTCGATGTCGCGCGCAAACGGTCTGCTGCCTTTAGACATCACATACGGGGCGCGCGTCATGTTCTCGACGCCACCCGCGATGTAGACATCGCCTTCGCCGAGCTTGACGGCCCGCGCGGCGTTCGCGACGGCACTCATGCCCGACGCGCACAACCGATTCACCGTCTCGCCCGGAACGGTGACGGGCAAGCCCGCGAGCAAGAGCGCCATCCTCGCAACGTTGCGATTGTCCTCACCAGCCTGATTCGCGCAGCCGAGGATGACGTCCGTCACGCGCGATGGATCGAGCGACGGGTTGCGTCGCACGACCTCGGCGATGACGTGCGCGGCGAGATCATCCGCACGCACCTCGGACAACGTGCCACCAATGTTGCCGACGGCGGTTCGAACGCCGTCGACGATGAATGCATCGCTCATCACGTGCTCATTCCGTCGCGGGAAAGAAATCCTGATTCGTCTTGTACACCGTGCCGCGGAACAAGGCGACGGTCTCCTCGCCGCGCGTCACGTTCACCTTGAAGAATGCCAACCGATTCGTCGCGCTCTCCTGCTCGGCCGTCGCGACCAGCTCGTCGCCGATCGCGATCGCTTTGGGATACGTGATCGCGTTCTCGATGCTCATCGTGATCCGGCCGTGCGTGTTCGACGCGAAGGCCAGCGCGCTGTCCGCCAGCGAATACGCAATCCCGCCATGACACACGCCGAACCCATTGACCATCTCGTCGCGCACCGTCATTCGCACCGTCGCGGCGTTCGGCCGCACCGCAACGACCTCGACGCGGAGCCATTGGCTGAAGGCGTCCTTGGCCATCATCGCCGACACGACGCGCTGCGCGAGAGACTGCTCGTCGAGCTCGTTCATGGGAAGAAGCGCCGATCGTCGCGCACCATGCGTCGCAGAAGCGGGCTCGGGCGATACCGATCTTCGCCATAGTCTTCCTGCAAACGTTCGAGCCAGCCAAGCACGCGCTGCAGCCCGATCTCGTTCGCCCAGACGAGCAGTCCCTTGGGGTAATTTACCCCCTTGGTCATCGCGAGATCGATGTCGGCGGGCGATGCGACCCGCATCATGACGGCGTCAGCCGCTTCGTTGATCAACATCGCGAGAATTCGTTCGAAGATCAGCAACG
>Ga0070680_100004631_pt1 | contig 10339 bp, 10 predicted proteins | sample KBSC73BmetaG_FD_64672 | JGI IMG/M metagenome (GOLD analysis project Ga0070680, IMG submission 64672) | Corn rhizosphere microbial communities from Kellogg Biological Station, Michigan, USA - KBS C7-3B metaG | ecosystem: Host-associated > Plants > Roots > Rhizosphere | place: USA: Michigan... | reverse complement strand
ACCAGGATTTCGAGCTTTGCGAGATTCGATTGAAACGAGCCGACCAGAGGTTGGATTGCAGTCGCCGATTCACCAGTTGAACTGCCTCGTTCGATAGAGGCCAATGCGGCGGCGAGACGATCGAGCTCCGGTTGCATCCTTTGCGAGATTCGATCACGCTCCGTCGTCGTCGCGGCAGCGAGAAGTGCCGGCGTCGACGCCATCAGCCGATCGGCCGCGCGCGAGACTTCCATCGAGCTTATGACTTGCGGGACGCGCGCTGCGATCGACTCGAGCCGATTGCCGACCTGGCGGAAGGCGTAGTTGCCCGCGGCTGCGGCAAGGATGGCGAACGCACTGATGCCAAAGAACGCGAGCAGCAGACGGGCCCGCATTCCGAGGTGCCGAACCCCCGGTTTCGAACCTTCCGCCCCTTGACCTTCGGATTCGGTCACATCGTCGTCACCTCGACAGCCACGACGGAACCCTAGCAGAAAATCGGTGAGTTTGCTAAGGTGGTTCCGTCCAAACTTCTGAACACGCAATGTTATGGGGGCGGACCATGAGACGGCGCGATGTTCTAGCCGCGGCCGGGGCGCTCGCCGCCGCTCGCGGATCAACCTTTCCGACACCTGCCATTGCCCAGGGCTTCCGACAATTGAAGATGGTCACGGATTGGACCGAGGGCATGACGGGCTTCCATGCCAGCGCGGTTCGGTTTGCGCAGATCATCGAGACCGCGACCGGCGGGCGAATCAAGGTCGAGGTGTATCCAGCCGGTAAGCTCGTCCGCCCTTTCGAGACGTTCGATGCCGTGAGCGCGGGCGTCGCCGATATGTATCACTCTGCCGAGTATTACTGGGAGAAGAAATCACGCGCCTTCGATTTCTTTGCGGCAGTGCCGTTCGGTTTCACCGCGCAGGAGCTGTTCGGCTGGGTTCAATATGGCGGCGGACAGGAGTTGTGGGATCAACTGAGCGGTCAATTCAATATCAAGCCGCTGCTTGCCCTCAACACCGGGACGCAAATGGGCGGTTGGTTCAACACCGAGATTACCTCGCTCGAGACGTTCAAGGGACTCCGTTACCGCATGCCCGATCCCGGCGCCGAAGTGCTGCGACGGCTTGGTGCCATAGTGGTCACGCTGCCGGGTGGCAAGATCGCAGGCGCACTCAAATCGGGTGCCATCGATGCCAGCGAGTGGGTCGGTCCATGGCCCGACATGGAAATGGGCCTGCACAAGGTGGCCGGCTATTACTATTATCCGGGATTTCATGAGCCGGGGACCGGGATCAGCGTTGGCATCAACCGGAACATTTGGCAAGGCCTGGACGCAAGCGATCGTCAGATCATCGAGGCGGCTGCAACCAGCGAATACACGCGCTCGCTGGCAGAATTCAACACGAACAATGCAATATGGCTCGACAAGCTGCGCGGTGAAGACCGCGTCAAGATCCTGAAATTCGACGACTCCGTCCTGAGGACCTTTCCGAAGCTGAGCCAGGAGGTCGTTGCCGAGATCGGCGCGGTGGACGACCTGTCGCGGAAGATCTACGCGAGCTATCAGCAATTCCGTGCGTCGGCCATGAATTGGAGCGACATCGCCGAACGCGCCTTCCTCAACAGCCGGCGGCTTGCTTGAGGTCGATCGGCGGGCGCCAAAGCGCAGGAGAGCGAACCGCCGTCAGGTATCGGCAACCAGATCTGGCTGGTTAGTCTTCCGATGTTGCAAGTCTTCCGATGTTGCAAGTCTTCACGGCGTGCGCGGGGTCGACATCCAGAAATGTATTTCGTCGCTACGCTGCGATCTGATCGTGATCGATCGGCGCGATCATGTCTTCGGCCACCAGCTCGTCGCAGAACAGACGCGCTTCCTCGCGGGCCGATTCCGTTGCAAAGCGCCGGAGCAGGATCAACAGCGGCCCGGTGGCGTCGCGGTCGGTCGCGCAATGGGTCAGCACGCGCTCGACCATGCGCCGGCGCAGGCGCGCCGCGCCCGGCGAATCGTCGACGAATCCGGTCTCGTGACAGGCCTCCAGCGCCACGCGGAAGGCCGCAAACGTCGATTCCGGCAGGCCTGCGCGCCGCAGCAGCGCCTTCAGGCCGGCCGCGCCGCGATCGTGCAGCAGCGCGGTGACGCGGGCCTGCGGCAGGCCTGACAGTTCGGCAAGCGCCGCATCGAACAGTTCGAGATTACCCGAGAGCAGTGCGCGCAGGATCAGGCCCGCCGTGAGCTGGGAGGTCTCGCGCAGATGCGCGACCAGGCCGCGCATTTCGTCGCCGCGAGAGCGAGCCGCGATATGGAGCGTGGAGCGGTCGCGCGCTTCGCCGGCGATCCGTCCTGCCCGGTCGGCGCTGAGCCAGTTTCGGGCAACCACGAACTGCGCCAGCGTCTCCGAGAGCTTTGCGACGAGCGCCGCGCGGGTCGCGGCCGGAAGGTCTTCGAGCACCAGCATCGATTCCCGGATGGCGGCCAGATGGCCGTGGCGCTCGACGATGCGGTCCCAGGAGAACGGCGCGAGCTCCGCATGGGCGTTCTCGATCAATTCGAGCGCTGCGGCCGCGGTGCCGACTTCGGCGATCGCAGCACCGACGGACGCGGGAAGATTGATGCGTCGTGCGACGGCGCATTGCGTCTCGCAATTGCCGGTCGCGACGATGTCGACCAGGTCAGCATCGATCAGAAGCGGGGAATGTTCGAGCACGGGCAGCGCGACCGACGGCTGGTCGAGCGACAGCGCCTGCACGATGGCGGCCGGCGCCTCGGCGCTGCGCGCGAACACTTCGGCCATCGCCTGCCGCACCAGCGGCGAGGGATCGTCGAGCAGCATCAACAGCGCGCCCTCGGCGGCCGCGCGGTCGTCTTCGGAAAGATCCGAGATGAGCCAGGCCCGCGCCAGCGCTCGCGTGGCTTCCGCCCGCTCGCCGGCGGACGCGGTCCTTATCCAAGAGATGAACTGCCGAACGATCATGTTCCTGCCGGCTTACGCAACGAAAAACGACATCGTGTCGCCACTGAAATACAAAATAAACCACGACGCTTAACAAAGCGTTCACCATAACCGGCTGGTTCTATTGACGTTTTGTTAAGGGTGCGAAATCGCGCAAACGGCGCTGCAATCAGCTCGAGAAAGTGCCGTCGCGATCGCTGAAAAGATCGAGCGGGCGCGGCGAGCCGCCGTTGTTCGATTGGCCGCCCGATGTGCCCGGGTCCGCGGTCAGCGACGACGACCGTCCCCACAATTCACGCACGGTGGACGAGACCGGCTGCGAGCGCTCGTCGACCTGAAACAACGAGCGGAAGATCGGATCGGGCGCTTGCGAATGGTTGCTCGCGTCCGAGGAAGCCACGACCGGCGTGACGCTGCGGACATCGGGAATTTGCGAGAGGAAGCTCGCGCTGTCGAGCGCAGGCATCGCCGGCGTGGAGCGGACGGGAGGCGCCGCGCTCGCCACCTGGACGTTCGCAGACGAGCCGCCATACATGGCGAGCGCCTTCTGCGTCGCCGAAGAGCCCGCAGCGCTGGCGTAGCGCGCGTTCAGCTCCGCATAGACGTCGGCGACGCTGCGCGCCCTCCCCTGCTTGTCATAGAAGATCGAGCGGTTCGCAGCCGCCGCGTTTGGAAACATTCTTGGCGCCGAGGCCTGCGGATCGTCCACCGCGCTGTTGATCAGTCTGGCGGCGCCGCCGACGCCCATGAAATGCGCCATATAGAGCTCGGCGTCGGTCGGACGGCGGCCGATCTTGCCCGTGAGCTGGAAGCTGTTCGATTGCGTCAGCACGCCCGCCATGGCCGAGCTCGCCACGGGATCGTCACGCAGCTTCATGATGTCCCGCCGCGCGGTCGGATCGACCACCACGTAGTCGCCGGACGACGTCTTGCTGATGGCGTCGGCATATTGGCCATAGCCGACCTGGCCGCCCGCTTCCTTCACGGTCGCGAGCCAGGTCTGCTCGATGAACTGGTAGAGCCCGTGCGCCGACGAGGTCGACGCGCCCGCGGCCGGATTGAAATCGGATTCCATCTTCGCGGTAGCGAGCAGATAGTGAAAGCTTGCGCCGGTGCTGCTGGCGGCTTGCTTGATCGCGCCCGTGACACGCGCGCGCAAGCTATCGACACCTGCCGCAGACGTGGCGTTCGTTGTGTCGACCGACATTTCCTTGGTGCCCCGCTCCCCGGGAAACAACCTGCGTTCAGGCGCCCTTTCTCCCGAAAGCCGCCTCAGCCACGGTCACACTGGGGCGATTATGGTTAACGGGGAGTTAAGGCGCTCATTTCCGGTACACCGCGTTCGGATCGAACAGCCGCTCGGCATCGACAAAGGCAAGGCGCGCGCCGCCCTCGCCGGCTTCGATCCTGCGATAGAAGCAGGACTTGCGCCCGGTATGGCAGGCGGCGCCGGCCTGCTCAACACGGATCCAGACCGCGTCCTGGTCGCAATCCATGCGCATCTCGACCACGCGCTGGGTCTGACCCGACGTCTCGCCCTTTCGCCATAGCGCGTTGCGCGAACGGCTGAAGTACCAGGCCTCCCCGGTCGCCACCGTCTTGCGCAACGCCTCGTCGTTCATATGCGCGACCATCAGCACTTCGCCGGTCGACGCATCGGTCGCGACGCAGGTCAGAAGTCCGACCGCGTCGAATTTGGGCCTGAAGGCAAGCCCCTCCTCACGGTCGGTATCGGCTGATGTAGACACGGGATAGCCCTCGCTCTCGAAAGCGAGGGCGAGCAGCTAGCGCTGCGTCCCTCGCACCATGGACAGGAAACGCGCCTGCTCCGCCGGATTATCGCGGAACATGCCGGTGAAGCGGCTGGTGAAGGTGCTCGCCCCATGCTTGGCGACGCCGCGCACCGACATGCAGGTATGCTCCGCTTCGATCAGCACCGCAACGCCGCGGGGTTTCAGAATCTCGTCGATCGCAGCCGCGATCTGCGCGGTCAGGTGCTCCTGGGTCTGCAAGCGCCGTGCGAAGATGTCGGTCAGGCGCGCGAGCTTCGACAGCCCCACCACGCGCTCGACCGGCGTATAGGCGATATGCGCCCTGCCGTAGAACGGCATCATGTGGTGCTCGCATTGCGAGGTGAACTCGATGTCGCGGACCAGCACGAAGTCGTCATAGCCGGCCGTTTCACCAAAGGTGCGGTCCAGCACCTCGGCCGGGCATTGATGGTAGCCCTGATAGAGCTCGTCAAACGCCTCGACCACCCGGCGCGGCGTATCGAGCAGCCCCTCGCGATCGGTATTCTCGCCGATATAGCTGAGCAGGGTATGCACCGCCGCCTCGGCTTCGGCGCGCGACGGGCGCGGCTGGTCGGGCCGGACGACGGCTGCCAGAAATTCCGCCGGGTCGAGTTCGGCGGAGCGTGTCTCGGCAGGCTTGCCGGGGCGAAGGGGTTTAATCAAGGCGCCGTCCATGTTCGTCTTCTCCGTTCGACCGGTCCAAACGACCGGAGTGTCACCGGGCAGACGGGGCGGCTTTGCCGCCGGACGCCTGAGTCCCATATCGATGTCAACACCGGAGCCAGCCCAAGGCATACAAGGCCCGGACTATTTTTCCAGCATTTGCATCCTTATATAAGGCCACCAGACCCACCCGCCAAGGGCGCATTCCGGGTGCGTCCTCAAGGACCTCGCCGCATGCTGAACGACATTTACAACAAACGGATCATCGAATTGGCCGGGAACATCCCCCGGCTCGGCCGGCTGCCCGACCCCGATGCCAGCGCCACCGCCCATTCGAAGCTCTGTGGATCGACGGTCAAGGTCGACGTCAAGATGGACGGCGATGTGATCACCGATTTCGCCCATGACGTGAAGGCCTGCGCGCTGGGACAGGCGTCCTCCTCGATTATGGCGAGCCATGTGGTCGGTTCGACCGCGAGCGAATTGCGGGAGTTGCGCGAAACCGTTCGCAGGATGCTGAAAGAGAACGGCGCCCCGCCCCCACCAGATCACAAATGGGCCGACATCGCGCTTCTGGAACCCGTGCGCGACTACAAGGCGCGGCATGCCTCGACCATGCTGACCTTCGATGCCGTGGTGGACGCGATCGGCCAGACCGAGGCCAAGGCCAAGGACTCGTCCAGGCAGCCGGCGGCGGCGCAGGGCTAAAGAGAGCTCATTTCGCGGGCGCGGGCGCGGCGTTCACGGTGGGAACCACCGCTTCCGCCGTCTTGGTCGACTTCACCGGCTGCGCGGTTGCAGCATCCGTCTCCGCCGTGCTGCTGGCGAAGCGGTCCTGCACCGTCTTGGGCGCCATCGCGACTGGCACCGAAACATCGGCCCGCGGCAGGACGTCGGCGACCTTGTCGGTGGTGACCAGGTTGGTCAGCCGCAATTCGGCCGGCGACAATTCGTGCAGTTCTTCCCAGGGCGGCACGCTGAGCGACAGCGCAAGCAGGTCCCCCGTCCCGCCCATGTCGAAGGCGTATTTGGCCAGCCGGCCGACATCGCGCTCGACGATCATCAAATCCTGCGCGGTGTAGGTCGCGGCCTTGGCATCGTCGGCGCGATCGCCCATCCAGATCTGATGCACGCGCACATGGGCCTGTTGCGGCACGTAGCGCGTCTTGCCCGACAGCAGCAGGAACACGCACATGGATTCGCAATAGGCTTCGGGCACGACATTGCCGTGATCGCCCTGCGCGGAGTGGGTCAAGACGCTGGTGCCGACGGTGGTCAGCATGCCCAAATCCCGGAAGTGACGGCCGAGCGCAATGGAGTCATTCACCGAGCCGCCGCTGGAATCGAGCACGATGGTCGCGCCGGCGAGTTCACGGCTGCGCGCAAATTCATCGAAATCCCTGGGGCTGTCAGCCGTGACGACGCCAACCGCGCTGACCCAACCGCGGCAATCAGGCTCGCAGGCCACCCAGCCGAACCTCATCGGCAGCTTGCGCTCTTCCAGAGTAGACCCGGCGCGTGCGGAACTGCCGAGCGCTGCGATCACGCCCGGTAATGCGAGACACAAAGCGGCGGCGCAAAACAATGCCCGGCCGCGGGAATCATGCGACTTCAAGAGTCTCAAACCGGTTCCTTCCCCAAGCCCTCAAATCGAGCAGCGGCAAGCCCCAAATCAACGCCAGATGATTCTATCACTCAGGCGTCATAAAATGGTATCCGGGCAAATACGCATCGTCCAGAGCAACTTGCTGCACTGCTACCAAAGATCGTGCAATGTGAGAACAGTGTGGCGTAAATGCTTGATGCTGCAGGTTCCCTGCTCCGGAATAACCCGACCGGCGCACAGGATGTCGTCACGCCGCCCATGAAAGATACAGAGCCACAAGGTTCCAACATCGGCCACGAGCTGTTGCGCCTGCCGCGCGACGCCGGGCGAGCGTTGATCTGGCTTTATCGCCACACCCTGTCGCCGCTGGTCGGCTACAATTGCCGTCACCTGCCGACCTGTTCGGTCTATGGCGACGAGGCGATCGATCGGTTCGGACTATGGGCGGGCGGCTGGATGACGCTCGCGCGGCTGTTGCGCTGCCATCCCTTCGGCACGTCCGGGATCGATCTCGTGCCGTCAGTGTTACCGCCCCGCGCACGCTGGTACCTGCCCTGGCGTTACGGGCGCTGGCGCGGCGTCAACGCACCGCCCTGACCATTCATGCTGCGGCGCTTTCAGGCGGAAGGCGCATTGCTGGCCCGCCGGAACTCGCGCGGCTTTTCTCGCATTGTCCCGATGCTTCCCATCGGGGGGGGGAAACAACAATGCGCTGGAAAATCAGCCACCACGGTCACGATCCCCGCCAGATCGACCTGCTCGCGGTCATCGCGCTCGTCATCCTCATTGTCGCCGCCTACAGCTATCTCGAAGATCACACCGCACCGCCATCCAGCAATACGGCCTTCATCGAGCCGAGCCAGAGCGTGCGCTGGTGATCCTTCGCGGCGGGCTGCTTCAGCGTCCGAACCAGAAGAAGCCGGGGCGCGGCGCAGGCCTGGACTTTTTGGCACGCTGTTTCGGTGGCGGCGCAGTCTCGGTCGATGCGGTCGCGTCCGCGGAAGGCGCTTCGTCGGCACCCAGCTTCACCGAAAGCAGCAGGTTCGATTCATGTGTTCGCCAGCGATAGCCGATGCCGAAATCCATCGGCTGCGCACGGCGGAACAGTTCCGCATAGGAATTCTGATACCTGCCGGGGAATTCGCCGATCGGGCCGAGATAGTGGCCGAACGGGAAGAACCGCCACTTCTTCGCACCGTAATCGGCGAGCGGAATGCCGGAATCGTCCTGGATGATGGTGGCGCTGTTGGCGAGCAGGAAGTCGCGCACCGTCGAGAAGCTGCCGGAGTGCAATAGATACGACGCGCTCTTGATCAGGCTGTTGCCGGGCGCCAGCGTCGCGCAGAATTTCAGAAAGCCGCTCGACTTGACGCCGCCGTTGGAGAGGTCGGTCGAGAAATAATACAGCGTCTTCTCGGCGCCGTCGCTGCCCGCAAAGGTGATGCGCACGCCGCGTGGCGCATTCGACCGCACGCCCTCGCTGCCGGTCTGCACCGAGCCGGCCTCGTCAATCGTAACCGGCGTGACCGTGCGGATGCTCTTGCCCGAACGTTCCATGAACACGAAGATGATCGGCAACGCCCCCGAGATCTGGCCGACATGCAGATCCGTCTTCATGTGCTTGGTGATGAAGAAGCTGAAATTGAGAATCGTACCGATCGAGTGCTCGATATTGCCGAGCGCGCTGCCGACCATGCCGCGCGGCAGCCGCAACAGATCCGGCATGCTGCCGGGCGGCTCGAGCGCGGCCATCACATAGGTGTTGGCCTTGGAATAGAACGCGTTGGCGTAAAGGAAATCGGGACCCGAGAAGAAGTAGAACATGGTCGGCTTCGGCGCCGCCAGGTTGGTGTCGGCCCAGGCGCGCACCTTGGAGATCTGACGCTGCTCGAGCTGGGCAAACGCGCCGTCGAGGAATTTTGCGTGGCGCTGCCAGGCCGGATCCCTGGTCAGCGGCAGCAGCGGGGAATCCGCCGAGGGCTGCATGCCCGCGAGGAAGCGCGCGGTGTCGTCGGCGGTCGCGGTGTCGGCAGCGCGCACGGGCCACGCCGCCGCAAGGATCAGGCCTGCGGCGATTGCCGTCAATTTCATGAAGCGGAGCATTTTTAGTCGCGGCCCTGGGATGCAGTCGCGGCGCCCGGATCGGCCCGCTTGTGGAAGATGGCGTAGATCAGAAGACCCGAAATCATGATCAACATCCCGAGCAACGCCTCCAGCGGGCGCTCGGTCAAGAGATAGTACATCATGAAACCGGTCACGAGCAGGAAAACCAGGGGCGTGATCGGGTATCCCCAGGTGCGGTAGGGACGCGGCAGCTCGGGACTGGTGATGCGCAGCTTGATGACGCCGAGCACGGTGAAGAAGGAGCAGAACAAGAGCGAGAACTGGATGAAGTCCAGCACCGCCTCGAAAGAGCGGGTCAGCATCATCAGCGTGGCGACGACAAGCTGGAACAGGATGGCGTAGACCGGTGCGCCGCTGTTGGATTTGCGGGCGAAGAAGGCGAACGCCGGGATGTCCTCGCCCATGGTCATCATCACCCGCGGACCGATCCACATCATCGCCGAGATCGAGGAGACGAGCCCGATGCAGATCATCGCCGAGACGATGCGGCCGCCGACATCGCCGAAAATATAGCGGCCGGAGACGCTGGCGACATCGAGCTGGCCGGCCAATTTGTCGATCGGCGCGGTGTGCAGGAACACGGCGTTGAGCGCGACATAGAGCACCATCACGATCGCGGTGCCCGCGAGCAGCGCGCGCGGCAGGCTCCGCTGCGGCGTATCCATCTCGCCGATGATGTAGGTCGCGGCGTTCCAGCCCGAGAACGAGTACATCACGAAGACGAGGCTGATGGCGAACGGCGCGCTGACGATCTGGGCGAAGCTCGCCGATGTCGGCGCAAACGAGACGGGTTGCGGCGTGCCGATGACGAAGCCCGCCAGCAGGAAGGCCACGATCAACACGACCTTCAGCACCGTCGAGACGAGTTGGAAGGTCGAGGAATGCTTGACGCCGGAAAGCTGGATCAGCGAGACCAGCCAGACGATGCCGATCCCAACCGCCATCGACGGCGCACCGGGAACGACCGACCTGGCATATTCGCCGAACGCCATCGCCGCAAGCGCCACCGGCGCCGCGAAGCCGACGGTCGCCGATACCCAGCCCGCCAGGAAGCCGAAGGCCGGATGATAGGCGCGGCTCAGGAAATTGTACTCCCCGCTCGATCGCGGAAACATCGCCCCCAACTCGCTATAGGAGAACACGCCGCACAGCGCGACGAGGCCGCCTATGATCCAGAGCATCAGGATGGAAAAGCCGGAGGGAATGTCCTTGACCTGGAAGCC
>Ga0070680_100004620_pt1 | contig 10348 bp, 9 predicted proteins | sample KBSC73BmetaG_FD_64672 | JGI IMG/M metagenome (GOLD analysis project Ga0070680, IMG submission 64672) | Corn rhizosphere microbial communities from Kellogg Biological Station, Michigan, USA - KBS C7-3B metaG | ecosystem: Host-associated > Plants > Roots > Rhizosphere | place: USA: Michigan... | reverse complement strand
TCGCACGACAGCGAGATTCACGCAAAGTCGAACGACAAGTGCGTGCTCTTTCGCGACGTGTGCGAAAAGCTCGGCGACGTGATGATCATCGGCCAGGGAAGCCGCGGCCCGAATCCCGACAAGACGGCGATCGGCGCGTTCGCCGCTCAATTCGCGGAAGTTGAAGTCGATACAGAGACGGGCCGCGTTCGAGTTCTTCGCATCGTTGCCGCGCATGATTCGGGACGGATCGTGAACCCCACGCTCGCGGAAAGTCAGCTCGAGGGCGGAATCATCCAGGGACTCGGCTACGCGCTGTTCGAGGAACGAGCGCTGGACGCGACACTGGGGCTTCCGCTGAATCCAACGATGCACGATTACAAGGTGCCGACGATCGGCGACGTGCCGGTGATCGACGCGTTCTTCGTCGATACGGCCGATCCGGTGGCGAATCACATCGGCGTAAAAGGCTTGGCCGAGCCGCCGATCATTGGTGTCGCACCTGCAATTGCGAACGCAGTCGCGGATGCTCTCGGCCGAGAGGTGTCTGAGATTCCGCTGACGCCCTGGCGAGTCCTGACGAAGTCCTAGCCGTTACCGTTTTCTAGCCGTCGTCCGTCGTCCGCCGCCCGTCTCCCGTCGCCCGTCGCCCGTCCCCGACGACTTCAGACGCGATCTCTAAGCGAATCGCCGAGCACGTTGAAGCAGAGCACGGTGACGAAGATGAACACGCCCGGAAAGATCCCGAGCCATGGTTCGGTCGTCATCGTCGTCTGTGCTTGGTACAGCATGTTGCCCCAGCTTGCAGTTGGCGGCTGAACACCTACGCCGAAGAAGCTGAGCGCACTCTCGAGCAGAATTCCCCGCCCGACCGCGATCGTCGTCGCGACCGTTGCCGCGGGAAACGCGCCGGGCAACACGTGACGAAGCACCAGTCGCAGCGGTGATGTGCCAAGTGCGCGAGCGGCGGTCACGTAGTCGCGCGTCTTGATCGACTGCACGTCCGCGCGAACCACGCGCGCGGTCTCCATCCAACCGGCGAGTCCGACCAGCACGATCAGAAGCGGAACGCTCGGCTCGAGCACTGCTGACGCAATCATCAATAGCGGGAGACGCGGCACCGACAGAACCGCGTCGGCGATTCGCATCAGAAGGTCGTCGACCCAGCGTCCGACGAAGCCGGCGATCGCACCAACCGTCACGCCAATCGCCGCACTCATCATCGCCGAGATAATGCCGATCGCGAGCGAGATGCGTGCGCCGAAGATGATGCGGGTGAGCAGATCGCGGCCCAACTCGTCCGTGCCGAACCAATGCGCGGCGGACGGCATCGCACGTCGATGTGCAAGATCCACGACGTCGAACCCGTATGGCGCAACGGCGTTCGCGAGCACGGCAAGCAGCACCAAGACACCGAGTACGGCTCCGGCCATCGGCGCTCCCCAATGTCGCTCGCGGGCCGACGAAACGTCGTCGACAGGAAGCTCGGCCGCGTTGACTGGAACGGCGATCGCGCTCGTCACGTCGCTTCTCTCGTGCGCGGATCGAGCGCGTGTACCGCGACATCCGCAAGAAGATTCAACAGCGCGACGGCCGCCGAGCCGCACATCAGAAACGCCATGAGCACCGTATAGTCGCGCTTTGCTAGAGCCTCGGTGAACAACCCACCGATACCGGGCCAAGCAAACACGCTCTCGGTCACCACCGCGCCAGAAGCGAGGATCGCAGCATCCAGGCAGACGACGGTCACGAACGGCAACAGCGCGTTGCGCAGCGCATGATGAAGCACGATGCGTCTCTCACTCACGCCGCGCGCTCTCGCGGCAGACGTGAACGGCATGGCAAGCGCCTGCGAGAGCGACCCGCGCACATAGCGCGACCATCCCGCCGCCTGCGCGGTCGCCAGCACGATGGCCGGCAGAATCAAATGCGCGATGCTGTCGCCGAGCCCGCCCGCGCCGAACGACGAACGTCCCGACGAGGGCAGCCAGCCGAGCGCGTTCGCGAACACCAGCTGGAGCACGAGGCCGAACCAGAACACCGGAAGCGAGATACCGGCGACCGCACCGAGAAGCGCGACGCGATCGAAACCGCGGCGGATCGCGGCCACGACACCGACGGCGAGCGCGACGATCACTGCGAGAATGCTCGACGTGCCGACCAACTCGAGGGTCGCGGGTATGCGCTCGAGCAAGCGCTGAAGCACGGGCCGGCCATCGGCATAGCTGAAACCCCAGTCGCCGCGCACGAATGCCCACAGCCACGCGAGATATTGTTGCGGCAGCGGCCGATCGAGTCCCATCTGGCGACGGAGACGCTCGATGTCCTGCGGGCGCACATTCGGATTGTCGAGATACAGCGACAGCGGTCCACCGGGCGCCGCGTGAATCAGCGCGAATACGAGCAGTGACACCACCAAGAGCAGTGGAATCGTCTGCGCAAGCCGGCGAACGAGGAAGTTCATTCGACGCTCAGTAGCGCCGCGAATGATCGAACAGGTTCACCATCGGCCGACCGTCGAGAAAACGTCGCAAGTTGTCGATGAAGAGATCGACGATGCGATCGTTCTCCTGCACGACCGTGCTCGCCGAGTGCGGCGAGACGATCACATTCGGCATCGACCAGAACGGACTGTCGGCCGGCAGTGGCTCTTTCGCGAACACGTCCAGCGCGGCGCCGCGCAGGCGGCCTGCCGACAGCATGTCGATCAGCGCCGGCTCTTCGAGCAGCGAGCCACGGCCGATGTTGATGACGACGGCGCGCGACGGCAGCAGCGCGAGGCGTCGACGATCGAACATGTTCTTCGTCTCCGCGGTATCCGGCGCGATCAGCACCAGATAATCGATGTTGGGAAGCTCGGCGTCGATCTCCTCGACACTCACCGTGCGACAGACGCCCGGCGGAGGCGGCGCATGAGATCGCCGATGACCAATGACCTCGACGCCGATCGCATCACTCAGCTTCGCGACGCGCGCGCCCGCGCCGCCCAGGCCAATCAACAGCATGCGCGAGCCGGCGAGCTCGTAGCCGCAGAATCGAACCCACTCGCGGTTCCGTTTCCACGCCTCGAGCCGGGGCATTTCTTTCGCAAAGTACAGTGCGGCCATCAGCACGAACTCGGCGAGCGGCTGGGCATGGATGCCGGCCGCGTTCGTGACGGTGAGCTTCGATCCCATCACACCGATGCGCTCCAGCATCGGTCCGATGCCGGAGCTCGGCGACTGGACCCAGCGAAGATTCGGTGCGGCAGCGAGCATTTCTGCAGGCCGCTCCCAATCGAAGTCGAACGAGATCTCCGCTCGCGCGACCATCGAACGCCATCGCGCGCGCTCCGCGTCGGTCAGCGACGGGCCGGGTGCGTAGTGGTCTGCTTCGTATCTGGGTCGCGGCAACAGGTCGGGCGCGTACATCACGTCGACGCGTTCGGGCTCGGCCGCCGCGATGCGGTCGACGTGCGATTGATCGAGCCAGGAGGCGATGAGGAGGGGTTTTCTTGTCATCGAGCCTCAAGTTGCCCGTCGTCGCGATCTCTCGCCAGATTGGCGCATGCCGTTTTCGCGCCGATCCGCAACCTTCATCGCACTCTTCGCTCTCGGGTGCACCAAGGGACGCGCCGCACCGTCGAACGACCTGCTGATCGTCGGCTACGATCGCGAGCCCGACACGATGAACCGGTACGCGACGCACATTCTCGAGGATATTCAGTCCTGCGTCGTCGAAGGACTCGTCACGGCCGACGACAAGATGAACGCGGTGCCGGTACTCGCCGCGGAGATCCCGAGCCTCGAGAACGGCGGCGTGAAACTGCGGGCCGACGGCGGCATGGACGTCACGTGGAAGCTGCGTCCGGGCGTGAAGTGGCACGACGGCGTTCCGCATTCGTCGGCCGACGTCAAGTTCACCGTCGACGCGATCAACAAAGGTGACTGGAAACCTGAGAGCACGGACGGCTTCGATCGCATTTCATCGGTCGACACGCCGGACTCGCTCACAGCCGTCGTTCACTACAAGGAAGTGTACGCGCCGTACGAGATGCAGTTCTTTCGCGGCACGCTGCCCAAACACATTCTCGAAGGTCGCGATATCGAGAAGGCGAACGACTACAATCGCGCGCCGCTCGGTACGGGGCCGTATCGCATCGTCGAATGGAAGACCGGCGAGTATGTGCTCCTCGAACGCGTCCCCAACTATTGGCGCGGCGCCGAGTTTCCGAAGATCAAGCAGATCCTGTTTCGGTTCGTGCCGAATACGACGACTCGGGTGAATCAACTCGAGACTGGAGAGTCGCACGTCGTCGCGCTGGTGCCGTGGGACAAGGTGCGCCAGCTCTCCGCCGACCGTTCGGTTCGGCTCAATCACGTGCTCGGGAACGGCTACGAACACGTGACGCTGAATGAACGAAACTTTCCGCCGTTTGCCGACGTTCGGGTGCGGCGGGCGCTGGCCTACGCGATCGATCGTGAGGCCATCGTCAAGACGATCCTCGACAGCCAGGTCACGGTCGTCAATGGACCTATTCAACCGCTCTCGTGGGCCTACGAACCGAACGTCGCAAAGTACGACTACGATCCGGCGAGAGCCCGAGCGCTGCTCGACAGCGCCGGGTGGAAACCCGGCTCGGACGGCATACGAACCAAGAGTGGAATGCCACTGGCGTTCACGCTGATCACGCAGGCGGGTTACGCGATCCGCGAGAACACCGCTCAGGCAATTCAGCGGCAGCTCAAGGATGTCGGCGTGAACATGCAGGTGAAGCTGATCGATGGTACGTCGATTTCGTCGGTCTGGTTCAGCGGCCAGTTCGAGGCGTTTCTGCACTGGTGGCAGCTCGGAGCCGATCCGGAGCTGACGTTGATGTTCGCGGCAGATCGATCACCACCGGCCGGCCGAAACGTCGACTACTACAAAGACGACTCGCTTACGAAGATGCTCTACGTCTCGGATCGCACCGTCGATCGTACGAAGCGCACGGCCTTGTTGAAGGCTGCGCAACGACGCATCGCCGAAATGGCCGTGGAGATTCCGCTTTACAACACCGCGAAGGTCGACGCGGTGCCTGCCACGCTCGAGAACTTCAAAGGCAATCCGACGAACGCGGGTCCATTCTGGAACGTGTACGAATGGGCGCTGCGCGCGAAGCCGTGAACGTGGTCCACTCGTGAATCGTCCCAAAGCGATTCTCCTCGACTACGGCGGCACTCTGGTGGAGGAGCTCGGTGCCAACCCGCGTGCTGGCAACGAGCTGATGCTCTCGCATGCTTCCGTGAGACCGCCCGCAGCGACGCTCGAGGCCGTTCAAGCTCGAGCCAATCGAGTATCGCACGACGTGACTTCGCGGCGCGCGCAGTTTCAGATCGAGACGCCGTGGATTGCGCTCACGCGACTCATCTACGACGGCTTCGGCATCGAGTTCGACCAACCGCTGAGCGAGCTCGAGCTCGACTTTTGGAAGGCGACGGTCTCCACTCGCCCAATGCCGGGAGCTGCCGAAGCGTTGCAGGTGTTTCGCGACGACGGAGTGCCGATGGCTGTCGTCAGCAACTCGTCATTCGGGCCGCACATCATTCAGTACGAGCTCAGCCGGCACGGACTCGCCAGCGACTTGTCCTTCGTCATGGTGTCCGCCGACTACGCCGTTCGTAAACCGAACCCGCTGCTGTTCGAGACGGCGGCGGCCCGAATCGGCGTGGAGCCTGCCGACATCTGGTTCATCGGCGATTCGCTCGTGGCCGATGTCGCCGGGGCGCAGGCAACCGGAATGACCGCGATCTGGCTGCCCGGATATGTGGAGGCGGCGCCCGGCAGCGCAGACCTGATCGCGTCCGATTGGCCCTCGATCGTCGACGCGTTTCGCTCCGCCCCACGGGCGTAGTCGGACCTGTCTTCACGCTGGACGGAGGAGCCGAGCGACGGCATACTCCCGCGTGACTCCCACCCACGTCGTTTGACTTCGGAGATCCCATGCGCCGTATCTGCGTGTCTCTCGCCGTTCTCGTGTTGTCCGCGAGCAGCGCGCTCGCACAAGCCAAGGCACCGCTCGTCGAGTTCGAGATGATGACGTGGCCGGAGGTGAAGGCCGCGCTCGCCGCCGGAAAGACCACCGCGCTCGTCTACACTGGCGGTACCGAGCAGCGAGGCCCGCAAAACGTGAACGGCGGCCACACGTTGATGGGCAAAGCGACCGTGAAGGCGATCGCACTGAGGCTCGGGAACGCGATTGCGATGCCGGTGCTTCCCTACACGCCAAACAACGCGAGTGCCGCGCTCCCCGGCACGATCGGCCTGACACCCGAATTGCTCTCGGCACTTCTCGAGCGCATCACCGAACAGACGATCGCCACCGGCTTCAAGAACGTCGTTCTCATGGGTGACCACGGCGGCGGTCAACCCAACGTCTACGCCGAGGTCGCGAAGAAACTCGACGACAAGTATTCCTCGCAGGGTATTCACGTCTACTATTGCAATGACGTCTACACCACGGCAAACGGCGATTTCGACAGATACCTCGAGGCGAACCAGATGCCGGTCAGCTCGCACGCGGGTATTCCGGACACGTCGGAGATGCTGTACCTCGACAGCACCAACACGTGGGTTCGTCGCGACCTCGTTGCAACCGCCGTGGGCACGCCGGTCACGCGTGGCGGCCGTGGTCGTGGTCGAGCGGGTGACAGTACCGGGACGCGCAGCCAGGCCGCGCCGCGCGATCCGGGCAACGGCATCTCGGGCGACGCGCGCCCGTCGACTGCCGCGCTGGGTAAGAAAATCTTCGACATGAAGGTGGACTATGCCGTCAAACAAATTCAGGGTTTTCTCAAGACGCAGTGAGCTGTCGGTCGACCGCGACCGGCGTCTGACGCGGCGCGAGTTCGTCGTCGTCGCCGCGGCCGCTACGCTCTGGCGCCCGCGCTTTGCCGACGTCACGATCATCGAGTTCTCCGATAAGGGCGAACGCCTCGGCAAGACGACCGTGGCGAAGGTCGTGAAATCGGACGCCGAATGGCGGAAGCAACTGACGCCGATGTCGTACGCGATCGCACGCGAGCGCGGCACTGAACGGCCCTTCTCCGGCGCGTATTGGAACCTGCACGAGAAGGGGATGTTCCGTTGCATCTGTTGCGACAACGCGCTCTTCTCATCGAACGCGAAGTTCGACTCCGGCACGGGATGGCCGAGCTACTGGGAGCCGATCGCCGAGGAGAACGTCGTTCACGGAAAGCCGAGTAGCGGCTACACCGAGAGCGAAGTGACCTGCCGCCGGTGCGATGCGCATTTGGGTGATCTGTTCAACGATGGCCCCAAGCCAACTGGACTTCGTTATTGCATCGATTCGGTGGCGTTGCGTTTTGTGAAGTTCGCCTAGTCCTCCTGAGCGCTCCCGTTGTCATCCTGAGCGCAGCGAAGGATCTGCTGTCCTCTCTCGTGAGCAGACCATGATCACTCGCCTCTCGTTTTGTCTCACGTTGGCGCTCGTTGCGACGCAAGCCAACGCCCAGGACGTCGTTCGGCTCCAGGGCGCGACGCCTCCAGCGAACGCGGTCTGGGTCGACTCGCTGGATTTGGCCAAAGCCCTCGGCGGCCGACCGCCGCGACCCGGACAGCCCGCGATTACTCCGCCGCGTGCACGCGCCGGCAGTCCGCCGCCCGCGCCGATCCCGATGACCGTTGGCGGCGCTGTCTACTCGCACGGCCTCGGCGTTGCCGCGCTCGGCGAACTGTGGATCGCGCTCGACGGCAAGGCGAAGCTGTTCGAGTCAGTCGTCGGAATCGACGATGCGCGAAAGACCGGCCATGGCTCCGTCACGTTCGAGGTGTGGACCGACGGCACAAAACGCTACGACTCTGGAATCATTCGTTCGGGCGACGCACCCAAGCCGATCTCCGTCGATCTCACCGGCGTGAAGGATATGACGCTGTACGTCGGAGATGGTGGCGACGGTGCCACTGACGACGTCGCTGACTGGGGCGGTGCGGCGATCATCATGGGCGACGCGACTGCGAAACCATACACGGTCGCGCCGCCCGCGGACCCTGCGCCGATCATTGCATCATCGCGCGATGCGGAGCCGCACATCAACAGCCCGCGCATTACCGGGGCAACGCCTGGCAAGCCGTTTCTGTTTCGCATTCCCGCGTCCGGTGAAGGACCGTTGACGTTCAGCGCCACAAATCTGCCGGACGGTCTAACGCTCGATTCGAAAACTGGAATCATTACCGGCTCGCTGAAGCGTGCGGGTCGAACATCCGTGGCGGTCAGCGTACGCGGCGCGCGCGGAACGGCCAGCGGCGACGTCATGATCGTCGGCGGCGAGCACTCGCTCGCGCTGACGCCTCCACTCGGCTGGAACTCGTGGAACGTGTGGGCCGCACGCGTTGACGACGCAAAGGTGCGTGCTGCCGCGGACGCGCTCGTGTCGAGCGGACTCGCGGCGCAGGGCTACACATACGTCAACATCGACGACGCGTGGGAAGGCCCGCGCGACGCGAACGGCGAGATCACGTCGAACGAGAAGTTTCCCGACATGAAAGCGCTCGCCGACTACGTGCACGGTAAAGGCCTCAAGATCGGCATCTACTCGTCGCCCGGTCCGCGCACATGCCAGCAGCGCTACGCTGGGAGCTATCAACACGAAGAGCAGGACGCGAAGACGTGGGCGAAATGGGGCTTCGACTACATCAAGTACGACTGGTGCTCGTACTCCGACGTCGAGCCGAACCGCGACAGCCTGCCTGGACTTCAAAAGCCGTACAACGTGATGCGTGCCGCGCTCGACAAACTCGATCGCGATTTCGTGCTCTCATTGTGCCAATACGGCTGGGGACACGTGTGGACGTGGGGCGCGCACGTCGGCGGCAACTTGTGGCGCGTCACGGGCGACATCACCGACTCGTGGGCGAGCATGTCCGGCATCGGCTTCGCGCAAACGGGGCACGAGCAGTATGCCGGCCCTGGCCACTGGAATGACACCGACATGCTCGTCGTCGGCAAGGTGGGCTGGGGTCAACCAGTGCGCGATTCACGTCTCTCGCCGAACGAACAGCTTACACACATCTCCCTCTGGGCATTGCAAGCCGCGCCGCTCATCATCGGCGCTGATCTCTCCGGGGCCGACGAGTTCACCACGAACCTGCTCGGCAATCCCGAAGTGATCGCGGTGAATCAGGACACGCTCGGTAAGGCTGCCGGACGAACGATGCAGCATGGGCGAACGGAAGTCTGGGCGCGCAAGCTCGCCGATGGCCGAACGGCTGTTGGTCTGTTCAATCGCGATCTCGTTGCGCAGACGGTGACCGTGAAGTGGTCGGACCTCGGCGTGTCCGGCGCGCAGCCCGTACGAGATCTGTGGCAGCGAAAAGATCTCGGCGAAAAGCGAGACGAGCTGTCGGCGACGATTCCGCGACATGGCGTGTTGCTCGTAGCCATCGGCAAAGCGACATCACGTTAGACACCCGGCAGAGGCGGCTCGCTTCGCGCGCATCAGGATGCCAGTTTACAACCATGGGTCTCCTCTCACGACTTCGCGGAATCCTTCGCCCCGACCTCAACGCGCGCGAAGCGGACGAATACGAGATCCGCGGCTTTCCCGTCGCCCTCGACAACTCGGCGCGACCCGACATTGCGCCGAATGTTGTTCTGGCTCGGCTCGATGAGGCCTTGTCGCTGATCGAATCGAGCCAGCCGTGGCGGCTGCGCCACATGCGGCAGGACCTGAACGGTTTTCTGATCGTCCGCTATCCCTGTCGCGGTGCGTTCTTCCCCAACGAGCGCATCTGCATGACCGAGCTCACCTTTCTCGCTCGCACCGATATCACTGCCGCGCCCGTCGCCGCCTCGATCGTTCATGAAGGCATGCACGCGCGCGTTCACGCCGCATGCAATCCGGGTCTGGCGCGCGACCGCGCGCATGAAGAGCGTATCTGTCGGCGGGCTGAGCTCGATTTCGGTCGGGCATTGCCCGGCGATCTCGGCGCGCCGGTCATCGAACGCGCGCTGGCAAGCCTCGAGCTCGGCGACGAAGACGTCGCGCCAACGATTGATTGGAACGAAGCGCAGCGCCGTCAAAACATCATTGACGACGTGGCGCGAAAGAACCAATGACGGATGTCATCTCCAGCCTCGCTATCGTTCCAAGGGATCCGCACTTCCCCAATTACATCCATGACTAGCTCCCTGCCCCGCCGCGCGAGCCTCGTCCTCACGGGCGTTCTGTTTTCGGCTGCGTGCCGTTCGTCGACCATCAGCCCGGCGCCAGACGCAACCTCTCCCGCACGCGTCGCGGCGAACTTTCCCTCGTCGTGGCGCTTCCGTCCCGGCGCAGCGGCGACGGCCGCACCACACGCGATGGTCGTGAGCAACGACTCCATCGCGAGC
>Ga0070680_100004616_pt1 | contig 10352 bp, 6 predicted proteins | sample KBSC73BmetaG_FD_64672 | JGI IMG/M metagenome (GOLD analysis project Ga0070680, IMG submission 64672) | Corn rhizosphere microbial communities from Kellogg Biological Station, Michigan, USA - KBS C7-3B metaG | ecosystem: Host-associated > Plants > Roots > Rhizosphere | place: USA: Michigan... | reverse complement strand
GTCGACATCGCGGCGGTGTACGCGCCGGCGATTCCCGTGCCGGCGGTGGCAGGGCGTTCAGCGATCGACCGATGCGCCACGTCGGACCGCAATGCGATCGCCGCCATGTTGCGCGATGTGCGGTGGCAGCTGACACACGTGCTGGGCGAAGCGCGATATCTTCGCGACTGGCCGCTGACGCTCGAGGTTGGTGATGCCGGGACAGCCATCGTGCGTGCAGCGGTCCATCGCGGCGCTGATCTCACGATCATCGGCATCGGCGCCGATCAGCCGCACAGTCGCCATTTCGGTACGCATACGGCCATCGCTGTCGTGCGGAATTCGGCCAGCCCGGTCTACGCGGCCGTGCCGGGGTGCGAAGTGCCATCGCGCGCCATCGTCCTCGCCGTCGATGGGCAGCTGCATCCGCCGACGTTTCGGGCGGCAGTGGCGTGCTTGATTCCGGGTGGCCGCTTGTGGATCGCGGCGGCGAACTCGCCCGCGCCGCTCCAGTGCGACCTCGACACGATCGGCACGCGCGCGCTGGCGATGCGAATCTGCGGCCGCCGCTGGACCGCGCGGCTCGATGAAATCGAAATCATGCGAGTCCAGATGGGCGGTGACATCGTCCACAATGTCCTGCAATTGGCTCGCGACACACGCGCGCACCTGATTGCGGTGCCGAATTACGGTGATCCGGGCCCGATCCGCGCGTTCCTGCCCAATCCTGCCGACTCGCTGCTTCTCGGTGCCCGCTGTTCCGTGCTCGTCGTTCCCGATCGAGCGAATGATGAAACGGCGGCGGCCCTCGGAAACGATTCGGCAAACGGAACGGAGATCGAACGATGAAGCGACAGCCGCCCGAATACTGTCAGCCGTACACGCGAACGCTCCCCGGCGGCGGCTACGTCGCCATCGAGGTCACGGCAGTCAAGCGCCTGTGGCGAAGCCGCGCGTATGAAGGCAGAGTCGTCATCGAGCGCCGAGGAATCTGGCGCCGCGAAAGTCCCGAACCACCGGTGATCGCCACCGCCTCCGGCGACAGCGTCGAAGCAGTCGTGAGAAAGCTTCTTCCGACGGCGCAATGCGATCCAGTGATCGGCTCGGCGCTGCTGCGCGCAGCTCGGGCGGCCGCCGCTGCGGGATGACGATCACTCGCACGAGTCGAGCAACGGTCGCGAATGACTCGCGTGCATCCGGATGTTCCCACGCAGCCGCGAGATCGAAACGGCACGACGCCGCGCGACCTGCCTGACGCGTACCTGCGCTCGGTGGAGGACATCCTCGATCAGCTGTCGACCGATCCTCGCCTCGGCCTGAGCGACGCAGACGCCGAAGCTCGTCTTCGAGTCTGCGGTTCCAACGAGCTGGCGATTGAGCGATCGGTGCCTGGCTGGCGCCGGTTGCTCGCGCAGTTCGAGAATTCGCTCGTCGTGCTGCTGCTCGTCGGCACGGTGATCTCCATCATCGGCTGGCGGTACGAGCGAGCAACACCGCTGCCGTACGAAGCGGTCGCGATTTTTGCGGTCGTCCTGCTGAACGCGCTGATGGGCTATGTCCAGGAATCGCGAGCCGAGGCCGCGATCACTGCCCTGCGCGCGGCCACGCCAAAAGCGGCGCTCGTGATTCGCGACGGCGAGCACAGGCACGTGGCCGCCGCCCGTCTCGTACCTGGCGACGTGCTCGTCGTCGAGGACGGCGACATCATACCGGCCGACTCGCGTCTCATCGTCGCCACGGCGCTCATGACCGTCGAGGCTGCGCTGACGGGCGAGAGTCAACCTCGCGCAAAGGACACTGGCGCGATCCGGGCAGCGCTGCCGGTCGGCGATCGGACGAACATGCTCTACGCAGGCACTTCGATCGCCTGCGGGCACGGCGTCGCCGTCGTCACGGCCACTGGGCTGCGATCGGAATTGGGACGGATCGCGACGCTGCTGCACACCACGACGAATGAAGCGACGCCGTTGCAGCGCGAGTTGTCGCGTACGGGGCGCCGACTGGCCGTCGCGGTCGTGCTCGTTGCCGCCGTCATCATTGCGACGATCATCGGCGCGCAGCATGTGCGTGGGCCGGCGGCGATCATCGACGTACTCATCCTCGGTGTCGCGCTGGCGGTGAGCGCCGTGCCCGAGGGTCTTCCGGCGATCGTCACGACCGTGCTCGCGGTTGGTGTTCGACGGATGGCGCGTCGCAACGCCGTGGTTCGGCGGCTCACGGCCGTCGAAACCCTCGGTTGCGCGACGGTGGTTGCGTCCGACAAGACTGGAACGCTGACGAAGAACGAGATGACCGTGCGAGTCGTCGTCACGGCGAGCGGCCGTGTTGCCGCGGCGACGAGCGGCGATCCGCGCAATCGAAGCGGCGGCATCCTCGATCTGCAGCCGCTGCAGCGCGCTCATCGACTGGAATTGGAGCGAATCCTCACGATCGCCGATCGGGCCAACAATTCCGTCGTCGACGAAGCCGACGCCCGCATGGTGCACGGCGACCCCACGGAGGGAGCGCTACGCATCGCCGCGCGTGCAGCAGGCGTGCGCTCGTCGGTGCTGGACGCGCGGCTCCCGCGTTTCGGTGAGGTTCCGTTCTCGTCCGAGCGCAAGCTGATGACTACCCTGCACCGCGATCGTGCGCGTCGCGACGCGACGGTCGCCTTTACGAAAGGTGCGCCCGACGTCGTGCTGTCGCGATGCACGCAGGAGCTCGTCGCAGAGACGCCTCGACCATTGACCGCGGCGCGGCGCGAGGTAATCGAAGCGACGATCGCCACGCTCGCCGATCAGGCACTGCGTGTGCTCGGGTTTGCCTGGCGCGACCTTGCGCCGGAGTGGAACGAGGAAACCATATCGAGCGACGCCGCCCGCCTCGAGCACGAGATGGTGTTCGCGGGTCTCATCGGGCTGCTCGATCCTCCGCGCCACGAGGCGATCGATGCGATTCGGCGGGCGAAGGGCGCCGGGATTCGAACCATCATGATCACGGGCGACCACCCGCGGACCGCGCTCGTGATCGCGCGCGAGCTCGGCCTGGATGACGACGCCGGCATGCTGACCGGCGCGGAGCTGGCGGTGATGACGGACGGCGAACTTCAGCACTCCGTCGAGCATGTCTCGGTGTATGCCCGAGTCGATCCGGAACACAAGCTTCGAATCGTGCGCGCGCTTCAGCACAACGGCGCGATCGTGGCGATGACCGGCGACGGCGTGAATGACGCGCCGGCGCTCAAGGCCGCCGACATCGGCGTGGCCATGGGCATGACCGGTACCGACGTGGCCCGCGAAGCCGCCGACATCGTGCTCACGGACGACAACTTTGCGTCGATCATCGCGGCGATCGAGGAAGGACGCGCGATCTTCGCGAACATCCGCCGGTTTCTCCGGTACCTGTTGTCGTCGAACATCGGAGAAGTGCTGGCGATGTTCTGCGGCATCGTGTTCGCGACCCGCCTCGGCCTCGAACCTCGTCGGGGCGAGCTCGTGCTGCCGCTGCTCGCGACGCAAATCCTCTGGATCAATCTCGTGACGGATGGGCCACCGGCGCTGGCGCTTGGCCTCGAGCCGCTGGACGCAACGGTCATGCGTCGGCCGCCCCGCGGCCGCAACGCACCCGTGATCAACGGTCGTATGTGGGGCGGCATCGTGATCGCCGGACTCGTCGAGGCAATCGCGGCACTACTCGTCTTCGATGCCGCGCTTCCGGGGGGATTCATTGCCGGCAGCGGCAGCATACGGTACGCGCAAACGATGATGTTCACGACGCTCGTGTTGGCATCGCTGGTCAGCGCATTCAGCGCGCGATTCGGTCGCCAGAGTGCGCTGCATGCGCCAGGCGGCAACCGTGCGCTCTGGCTGGCCGTCGCGCTTTCGGTTCTGCTTCAACTGCTCGTCGTCGAGAGCGGGCCGCTGCAGCGGGCGTTCGGCACCGTCAGCCTCGGGGCGGCGGATTGGATGTGGTGCGCCATGGCCGCAAGTCTCCTCCTGTGGGTGACCGAGGGTGCGAAGCTGATCTCGCGAATGCGTCCGAGTCAGCGCGCCAGATAGCCGCCATCGATCGGATAGTAGGATCCTGTAATGAAGCCGGCCGGTGCCGAGCTGAGAAAAAGCACCAGGTCGGCGACTTCCTCGGGCGAGCCGAGGCGCCCAATCGGGTGAAGCGGCAGCACGGAATCCTCGAGGCCGGTGATGAGTGGCGTCCGAATGAATGCCGGTCCAACCGCATTCACGCGAATGTGCTGCGTCGCGTACTCCAGCGCGGCGTTCTTCGTCAGACCGAGCAGGCCGTGCTTCGCGGCGACGTACGCGGACGCACCGGCAAATCCGACGCTGCCAAGGATGGACGACATGTTGACGATCGCGCCGCCGCCGCTTCGCAGCATCGCCGGGATTTCGTACTTCATGCAGTAGAACACGCCCGAGAGATTGACACTGATCACCTGCTGCCAATCGGCCACCGAGAGATCGGCGACCGGCGCGCTCGGACCGCCGATTCCGGCGTTGTTGCATGCACAATCGAGACGACCATAGTGTTCGAGGGTTCGCTGGACGAGCGCGGCGCAGTCCTCGGGTACGCTGACGTCCGTGCGAACGGCGATGGCCGAACCGCCATCGTGGGTAATCAGTCGAGCGGTCTCGCTGGCCTTGTGCTCGTCGAGATCCGACACGACGACGCGAGCACCCTGCGATGCGAAAGCTCGCGCCGTTGCGCGACCGATACCCGATCCTGCTCCCGTGACGATCGCTACCCGATCGTCGAACGTGTTCATGCGCCCTCCGCCGCGGCGACCGGATGCGCCTCGCATCTGCGATCGCTCGGGTGCGCCTTGATCAACAAGGCGAGCTGATTGTCGACATGCGCGACGCCAGGCGTGGCCAGCGCGGCACGCTCGAGCGCCTCGTGTTGCGCCCACGAATGCACGCATCCGCGGAGCACGGCGCAACCACCATTGATAGTGACCGCGAGACGAGCCTCGTCAGCCGGCGAATGAATTCCGAGAGCGTCGATGAGGCGCGCACGCACTGCCGCAGCGAGCTCGGGATTGGTCGAGAGCATTCTGATGATCCTCCTGGTGAACGCATGGAACACGTCGAGGAAGAATGACGTCGTGACATGCCGAGTTCAGTCGGGAAGCTGGACACCCGTTGTCATCGAACCCCCGACCCGCCAGGATCGCGCCCACGCCGTAAGAGATCGCCCGACATGGATGTATGCGAGCGCCGACTGACGTCGTCGTCCACCGCGACATCTTGAGCGAGCCACTCTGCCACTGCGAGCCGGAGCATCCGCATGTCGACGACACTCGCGCCGTCCGCGGACGGCAAGACACCACAGGCCGTCCATTCGTCGTCCGACCAGACAATCGTTCCGTTCGCCAACGCTCGACGGTCGGACATCGCGCGTCTCGGCGGCAAGGGCGCCAATCTCGGGGAGATGACGGCCGCTGGCCTGCCGGTGCCAGCCGGCTTCGTGGTCGGCATCGACGCGTACGGACACTTCTATGCGGAGAATGGCCTGGCTCCGCGCGTGGGGCAGTTGCTCGCCGCCATCGACTCCGACGATCCCGCCGCGCTCGAGCGTACCGCGCAGTCGCTGCAGACCTTGATCCGCAGCGGCACGGTCTCCGATGAGCTGCGGGGTGCCATCGAACGTGCATATGCGGCTCTCGGCACGTCGTCGTCGAGCGGGTCGCGGGTCGCAGTCCGGTCGTCGGCGACCGCCGAGGACACCGCGCAATTTTCGTTCGCCGGCATGTTCGAGAGTTTTCTCAATGTCGCCGATGCGGCCGGTGTGATCGACGCCGTCAAGGCGTGCTGGGCCTCGACGCTCGGCGCACGCGTACTGTTCTATCGCATCAAGCAGGGCTTTCCGCTCGAGATGCCCGTGGCCGTCGTCGTCCAGCGCATGGTGCGCTCGGACAAATCGGGGGTGATGTTCACATCCGAACCGGCAACGGGTGATCGGACGCTCATTGTCCTCGAGGCGGCGTGGGGACTCGGCGAGTCGGTGGTGCAAGGCGCCGTGACGCCCGATCGCCACGTCCTCGACAAGACGTCGCTGGCCGTGCTCCACAGTGAGATCGCGGACAAGGAATCGATGCTCAAGTGGGATGACCTCTCGCATTCGACGAAGCGAATCGATCTCACCGGCGATCCGCGCGCGAAGGCACCCGTGTTGACCTCGGCCGAATTGCGAACGCTCGGCGAGCTGGCGCGCCGCGCCGAACAGCACTACGGCGTGCCGCAGGACCTGGAGTTCGCCATCGATGCGACCGGGATCTATCTCACGCAAAGCCGTCCGATCACCACCCTGCAATCGCGAACGAGCGCGACGACAGCGAAGCTCCCGACCCGTCCCTCCGGCGGCACGCTGGTTCACGGGCTCGGCGCGAGTCCCGGGCGCGCCAGCGGCGTGGTTCGCGTGCTCGACTCACCCGCGCAGGAGGCGACGATGCAGCGCGGCGAGGTGCTCGTGACACGGATGACGTCGCCCGACTGGGTTCCGATCATGCGACGCGCCGCCGCGATCGTCACCGACGCCGGCGGCATGACGTCGCACGCGGCGATCGTTGCGCGCGAGCTCGGCCTTCCATGTATCGTCGGCGCGCACACGGCGACGCAGGTGCTGACGACAGGCACGCTCGTGACGGTGGACGGAAGCACGGGCGCGGTGACCGCCGGACGGGACGAATCCGCGGCCGCGCCGCCGGCGGCACCTCCCGCTGCTCAACGACTCGTCACGGCCACGCGTCTCTACGTGAACCTCGCCGAACCGTCGCGCGCCGCGGACATCGCCGCGTGCGATGTCGATGGCGTTGGGCTGCTGCGCGCCGAGTTCATGATGCTGGAGGCGCTGGAGCAGATGCACCCGCGCGAGTTCCTGATGCGGAAGAGCGCCGACGAATTCGTGCAGCGCATGGCGGCCGGGCTTCGAACGTTTGCGCGCGCGTTTGCACCGCGGCCCGTCGTCTACCGCGCGATGGATTTCCGGTCGAACGAATTCCGGAATCTCACCGGGGGCGCGGCGCACGAACCGACTGAATCAAACCCGATGATCGGGTATCGCGGCTGCTTCCGGTACACCCGCGAGCCGGACCTGTTTGCGCTCGAGCTGCGCGCGCTCGCCGAGGTTCGCCGCGAGCTCGAGAACATCCATCTCATGATTCCGTTCGTGCGCACGCCGCGCGAGCTGGCAGCGTGCCTCGAGCTCGTGGATGCAAGCCCGCTGGCCGGCGACGCTCACCTCGAGCGGTGGATCATGGCGGAGGTGCCGTCCGTCATCCATTCGCTTCCGGCGTACGCCAAGCTCGGGATCACCGGCGTCTCGATCGGCTCGAACGATCTGACACAACTCATGCTCGGCGTCGACCGTGACAGCGCAGTGTTCGGGCCCGGTTATGACGAGCGTGACGACGCGGTGCTGGATGCGATCAAGACGATCATCACGCGCTGCCGCGAGCTGGGGCTCACCTGCTCGATCTGCGGGCAAGCGCCCTCGGTCCATCCGGAGTACACCGCGCAGCTCGTCGCATGGGGCATCGATTCCATCTCGGTGAGCGTCGACGCGATCGATCGAACGCGGCGCAACATCGCCGCGGCGGAACAGCGACTGATCATCGAAACGGCGCGGCGCGGCGCGGCGGCGAGCCGCGCGTGACTCGCACGGAATTCACGATGCCTTTCACGCCCGCGATGTGCTCGGTCGCGTGCTCCGCCGCGGCACGTTGGTAGGCCCATTCGCATTCACCCACGAGCCACACCCACTGATCCTGCACGCGAGCCTTGATCGTCTTGTCCGGGACATCGGTGTCCCACATCAGCGCTTCGACGAGATCGTGCGCGATGTCGACATCCGATCGCCGCTGGTCGCCGGGAATCCGCACGTCGATGTCGTTGGCGACGGCGATGACGCCCGGTACCGCTTCGGCGGCGCGGGCAGCGGCAACGCGTTTGGTCAACGAATCGACTTCGCCGTTGAGGGTCACCACTCCGTCACGGGCGGCGACGCCGATGTCCGACGGCGCGACGCGCCCGTCGAGGCGCATGCGCTCGACGACAGCGGCCTGAAGCTCGGAATCGGATCTCATCTCGATCTCACGTGGGTCGTCGCTCAATGAATGTCGGCCAATCTGGGATAGTCAGTCCGGGGTATCACCGAATCTTTTCAGGCGTTCTCTGGCGCGCGGAATGGCGGCGACTTAGAGTGGAAGAGGACGAAGGCCGCAAGCGCCGCCGCGGGCGCAGGTCGCATCCGGCTCGGAGTACCCCATGCGCGTCGAACAGAAGGTTTCGATCGCAATCGGCGTTGCGTGCGCCATCGGCCTGGCTGGTGCCCTGCTCGCCATCGCGGGTACGCGCCGCCTCGTGCGGAATGTGGAGTGGGTGGGCCACACGCACGAGGTGCGCGCGCAGCTCCAGGCCGTGTCGCGGTATACGAACGGCGCGAAGGCCGATCTCCGCGACTACCTGCTCACCGATGACTCGGCATTCGTCCGGCAGCACGCCGTCAGCGTCTCCGCCGCGGAGTCGGCGTTCGCGCGGGCCGAACGTCTGACCGCCGACAACGCCGCGCAGCAGGCGCGCCTCGGTGCGCTCCGTGTCGTGCTCGACGAACGCGAGATTTCCTTCAACCGCACAATCGCGCTCGGGCCCGCCAAGATTCCGGTCAGCGGGTCGCTCGCCGCGCAACTGCGCGTCGGTGAATCACTGAGTCGGCGCATCGACAGCATCATCGCCGCCGCCGACAGCGCGGAGGGAATGTTGTTGCTCGAACGCCTTCATCGTGAACGGTCGAGCGAGTGGTTCGTGGCGCTCGCATCGATGACGCTGGTCGGCGGCTTGATCGGCCTGGCGGCGATCCTCTGGCGTTCCATCGGCCGCGACCTTTCAGGTCGAGAGCGCGCCGAGACTGCGCTGCGGGCCTCGGAAGCCAAGTTCTCCGGTATTCTCGACGTCGCGGTCGACGCCATCATCTCGATCGATGCACGAGGGACGATCGTTCACTTCAACCGCGGAGCCCACGCGATCTTCGGCTACATGCCGCAGGACGCGATCGGCCAACCGCTCAGTCTTCTCCTTCCAGCACGGCACCAGGCGACCCATGCAGGCCATGTCGCGGCGTTTGGAGCCGGCTCCGAGACGTCGCGGCGAATGGGGGAGCGGCGGGAGATCCACGGCCGGCGCAAGAACGGTGAAGAATTCGACGCGGAAGCAACGATCTCGAAGCTGGTGACCGAGGACGGCTTGCTTTTCACCGCGGTGCTTCGCGACGTCACCGAGCGCAAGCGCCTCGAGGCGAGCGAGCACGCGATGGCGATGGCCAGCGGCGACCTCGCGCGGTCGCTCGACTATCAAACGACGCTCATGACCGTGGCGTCGCTTCCCGTTCCGTCGATCGGAGCATGGAGCATCTTCGACGTCGCCGAAGATCCAGACGATGGGGGCGCCGGCATGCGCCGGCTCGCCAGTCATCACCCGGACTCTGCGATCGACACGATTCTGCGTCAGTTGGAGGGATACGTTCCGGACGACGATTCGCCCGAACCGTGTGTCGACGTCTTTCGGACGGGCAAGATGCTCGTCGTCAACGATCTCTCCCGCGGTTGGCTCGAGGCTCATTGCGCGGATGCGCGTCAGATCGAGCTGTTCGCCCAGCTCGGACCGCGCGGGCTGCTGGTGGTGCCACTCGTGGATCGCGAGCGGACGATCGGCGTCTGGACGATCGGCTCGTCGGCCGAGCATGCATTCGACGCGTTCGATCGGGCGCTGGCCGCGGCGCTCGCGGAACGTGCCGCGCTTGCGGTGCAAAACGCGAAGCTGCTGCTGCGCGCACAGCGCGCGACCGAGGGTCGCGATCGCGTCATGGGCATGGTGTCGCACGACCTCCGCAATCCGCTCGCCGCCATCTCGATGTTCGCGCGGCAACTCGCCGACGAACCCGTGCCGGAAACGCGGCAGCGCACCATCGGAACGAACATCCTCGCCTCGGTGCAATGGATGAGCAGCCTGATGCAGGATCTTCTCGACGTGGGCAGCATCGAGGCGGGACGACTGTCGCTCGAAGCGGAGCCGCAGTCGCCGTACGACCTGATCGAGTCGAGCATCATGATGTTTCGCGAGCGCGCGGCGCAGCGACGGGTCTCAATTCAAATGCGCGTCGCGCCTTCGTTGCCGCTCGTTCGCGCCGACGCACATCGGATTCAGCAGGTGCTCGGCAATCTGATCGGGAACGCGCTGGAGTATACGCCACCGGACGGCCGCATCACGATCAGCGCGGACCGGGACGATCGTGACGTGGTGATTCGCGTGAGCGACACCGGGTCAGGAATTCCGGCGGCGGACCTGCCGTACATCTTCGACCGCTTCTGGCACGCGCGGCGC
>Ga0070680_100004614_pt1 | contig 10354 bp, 14 predicted proteins | sample KBSC73BmetaG_FD_64672 | JGI IMG/M metagenome (GOLD analysis project Ga0070680, IMG submission 64672) | Corn rhizosphere microbial communities from Kellogg Biological Station, Michigan, USA - KBS C7-3B metaG | ecosystem: Host-associated > Plants > Roots > Rhizosphere | place: USA: Michigan... | reverse complement strand
GCTCGCCCAGCGCACATCTCCCGCAACCGCGAGCGCACGACCCACGAGCGATTCCATGCCGAACGTGCCGGAGATCAGGTTGAGGTTCAGGCCGGCCACGTTACCTTCGCCCAGCAGTGCTCCCAGAACACGCGCGATGGTGCCCTTACCCGAACGACGCTTCCCGATCAGTGCCGCCATCTTCTGCTGATCGGTACGGCCGGACAGGACGTAGCCGAACCATTCGCCGAGAAAGTCCTTTGCCTCTTGATCGCCCGGAAGCACCTGTTCAAGGAAGGCTTGCCAGCCGGGACAGGCCGCCTCCGGGTCGTAGTCGAAGGGCATGGACCAGAGATTGAAGCGGGTCGGGTCGTGAGCCTGCAACTCCCCGTTGACGATCACGCCATTGGTGGCGGCAAGAACGTGATCTTCCGGCCCGAAGCGCTGGATGGTACCCAGCCCGAGTGCTTCGATCAGGTCGGAGATCTTCTTACGGGTAGGCGCCCAGGGGGTGTCCTCAAAGGTTGTCTCGTCCGGTTCCCCTCCCTTGCCCTTCTTGACCACCGGGGTAAGAAAGGTCGCGTCCGCAGTCTGCTGGTAGAGCCAGTGCTTGACCCTGCTCTCATCCTCGGCATCCCAGTGCGCACCGGACCAGAGGTAGAAGTCGCCGCGCCACCAAGCCCAATGCGGCACGCCCGACGTCATCGGCATGCGCGTGACTAGTTCCCGTGCCACAAGCATCGGCTGGCCCGGGGACGGCAGCGTTCCGCCGGTGATTTCCTCGCCCTCCTGGCCGTCGTCGCTCTCCACCTCGGTGGCGACCCAGCTCTTACCGGCCTCGGTGGCGCGGTAGGCGCTCTCGATGGTGAGCGTGTCGTTGGCGTCGGGGGCGTCCCAACCTTGCGGCGTGCCGAGCCAACGCATCATCAACTGCGCGCACTTGTCCCGGTCGACCAGCCAGGGGAAGTGCGCGCACGCCATGGCGAACGCGTTGATGGCGTTGTTGAACCCCGACTCGGTGACCTTCAGCTTCTTGCCGGCCTCGTTGACGAAGGCGGTGGCCTGCTTGCGGGTGAAGTGACGGCCAGGACTGTCGAACAGGTCGTCGTCGCTCGGGTTGTGCACAGGATTGTGCACAGGTGTGAACGGCGGCGGCGCGTGCACCTTGCCGCGATCCGGTCGCGCCAGGGCGGCCAGCAGGCCGAGATCGTAGTGAGTGCCGACGCGCGATGCGTCACCCAGCAATTCGCACATGACCTCTGCGCCCGGGACCTTGCGGTTCATGGTGCCGGGCAGGCGGAACACGCGGGCCAGGTCGCGGACATTGTCGAGCTTCCAGCCAAGCGCCTTGGCATGCCCGATGAAGTGCTCGGACATCTGCGCGAATGCCTCGGTGACCCACTCCCGCTCTTCCTGGCCGCGGACGTCGACCGGCTCGGTGAAGCGCCATTGCGGGTAGAAGCCTCCGCCGCTGGCCACCCAGTCGGTTGGTTCGGGAAAGTTGGCTGCCCTGATCAGGGTCCGCACGTCGTCGAGGCCGGCCATGAGATCGGTCGCCTTGTGCCCGGGGCCGGCCACATCCGCATCGAGCGCGAAATAGTACACATGCGACGAATCGTCGGCGTCGCCGCGCCTGTCCGGTACGCGGGCAAGGGTGGTGCTTCGGTGGTAAACGCCCAGCTCGCCGCGCTCGTCAAGCGCGATGGCGTAGCTGACGGCTTGATCGACAGTGGCGAATGTCCGGCCTTTCCAGCCGTCCGCGTGCCCACCGATCCACAACAACCCCTGGGGGTTCTCGCCGTACAGGCCCACTAGATATGCCCGGATGTCCGCAGATGCGGTATCGTCCGTCACTACTACCTCACTTTGCAGTTGATAGCGAAGGCCCCGGGCGCTCACCCGGGGCTTTCGGCGTTATGGGGACGGCCAGCCTACGCCGTCGATCAAGTCCGTCAGCACATCCAATCGGGCATGTCCCCGATCTCCTGGCGCTCGCGCTGCACGATCAGCTGGTGGGTCTCGATGGCCATGCCGTGCGCGACGTCTGCGGCTGGCCGCAGGATGAGGACCTCACCGCCGCGGCAGGTGCACCGTCCGGCGTAGGGGCCGGCGTCCACCTTGTCGGCGTCCGTGGCGTCGAAGCGGACTCCGGCGCCGCCGCAGCGGCCGCACGTCTTGACGGTGTAGGTCTGGCCCGCGATCACTCGTTCTTCCATGGCTCAACTATAGCAAGGCCGTAGCCGACCATCAACCCTTCAGCCGAGCCAGGGTCACGGACTCCCGCGCCCGCGTAGTGGCTGTGTACGCCCAGCGGCGCGCCAGCAGATCCGCGGCCGCCGCACCCTGCTTGCGCGCTTCCATCGCTCGCATAGCCGGCGTCTCGTCGATGATGTAGACGCTCTCCCACTCCGAGCCTTGCGCCTTGTGCGCGGTGATCGCGTTGGCGAACGTGAACGCGCCGACCTTGCCGCGGAAGGCGCGCCGCACCTTGAGGCCTTGCTCGCCGTTCCAGTCGCGGAAGCCGTCCGCCCAGGCCAGGATCTCGCGCACCGGGGCGGTCTCCGGCTCCCCGCACTCGCGCACCATCAACGCCCAGGCGTCGCCGTCGTACGCCGGCTTCACCTCGTGCACGTCGAACTGCTGGCCGTTCAGGATGCCGATGTCGCGGTTGTTCGTCAGGCACATGACCCGGTCGCCTTCAACCGGTCGCCCCTCTGGCCGCCCGAGTTTCTTGCGCAGGACCCGGTTGATCTTCCATCGGGTCTCGTTGCGCCAGCAGATGACCTGATCGGCGGCCAGCATGGCGGAGACGGACGCCGTCTCGGTCACCTCGGGCAGCGCCGTCGTGCGGATGTCCGTGGCCAGGCGCAGCACCGGCGATTCCAGGGCCTGCCGGTGGATGTGGTCCAGCAGGACATCCGGGTCGCCGCTGGTGTAGTGGCCGGCCCCACCGATCGGGGGCAGCTGGAACGGGTCGCCGAGCACGAGCACCGGCGTGCCGAAGCTCTCGATGTCCGCGGCCATCTTGGCGTCCACCATGCTGCATTCGTCCAGGACGATCAGGTCGGTGTACTGCGGGCTCCACTCGCAGTCGTAAGGGTCGCGCAGCTTCCAGCCGGTGGCGACGCGCATCTCCGCCTCGATCTCGGCGAGGCGCGAATCGATTTCGGCGATGTCCTGGGAGTAGTCCGCGTGCGCGTGCTCCCCCATTGCCGGCTCATCGACCAGGCGATCCCGCATGTCCTGCAACCGGTCGCGCTCTGCCATCAACTCCTTGTTTCCCGCGGGGCGGTAGATGGCGGAGTGGATGGTAGTGGCCGGCACGCCCTTGCTCCGCAGCACGTGCGCCGCCTTGCCCGTGTAGGCGGCGAACGCGATCGACGCGCCCAGCGCGGGTCCGAGGTGCTTGGCGAGCGTCGTCTTGCCGGTGCCCGCCGGGCCGAACAGGCGGAAGGGGCGCGGCACGTCGAAGGCGGTCTCGCGGCCTGTGAACCATTCGCGCACGAGTGCCACCGCGGCCTGTTGTTCGTCGGACAGCTCGATCATGCTCATCCTCTTGCTGGACCGATGTCGAGACCGAGCGTGTTCCATACGAAGTCTTCGTAGGCGGCGTCCCGCTCCTGGCTGTTCATGGCGCGCCATTCGCCCCATGTATAGCCGCTCTCCTCCCTGCCTTGGAAGCTGATGTTCACGGATGAGCTGTAGTTGAAGAACATGGGTTCGTCGTCTGCGGGTTCGTCAGGCATGAACCAACTATAGCAGATCCGTGTTGCTCCGCAACGGCCTTGTGGCGACCGCATCACCTTGCTATAATGGATCCATGCTCACCGCTCGCAAGGCCAAGCCGAAGCCGGCCGGCCTCACCATCAGCCAGGCCACCCGGGACGCCCGCAAGGTCGTCAACGTGGGATCGAAGATGCCGGGACCGTTTGCCACCGTCGAGTCCCGCAACTCCTGGGATGCCGGGCACGACGTGCAAGTCATCATCACCATGATCACGTTTCCCGCCAATGAGCGCGGCGCGCGACTGCTTGCCGATGAGCTGCTCAAACTCTCTGGCCGTATCCGGATGATCGTTGCGGACAGTTCGATCGTCATCACCCGAAAGGTGTACTGACCATGCGTCGCTTCCTGATCGCCTACAGCTACACCACGTGGCGCGGCGCCCTGGCCTTCGGCTCCCTCTACCTCACGAAGGAAGACGGCCTGCCGACTACGCAGAACTGGCGCGCCCGCTACCGCTGCGTGCGGTGCGGGTACGTCCGGGTCGAGGAAATCCGATGAGCCTGCGCGTGTGGCGCAACGCCACGAGCCTCGACATCTATCGCGATATCGGGTTCCCGGGGCGTCCGCCGCAGCTCGTCGTGTTCATCCCGAGCGACTACGGCCCGGGCGCCGATTTCTTCCCGTCCCCGCTCGACCTCGACGGGTTCACGACCGGTCCGAGCGACTACGACATGTCGAGCGATGAGGCGTACTGCCCCTGCGGCGACACGCTCTCGGGATGGGACGGCACCGCCGCGCACCTGCTGCGCCTGATCTATCAGCACTGTGAGAGCAAGGGGCACCCGCAGCCCGTGTTCGAGCCGTGACCGACCCGCGTAACGCTGCCCGGCACCGCAGGGCGGTCGTCGTCCGCGCGGCCCGGTCGCCGGCCGGCACGGTGTACGCATGTGAGATCCGTTACATCGTGACCAGGGACCTCTCTGATGGAGCCCAGGTCGTCGTCCTGGCCGTTTCCGAGGTCTCCGCGGACGGACCGGCCCTCGCATGATCTTCGACATGACCCGCCTCGGAGCGTGCATGAACAGGTGGACGCCGCGCACCTGCCGCACCCTGTCCATGGATCCGGCCGCACGTCAGCGCTCCCCCATCGACCACATGTGCATGGAATGGCGCGGCATCCCGCACATCTGCATCTGCTCCCGCTGTCATGTCAGGAAGGCTCGATCGTGACGACGAAGACTGAACTGGAACGCGCTGTTGTCGAGGCGGCGCGCCGCTTCACGAACAGCTTGCCTACTGGTGGCCATGGACAAGCTGTCATCAACGCCGTGTTGCGGCTCGAAGAATACGAACGCAGCCAGGCTGCGGCCGGCATCTCCGAAGGTGTCGCCTGGAACACCATCGCCGTAGGCGATCAGGTCAAGGGCAGGACGGGCTTCTATCCGGTCACTGACGTGCTCGCCCTGGCTGCCGGTAAGGCGCGCTTGACGATCGACGTGCGCGGCGACCACAAGGTGATCACGCGTCCGACCGCGACGGAACCGACCGCCACCGTCAAGCGCGGCCCGGACGGTACGGCGGTCCAGGCATTCGTCGACGTGTTCAGTAGCAAGGAAGAACGAGCGTGACGACGCCCGGACAATCCGCTTTTCGGCGGAGTCTGTCCAACATCACGTCCGGTCGCTGCGTCTGTGGCCGGATCCGCAACAAGCAAGGCACGTGGTGCTGCCGGATGTGCCGCGAGAACTACGGCACGCACTCCAAGCTGTGTCGAGAGAGGAATGGCGTCATGATCAACATAGCTGTGGATCACAAAACGCGCCGTGCGACCTGGCGTGGTCTGGTAAAGGTGCAGTACAGCAACGGTTGGTTGCAGGAGGCCGGCCGCTGCATGATCCGCATGTCACCCGGTCGCACGTACGCAACGTTCCACGACCAGGCTCCGGTCGGTGCCTCGCACTGCCGCATCTGCAAGCGGGTCGTTCTTCGTGGCGAGGGGCGGTGGTGGGCGTGACGTTCGCCCTGTACGACTTCCAGGAGCAGGCCCTGGAAGCGGAAGCCCGCCACCGCGCCGACCATCCCGAGGAGACGCGCCTGGCCATCGTGCTGCCCACCGGCACCGGCAAGGCATACACGCTGTGCGCTCGTGCCGTGCGTCACCTGGACAGCTTCGACGGCGCCGGCAGTCGTGTGCTGATCCTCGCGCACACCGATGAACTGGTCGAACAGTTGGAGGCGTCGGCGCGCTTCGTGGCCGACCGTCTACCCACCGTCGACGACGCGATGTATTCCGTCGGCGTGGTCAAGGCCGATCGCGACGAATACGGCGCGGACATCGTCATCGCTTCCCGGCAGACGCTCGAATTGCCGGAGCGGCGCGCCCGCCTGCACGATGTCGGCCTCGTGATCGTCGACGAGTGCCACATCGGCTACACGGCATATATGCCCATCCTGGAATACTTCGGGTGCTTCCGTGAAGCCGATCCCGTCCGCTGGCCGACGACGCCACCCGTGCCTGCGCTGGGCTTCACCGCCACGCTGGAACGCTCCGACGGCGCCGGCCTCGGCCAGGTATGGCAGAACGTGGCCTTCACTCGCGACATCTCCTGGGCCGTCCGCAAGGGCTTCCTCGTGCAGCCGATCGGCTTGCGGTTGGAGATCGATCCGGCCAACGGGGGCGAGTCGGCTCGACAGACGTGGTCGACAATGCCGGACAGCCAGGATGCCCAACTGGCCGACGGCATTGCACCCGATCGCGTCGTCGAAGAGTGGCTATTGCAGGCGTACACCAGGGGTGCCGATCGACAGTTCATGTCGACGATCCTGTTCGCGCCGCTCGTGCGTTCCGCGGATGCCTTCCGCAACGCTTTCCGCCGGAAGGGGGTCAAAGCCGAGACGGTCTACGGCGACATGCCGAAGACGGAACGCCGTCGCATCATCGCGGACTTCAAGGCCGGCAAGATCGAAGTCCTCTGCAACGCCATGGTATTGACGGCCGGCTTCGACCACCCGGGCATTGAGTGCGTGATCGTGGCCAGGCCGACGAAGTCGCGGACTCTGTTCGTGCAGATGGCCGGCCGCGGGCTCCGGCGTAAGCCCGGCGTCCCGGTCGAGGACCAGTCCTGCCTGATCATGACGGTGGCGGACTCCACCACCGACCTGTGCTCGATCGCGGACCTGTCCGATCGGCCGCTCGACCGCAAGGCTGATGGCCCGCTCACGGTCATGGAAGACGAGTGGGACATCGGCCGGCACCTCGATGAGGAGTCCCGGCACTGGACGGGCAAGGTCGACGTCACGCAGTTCGACCCGATCGTGTCGCGCAGCTCGAAAGTGTGGGCGAAGACGAAGGGTGGCGCCTGGTTCCTGCCACTGAGCAAGGATCGGGAGTATGTCTACCTCTCCGACGAGGGCGACGGTACGTCGGTCTACGTGCTCACGCGACCGGACACCGACCGCGGTCGCACTATCCGGGCCGAGCGCGTCGCGACCGCACCCGATCTTGAGATGGCGATGGCGCTCGCGGAAGACGAAGCGACCGAGCGTGGCGGAGACCTCGGTGCGCTTCTGGCCGACCGCACCCGGCCGTGGCGCAAGGAGAAACCGAAGTCGGACTCACCCATGGTGCAGTACGCGCGCCGCCTCGGCCTGTCCGGCGAGGTAGATCGCATCATGTCGTCCGGCGCCGGCGGCAAGGCGGGCAAGATCTCCGACCTGATCCGGCGCGTCGAAGCGTCGCGGTCGATCGACAAGGCAATCCAGCAGATCAACGCACGGAAGGCAACGGCATGATCAACGAGGATCAAGAAATTAAGGTTGATTCCCTAATTGGTCGCTTCTTTCATGGCGATGACAAGAATCAATGGCAGGGCATGGTCATCGCTGAGCCGGTCAAGGGAACCTACCTGGTAGAGCTTTTTTCATGGCTCACGGGGGAAGCAACGAATCAGCAGTTGATTGAGATCAAAGCAATGTTCGGATGGCGTTTCTACGACACTGTCGAGTGGATGAACAACGCGTACACCCATGGACTTAAGCAGCACTGGCAATCGCTACGCGACAAGGCCGCGGAGGATGATTTCAATGAGTGACGGCGGTATTCGAGAACTGGTCTGGAAGGACGACGCGCCGGAGGACACCTCCGACGGCTACCACACCTTCCGCGAGCTGTATGACCATCGGCGCGCGCTTACCGCAGCACTCGCAGCAGCAGCATCGACGGCGGATCCGTCAGGTTCCTGGCGGAGCAAGGCGCACCACCCGGACGACACGCCGATTTTCGACGGCTACTTCATTGCCGGCATCAAGCTGTTCACCGGCACGATCACCTATCACTACGCCCTGAAGCACTGGGACGACTTCGTCGCGGTTCCCGAGGTCGAGCACGCGCCGAAGTGGGACGGCGCGACGCCGGCCGACACGGTGACGCGTCTGCTGGAACTGGCCCGGATGGTGGCGCCGTGACCAATCCATTCGAGCCGCAGGAGGTACGTACGCATCGCACGATGCGCGAATACGACCTGGACGAAGCCTTTTCAGCGGACCTGTTCGACACCCCTGGCGACGGCCCGGACTTCGGGCCGATCGTCACCGCTGACTACGACAGCGACGACGGGTGCTGCGGTAACGGCATCGAGGCCGGCCAGCAGATCCGCGGCATCGACGGCAGCTTCATTCACGCAACCGAGCAATGCGAGGCGTTCTACCGTGACTGAGTATCAGGAAACCGAAGTCGACGAGACCGACACTGAAACCAAGGTGCTGGAAGCCCTGGCCGACGGGCAGCCATTCGTCTTCATCGTCGTGAAGGACATCCCGGAGGACCCCAACGGGTTCAATCTCCGTGTCGGTGTCGGCGGCGGCGTATCTCGCCCGGACACCATCAAGGCCATCTTGGAGAAGACGTTGGAGGCGCTGCCCGCATGACCGACATCGACGACCTGTTCGACCCCGCGCCCGCGGCTCCGAAGTACGGACTCGATCAGGCCATCGGCCGCTACCGGTTCCCGGCGCCGCCCTACTTCCAGGTGCCGGCGGGCGCGCGGCCGGGATGGCGCCGGACAACGAACGTGATCAAGGCTTTCTCTGACCAGTACGCGTTGCAGCAGTGGTTGGAGCGGGCGACCCTGCTGGGCCTGCTGGCCAACGACGGTCTGATCTTCGACGAAATGGCCGCGTCGGGCGTGGACGTCATGATGCCGTCGACGCAGGCCGACGCGCTGAAGGAGTGGGCGGAGAAGGCGCGTACGGCGGTCGGCGCGGACACCGGGGCCCGCAAGGGCACGGCCCGGCACAGCGTGCTCGAACACTACATCTTCGCGGGTGAGGTGATCGGCCACCGGCGCATGCAGGCCCAGATGCATGAGTTGATCGAGCTGATGGATAAGCGGGACTTCGAATTCGTCCCCGGCACGCAGGAGTCGTTCGTCTTCCATCCGATCGGCGGCGGCACCGTCGGCAAGCGGGACGCGCGTTTCTTTTGCCGGCGTACCGGCCAGGTGGGCACGATCGACCTGAAGACGCAGGAGAAGTTCTGGACGTACCAGGAGCACGCCGGCCAGCAGTGGATCTACGACACGGCGCCGTGGGTGTGGGAGGGTCCGTTGGACGACAGCGGCCGCTGGGTGCCACAGGAGCGCGGGACGTATGTCGGCCGACCCGGCGGCGTCTGCGAGGGCAAGCCGGCCGCCCTGCTGATCCACATGCCCAGCAGGGGTGGCGCGCCGGTAGACATCGTGGAGATCGATCTGGACTACGGCCAGCGTGTTGCCGCCCTGGCCGCACAGGTGATCGCGTTGCGGGCGGAGGGCAAGAAGGCGGGCGGATCCTGCCCCGAGTAGGGGGTTGACAGCGCCACCCACGGACATGCTATTCTTGTTCCATCAGCAAGGGAAGCGGAACGGCAGTCGCGGAACCTTCAGGTGGCACACGGCAGAACAGGACCGTGGAACTGAAGCAGCCGATACGGGAGAGGGAAATGCCCGTAGTCGACGCCATGCATGGCTCATTTCGAGGGTTCCGCGAGCCGGTGGGTGGTTGGGCCGGTGCACTACAGCAAGGCAGACGCGAGCCACGGGGTAGACAGTGGCACGAAGCAGGCCCGAGTCTGATCGGGGAGTCTTCGGGGGCGGGGGTTCGACTCCCCTCGTTTGCGACACAACTGAATAGCCGGGGTCCCCATCCACGGGCGCCGGCATCTGCCCTGATAGCTCAAGTGGACGAGCACTCGACGGAGAAGATCATGGTTCGAATCCATGGCGGGGCACGAGAGACGGACCGCAGGACGCGCGGTCTCCTGGGACAGCATGCCCAGCGTCTTTCACCGGGGGGTGGCACTCAGCAGTAGCGAAATGCTCAGCAGCAGGCCACCCCTCACTGCCGGCCTAGGGTGTTGGACGACTGAGAGGCTGAACCATCAAGGCGCCATCGTCTGACTGCCGTGAGAGAGCGGTGGAGGGGTAGCGGCCAAGCGATGAGCTGTCGCGAGCAACATGCCCATCCTGCAAGACCGAGGGGTGGCGCCATCCAACGATTGGCGACGTCTGGACAACTAGCCGACCGGGCGCCACTCCTCACCCATCCAGAACAAGATCAAGAGCCAGGAGAAGAACAAGAGCATGAGCGACCTCAACGACATCCACGATCTCGT
>Ga0070680_100004611_pt1 | contig 10354 bp, 10 predicted proteins | sample KBSC73BmetaG_FD_64672 | JGI IMG/M metagenome (GOLD analysis project Ga0070680, IMG submission 64672) | Corn rhizosphere microbial communities from Kellogg Biological Station, Michigan, USA - KBS C7-3B metaG | ecosystem: Host-associated > Plants > Roots > Rhizosphere | place: USA: Michigan... | reverse complement strand
CGCCGCAACTGCGGGGTGATGCGCTAGCCCCAGGTAATCATTGCTGCTGAAATCGACGAGCGTCCGCCCGTCTACGGTAGTTACGAGCCGGTTACCCGGCTCGACAAACCCGTCGATCGTCGTACGGCGCCGTGTCAGGTGCTGCCGATCCAGCTCCGCGAGTACGTCATCAAGCGGCCGTTTCTTCATGTGCGACGCGCGCGCGCTGCTCCGGCTTCAATCCCAATCGCGCGAACAATTGTCGATCGCGCTCCACGTCAGGATTTCCCGTGGTCAGCAGCTTCTCGCCGTAGAAAATGGAATTCGCGCCGGCCAGAAAGCACAGCGCCTGCATCTCGTCACTCATCGCCTGCCGCCCCGCCGACAGGCGAACGTGCGAGCGCGGCATCAACAATCTCGCCACCGCGATGGTGCGCACGAAATCAAACGGATCGACATCGGCCGAGCCCTCGAGGGGCGTGCCCGCGACCCGCACGAGCTGATTGATCGGCACGCTCTCGGGATGCTCCGGCAGATTCGCCAATGTCATGAGCAGGCTCGCGCGATCGGCCGGCGACTCGCCCATGCCGACGATGCCGCCACAGCATACTTTGAGGCCGGCCTCACGCACCGCTCCGAGCGTATCGAGCCGATCCTGGTAGGTGCGCGTGGTGATGATCTCGCCGTAGTACTCGGGCGATGTATCCAGGTTATGGTTGTAGTAGTCGAGCCCTGCTTCCTTGAGCTCGTGCGCCTGCTCGGGCGTCAGCATTCCCAAGGTCGCGCAAGTCTCGAGTCCGGCGGCACGAACCTCCCGGATCATCTCCGCTATCACGGCGATGTCTTTTGCCTTCGGCGAACGGTAGGCGGCTCCCATGCAAAAGCGCGTAGCCCCGGCTGCACGTGCGCGGCGCGCGCTCTCGCGTACCGCGGCCACTTCCATCAGGGCTTCACGTTCAAGGCCGGTGTCATAGCGAACGCTCTGCGGGCAATACGCGCAGTCCTCAGGACACGCGCCAGTCTTGATGGACAGCAGGGTGCTCGTCTGCACCGTGTTCGGCTCGTGATTGGCACGGTGAACGCGTTGTGCCTGGAACAGCAAGTCCATGAAAGGCTGGGCAAAAAGCCCTTCGACCTCGGCAAGTGTCCAATCGTGACGGACCGATCCCAGGGAGGCGGAGCTCATAGTCACCTGTTCCATCTGTGCGGGGCGCGCCGATGTTCGGGGGCTGGGGAGCTAATGTCAACGTCCAGCCGGATATTCAGTCGACAATTGGCTATTTTCTGATCAGAAGATGGGCGGCCAGCGCGACGCCCACCGCAACCGCGCCCAGCACCGCCACCAGTACGGCTGCCGCAGCGCAATCCTTCACCGTCCGGATACTCGGGTGGACTTCGGGATGCAGATGGTCCGCAAGGTGCTCGACCGCGGTGTTGAGAAGCTCAGCCGTCAGTACACCCGAGCTGGCGAGCAGCACCAGCCCCCACCACACCGGTTCCGGCCGCAGCACCAGCATCGCCGCAATCACGACGACGAAAACGCCGACCTGGATCCTGATGCTGTTCTCGGCGCGCAGGGCATGCCCGAGCCCCGCCAGGGCGAAGCGCAGGCGGACGGGAAACGATCGATTCTTGCGGTTAGTTTCCGTAGAGGTACTGCAGCAGAATGCCGACGAAGATAACCATCCCGACGTAGTTGTTGTTGAAAAAAGCCTTCAGACACCCGGCGGGCTCGCGCTTGCGGATGAGCCACTGCTGATACAGAAACAGCACGCCGGCAGCCACGATACCAGCGTCATACCACGGTCCGAAATGCATACTGCGCCCGGCAAGCACCAGCGCGAACAGCATCATTGCCTGCATGACACCGATCAGCAGCTTGTCCATGTCCGCGAACAGAATGGCGCTCGACTTCACGCCCACCTTCAGGTCATCTTCGCGATCCACCATGGCGTACATGGTGTCGTAGATCGCGGCCCACATGACAGCGGCGATATACAACACCCAGGCTACCCGCGGTACGACGCCTCGTTCCGCTGCAAACGCCATCGGCACACTCCATCCGCCGAAGGAGATTCCCAGATAGAGCTGCGGCATCGGGAAGACCCGCTTCACGAACGGGTAGGACACTGTCAGCAGCGCCCCGATGCAGGCCAACTCGAGGGTCAGGAGGTCCAGCCGGGTGACGAGGTACAAAGCGGCCGTGATGAGAATGACAAACAGGTACAGCGCTTCGCGTGGCGCGATGCGGCGCGCCGCGAGTGGCCGGTCGCGAGTCCGCCGCACATGCGGGTCGATGTTGCGATCGGCGTAATCGTTGATGACACAACCCGCCGCGCGCATGACGAAGACGCCGGCGACGAAGACTATCAGGACCTTGGGATGAGGCTTGCCGGCCCCCGCGATCCACAAAGCCCACAATGCCGGCCATAGCAGCAGCCATGTGCCAATGGGACGATCCAGCCTGGCGAGCAGCGCGTATTCCTCGATACGCCGCTGCACGCGATACAGGAATGGCGCCTCCCGATACGGAGCCTCATCGATCTGGAGTTCCGGTGCGACCGCGGCCATTCATCTACCCCACGCGTCCATAACGTTCTCCCGACCCGATCCAGCGGGCCGCGAGAGCCGCAATACTATCCCTCAGGGGGCCATCCGTGTGTGAGCCGAGCAGCAGCTCCGCCGTCTCCTGGACACGCGGCAGCAGGTCGGCATCCCGCATGAGGTCCGCGATCCGCATTTGCGCGAGCCCGGTCTGCCTCGTGCCAAGCAACTCGCCCGGCCCACGCAGCTCGAGATCCCGTCGTGCGATCTCGAAGCCATCGTTCGTCTCACGGATCACCTTCAGCCGCTCGCGGGCGAGCTGCGATAACGGTGCGCGGTATAACAGCACACAGGTGCTTGCTTCAGACCCGCGGCCCACCCGGCCGCGCAGTTGATGCAACTGGGCCAGCCCCATGCGCTCGGCATTCTCGATCGCCATCAGCGTGGCGTTGGGTACGTCCACACCTACCTCGATCACGGTCGTGGCGACCAGAAGTTGGATCTTGCCCTCCTTGAAGGCGAGCATCGCCTCGTCCTTCTTCGCCGAAGGCATGCGCCCGTGCACTAGTCCGACCCGAATCCCCGGTAGCGCCTCCGCGAGCGCCGCGGCCGTCTCTTCCGCCGCCTGCGAGCGTAGCTCTTCTGATTCTTCGATCAGCGGACAGACCCAATAGGCCTGCCGACCCGATTTGCACGCCTGCACGATCCGCATGACGACTTCGTCCCGCCGCTGCTCCGGGACGACGACGGTGCTGATCGGTGTCCTGCCAGGGGGAAGCTCGTCGATTACCGAAATGTCGAGGTCCGCGTAGGCGGTCATCGCGAGCGTTCGCGGAATCGGCGTCGCCGTCATGATGAGCTGATGTGGGATGCGTCCGTGTTTCTGCCCCTTCTCCTGCAGTCGCAGGCGTTGCTGCACGCCGAAGCGATGCTGCTCGTCGACGATGACGACGGCAAGGTTCGCGAAATCAACACCCTCCTGAAACAGGGCGTGTGTGCCGACGACCACCCGGATCTCGCCCGAGGCGATCGTCTCGAAGACGCTGCGGCGTGTTCGAGCGGGTTGCGAGCCGGACAGCAGCGCGACCGTCAGTCCAAGCGGTTTGAACCAGTCGCGGAAGTTGCGCCAGTGCTGTTCCGCCAGCAATTCTGTCGGCGCCATCAGGGCCGCCTGCAAGCCGCTACCTGCCGCCCTTGCCGCCGCGGCCGCCGCCACAACCGTTTTTCCACAACCCACATCACCTTGCACGAGCCGGACCATCGGCAGCGGCTCCCGAAGATCGGCGTCGACTTCCCGCAGAGCGCGCTTTTGTGCTCCGGTCAGCTGAAAGGGCAGAGCTGCAATGAACCTCGTCTCCAGCCCCTCGTCATCCTGCAGGGCAGGAGCCGGATCCGTCTTGGTGGCGCGCTTGATGAGCTTGAGGCTCAAATGGTGCGCGAGCAGCTCTTCGAAGGCGAGGCGCCGTTGCGCCGGATGCCGGCCGGCCGCGAGCACGTCCAACTCGGCTTCCCGCGGCGGCCGGTGCATGTAGGTGATGGCTTCTTTCAGCGAAGGCAGACCCAGTTGCGCAATGACCTTCGGAGGAATCCAATCCCGTACCGCCGATGTTTCGAGCTCCCGGAGCGCCTCGTTGATCAACGCTCGCAGCCGTCCCTGGGGAACTCCTTCGGTCAGCGGATACACAGGCGTCAGCGTTTCTTCGAGCGAATCGGACTCCGGATCGTCCGCCCGAACGCGACGGTATTCGGGATGCACGATTTCGAGTCCGAGCGGCCCGCGGCGAACCTCACCGAAACAGCGGATTCGTTGGCCACGGGCCAGACCGTTCTGCTGCGCAGCCGAAAAATAGAAGAATCGCAATGTGAGGAAGCCGGAGCCGTCGGAAATCCGGCAAAGGAGCTGCCGTCGGCGGCGGTAGGTCACTTCGGTGAGTTGAATCTCACCTTCTACCGCGGCCCGCACACCGGGAGAGAGCGAGCCGATCTGCCAGACTCGTGTGCGATCCTCGTAACGCAACGGCAGTAGGAACAGCAGGTCCTGCACCTGCGTGACGCCGAGTCGCTGCAGCTTCTCCGCGAGAGCCGCACCAACACCGCGCAAGGCGGTGATCGGCCGCTGCTCGCGCGGTGTGCTCACATCACGATTTGCAGCACCTTCAGCCAAGGTACAAAACGCACTCGACCTCGACTCGCGCGCCCCGCGGAAGTTGCGCCACGCCGACCGCGGCACGCGCAGGGAAAGGTTGCGTGCAGTAGCTCGCCATGATCTCGTTGACCTTGGCGAAGTGCCCGAGGTCGGTGAGGAACACGTTGACTTTCACCGCATTGGCCAGAGAGCCGCCGGCCGCCTCGGCGACCGCCGCGAGGTTTTTGAAGACCTGGTGGATTTCCGCTTCGATGTCACCGGACACGAGCTGCATGGTCTTGGGATCCAGTGGAATCTGACCCGACAGATACACAGTGTCGCCGGCGCGCACGGCCTGGGAGTAGGGGCCGATGGCCTGCGGAGCATTGCTGGTCTGAATCGTCTGGCGGCTCATGGTCATGCATCCTCGAAGGAGTTATTCCGGGTTTTCGTCGGTTTGGTCGTGCTCGGTCCCGTCGGCTTCCTGCTCGCCGCGGACCGGCTCACCGCGCAAGCGGGCATGCGCGTGCGCCGCGATCGTGCGTGTCACGCGGGTTACGTCGGGCATGCGCCGGATGACCCGCACGATGTGCGCAAGGTGTTTGCGGTCGCGGACGCGGAGCTCGAAAGTCAGGATGGAAGCGTCACTGTCCTGCTCGTCGATCGAGACGTGATCGATGTTGGTTTCGGTGCTCGCGATGGCCGCGGCGACGGCCGCAAGAACGCCCGTGCGGTTCGCGACATAGACACGGATCTCGGAGCTGAACTCCCGGTCCGGGCTGGTCTGCCAGCTCACGGGCAACCACTTTTCCGGATGCTTGCGATAGTCCTCCACGTTCACGCAGTTCTCACGGTGGATGACGACGCCCCGGCCGGCCGAGAGGAAGGCGAAAATCGGATCGTAGGGAATCGGGAAGCAACAGCGGGCATAAGTGACCAGCAGTCCTTCGGTGCCGGCAATGGCCAGCGGCGCAGGGGCGGGGATTGCACTGTCCTCCTCGGCCCCGCCGACCTGCCCACCGGGTTGGCTTCCAGGGGCCGGGCTCTGACTCGTCGGCAGTAACCGGCGCGCCACCAGGGGCGCCAGTCGCTCGCCGAGACCGATTCTTTCGTACAACTCGTCGAGGTCTTTCATACCGAGCTCGCCGAGAGCCGCGCGCTGCATGTCAGGATTCACATCGTCGAGTGACACCCGGAATTCGCCGAGCGCCTGGTTGAGGAGCCGTTGCCCGAGGGCGATCGCTTCGGTGCGGCGCAGGCTTTTGAGGTAGTGCCGGATCGCGTTGCGGGCCTTCGCCGTGACGACGAAGTTCACCCAGGACGGGTTGGGCATCGCGCCCTTGGCCGTGATGATCTCCACAGTCTGGCCGTTGCGTAACACCGTACGCAGTGGTGTGAGGCGACGGTCTACTTTCGCAGCGACACACCGGTTCCCGATGTCGGTGTGAACCGAGTAAGCGAAGTCGACGACGGTTGCGCCACTTGGCAACCGCAGGATAGTGCCCTTGGGGGTGAACACGTACACCTTGTCGGGGAAGAGGTCGACCTTGACACTCTCGAGGAATTCCTCGGACGTGCCGTCTTCCTGCAACTCGACGAGGTTTGAGAGCCACTCGCGCGTACGTACCTGTTGCATGGAGTCCGCCGCAGCCTCGCCACTCTTGTATCTCCAGTGCGCGGCGATGCCGGCTTCGGCGACGCGATGCATGTCTTCCGTTCGGATCTGCACCTCGATCGGCACACCGTTCGGACCAAACAGCGTGGTGTGCAAGGACTGGTATCCATTCACGCGGGGAATGGCGATGTAGTCCTTGAAGCGGCCCGGCATGGGCTTGAACACCGCATGTACGATTCCCAGCGTGCGATAGCAGGTGTCGGGCTTGTCGACAATCACGCGAATGCCGTAAACATCGACGATCTCGTTGAGGATCGCCCGCTTGCGGCGCATCTTGTTGTAGATGCTGTAGAGGTGCTTCTCTCGCGTCGAGACCCGCGCCGGAATGCCGTTCTTCAGCAGGGCCGCATTGAGTTGCTGCTCGATCTTTTTCAGGAATTCCTTCTGGTTACCGCGCGCCTTTTTCAGAGCGCGCTCGAGAACCAGGTAGCGCCGTGGGTAGAGCGCCTGGAAGCCGAGGTCCTCGAGCTCCAGCTTCATGTTGTAGAGGCCGAGCCGCTCCGCGATCGGGGCATAGATCTCGAGGGTTTCACGCGCGATCGCCCGGCGCCGTGCGGCAGCCATCGCCTCGATGGTCCGCATGTTGTGCGTGCGATCGGCGAGCTTCACCAGGATCACCCGAAGGTCACGCACCATCGCGAGCAGCATTTTGCGGAAGGACTCCGCCTGCGCTTCCTCGCGGCTTTTGAACTTGATCTGGTCGAGTTTGGTGACGCCGTCGACGAGATCCGCGACATCCGCACCGAAGCGAGCCGCAAGCTGATCCTTGGGCGTCGGGGTGTCCTCGATGACGTCGTGGAGAATCGCCGCAATGATCGTATCGGCGTCGAGGTGGAGGTCCGCGAGGATCGATGCGGCGGCCACGGGGTGAGCAATGTAAGGCTCACCCGAGAGGCGTTTCTGTCCCTTGTGAGCGGAGGCGCCGAACTCGGCGGCCTCACGGATGCGGGCGATCTGCTCTGTGGGAAGGTAGCTGCCGACCGAGGCCAGCAGCTCTTTCAGTCCTGGAGTGCGCCTTCCGCCGGGAAGCAGTCCCAGGAGTGAAGACGCATAGTCCATGGCGGCGGGGCCAGCGTTCGGCTGCGCGCCCCGGTCAGTCTCCGAGGCCGAACTGCGGAGCGCGGAACGTCGACTGCATCTCGATCTCAGGCACCGCGGGCTCGGCCGGCGGCTCCGGCTCGCGCAGCATTTCGACGGTCACGTTACCCGCGGCAATCTCGCGCAGGGCGACGACGGTGGGCTTGTCATTCTCCCAGGCGACCGTGGGCTCAGCACCATTGGCCAGGCGCCGGGCGCGTTGCGCCGCCAGCAGCACGAGCTGGAAAAGGTTGTCGACGTTTACAAGGCAGTCTTCGACAGTGATTCGGGCCATAAGTCAGTCTTCAAAGGAGGCGCGCCGGCGGGCGCGAAAGGTCATCCAGTTTACCTGATAATCGGCCAGTCAGGCCAGTAGCCCCGCCAGCAGGGACTGCAGTTGCGGGCGCCCGGCATGCAGGCTCTCGCCTCGTCCCGAAACGATCCGGATGAGATCGTCCAGCGCGTTCTCGAAATTGTCGTTCACGACGACATAGTCGAACTCCCGCCAGTGGGTCATGTCCCCGACCGCGTCGCGCAGCCGCCGCTCGATGACTTCGTTCGAGTCCGTGGCGCGATTGCGCAGCCGTTCCTCCAGAGCCCGCCGCGACGGGGGCAGAACGAAAATCGTCTGGCACTCGGGCAATGCCTTACGCACCTGCTGCGCACCTTGCCAGTCGATCTCGAGTACTACGTCGTGTCCCTTGGACAGTTGCGCTTCCACCGGCTGGCGCCCGGTCCCGTAGTAGTTGTCGAACACGCGCGCGTACTCGAGAAATTCGCCGCGCTTCACGAGATCCTCGAACTCCGGCACGGTCACAAAGTAATACTCTCTCCCGGCCACCTCGGTCGGCCGCCTGTTACGTGTGGTGTGAGAGATGGACACATGCAGCTGCGGCATCCGTTCGAGCAGAGCTTTCACGAGCGAGGTTTTTCCGGCCCCCGATGGCGCGGCGATGACGAAGAGCTTACCGCGTCGGATGGTCGGCATAATGTCTGCCCCGCAGTTCGGTCACCAGGGCGCGCAACGCCTGCGCCCGGTGACTCATGTCATTCTTTTGCTCGGGAGTGAGTTGCGCTGCGGTGTCATGCATCCCTGCGGGAATGAAGATGGGGTCATAACCGAATCCACCGGATCCGCGCGGCTCCGTCCCGATCCGACCTTCCCAGGTGCCGTGAGCAACGACCGGTTCGCGATCATTGGCATCACGAATAAACACGATGACGCAGTGGTAGCGCGCCTGTCGGAACTCCGCGGGGACGTCGTGCAGCTCTGTCAGCAGTTTGCGCAGATTATCCTCATCACTTGCGTTGGCGCCAGCGAAGCGAGCGGAGTAGACCCCAGGGCGCCCTTCGAGAGCATCGACCTCGATGCCGGAGTCATCGGAAATCGCGGGCAGTCTGGCCTTACGTGCAGCGTGGCGCGCTTTGAGCAAGGCGTTCTCGAGAAATGTCGTACCGGTCTCCTCTGCCGAGTCGATTCCGAGCGTTTTCTGATTGACGAGCTCCACGCCCAGCGGCGCGAGCAACGCGCTCATCTCGCGGAGCTTGCCAGCATTGCTGCTGGCTAAAACCACTCGTGCCATGTCAAACCGACCCGACGCTCTCGCCGTGAAGAGCCTGCGCCTGAAGTGCGAAAAGCTCGCCGATGCCACTTGCGGCAAGGTTGAGCATGGCATCGAGCTCGTGGCGTCGAAACGCGTGCCCTTCCGCCGTGCCCTGAATCTCGACGAACGCGCCTCCGTTATTCATGACGACGTTCATGTCGGTTTCCGCCTCCGAGTCCTCTGCGTAGTCGAGATCCAACACCGGGACGCCGTCGAAAATACCCACGGAGATCGCCGCGATCTGCCCATGGAGCGGGCTTGCTGCGATCGATCGCTTCTTGACGAGCGTTTCACATGCATCGGCCAGCGCGACGTATCCGCCGGTAATCGAGGCAGTGCGCGTGCCTCCGTCAGCCTGGAGGACATCGCAGTCGATGGTAATGGTGCGTTCACCGAGCGCCTTGAGATCGGTTACGGCACGCAAGGAGCGGCCGATGAGTCGCTGAATTTCCTGCGTGCGGCCGCTTTGTTTACCACGCGCAGCTTCGCGCGCGGAGCGCGTGTGAGTGGATCGAGGCAACATGCCGTACTCGGCGGTGACCCATCCCTGACCCTTGCCGCGCAGGAACTGCGGAATCGTCTCTTCGACGCTGGCCGTACACAGGACCTGCGTATCTCCAAACTCGACGAGGACCGAGCCTTCCGCGTGCTTCGCGAAGCGTCGAGTGAAACTCACGCGACGCAGCTCATCAGCCCCCCGACCACTCGGCCTTGCCATCTTCGGTATACCCCTCGCGATAATTCGCAGGAGGCTAGCCCAGCCAGCGTAAGGCTGCCACCGAAGTGTTGTCACTCGCAGCTCCCGTTCTCGTGACGGCGCGTTGGGCGAGCTCGAGAAGCTTTTCCTTGAGCGCCACTCCCGGAGCGGTGAGTTCGGTCGCGATTTCCGAATCCTTGACGCCCGCCCAGAAGCCATCCGTGCACACGAGCAGGACATCATTCGGCTCGAGTGCGCGGCGACGCGTGAGGGTCATGTCGGGGACGATCGGGTCGCCACCCAGACAACACTCCACGAAATTGCGCATGGGATGGGTCTGCGCCTGATCGGCGGTGATCAGCCCTTCGCGGAGCAAGAGCTCGACGTGACTGTGATCGCGGCTCCGTGCGACCAGTGTTCCGTGCCGCAGGTGGTAAAGCCTGCTGTCACCGATGTGGGCCCACCAGGCTGCACCTTGTTGCACGAGGCACACGGCGCAGGTAGCGCGTGGACGTTGCTCGATCGGTAGTTGCGCGCCGAGCTTCACGACTTCCTCGTGGGCGCGCCCGAGTGTCAGGTGCAGAAAGCCAAGGGGATCGAAGAGGGGCTGCGGCGTTTGCGCGAATGCTTCGGTTATGACCTGCTGCGTGACC
>Ga0070680_100004608_pt1 | contig 10359 bp, 11 predicted proteins | sample KBSC73BmetaG_FD_64672 | JGI IMG/M metagenome (GOLD analysis project Ga0070680, IMG submission 64672) | Corn rhizosphere microbial communities from Kellogg Biological Station, Michigan, USA - KBS C7-3B metaG | ecosystem: Host-associated > Plants > Roots > Rhizosphere | place: USA: Michigan... | reverse complement strand
TGCGTCTCGTTGCGGTAGCCCTTCGGCCAGAGCGGCCGAACCGGGCGGTCGATCATGCGCGCGGTCAGGATCGCCCGCTCGGTGGGGCGTCCCTCGCGCTTGAAGAAGCCACCCGGGATCTTCCCGGCGGCGTACATCCGCTCCTCGACGTCGACGGTCAGCGGGAAGAAGTCCGCGCCTTCGCGCGCCTCCGTCCGGCCTTGCGCCGTGCCGAGGACGACCGTCTGCCCGCTCGAGACGACGACTGCGCCGTCGGCCTGCTTCGCGAGCTTCCCGGTCTCGAAGGTGATTTCGCGTCCGCCGATCTCGACGGACACGGAAACCGGCACCCCGGCGGGGTGTTCAGCTTCGACTATTGACATGTTCTCCTATTCCTCCACTGTTCTGCCGTTTGCGGCACTGCGGGTGAAGGGTGGAGATTGGGTCAATTTCACGCGTAGCGGGAAATTCGCCCAAGCTCCACCCTCCTTGGATTGAAGGAGCTAGCGGCGGAGGCCGAGCTCCTTGATGAGGGCGCGGTAGCCCTCGAGATCCTTGCGCTGCAGGTAGTTCAAGAACCTGCGGCGGCGGCCGACGAGCTTGAGCAGGCCACGACGCGAGTAGTGATCGTGCTTGTGCGTGCGCAGGTGCTCGGTCAGCGTGTTGATCCGCTGGGTCAGCATCGCGATCTGAACCTCGGGCGAACCGGTGTCCTTCTCGCTCTTGCCGAACTTCGCGACGTGCTCCAGCTTCTCTTCCTTGGTGAGGGTCATGCGTCTCCTCTCGAATCGGGTCACCCAGGCCCAAGCCGCCGCGAAGGAAGAACGCGAGACAGCCGAGACCGGGTCGCCAGTAGGGTAGCGAACTCCTCGTGAATACGTCATTTCATGCCGTTTGCGAGTCCGCCGCCGACACGTGGTCCGTGCCGGCGCTGGTCGTCGGCACCTCGGTCGCGGGCGACGTCTCGGTGGTCGCGCTCGGCTGCGATCGCGACGCGCGGTTCCGCGCCGCGTCGATCACGAAGCCGTTTACGGCGTTGCTGGCCGGCGGGCTCCTCGACCTCGACGACGCCACCGGCGTCTGGCCGTCCGACGTTCGAGTCCGTCATCTGCTGTCGCACATGACCGGTTTCGACTGCGAGCTGCCGGGCGGAGACCTCTCGCGTCTCGGCGACGGCGACGGCGCGCTCCCCGCCGCGGTCGAGGAGCTCCCGGCGGTGCGCCGGTTCGTCGGCAGCGACGAGATCTGGTCGTACGCGAACACCGGGTACTGGCTCGCGGGGCACCTGACGGCCGTTCGGGGCGGGACGAGCTACGAGGACGCCCTGGCCGAGCGCGTGCTCGCGCCGTTCGGACTCGAGGCGACGTCGTTCGGCGAGCCCGACCTCGACGGCACCGGCCCGTTCGTCGTCGCCGGCCCGTATCCCCGCGCGCGCCGCCCGTCCGGCGGTCTCGTCTCGACGGCCGCGGATCTGCTGCGCTTCGGGCAGCGACTTCTTGCGGAGCCGTTCTTCGCGGAGATGCGACAGCCGCGCGGCAAGCCGATCGGCGGCGTGTACGGCCTCGGCCTGTTCGGGGAGCGCGTCGGAGATACCGACGTATGGGGCCATCCGGGCTCGTACGGCGGATTTCAGACACAGCTGCTCCTCGTCCCGGACGCGAGCGCCGTCCTCGTCGGCCTGACGAACGCCGAGCTCGGAGCGAAGGCGCTCTACGAGGTCGAGAACGCGTTCTTCGACGAGGTGCTCGGCGCGCGCCGCGTCCTGCCGCCGTTCGTCGAGCTCGCCGACGAGCAGCTCGCGTCCTACGCCGGGCGGTACGAGAACAGCGACGCGACGGCGGACATCCGCGCGGAGGCCGGTGGGCTGGTGCTGGCGATCGCAGACGAGGAGCTGTTCGTGCGCCCGCTCGGCGACAGTCGCTTCAGGGTCCCCGACGGCCCGCACGTGCGCGAGCGGATCGACTTCCCGCGCAACGGATTCGTTCGGCTCGGCAGCCGGCTCGCCGCGCGCGTCGCGTGATCGCCACGGCCGTCGCAGCCGGTCACCCGGCGACCGCAGACGCCGGCGCCGAGATCCTCGCCGACGGCGGCTCGGCGGCCGACGCTGCCGTCGCCGCCTGCCTCGCCTCGTGCGTCGCCGAGACGGTGATGACCGGGCTGCTCGGCGGCGGTCACGCCATCTACTTCGATGCTGCGTCGGGCTCCGCGCGGTTGCTCGACTGCTTCGTCGCCGTGCCGTCGGGCGACGGCGCGCCGATGGACGAGCTGCAGGTTCCGTTCGGCGAAGAGCTCGTCCACTACGCGGTCGGTGCGTCGTCGTGTGCGGTGCCGGGTGTCCCGGCGGGGCTCGACGCGCTCTGGCGGTCGCACGGACGTCTACCGTGGTCGCGTCTCGTCGAGCCGGCATTGCGACTTGCGCGAAGCGGCGTCGAGATGCCGCCCGCCCACGCCTCGTGCCTCGCGATGCTCGCGCCGGTGATGACGTTGCGCGAGGGCGGTGCGATCTACTCACCTGGCGGCGCGCTCCTCGAGAGCGGCGATCTCCTGGTGCAGCCCGGGCTCGTCACCGCACTGCAGCTCGTCCGCGAGGAAGGCGCGTCGTCCGTGTATCGCGGCTCGATCGCCGACGCGCTCGTCACCCTCGTCGCGCAGCGAGACGGCGTGCTGCTGCGTTCCGATCTCGAGTCGTACACGCCGCAATGGTCGGCGCCGAGCGAGGCGAGGTTCGCCGGACGCCGTGTTGCGACGCGCGCCGGGTTGAGCGGCGTGCCGGAGACGCTCACGCGCCTCGATCCGTCCGGCGGGGACGCGGCGCTGCTGGCTGCGCTGGACGGCGGGGCGAATGGTGCGGGCCACACGACGAATCTCACCGTCGTCGATGCCGACGGCTCGGCGTGTGTGCTGACGACGAGCCTCGGACTCGGGTCGGGCGACTTCCTCCCCGGTCTCGACCTGCACCTGAACAGCATGCTCGGCGAGACAGACCTCATCCGCGAGCCGCTTCGACCCGGCGCGCGCATGGCGAGCATGATGGCCCCGACGGTCGTCTTCGACGGCAACCACCTCGAGCTCGCGCTCGGCGCCGCAGGCGGCACGCGATTACGCACGGCGCTCGTCGGCGTACTCGGCCGCGTGCTGCACGACGGAGACGCGGTGCAGGACGCGATCGACCGGCCGCGGTTCCATCCCGCCGGCCCGCTCGTGAACGCCGAGCCCGGCGTGGACGAGACGTTCCTGTCCGCGCTCGAAGCGAGCGGCCGCCCGGTTCGCCGGTGGCCCGCGCTGCACCACTACTTCGGCGGGGTCAGCGCGGTCGGCCGCGCGGGCGCGGGCGCGGATCCGCGCCGGAGCGGAGCAGTTCGTATGCTCGACTGATGCGGTACGGCCTGCTCGTCGCGAACCTCGGCTCGTACTCCGATCCACGCAACGTCGTGCAGCTGGCTCAGACGGCGGAGGCCGCGGGCTGGGAGTCGCTGCTCATCTGGGATCACCTCGGATTCGTCTGGGGCCCGCCCGCAGCCGACCCCTGGGTGACGCTGGCGGCGGTCGCCGCCTCGACCTCGAAGCTCCTTGTCGGCACCGGGATCACGCCGACGCCCCGTCGGCGGCCGCAGGTGCTCGCACATCAGGTCGCGACACTCGACGTCCTCAGCGGCGGGCGCGTGGTCTTCGGCGCGGGCCTCGGCGGGGTCCCATCGGAGTTCACCGCGTTCGGCGAAGGGGAAGCGCCTCGTCTCCGCGCAGAGAAACTCGATGAAGGGCTCGGTCTTCTGCGTCGCCTGTGGTCGGGCGAACGCGTGGAGCATCACGGGCAGCACTACGAAGTGAACGGCGTCACCCTTGCCCCACCCCCGATCCAGCAGCCGCTCCCGATCTGGATCGGCGGTAACAGCACGCGGGCACGAGCCCGTGCCGCGAGATTCGACGGCTGGTTCGCGGACACGTCGACAGCCGAGCACATGAGCGTGACGCCCGAAGAGCTAGGAGAGCTTGCCGCGCACCTTCCCGCGGGCGACGGCTTCGACGTGATCGTGCACGGCTACTCGGATCAGGTCGATCCGCGCGCCTACGAGGCTGCCGGAGCGACGTGGTGGCTCGAAGACATCCACGACCTGCGCGGCCCGTCCGACGAGCTGCTCCGGTTGGTCGAGGCTGGGCCGCCGGTCAGCTGACGAGCCGAAGCAGCGTCGCGTACGCGTTGTCGGAGAGCGGGTCGTCGATCACGATCGCGTCCGGTCGCTCGGCGAGAGCGGCGACGAAGTCGTCATACGCTTCGCCCGCTGTGTTGCCCTGCTTCTCCATCAGCGCCCGCGCACTGAACGCGCCCTGCGGCTCGCGTCGTTGTTCGAGCCGCGCGAGCACAACCTCTCGCGGATCGAGCAACGCGAACTCGTGGAAGCGCGCGCCGGCGGACTCGGCCGTTGCCTCAAGCAGCTCCGCGAACGGCCGACGCACGAGCAACTGCGGAACGATCACGTCGTGACCGGCCTCGAGGTGTGCGCGCGCCATCGCGAGCGCGATCCGGCGCGCGACGGTGCCCGACCGCTGCCACTCCTCGAGCCACGCACCGAGCAGTGCGCGGACCGCATCGATCTCGAGCACGAGCGTCAGCGGATGCTCGTCGGCGTACCACCGCGCGAGCGTCGACTTCCCGACCGCGGGCGGACCGTTCAAGAGGATGAGCTTCGGCATGTCGCTCAGGGGCGCGTCGCCGCGCGCGTGTCCTCGACGTCCTGCGCGATCTGCGCGATCAGCTCGGCTTCGCTCTCGAACGCGCGCTCGTCGCGGAGACGCCGCCACAGCTCGACCACGAGCCGGTCGCCGTACAGGTCGCCTTCCCAGTCGAGAAGGTACGCCTCGATGCGCCGCTCGGTGCCGCCGTAGTGCGGGTTGACGCCGATCGACACCGCCGCGCGGCGATCGCCCACCGCCCCGGCGTAGATCCCGTACGCCGGAACGATCACGGTCGGCTCCACCCGGAGGTTTGCGGTCGGGAAGCCGAGCGTGCCGCCGCGTCGGTCTCCGCCGACGACCACGCCGTCGATCTCGAACGGACGACCGAGCAGCTTGGCGGCGGCTTCCATCTCTCCGGCTTTCACCCCCGCGCGGATCCTCGTCGACGACACACCGGCGACGAGTGGGACCTCGCGGGCGTCGAGGCCGAGCGACCGCAGGAGCTCGCAGTCCCCTTCCCGGCCGCGACCGAAACGAAAGCCTTCACCGGCGACGACGACTTCGGTGCCGATCGCACCGAGGATGTCGCTCGCGAACGCCTCCGGCGAGAGCTCGGCGGTCTCCGGCGTGAACTCGACCACGAGGACGTCGTGGATTCCGCACGTCTCGAGCAGCTCGAGGCGCCGGCCGAGTGTGCACAGCAGATCGACGCTGTTGCCGAGCGCCGCCCGCGGGTGGGGATCGAACGTGACCACGGTCGAGCGCAGCCCCGCGTCGACCGCGGCGCGGATCACCGCACGATGACCGGTGTGGACGCCGTCGAACGTCCCGATTGCGACCGCGCGCGGCAGCGATTCGAGCTCGCTCGGCTGACGAGCCACGTTCACGGCTGCCCTTCGAGTGAGAGCACGCCATCACGAATACCCGTTTCGACCCGCTCCAGCGAGGCCTCCGGCAACCGCCCGAGCGCGTCCCCTGCCGGCATGAGCCGCGCGTCGTCGACCGGGACGGCCTCGTCCACGTCGAACGGACCGACCGCAGTGCGCCGCAGCGTCGTGCAGTGCCCACCGAGCGCGTCCGCGATCGATCGTACGTACGTGCCCGAGCTCACGTGCAGGAGCAGCCGCACCGACGAGGTTGCGGTCGCATCGCCGCTATAGGAGATGACGTCGAGCGCGAACACGTGCGAACGCCGCAGGGGCATCGCCAGGTCGACACCCCGCCGCGCCAGCTTGTACGCGCGCTCCCCGCCGATCTTCACCGCCGACGCGGCCGGGATCGGCAGCTCGATCTCACCGCGGAGGCGCTCGAGCGCCGCATCGACCGCCGTACGGTCCGGGGCCGGGTGCCGGCCGAGGACCTCGCCTTCCGGATCGCCCGTCGAGGTCGTCGCGGTCAGGTCGACGTCGGTGACGTACCGCTTGTCCAGGCCGACAAAGCACGGAGCAAGCCTAGTTGCCGCACCGGACAACAGGACCAGAAGGCCCGTGGCGAATGGATCCAATGTCCCGGTGTGACCGGTCCGGGCGCCCGTCCGGCGGCGGAGGGCGGCGACGATCGCGAAGGACGAGGGGCCTGCCGGTTTGTCGACCAGCGCGATCCCGACCGGCTTCAGGGCTCGCGGAACCATGAACCTTGAGCCGAGCGCACGCGCTCACCGAAGAACATGGATCCGCGAGCCCTAGCCTTCGGGATCGGCACCGCTGCCGTGAACGGTCGCGAACTCGCGGCGAAGGAACTCGATGATCCGCTCGACCGGCTCCTCGGACGAGAAGCCCGCGGCCTGCCGATGCCCGCCCCCTCCCCGCTTCCGGGCGATCGCCGAGACGTCGATCTCGTCGTGGCTCGAGCGCAGCGAGATGCGCCGCGTCGGCCCTTCCTCGCGCGGCGGCTCACGGATGAGCGCGACCATCTCCGAGCCCTCGACCGCGCGCAGGCTGTCGATGATCCCCTCTGAGTACGGCTCCTCGGCGCCGACTTCCGCAAAGTCCTCGCGCACGAGGTATGAAACGACGAGGCCCCCACCCTCGAACGACGCTGCCCGATCCAGCGCGCGGGCGAGAAGCTTCAGCTTCGCGAACTGCACCGTCTCGTAGACGTGCTGGAAGATGCCGTGGACATCCGCGCCGGCCTCCACGAGCTCAGCGGCCAGGCGAAGCGCCTTCGGCGACGTGTTCGTGTATTGGAAACGACCCGTGTCGGTCACGAGGCCGACGTACAAGGCCTCGGCAATCTGCGGCGTGAGGTCGACGTCCAGCTCACGCAGGATGTCGCGGACCACCTCAGCGGTCGACGACGCATCGGGAACGACGAGATTGACGTCGCCGAAGCGCGAGTTGTCGTGGTGGTGATCGACGTCGACCACGAACCGCGCACGACTGACCGCCTGTGTTCCTTCTTCGATGCGGCGTTCGTTCGCACAGTCGACGGCGAGCAGCACCCGATCCTCGATGTCGGCGGGAAGCTCCCGCGTCACCCCGGACAGGTCGAGGAACCGGTACTCGGCCGGCATCGGCCCGCTGCCGGCGAGATACATGACGGCGTCCTTGCCGAGGGCACGCAGACCAAGCGTCGCACCGAGCAGCGAGCCGAGCGCGTCGCCGTCCGGGTTCTCGTGACCGACGACCACGAACCGCTCCTGCGAGCGGAGGACGTCGGCTACTGCTTGAAGGTCATTCGTCTGCGTCTCGGTCATCGTCGGCCGATCCTGGCTCATCGGGAAGGTCCGCCGCAAGCTCGTCGATCAGCTTCGTCATCCGCACGCCGCGCTCGACCGTGTCATCGTATGCGAACGTCAGCGTGGGAGTCCTGCGGAGACTCAGCTCTCTGTTGATCCGCGCTTGCAACACCCCGTGGGCCGACGTCAGGCCTACCAGCGTCGCCCGCCGGACCTTCTCGTTGCCGAGAACAGAGACGAACACCGTCGCCTCCTGCAGGTCGGGCGTGACCACGACGCCGGTGACGGTGACCAGTCCGATCCGCGGATCCTTCAGATCCCGGACCCCCTCGGCGACGACGCTGCGGACGGCCTCGTTCACGCGTCGCATGCGTTCACTCACGGTTAGTCCTCATCAGCCGGCGAGACGAGTAAACGGTCGCAGCGAACGAGTGTCCAGTCACCGGAGGCGAGCCAGCGCTCCGCGCCGGCGGCGAGATCATCGGCCTCGCGCGTGGAACGCGCGACGCACGCCACCGTCAATGTCGCGCGCTGCCAGAGATCGTGGTGGTCGACCTCGGCAACCGCGGCGCCGAACCGGTTCCGCAGGTTGTCCTTGGCCGAGCGCACGAAATGGCGCTTCTCCTTCAACGATGACGCTTCGGGAAAATGGAGCTCGACGGTGAGGATCGCGACGAAGCCGTCGCTCACTCGGCGGGCTCGTCGAGCGACGTCCGCTCGACTTCGCGCGTCTCGAACACCTCGAAGACGTCGCCCTCGCGCAGGTCGTTGAAGCCTTCGAGCAGGATGCCGCACTCGAATCCCTCGGTCACCTCACGGACGTCGTCCTTGAAGCGCCGCAACGCCGCGACCGTCGTCTCGTGGATGCGGGTGCCCTCGCGGAAGATGCGCACGTTCGCGTTGCGACGGACGAGGCCGCTCGTGACCATGCAGCCCGCGATCGTGCCGACGCGCGACGCTCGGAACAGTGCGCGCACCTCGACCTCACCGAGGATCGCCTCGGTCTCGACGGGCGACAGCATCCCGACGAGTGCCTGCTCGATCTCCTCGGTCAGCTGATAGATGACGCGATAGAGGCGGATCTCCACGCCGGAGCGCTCGGCGACGGCGCGCACCTCCGACGAGGGCCGCACGTTGAAGCCGACGATCATCGCGCTCGACGCTGCGGCGAGGTTGACGTCGTTCTCGGTGATCCCGCCGACGCCGGTGTGAATGACGTTCACGCGCACCTCGGGATGCTGGATCTTGGCGAGCTCCGACACGATCGCCTCGACGGACCCCTGCACGTCGCCCTTGACGACGATGTTCAGGTCCGCCACCGCGCCGGTGCCCATCTGCTCGAAGAGCTTCTCGAGCGAGACACCGCCGGTCCGCTGCTTCGCCATCGCCTCGCGCCGGAGGCGCTCGCCGCGCTGCTGTGCGAGATCGCGCGCACGACGCTCGTTGTCGACGACGCGCCCAAGCTCGCCGGCAGGCGGCGGGCGGTCGAAGCCGAGAATCTCGACGGGCTCGCCCGGGCGTGACTCCTGGATCCGCTCGCCGCGATAGTCGTAGAGCGCGCGGACGCGGCCCCAGGCGTCGCCGGCGACGATCGCGTCGCCGACCTTGAGCGTCCCGCGGTGGATCAGCATCGTCGCGACCGGGCCGCGACCCACGTCGAGCCGGGACTCGATGATCGGGCCTGACGCTTCGGCGTCGGGGTTGGCGCGGAGGTCGAGCTCGGCGTCGGCGACGAGCAGGATGCGCTCCAGGAGATCGTCCAGGCCCTCGCCCTGCTTCGCGGACACGCGGGCAATCTGCACGTCGCCGCCCCACTCTTCCGGCTGCAGCCCCTCGGTCGCGAGCTCGGTGAGCACGCGGTCCGCGTTGGCGTCCGGTAAGTCGATCTTGTTCACGGCGACGACGATCGGTACCTCGGCGGCGCGCGCATGCGAAATCGATTCCTTCGTCTGCGGCATGACGCCGTCGTCGGCGGCGACGACCAGTACGGCGATGTCGGTGACCTTCGCCCCGCGGGCGCGCATGGCGGTGAACGCTTCGTGGCCCGGCGTGTCGAGGAAGGTGATGAGACGACCGTCGTGGTCTGCCTGGTACGCGCCGATGTGCTGCGTGATCCCGCCCGCCTCCGTCGTGACGACGGACGTCTGGCGGATCGCGTCGAGCAGCGTCGTCTTGCCGTGGTCGACGTGCCCCATGATCGTGACGACCGGCGGACGCGCCTGAAGCGTGTCTTCCGCGTCCTCGAAGACCTCGGGCTCGGTGTCGTCGTCTTCGGCGTGCTTGATCGTCACCTCGCGATCGAGCTCGGCGGCGATCAGCGAGACCTCGTCGTCCGTCAGCGACTGCGTCGCCGTCTTCATCGTCCCGAGGTTCATCAGGAGCTTGATGATCTGCGGCATCGCGACGCCGAGCGCCTGCGAGAAGTCGCGCAGCGTGACGCCGGACTCGACGGTCGCGGGACCGGTCGGTGCCGCGACCTCGCGCGGCTGGCGCGGCCCGCGATCGGCCGGACGGTCGCTCGGCCGCTGGCGCTGCCCGGTACCGGGGCGCCCACCGCCGCCGTCGATCACGACGCGACGGCGCCCTTTCGGGCCGCCTCCGCGGGGTCTGATCGGTCTGTTCGGCTTTCCGTTGGCCATTGCGTCAGGAACCAGTGTAGAGACGGGAGAGAACGGGGTCGACGCGGACGGTCGTGCGCAGGATGCGGTTGAACCCCCGCCTGGACTGCGCCCGTTCGAAGCACGGCAGGCGCCGGCACGTATAGACGCCGCGACCGTCACCTGCGCCGGGGATCAGCGACCCCGCCTCCGCGTGGAAGCGCTGCAGCTCCGCCTGTGGTGCACGGCGGCCGCAACCGGCACAGGTGCGGGTCGGGTTACTCGTCAGGAACGGCCTCGTGAACCACGGGGATGCCGCCGTCCGGATCGTCCTCGACATGCCGCGGATGGGCGGCCCCGGTCTCGAGCGTCTCGTCGTCTCCGGGAACGGGTGCGTCGCCGGGCCCGGCCGCGAACTCCTCGGGCTCGGGG
>Ga0070680_100004605_pt1 | contig 10363 bp, 10 predicted proteins | sample KBSC73BmetaG_FD_64672 | JGI IMG/M metagenome (GOLD analysis project Ga0070680, IMG submission 64672) | Corn rhizosphere microbial communities from Kellogg Biological Station, Michigan, USA - KBS C7-3B metaG | ecosystem: Host-associated > Plants > Roots > Rhizosphere | place: USA: Michigan... | reverse complement strand
GACACGCGCCCCACCTTCACGCCGCGTCCCGGCTCCAATTCGAACCGCGTGACCACCGGGCCGACCGTGCGGTTCGTGATCTGGGCGCTGACGCGGAATGTCTCGAGCGTCGTGACGAGCCGCCGACCCATGTCCTCGATCTGCGCGGCGTCGGCGTCTTCCACCGCCCCAGGCCCCTCGGTCAACAACTCGATCGGGGGGATGAGCGAACCCGGCGGCGGTGGCGGGGCGGGTTTGGGCGGAGCGGGAGGCTTCGGTTTGCGCTCCTTCGGGACACGGGACACGGGTAACGGGACACGTGACGGTTGTTCCGTTTCCCGTTTCTCGTGTCCCGTTTCCCGAGGCTCCCGTGGCACGTTTCCCGTTTCCCGCTGTCGTAACAGGGTCAACGGATGCCACCCCACGGTGAAAATCCCGAGAGCGGACAGCGCAAACAGGCCGACCAGCACCGCTCCCGCCGTCCCGATGGCCCCCTGGACGCCGTTGGCGAGAAAGCCCGGAAATAGTCCGACGAGGCGCTCCGTGCGGGTCCAGTTCGCGTAGTCGGCGGGGAATGCGGGACCGATCGCGACCGCGATCCCGTACGGCACGAGCAGAATCAATCCCGCTCCGAGCACCGCCGCGCGGCCCCACGAGAGCGCGCCGAGCCGCTCGAATGCCGCCAGCGCCCAGCCGATGCCGAGGAACGGCAGCACCACGGCGCCCAGTCCGAACAATTGCCACAGCGCGCTGCCGGTCGTGCGTCCCCAGCTGCCGGTCAGTCCCACCGGGAGCAAGGTGAGCCCGAGGAACAGCCCGACGAGGAGGGCCGCGATCCCGACCAGCTCCTGACGCGCCTTGAGATTCATGCGGCGATGCGCCGGTCGGCGTAGACGGGGACGATCGCGACGCGATCGGGGTTGGCGCAGAATTTCACATCGTCTCCAAGGCCGGCCTCATCGAGCTGGCGCGCCGCGGCGCTCGCGCCGAACGCGTCGAGCCAGCCGCCTTGCTGCGCGGCGAGATCGAGCGAGACCTGCGCGGCATCGTTCAGCGTCAGCTTCTTGGGCGGCACGCCTTTCTTCACGGCCTTGATGAGCCGGCCGGCCGTATAGGCGTCCTCGAGCGCGAACTGCTTGTCGCGTCCCGCGCACACGATCACCAGGTCCCCGCGCTCGTTGAACAGCGTGCGCGCGCGCTCGGCGACCGCGCTGAAATTGAGCGCGGCCGCGACGAGGATCGGATCCCCGCCCTGCGCCGCGAGCAGCGCCGGCGTGCCGTTGGTCGTGGCCAGGAAGACCGTCTTGCCGCCCACGGTCTCCTTGGTCATCTCGCGCGGGGAGTTGCCGAGGTTGAACCCCTCGATCTTGAGCAGCCGGCGCTCGCCGGCGAGCACGATCCCGTTCTTCTCGAGATTGGTGGTGAGGCGCACGACTTCCTCCGAGCTCGCGGCGGGCACGATCGCTTTCGCGCCCGCGGCGAGCGCGCTCACGATCGTGCTGGTGGCTCGAAGTACGTCAATGACGACCACCGCCCGGCCCGCGAGATCCCCTGCGTTGAGGCCGAGTGGTGTGAAGTACACGTCGGTCTTCATGTCTGATCTTTGAGTAGTTGCGGCTCGCGCTCGAGGAATTTCGTGTCGATCTTGCCCGCGACGAAGTCCGGGTGGCGCATGACCCGGCCCAGAAACGGGATCGTCGTGGTCACGCCTTCAATGATAAAGGAATCGAGCGCCTGGCGCATACGGGCGAGCGCCTCGGTGCGGGTGTTGCCGTGCACGATCACCTTGGCCAGCAGCGAATCGTAGTAGGGCGGCACCGTGTAGCCGGCGTAGATGTGCGTGTCCACGCGCACCCCGGGACCGCCGGGCGGATGATACGCGGTGATCAGTCCCGGCGAGGGCTGGAAATTGCGGCTGGGGTCCTCCGCATTCACGCGGCACTCGATCGCGTGTCCGCGCAGCCGGTTGCCGTTCATCACGAGCGACAGCGGCGCCCCGGCCGCGACGGAAATCTGCTCCTTCACCAGGTCGAAATTGGTGCACATCTCCGTGACGGGGTGCTCCACCTGGATCCGCGTGTTCATCTCCATAAAGTAGAAGGAGCCGTCGGTATCGAGCAGGAACTCGATCGTCCCTGCCCCTACGTAGCCGATGGCGGACGCGAGTTTCACCGCGGCGTCGCCGATGTCCTGGCGCAGCGTTTGATCGACCGCCGGGGACGGCGCTTCCTCGACGAGCTTCTGGTGGCGGCGTTGCACCGAACAGTCGCGCTCGCACAGGTGCATCACCTTGCCGTGCGTGTCCCCCATGAGCTGGATCTCGATGTGCCGCGGCCGGGCGAGATACTTCTCGATGTAGACCTCGTCCGAGTTGAACGCGGCGAGCGCCTCCTGCTTCGCCAGGGTGAACGACTGGGCAAACTGGTCGGCGTCATTCGCGACGCGCATCCCCTTGCCGCCGCCGCCGGCCGCCGCCTTGATGATCACGGGAAAGCCGATTTGGGCCGCGATCTCCTGGCCCTCTTCGAGCGACTCGACCGGGCCCGGCGAGCCGGGAACCGTCGGCACGCCCTGCTCTTTCGCGAGCTTGCGCGCGACCGCCTTGTCGCCCATCTGGCGGATCTGATCCGGGGTGGGTCCGATGAAGGCGATGTTGGAGGCGCTGACTTTTTCGGCGAACTCGGCGTTTTCGGCGAGGAATCCGTATCCCGGATGGATCGCGTCGGCGCCGGTGATTTCGGCGGCGGCGATGAGGCGAGGAATGTTCAGGTAGCTGTCGCGGCTCGGCGCGCGCCCGATGCAGACGTCGTCGTCGGCAAAGCGCACGTGCAGCGACTCCCGGTCCGCCTCCGAATAGACGGCGACGGTTTCGACGCCCAGCTCCTTGCACGCGCGGATCACCCGCAGGGCGATTTCCCCGCGGTTCGCGATCAGCACTTTCTTGAACATTAGGGCGTCAGCTCGATCCCGGCCGCATCAGCCCCACCGAGCTTGTTCCCCGACGAGTCGACGCCCGACACCTTGAGGGCGAACTCGCTCGGGTTCGTCGCGTAGAAAATCGCGCTCTCGTAGCTGATCGCGCCCTGATTGTACCAGTGGAACAGCGACTGGTCGAAGCTCTGCATGCCGTACTGGATCGAGCCTTCGGAGATCAGATCCGGGATATTCAGCTGCTTGGACAGGTCCCGAATGTTGTCCGCCACCGCCGCCGTGTTGATCAACACCTCGGCGGCCGGCACGCGGCCCCGGCCGTCTTTGCGCGGCACGAGGCGCAGCGAGATGATGGCCTGGAGCGCCGTCGAGAGCAGGTGGCGGATTTCGTCGTGCTGGTGCGGGGGGAAGAAGGAGATCACGCGCTGAATCGACTGCGTCGCGTCGGTCGTATGCAGCGTCGAAAACACCATGTGGCCGGTGTCGGCCGCCTTGAGCGCCGTATCCAGCGTCTCCATGTCGCGGATTTCGCCGATCAGGATGACGTCGGGATCCTGCCGCAGCACGTGCCGCAGCGCGGAATTGAACGACAGCGTGTCGTTGCCGACCTCGCGCTGCGAGATGTTGGAGTGCTGGTCCCGGTGCAGGAACTCGATCGGATCTTCGATCGTGATGATGTTGACGCGGCGATTGGTGTTGACGTGGTTGATCATCGCGGCGAGGGCCGTCGACTTGCCCGAGCCCGTGACGCCCGTGACCAGCACCAGCCCGCGCGGCTTCAACGCGATCTCTTCCAGCACCGGCGGCAGGTTCAGCTCGCGAATCTGCTTCACTTCGTACGGGATCGCGCGGAACGCGAACGCGACCGTGCCGCGCTGCTGGTAGACGTTGGTGCGGAACCGGCCGACGCCGGGAACGCCGATCGCGAAGTCCGCCTCCTTGTGCTCGGCGAACTCCTTGACCTGGCGCGGCGTCATGATCTGCTCGGCCAGCGATTTGAGCTCTTCCGGTTTGAGCGGCGCGGTGTCGAGCCCCACGAGATCGCCGTTCACGCGAATGGTCGCCGGCCGGCCCACCTTGAGCAGCAGGTCGGAGCCGTTGCGTTGTACCATGTGCGTGATTGCTTGCTTGAAGTTGAACGCCGGCAGATTGCTCTGTGTCGCCTCACCCATGCGGATCCACCCGGAAAAGGACCTGGCCGAATTCCACCGGCTGCGCGTTCTGAGCGACCACCTCGCGAATCACGCCCGAGACCTCGGATTCGATCTCGTTCATGATCTTCATGGCTTCGATGATGCAGACGACCTGACCGACGTTCACCCGACTCCCGACCTTCACGTAGGGCTGCGCGGCGGGCTCGGGAGACTGATAGAAGGTGCCCACCATCGGCGACTTGATCTCACTGTACTGGGGACTAGGGGCTGGGGCTTGGGGGCTGGATGCACCTGGCGCCGTCGCGGCGGCGCCCCCCGCAATGGGTGCTCCGCCGGCATGCGTGACGATCACGGACCCCCCACCCCCCAGCGCATTGCCGTGCCCCGCCTTGGAGACCCGGACCGAGGACCAGGCCCCGAACAGACCGCGCCGGATCTCGATCGCCCCCACCTCCGGCGCATCCTTCAGGATCTGCACGATTTGCGCGATGATGTCGAGCTTCATGCCGTGAAGATACCCCCCCTGAGGCCCTACACCAGTTCCATGAGGTCCGTGCAGCCGTCGGTCAATAATACGGGACCGTCCGCCGATAAATGCACGTCGTCTTCGATCCGCACCCCGCCGCGCCCCGTCACGTACACGCCGGGCTCGATCGTCACCACCGCGTCCTCGGGCAATGGATCCGCCGAAGTGCGCGACAGCCGCGGCGCTTCATGCACCTCGAGACCCAGACCGTGCCCCGTCGAGTGTCCGAACGCGGCGCCGAAGCCGCGTGCTTCGATCGGATCGCGCGCCAGCGCATCGGCGTCTTTGCCGCTCATCCCCGCGCGGACGCCCTCGCGCGCGCGCCGCTGCGCCTCTTGCACCAGACTGTACAGCGCGCGCTGTCCTTCATCGGCCCGCCGGCCCACGATCACGGTGCGCGTGACGTCGGCGCAGTAGCCGTCGACGACGGCGCCAAAGTCTAGCAGCAGCCACTCACCAGCCGCCACTGTCCGCGTGCTCGTCTGCGCATGGGGCAACGCGCTGCGGGGGCCGCTCGCGACGATGGTCGGAAACGGATGGCCTTCGCTCCCATGGCGGCGCAGCGCGCCTTCCAGCACACCAGCGATTTCGAGCTCCGTCTGTCCTGGCCGGACCGTCGCCAGCGTCTCGCGCAGCGCCACGGCCGCCAGGTCCGCCGCGGCGCGAATGGCTCGCACTTCCCCGGCGTCCTTGCGCGCGCGCAACCGCTCCACCAGCTCCCCCGACGCCTTCCACTGCCAGGAGCTTCCGGGGCCGGTTGAAAGCCGCTCCGCTTCCTTGACGGTCAACACGTGCGCTTCGAATCCGATCAGCTCCAGCGCGCCCAGCGTCGGCAGCTCCTTGAGGAGCCGGTCCCAGACGCTGGTGCCTTCGATCTCGACCCGCGCCACCGCGCCGCATTCCTGACGCGCCTGCTCGTCATAGCGAAAATCGGTGACGACCAGCACGCCGCTCGTCGTCGCCACCGCCACACCAGCCGATCCGCTGAAGCCCGTCAGATAGCGGATGTTGGGCCGGGAGGTGACGAGCAGCGCATCGAGCGCTTCCGCTTCGAGCAGCGCCGCGAGCGCGGCCTGCCGAGTGGGACGCTTATCGGCGCCCGAGGTAGGAGACAAGCCCCTCGAGCCCCAGGCGATAGCTTTCGGCGCCGAACCCCGTCACGACACCGACCGCCAGATCCGCGAGCAGCGACTTTCGCCGCTCCGGCTCGCGTCCGAAGATGTTGGAGAGATGCACTTCGACGAACGGCACGCGCACGGCGAGCAGCGCGTCACGCACGGCGAGGCTCGTGTGCGTGAAGGCCGCGGCGTTGATCACCGCCCCATCGGCGCGCGGCGGACCCTGAAGCCCCTGAATCGCCTCGACCAATTCGCCTTCGTGATTGGTCTGAATCCACGTGCATTCGACGCCCAGGGCGCGCGCGCGCTCGCGCGTCGCCCGCTCGATGTCGGCGAGACTCGCGCGACCATAGATGTCAGGCTCGCGCTCACCCAACAGATTCAGATTGGGGCCGTTCAACACGGCGATGTGGTGAGACACTAGGACTTGAGCTTCTTCAACCACTGCTGGAACTGGTCGGCGTCGGCCTCATCCTCCGGCGGCTGCTGGGTCCGGCCCGACGTGCGACTCGCTCCAGGCGTCCGCGCCGCGTCCTCCGGTTTTGCCGGAGCGCTCCCGTCCGCCCCGCCCGCTCCGGCGCCAGCGGCGGCGTCTGGTTTTCCGCCCGCAAAGAACTCGTCGAAGGAAAACCCGCCAGTCTTCGAGACTGCCGGCGAGGCCGGCGCTGGAGCGGGCGGCGGCGCTGCTGGGGACGCGGCCCCGCTTTCCTCGCCGAACACGGTGTCGAGGGAGATGTGGTCCTGGGCCGGATGCGATGGCTGGCCAAAAGAGGCGGGCGCTCCGGACGACGGTTCGGCGACGTCGAACGCGGCGTCCAGCGTAGTCTGCGGCGGCGCAATGGGCGGCGGCGCGCCGCGTCCCGACCAGATACCCTTGAGGAACGCCTGCGCCGAAATACCGGAGCTCTTCTTCGAAGGAACTCCACCCGAGAGTTGCGCCACCTTCGCTTTCAGCCGGGCGTCGGTGGGACGCTGCGCGAGCAACGCCTGATAGACGCGCAGCGCATCCTGTTGATGGCCCTGCTTCAGATACAGGTCGGCCATCGTCTCGGTCACGACCGGCTCCGCCTTCGAGAGCGCCGCGGTATCAGCGGCGCCGTCGTCATCGGAAAGCGCGACCGCCGCCGGAACAGATCCGGAGACTCGGCCCCCCCCTCCCCCCCCGCGCGCCGGAACGTCGTCCGGCATGATGAGAGGCAGATTGACCTCTGGCAGTCCTTCCTCGAGCTCCGGCGCGGGCGTCCGCTCGGCTGGTGGAGGGGCGTCCAGATTGAACATCCCGCTGCCTTCGTACTGCGTACGAGCCAGCCCCTCGATCTCCACCTGCTCGATCTGCTGCGGATTCAGCTCGACATCCTCCTGCACTTCCAGGCCATCGGCCTTCGCGGCGGCATGTGCATTGGGATTGAAGCTGATCGGGGTCTCGAAGTTCTCGACGTCTTTCGACGGCGCCGCGGCCGCGGGGGGAGGCTTGAGCTCGACCGGATCGACGGTCTCCTTGTCGACCGTGAAGTCCGGCGCCTCCATTTTGGTCGTCGGCGTATCGATAATCGAGGGCTTCGAGCCGGCCTTGGCCTTGGCGCGCGCGAGCGCCTCAGCGGCGTCGCCGTTCATCGGATCGGCGTTCAGGAGCCGAGTCAGCCACTCGACTTCCTCCGCATGGCGGCCGTTGCGCTCCGACAGCTCGGCCAATCCGCGCAGGGCGATGATATTCTCGCCGTCGAGCTCGAGGACCTTCTTGAAGACATCGAGGGCAGCCGCGTCATCTTTCTTATCGACGAGGCAGCGGGCGTAGACGATGTAGGCGCTGACGTAATCGGGATGGAGCTTGAGACCTTCCTGACACAGGCCGATCGCGTTATCTATAAGCCCTGCTTTGCGATACGCGTCGGCCAAGGGGGCGAAATTCCGGCCCTTGGGGTTCTGCTGGAACCGCGCTTCTAGTTTGTCGAGCTCGCTGGTGTAGGCCACGCTCTAAGTCGTTGTGGGAATTGGACGAAGATAGTGTTCGGCCCGCGCTGCTGTCAAATGACCACGGGCTGTGTGCGCTTGAGATTGTGCGTTGTTGTTTCTAGACTTATGCCCCTTCACCCCTCCCTTTTGCTCGGAGTTCGAAGTCGATGCTGCGCACGATGCGCGCCCAGTCCAAATGGATCTTCTACATCCTCGCGATCGCGTTCGTTCTGTGGCTTGCGATCGGCCAGGTGATGCAAATCCTCGGCCCCAGCGGCAGTGTGGTGCTCAAGGTCAATCGCAAGGAATTCCAGGTCACCGAATACCAGCGCCGGGTGCAGCTCGCCAATGAGCAGTACCGCGAGCAGAACGGCAACGCGCCGCTGACGCGGGAAGACGAGCAGCAAATCGGCGACCAGGTGATCAATCAGATGGTGCAGGAGGCGCTGCTCGAGCAGGAGTACAAGCGGCTCGGGATTCGCGTGAGCGACGCGGAGATCATCGACGCGGCTCGCACCTCGCCGCCGCCGCAGGTCATGAATGATCCGCAGTTCCAGACCAACGGCCAGTTCGACGGCCGTAAATGGGAGCAGTTCCTCCGGACGGCGGGGCCGCAGGTATTGGCCCAGCTCGAATCGATTTACCGCGAAGAGATCCCGCGCATCAAGCTCGCGCAGTATCTCACGAGCGACGTGTACGTGCCCGACGCCAAGCTGTGGCGGATGTACAAGGACCAGCATGACTCGGTCCGAATCGCCTCCCTCGCGGTGTGGCCGTACACGGTCGTCGACACGATGCCGATTAGTGACGGCGAGCTGCGGTCCTACATCTCGAAGCACGAAGACGACCTCAAGCGTCCCTCAGTCGCCTACGTGCGGTTCGTGGCGCTGCCGCGCCGGGCCGATGCCGCCGACAGCGCGGCGGCGAAGGCGCACGTCGCGCGCGTGCGCGCTGAGCTGGCGCGGGGCGCCAAGTTCGAGGATGTCGCCAAGCGCGAGTCCTCCGATTCCGTCAGTGGGCAGCGGGGCGGCGATCTCGGATGGATCAGGAAAGACGAGCCCGGATTCGACCAGCAATTCCTGGCGGGCCTGCGCGGACTGAAGGCCGGTCAGACGTCCGCTCCGGTCGCGACGGAGTTCGGATATCACATCATCCGGGTCGATCAGATCAAAGGCGACTCGCTGAAGGTTCGCCATATCCTCGTCGCGGTCGCGCTGCAGGGCGCGCACCTGGATCTGGTGGAGGCGCGCGCCGACACGCTCGAGCGCGAGGCCGCCGAGCGGCGCGGACCGTTTGTGCTCGACAGCGCGGCCAGGCGACTGGGGCTCGTGGTGTCGCCGACCTATCAGGTGACGCAGGGCGACCGCTTCAGCATCGGCCGCTACGTCGTTCCCGATGTCAGTGTCTGGGCCTTCGAAGCACCGGTCGGCGAGACCAGCCCGGTGATCGAAGCCGCGCCCGCGTACTACGTGTTCCAGCTCGATTCGGTCACCGAAGGTGGCGTCCCGCCGCTCGACCTGATCCGCGGCCGCGTGACGAGTCTCGTTCGGCTGGAAAAACAGAAGGGACTGGCGCGGCATCGCGCCGACTCGCTCGCGACCACGTTGAAGGATCTGCCCGAGCTCACGTCGGCCAGCGGGCGCGGGCTGGCGGTGGAGCGCTTTGGCCCGTTCACGCGACTGCGGCCGCCGAGTTATCTCGGTGGACAACCGACCGTGATCGGCGCGGCGTTCGGTCTCCGGGTCGGCGAGCGTACGGGCGTGGTCGAGGGTGAGAACGGCTACTTCATCGTCGAATCACTGGGCCGCAAGCTCGCGGACTCCAGCGCGTGGATCGCGCAGCGCGACTCTCAGCGCGTCCAGCTGCGCCAGGCGGTCCAGCAGGCGCGGATTCAGCAGTACATGGAGGGTGTGCGCGCCAAGGCGAAGATCGTCGACCGGCGCAAAGACCTGTTCCGTGCGCAGGCCGATACGACCGGCCTCTAACTACTCGACGAGACGCTTCGGCTTGGCGTCGCGCGGCGGCTGATCCGCCGGCGATGAGCCGGAAGGGCTTTCGATGCTGCTCTGCGCGTCCGAGAGCGCGCGCTTGAACTCCCGGAGGCCCTTCCCCACCGCCTTGCCCGCCTCCGGCAGGCGGTTGGCGCCGAAGACGAGCAGCACGATCAGCATCAGAATCAGAATTTCGCTGCCGCTGAGATTGCCTAGCATTTCCCTAGTCCCCAGTCCCTAATCCCACGTCCCTCACTGATTCAGCCGTTTCGGCGCTCCGCCGGCGCTCGTGGTGCTATGGCTCGGCGGCAACGCGGCGTCCGACGTCGGCGGCTCCTGCTCGTCGTCGGTTTTCAGACCCCGCTTGAATTCCTTGATGCCCTTCCCGATGGATGCGCCGATCTCCGGAATCCGCTTGGCGCCAAAGAAGAGTACCAGAATGAGCAGCAGGATCGCGATTTCGGTAAAGCCGAGATTGCCAAGCATCGATGCGCCTTTCTACTAGAAGAGCGAGCGGGCGACGAGATACGCGATCACGACGCCGACCACCGCCAAGAGTGACACGTCCAGCCCGATAGGTCCGAGCGTAATCGACATCACCAGCAGATCCATGTGGATCGGCCCGAACGTCGGCGTGACCGACCACGTGAACACTTCTTTCGCAGGTCCTTGCGGCAGGAAGCGCCGCAAGAACGCGTGCACCAGGCCGCC
>Ga0070680_100004598_pt1 | contig 10374 bp, 9 predicted proteins | sample KBSC73BmetaG_FD_64672 | JGI IMG/M metagenome (GOLD analysis project Ga0070680, IMG submission 64672) | Corn rhizosphere microbial communities from Kellogg Biological Station, Michigan, USA - KBS C7-3B metaG | ecosystem: Host-associated > Plants > Roots > Rhizosphere | place: USA: Michigan... | reverse complement strand
TGCCGCGGCCGGCAGCGAGGACGATCGCCTTCATCTCATCTCATCTCATCTGGTCTGATCGCGCCGCGGCGGCCGGCGCCGGCGCGCCGCCACGCACCAGCGCATGGCGCTCGACCGAGCGCGGCGCGAACGCCGCAAGCAGCGCCTCGAGCAGCGCTTCTGCGCGCGCCGAGTTGTCGACGCCCAGATTGCAGACGTACACGTCGAGCGTCGCCGCTTCGAGCTCGGGCCAGGTGTGGACCGCGAGATGCGACTCGGCGAGCAGGACGACACCGGTGATGCCGCAAGCGGTCGCGCGCTCGCTGGCGCGCGCGGTGGGTGCGAAGCGATGGAACAGCTCGCCGACCGGCGTCAGACCGGCGGCAGCGACCGCATCGAGGCAGATCGAACGCAGCGCCGAAGGCGCAATCATCGCGGCGCTCGTCGCCGCGCAACCGCGCAGGTCCGCGGTCAGATGAAGGCCTTGCATGCGCGAATTATCGGCGTCGCCCCCGGTCCTAAAATGGCAGGCTCCCTCGGCCGAACCGGACCTTCTTCACATGGATGCGATCGTCTCCCAGGAACGCCAGCGCGCCGAGCGCCCGGGGACGCGCGACGCGCGCGAGTCGGGCCGGCCGAGCGCTGCGACGGTCGCGCTCATGGCGAACGCGATCCGTGCCTTGTCGATGGACGCGGTGCAGCAGGCCAACTCGGGCCATCCGGGCGCGCCGATGGGAATGGCCGAGATCGCGGTGGCGCTCTGGGGCCGCCACCTGCGCCACAACCCGGGCAATCCGCGCTGGCCGGGCCGCGACCGCTTCGTGCTCTCGAACGGCCACGGCTCGATGCTGCTCTATTCGCTGCTGCATCTGACCGGCTACGACCTCGCGCTCTCCGAGCTGCGCAACTTCCGCCAGCTCGGGAGCCTGACGCCCGGACACCCCGAGTTCGGCATCACGCCCGGCGTCGAGACGACGACCGGCCCGCTCGGCCAGGGCCTCGCCAACGCGGTCGGCATGGCGCTCGCCGAGAAGCTGCTCGCCGCCGAGTTCAACCGCGACGGGCACCAGGTCGTCGACCACCGCACGTACGTGTTCTTCGGCGACGGTTGCCTGATGGAAGGCATCAGCCACGAGGTCTGCTCGCTCGCCGGCGCGTGGAAGCTCGACAAGCTGATCGCCGTCTACGACGACAACGGCATCTCGATCGACGGCGTCGTCGCGCCGTGGTTCATCGACGACACGCCCAAGCGCTTCGAGGCGTACGGCTGGCACGTCATCGCCGGCGTCGACGGCCACGACGTCGATGCCGTCGACGCCGCGCTCGCGACCGCGCGCGCGAACACCGGAAAGCCGACGCTGATCTGCTGCAAGACGACGATCGGCAAGGGCGCGCCGACGCGCGCCGGCACCGCCAAGGCGCACGGCGAGGCGCTCGGCGAGGGCGAGGTGAAGGCGACGCGCGAAGCGCTCGGCTGGAGCCACGCGGCGTTCGTCGTTCCCGACGAGGCCTACGCCGCGTGGGATGCGACCGCGAGCGGCGCGGCCGCGGAGACCGCGTGGCGCGAGACGTTCGCGGCCTACGCCAAGGCGCATCCCGATCTCGCCGCCGAGTACACGCGCCGGATCGCCGGCGAGCTGCCGGCGCGCTGGCGCGAGCTGGTGTCGACGGCGGCTGCCGCGTCGCACGCCAAGGCCGAGACGGTCGCCAGCCGCAAGGCGAGCCAGATCGTCCTCGAGGCGCTCACCGAAGCGCTGCCCGAGCTGCTCGGCGGCAGCGCCGACCTGACCGGATCGAACTTCACCAACACCAGGCACACGCCGCCGCTGCGCTTCGCGAGCGACGGCGCGGTGATCGAGGACAGCGAAGGTCGCCACGGCCGCCACATCAACTACGGCGTGCGCGAGTTCGGCATGGCGGCGGTCATGAACGGCATCGCGCTGCACGGCGGCTTCATCCCGTACGGCGGCACGTTCCTCACCTTCAGCGACTACAGCAGGAACGCGATCCGCATGGCCGCGCTGATGGGCCAGCGCGTCGTCCACGTCTTCACGCACGACTCGATCGGTCTCGGCGAGGACGGGCCGACGCACCAGTCGATCGAGCACGCGGCGTCGCTGCGCCTGATCCCGAACCTCGACGTCTGGCGCCCGTGCGACACGGTCGAGACGCTGGTCGCGTGGCGCTCGGCGATCGAGAGCCGCGGGCGTCCGAGCGCGCTCCTGCTGTCGCGTCACAACCTGCCCTATGCGCCCAAGCCCGCGTTCGATTCGGCGACGCCCGAGCGCGCGCTCGACGAGATCGCCAGGGGCGCGTACGTGCTCGCCGAGCCGGCCGAGGTGGGGCTCGGCGCGAAGCCGCGCGCGGTGATCGTCGCCACCGGCTCCGAGGTCTCGCTCGCGCTCAACGCGCAGCAGCAGCTCGCCTTGCCCGAGAACGGCCGCATCGCGGTGCGCGTCGTCTCGATGCCGTCGACGACGGTGTTCGACCGCCAGAGCGAGGCCTGGAAGCGCGCCGTGCTGCCGGCCGGCGTGCCGCGCATCGCGGTCGAGATGGGCGTGAGCGACGGCTGGTGGAAGTACGGCTGCGCCGCCGTCGTCGGCATCGATCGCTACGGCGAATCGGCACCGGCGCCGGTCCTCTTCAAGCACTTCGGCTTCACCGTCGACAACGTCGTCGCGACCGTGCGGCGCGTGCTGGAACAACGATGAGCGCCAGTCCGGTGGCCTCGCCTCGCTGAACGAATACACGACCCTGGAGAACCCATGACCATCAAGATCGGCATCAACGGCTTCGGCCGCATCGGGCGCATGGTGTTTCGCGCCGCCGTCCAGAACTTCAAGGACATCGAGGTGGTCGCGATCAACGACCTGCTCGAGCCCGACTACCTCGCCTACATGCTGCGCTACGACTCGGTGCACGGGCGCTTCCGCGGCGAGATCGCGGTCGACGGCAACACCCTGATCGTGAACGGCAAGCGCATCCGCCTGACGCAGGAAAAGGACCCGGCGGCGCTCAAGTGGGGCGACGTCGGCGCCTCGCTCGTCATCGAGTCGACGGGTCTCTTCCTGACCAAGGAAGCGGGCCAGAAGCACCTCGCGGCGGGCGCGAAGAAGGTGATCCTCTCGGCACCGTCGAAGGACGACACGCCGATGTTCGTCTACGGCGTCAACGACAAGAGCTACAAGGGCGAGCAGATCGTCTCGAACGCGTCGTGCACGACCAACTGCCTGGCGCCGGTGGCCAAGGTGCTGAACGACAAGTGGGGCATCAAGCGCGGCCTGATGACGACCGTGCACGCGGCGACGGCGTCGCAGAAGGTCGTCGACGGCCCGAGCAACAAGGACTGGCGCGGCGGCCGCGGCATCCTCGAGAACATCATCCCGTCGTCGACCGGCGCCGCGAAGGCGGTCGGCGTCGTCATCCCCGAGCTCAACAAGAAGCTCACCGGCATGGCGTTTCGCGTGCCGACCTCCGACGTCTCGGTGATCGACCTGACCGTCGAGCTCGAGCGCGGCGCGAGCTACCAGGAGATCTGCGCCGAGATGAAGGCGCAGTCCGAAGGGGCGATGAAGGGGGTTCTCGGCTACACCGAGGACAAGGTCGTCTCGACCGACTTCCGCGGCGAGGCGATGACGTCGGTGTTCGACGCCGACGCCGGCATCGCGCTCGACCCGACCTTCGTCAAGGTCGTCGCCTGGTACGACAACGAGTGGGGCTACTCGAACAAGGTGCTCGAGATGGCGCGCGTCGTCGCCAGGTACGGCGCCTGAGCGCGTCGCTCGACAGCGAAAAGGGGACCGGCCGGTCCCCTTTTTCGTTGCGGCGCGCTGCGCTCAGCGCCAGCGATGACGGTGCCCGCGATGCCAGGAGTGCCCGGCCCAGTAGCCGAGGCCGAAGCCGATCGCGGGGCCGACGAAGTACGGCGCGCCGTAGACCACCGGCGGCTGGTAGTACGCGCGCGGCGCCCCGTACGTGTAGTAGACCGGCTCCGCGTCCTCGACCACGGGCGCGATCTCCTCGTACGCGGGCGGCACCGCGGCGTAGCTCGCCGGCGGGCCGACGCGATCGAGCGGCGCGTTGCCGACCGCCGGGCGAATGTCGATCGCGAGGCGCGCGCCGGGATCGTCGGGCAGGCGCGTCGTGTACCGCTGACCGTTGTACTCGTAGACCACGTCGTAGCCGACGGTCCGGCGCTCGTAGGCGTTGACCGTGCGGCAGCGCTGCACCGGCACGGCGGCGGGAGGATTCGCGTTCGCCTCGACGTTGTTGCCGATCGCCGATCCGGCGACCGCGCCGAGACCGGTCGCGGCGGCGCGGCCGAAGCCGTGGCCGAACTGGTTGCCGATCACGCCGCCGGCGATCGCGCCGATCACCGCGCCGGCGCCCGAGGGCTGCTGCTGGACGAGCTGCTCGCCGCGCACGCACTCCCGGCGCGGCACGGCGACCGAAGACGTCACCGGTGTCGCCGAGATCACGCGCGCGTACTCGGCCGCGCCGGCGCTTGCCGATGCGCCGAGCAGCGCGACCGCCGCGGCGGCAGCGAGGCTGGTGCTGGTGTTGCTGTTCATGTGGGTGGCTTCCTGAAGTCTCTCGGAATGGATTCCCGAACCTGTGCAGAGTTCGTCCAAACGCGCTCCGAATCAAGCCCCCGGACGCGTCTTTGACATTACTTTGCAATGACCATGGTGAGCGGCAACTTTGCCGTTGCGCGGCCAAAGGCGCCGCGTGCGGTACCGCGTGCGGTATTTCGCACCCGCGTTCGCCTCCCGGGTAAGGCTTGGTAAGGCGGCCACGAGCGGTTGCGAGCTGCGACCTACACTGGATCGCATGATCTTGCCGACCCGCTCCGGCGGCCTCGCGGCCGCCTGCGTTCTCGCAGGCGCGCTGGCCACGGCGTGCGCCGCCGACGCGTCACGGCCGCAGCCGCGCGCCGAGCAGACGAGCACTGCGCGCGTCATGGTCAAGCTGCTGCGCGCGTCGGAGGACGGCGCGGCGATCGCGGCAGAAGCGCGCCGCGTCGCCGGCGTGCCCGTCACGTACGCGGCAGCGGCGAGCCCGAACTGGCACGCACTCGTCGTGCACTGCAACTCCGCCGCCGAATGCGAGAGGGCGATCGCCCGCCTGCGCGCGGCCGGCAATCTCTACCAGACCGTCGAGATCGACGAACGCAAGACCCGCTCGGCCTCCTGACGGGCGCTGCCGGTCTCCCTTCGAGGAACGACTTCCGATGCGAAAACTCCTGATCTGCGCTGCCGTGGCCGTGGCGACCTCGATCGGCGCGCTGCCGCTGCACGCGGCGTCGGCGCAGACGCCGCCTGCCGCCGGCCCGACCGCGCGCGTGATCGTCAAGTACCGGGCGGATTCGTCGCTGCTGCGCAAGCAGGCGCTCTCGGCCGCCGGGCAGCGCACGCTGCAGGCATCGGCGCTCGGCAACCGCGTCGGCATTCCGCTCGAGGCCGGACGGAGCATCTCGGCCCTGTCGCACGTCGTCATCGGCCATGGCCTGACGTCGAAGCAGCTCGCCGAGCGGATCGCCGCGCAGAGCGGTGTCGAGTACGCGGTGGCGGACGAGCGCAAGCACATCGTCGAAGTGCCGAACGACCCGCTGTACCTGTCCGGTGCGGTCGTCACGACCAACAGCGGGGGGCCGCTCGTCGGCCAGTGGTACCTGCGGCCTCCCGGCGCGGCGACCGGCCTGGCCGGCAGCACGGCGCCGTCGGCGATCAACGCCCAGCAGGCGTGGGACGTCTGGAGCCTGAACAAGAGCAGCACCGCGATCGTCGTCGCCGTGCTCGACACCGGCGTGCGCTTCGACCACCCCGACCTCCAGGGCGGCAACGTGCTTCCCGGCTACGACATGGTGAGCGTCGACAGCGACGGCTCGTTCACCTCCGCAGGCGATGGCAACGGCCGCGACGCCGACGCATCGGATCCGGGCGATTTCGTCACCGCGAGCGAAGCGTCGTCACTCGGCTGCGATCCGGAGCCGACCAGCTCCTGGCACGGCACGCAGACGCTCGGCCTGATCGGCGCGGCGACCAACAACGGCATCGGCATGGCCAGCGTCTCGCACGGTGGCGTCAAGGTGATGCCGGTGCGCGTGCTCGGCAAATGCGGCGGCTTCGACTCCGACATCCAGGCGGGGATCCGCTGGGCCGCCGGCCTCGACACGGGCGATCCCGCCGTGCCGGCGAACCCGAACCCGGCGCGCGTCATCAACATGAGCCTGGGCGGCGCGGTCGGTTGCTCGCAGGCCTACGTCGACACGATCGGGCAGGCCAACGCGGTCGGCGCGGTCGTTGTCGTCGCTGCCGGCAACGGCGGCAGCAGCAGCGTCGGCAGCCCGGCCAACTGCTCCGGAGCGATCGGCGTGGCGGGTCTGCGCCACGCCGGCGACATGGTCGGCTATTCCGACGACGGCCCCGAGATCTCGATCGCCGCGCCCGCCGGGAATTGCGTCGACACGACCGGGCCCGCGTGTCTCTACCCGATCATCACGACGACCAACAAGGGAACGACGACACCGATCGCAGGCGCTGCCGGCGCGAGCTACTCGGACGCCTTCAAGTATTCGGTCGGCACCAGCTTCTCGGCGCCGCTCGTCTCCGGAACGGTCGCGCTGATGCTCTCGGTGCAGCCGTTGCTCACGCCGGACCAGGTGAAGGCCAAGCTCAAGGCGAGCGCGCGCGCGTTCCCGACCAGCGGGGGCGTCGCCAACGCCCCGGTCTGCCCGGCGAGGCTGGCGACAAGCGCGGGCGGCGGCTGCTACTGCACGACCTCGACCTGCGGCGCCGGCATGCTCGATGCGCATGCGGCGGTGCTGTCGGCGGCCGGCGTTCAGGCCGCGATCTCGCTCGCGACGACGACCCCGACGGCGACCCAGGCGGTGGCGCTGACGTCGAGCTCGCTGCTCGGGCCGGGCCGCAGCATCGTCAGCTACCAGTGGTCGATCCTCAATGCCGGAACGACCGGGGCAACGATCACCGGCGCGAACGACGGCGCGAGCGTCGTGGTCACCCCGGCCAAGGCCGGCGTGTTCCTGGTCCAGCTCGTCGTCCAGGACGACGCCGGAACGTCTTCGACAGCGACGCTTTCGGTGAGCGTCGTCTCCGGCGTGACGCCGCCGGCGTCGTCGCCGACCGCGACATCCACGTCGGGAGGAGGCGGCGGCGCGATCGACGCCAGCTGGCTCTTGCTCCTGCTCGCTGCGGTGGCCGCGCTCGCCGCGAGCGGACGCGACGGCCCGGTTTCGCGCCGCGCGCTCAGCGCGACTTCGAACAGGGACTGAAGCCGCGCCCGTTCGCGTCGAGGCGCAGCAGCCCGAGGCGCGCGGCGAGCGCGCCGTCCGCCGCGGCGACGCGGTAGGTGTGTGTCGTCTCGACGCGCGTGCCGACCGTGCGCTCGCCGCGGCTGTCGCTCCACGAGCCGGGCGGCAGCGCGCTGGCGAGCGTCGCCTCGACCGCGGCGGCTTCGTTGGCCCCGAACGCGGGCGTCTCCCAGCAGCTCGCGAGCTCCGCCGGCGCGCTCGCCGCGGTCGTCATCGGCAGGAGCCGGATCTTCTCCGGGTCCTTCTGGTTGGCCAGGCGGTGCGGCTCGCGATCGCCGCCAGACTGCAGGCCCAGGAGCCCGTCGAGCGCGCCTTGCGCATACGCGAAGAACAGCACGTTGGCGACGACGAGCACGGCGAGCAGCGCCCTCAGCACGACGGTGCCCCCGCGCTCTCGACGAGGCCGAGCCGCCACTCGCCGCTCGTCACGGCGATGACGCCGGCGCTCGTGTCGACGAGAAGCGCGCCGTCCTCGGCGACGCCGGCGGCGATCCCGCTGGCGCGGCCGTCCGCCGCAGCGACCGCGCGGCCGCGCAGGAGGTCGCGTGCCGCGAAGCGCGCCGCGAAGGCAGCGAAGCCGCCGGCATCGAAGCGCGCCAGCGCGGCCAGGAGCGCCGGCGCGACACGATCGAGCGTCGACGCGGGCGTCGCCGCGGAATCGATCTCGTGAAGGCACGCGACTCCCGATCGAGCGTCATCGAGCTGCTGCGGCGCAATGTTGATGCCGACGCCGATGACGGCGACGCGACCGGCGCCGAGCGGCGCGGTCTCGACGAGGATGCCCGCGAGCTTGCGGCCGCGGCGCTGCGCGAGATCGCCGTCGCCGTCGAGCAGCCAGAGGTCGTTCGGCCACTTGAGGCCGATGCGTTGCGACGGGCCGCCCGCCGGCGGCTCGAGCGCGTCGGCGATCGCGATGCCGGCAGCGAGCGAGAGGCCGGCGAGATCGGCGCGCGGCGGCGGCCAGGCAAGCGAAAAGGTGAGCGAACGCCCGGCCGACGCGTGCCAGCTTCGCCCGTGGCGGCCGCGGCCGCTGGTCTGTCGCTCGGCGACGAGCAGCGTTGGTGCGAAGTCGCTCGCGCCGGCGGCAGCTGCGGCGCGGATGCGCGCGAGCAGGTCGTCGTTGGTCGAGCCGGTCGCGGCGACGTGCTCGATCGTCGCCGTGCGCGCCAAGCTCAGCGCTTCTTGCCGAGCATCGTTCCCCGGCATTCGGGCGCGCCGCAGCGACACGCGTACTCCTGCTTCAGCTTGGCCGTGTGGCGGCCGTCGACGATCAGCCCGTAGTCGTAGTTGAGCTCCTCGCCGGGCGCGATGTCGCGCAGCGCCTTGATGAAGACGCGCCCGTCGTCGGTCTCGTCCGCCTCGCAGTTGGGTGCGCACGCGTGGTTGATCCACTTCGCCGCGTTGCCGCCGTCACCGCCGTCGATGACGTGCTTGTCGTCGATGTGGAAGAAGAACGTGTGGTTCGGCTCGTCGGGGTTGTGCGGATGGCGCCGCTGCGCCTGCTTCCACGTGACCACCTTGCCGGTGTATTCGAGAATGGTCTCGCCGGCCGCGATCGGCGCCAGTGCGAACACGCCCTTGCCGTGGATGCCGGACCTGCGCACCTGGATGCGTCGGCCGCGGCTGGAACCGCGGGTCGGAGACGGGGTCTTGGCGAGGGCTGCGAGTGGGCTCAATTTCTTTGGGTACATTGAATTCATGGGTGCGCGCGCGTGCACGCGTGCGCGAGAGGACCGGATTGTAGGGACGATGCGCCTGTCTTCCCGATCACGACGACGAGACGAATGAGCAAATCACTGATCATTGCCGAGAAGCCTTCGGTCGCGCAGGACATCGTGCGCGCGCTGACGCCCGTCGCCGGCAAGTTCGACAAGCACGACGAGTACTTCGAGTCCGACAAGTACATCGTCACGTCGGCCGTCGGCCACCTGCTCGAGATCAAGGCACCCGAGGAATACGACGTCAAGCGCGGCAAGTGGAGCTTCGCGCACCTGCCGGTGATCCCGCCGCACTTCGAGCTGGCGCCGCTCGACAAGACGAAGACGCGGCTGAACGCGATCGTCAAGCTCGCCAAGCGCAAGGACGTGGGCGAGCTGATCAACGCCTGCGACGCCGGCCGCGAGGGCGAGCTGATCTTTCGCCTGATCCAGCAGCACGCGAAGAGCAGGCTGCCGGTCAAGCGCCTGTGGCTGCAGAGCATGACGCCGCAGGCGATCCGCGAGGGCTTCGAGCACCTGCGCACCGACGACGAGCTGCGCGGCCTCGCCGAGGCGGCGCGCAGCCGCTCGGAGGCCGACTGGCTGGTCGGCATCAACGGCACGCGGGCGATGACGGCGTTCAACTCGCGCGACGGCGGGTTCTTCCTCACCACCGTCGGCCGCGTGCAGACGCCGACGCTCTCGATCATGGTCGAGCGCGAGGAACAGATCCGGAAGCACGTCGCGCGCGACTACTGGGAGGTGCGCGCCACGTTCGCCGTCGATGCCGGCGAGTACGAGGGCAAGTGGTTCGACCCGGCGTGGAAGAAGAACCCGGATGACGCCGAGCAGCGCTCCGACCGGCTCTGGCGCGAGGCCGACGCGCTGGCGATCGCCGAGGCGGTGCAGGGCGAGCCGGCGACGGTGAGCGAAGAGGCCAAGCCGAGCACGCAGGCGTCGCCGCTCCTCTACGACCTGACGACCTTGCAGCGCGAGGCCAACTCGCGCTTCGGCTTCTCGGCGCGAACGACGCTCTCGATCGCGCAGGCGCTCTACGAGAAGCACAAGGTGCTCACGTATCCCCGCACGGACAGCCGCGCGCTGCCCGAGGACTACGTCGCGGTCGCGCGGCAGACGATCGAGATGATCTCCAAGGAGAGCCTGCCGGGGCCGCTCAGGCCGCTCGCGGTGCACGCGCAGACGGCGCTGAAGGAAGGCTTCGTCAAGCCCGCGAAACGCATCTTCGACAACGCCAAGGTCTCGGACCACTTCGCGATCATCCCGACGCTGCTCGCGCCCAAGAGCCTGTCGGAGATCGAGGCCAAGCTCTACGACATGGTCGCCAAGCGCTTCCTCGCCGTCTTCTTT
>Ga0070680_100004597_pt1 | contig 10375 bp, 9 predicted proteins | sample KBSC73BmetaG_FD_64672 | JGI IMG/M metagenome (GOLD analysis project Ga0070680, IMG submission 64672) | Corn rhizosphere microbial communities from Kellogg Biological Station, Michigan, USA - KBS C7-3B metaG | ecosystem: Host-associated > Plants > Roots > Rhizosphere | place: USA: Michigan... | reverse complement strand
ACCGAGGGGATGGTGCTCTCCCCGCTGCTGCCCTGGGTGATGGCCCGGCCAGTGCTCCACGAGTTGATGTAGGCCGACAGCGGCACGGGACTGCCGTTGTACGTCGTCACCGTCTGCGCGAAGCTGACGGCCGCGAGCGGGTCCGTCGCGGGACCGCTGGCGCTGGACCAGGACAGCGGCACGGTGTGCCACCCGCTCGGGTTCGAAGACGTGGGCTGCACCCAGTAGGTCAGATAGCCGGTGTAAGAAGCCACTGCGGGCGTCGACGCGTTCGACTGGCAGCTCATGGTGGCCTTCGTGAGGAAGACGTTCACAAGACCGGAGCCGCACGCCTGCGTGCCGCTGCCGCACGTCATGGATCCCGTCGGGACGAACGGTAATCCGGGAAAGACCGTTACCCCGGTGGCGAAGTCGACCTCTGTGCTCGCGTAGACAGCACCGCTCGCCCCGGGACTGTTGAGGGCGTTGATGGCGCCCTTCGCCGACACCTCCGGGCCATTCCCCGTTGCGTCGACGACCTGGACCATGGGCGCGGTGCTCGACAGCTGCAGGGTCGGATCGGCCTCTGCTGCGCCAGTGGCATTGTTGCTGAACCTGAAGCCCGCGCAACTACCACCATTGTTTGCCTTGAGGTCCGCCTCAACCACTGCAGCCGGCGTGCTGCCAGACCCCACGTTCGAGGGCGCCGCAGGGAGGCCACCGGCGGTCGTGGAGCTGAGGTTGGTCAGCTGCGTCGGACCCATCGCCCCCCAGCCGCAAGGGGAGTACCCCCCGACCGTCCCCTGACTGCCCGGCGGCACCGACAAAGAAGCGTTGGGCGGGGAGACCACCGTCCCCGAGGCACCGGTCAGCGAGGCTCCATTGCTCTGGTTGAGAGCGGCGGCGAGCGCCTGGGCGCTCGCGCTCGACGTGTTGGCGACGCTGCCGTTCAGCTGCACCTGCCCGACCGTGCCGGTCAACTGGTTGCCAGCGCTGTCGGTGGACGCCACGGACAGCGCGGTCAGGTGCGCCTGCGAGGCGATGAGTGTGTCGTTGTTCCCGTTCGCGGCGATCTCCGTGAAGGTGCTGTCCTTGTGACTTGCGCCGTTCCACCTCCAGGAGGTGACGACCGTCACTCCGAGGAGAAGGGAGGGCGGTGAGTCCTGTCCGGCAACCGCGCTGTTGTAGTTCGCGAGGACGCTAGCCGGCACCGGCGCGGGCACCGGCTGTGCCGCCGTGAGGAACTGCGTGTAGACGACCTGGGAGAACCCTGGCGACCCGGGAATGCTGTTGAAGGTTACCTGGTAGTAGGGGCCCGTCGGCGTGCCGTTGGCGCCCGTGCCGCTCTGGACCCACGTCCCCGTGGCCCCGCTGGGGAACGTCACCGTCGACGTGCTCACGTTGGCGTAGTAGTCGTCCAGCACGTCATAGAACTGCCCATTCGGACCGGTGTTCTGGTAGGCCACGTAGAAGGGCAAGTTACGCATGCTCTCGATGCGTTGCTGAGCGAGGTTCTTGGCAACCGTGTTGAGACTGGCGAAGCTCGAGGCCTTGGCGGTGACGATGAGGACCGGCACGAGAGCTGCCGAGATCAGCCCAACGATGACAAGGGCTACCATGATCTCGATCAGAGTGAAGCCGTCACTTCCGGCCACGCGGCGGAACACCAAACGCCGCATCGAGTTACCCCACCAAGTCGACACGACCGGTCAGTCCTTCCACGTGAACCTCGAACGTCTTGCTCTGACCGGCCTGCCGCACCAGCAGACTTCCGGTACTGGCAGTGCCACGCGGGTAGAAGTAGATGCAGGCAAGAGATGCCGCTGGGCAGTTGCCGGCGTTGGCACCTGAACTGGGGAAAGGCTCCCCGCTCTTCACCGCAACAGTGACGCTGTTGCCCACCACGTGCTGGTTGCCCAGGACCTGCGCAGCGGTTCCGCCCGGGGAGCTTGTGAAGCCAGGCTGGCAGGAGTAGCGCCAAACCGACCAGACGGTGCCACCGCCGGTGACGTTGACACAGTATGTGCGCCCTTCGGATTGCGCCCGCTCACCCGCCGAGCGGAGCGAGCTGACGAGATCATGCGCGCTCCCTGACAATTCCTGAGCGCGCTGATAGCCGCGCATTCCCCACAGAGCCATTGCAGCGACAACGCCCGTGATGACGAACACCACCATCAGCTCGATCAGGCTGAAGCCGCTGTCGTCTTCGCTGCGGAACGACAAGAGACGGTGCACGTCAACTCCATCGGCTACCAGGCGGGACGTCTTGACCAATCGGGTCGACGCAGACGTGCGTCGGGCCCCGGGGAAACCCCGGGGCCCGACGACGGTCACAACTCGACTTACGGAGTCACACCTCTAGTTACGGAGCAACACCGTTGAAGGTGCACGTAGGCGCGGAAGTGGTCGGTCCACTCAGGCCGCCGTTGGTGTTGTTGTACATGAAGTAGTTGCCGGACGAAGCCTGCGCGACGAGGCAGAACCCACCGGTAGCGGCCGTTGACGTGGTGGTAGCAGCACCCGTGGAGTCCCAGTAGACGGCAGTCATGGTCTGCGCCCCGCCCTGGTAGTTGCTGGTCGGCGAGAACTTCAGGCCCTGCGACACCAGCGCGGTCGTGCCGGGCACGATCGGGCTCACTGCATCGTAGTTGTTGTTGTCGGTCATGTAGGCCTCTTGGGCCAGCGCCGCCGAGTGCAGGTCGTTCTTGATCGCAGTGTCGTAGGCCTTCTTCCGCTGGTTCAGGAAAACAGGGATCGCGATCGCGGCCAGAATGCCGATGATGATCACGACGACGAGGAGCTCGATGAGAGTGAAACCACCCTCACGCTCCTCCTGAGCCTTGCGCAGTCGAGCGAGCATTGCAATCCTTCCGAATACCTGTTGATGAGCCGCGCCAGTTGATGCATTCCCCCTAGCGCGGCACCCGGAAGGTGCCGGCCGAGGCAGCTGGGCTGACTCGCGGGCCCTGCGAGTCCCCTGGCTTTGCGACCCCGTCTCGCGACGGGTGTGCCCTTCTTGGCCGTGCGGCTCGATGACACCACAGTGATCGGGCCGCGTAGATCGCATCTTGAGTAGTTCTTCAGAGAAATTCTGCGGGACGCGCCGGGGCCGGTCGCCAAACGGCCGCCGGCCCGGTCGGACACGAGTGATCTACCCCTTGACGAGGTCGAACACCTTGAACATGGGAAGGTACAGGGCAACAACCATCGAACCAACCAGTCCGCCGAGTACGGCAATCATGATCGGTTCGATCAAGGCAGTGAGGGCCTCGGTGGTCGCCTCAACTTCTTGGTCGTAGAACTCCGCGATCTTGTGAAGCATGGTGTCGAGCGCTCCGGTGTCCTCGCCCACCGCCATCATTTGCACCACCATCGGCGGAAAGACCGGGTGCTGCTTCAGGGGGCCCGCGAGCGACTCGCCTTCGCGCACGCTGTCCATCACGGCATGCGTCGCATCACCGATGATGACGTTTCCCGTCGCCTCGCCCACGATCTGCAAGCTCTGCAGAATCGGGACGCCGGCCCCAAGCATCGTCCCCAGGTTGCGCGCGAACCGGGCCAGGGCAATCTTCTGGAACAGCGGACCGAAGACCGGGACCTTCAACTTGATCGGGTCGATGACACGCCTGACGCGCTCCTGGTTCTTCACGCGGCGGTAGACCTGCCAGAGCACAATAACGCCGATCAGGCCGAGCGGCGCGACGATCTTCATCGCTTTCGACATGAAGACGAGCACCCGCGTCGGCGCAGGTAGCGTGCCTCCGAGCGATGCGAAGATCTTGCTGAAGGTCGGTACGACGAAGATGAGCATGACCGTCACCGCGAGGATCGCCATCACGAAGACGACGACGGGGTAGGTCATCGCCGACTTGACCTTGCCGCGCAGCTTGACCTCGGCCTCGTAGTTCTTGGCGATCTCGAGCAGCACCTTGTCGAGGAAGCCACCCACTTCGCCGGCCTTGCACATGTTGGTCATGAGCGGCGGGAAGACGTCAGGCCTGCTCGTCATCGCCGCCGACAGCGAAGAGCCGGCCTCGACGTCGTTGCGAACCTCCGCGATCATCTCCGCGAAGTACTTGTTCTCGGTCTGCTCCGACAGGATCGTGAGCGACCGAAGCAACGAAAGCCCGCTGTCGATCATCGTCGCGAACTGGCGCGAGAAGATCGCCAGGTCCTTGAGCTTGACCTTCTTGCCGAAGCCCGGGATCGAGATTTCCTTCTTCAGCCCGGTGTTGGCCTCGTTGATGGAAACCGGCGCGTAGCCCATCGACTTGAGTCGCTGGACGACCACCGTCTGTGACTCTCCGTCGAGCTTCCCGGTGACGAGCTTGCCCGCCTTGTCGCGGACGGCGTACTCGAATGTCGTGGCCATTAGCCCGTTACCTCTCAGGCCCGTCCGGCAAGCCGGTTGAAGTCTTCGACGTGGTGGCACTTCTCCAGGCCGGTGTCGTAGGTGATCCGGCCGCTCTTCACCAGCTCCGCCAGGTGCTGGTCCATCGTGTGCATGCCGTGCTTCGCACCGGCCTGAAGCGATGAGTAGATCTGGTGCGTCTTGCCTTCGCGGATCAGGTTGCGGATCGCAGAGGTAGCGACCAGGACCTCGGTCGCCACCACGCGGCCCTTGCCGTCTGCCGTCTTGCACAGGGTCTGGCAGACCACGCCCTGCAATGCGCCTGCGAGCTGCACCCTGATCTGCTGCTGCTGATGCGCGGGGAAGACGTCGATGACCCGGTCGATCGTCTGCGCGGCGTCCTGCGTGTGCAGGGTTGCAAAGACCAGGTGGCCGGTCTCGGCCGCGGTCAGCGCGACGGAGATCGTCTCCAGGTCGCGCATCTCACCGACGAGGATGATGTCCGGGTCCTGGCGCAGCACGTGCTTCAAGGCGCTCTGGAAGGACCACGTGTCCTCGCCGACCTCACGCTGGTTGATGAGGCAGCTCTTGTGCTGGTGCAGGAACTCGATCGGGTCCTCGACGGTCATGATGTGCTCGTGACGCTGCCGGTTGGCCAAGTCGACCAGTGATGCGAGCGTCGTCGACTTGCCGGATCCGGTCGGCCCCGTGACCAGCACGAACCCACGCGGCATCATCGCGAAGTTGCCGATGACCGGCGGTATGCCAAGCTCCTCGAGCGGTTTGATCTCGTAGGGGATCAGGCGAAACGCGGCCCCCAGCGAATCGCGCTGCCGGTAGATGTTGACGCGAAATCGCGCCTTGCCCGGCACCGCGTAGGCGAGGTCCAGCTCCAGGTGCTCCTCGAAGTTCTCCCGTTGCTTCTGCGTGAGCATCGCGTAGAGCATTCGCTGCAGGATCGGCGGCGACATGACCGGCCGTTCCTCCATGGCCTGCAAGGTGCCTTGCAGACGGAGCGTCGGCTTCGCGCCGGCGGTCAGGTGCAGGTCCGACGCCCCGCGGTCGACCATCTCGACCAGGAGCTCGGTCAGGATCATGCTCTCGGCTTCGGTGTTGTCCTCGAGGGCGGCCCGCGCGTAGGCCGCGTCGTCGTGCTTCACCTGCGACGGCGGCGCCGGCGGCTCGTAAGCCGGTGCGGCCGGAGGCTCGTAGGACGGCGCCGGTGCGTAGGACGGCACCGCGGACAGCGGCGCGTCGTACGCAGGGGCGGGCGCCTCGTAAGCCGGTGCGGGGGCGTCGTACGCCGGGGCGGGCGCGGGCGCCTCGAAGGACGGCGGCTCGTACGCCGGAGCCGGAGTCAGCGGAGGCTCCACCGCGGGCGCGGGTGCCGGCACGAAGAAGCCGCCACTGTTGCCGAAGCTGTTGTCGTCCACGCGTGAGCCCCCTGGAGGAAGAGTCCGGTCGCTTGGGGATCGGCCATCAGGAGCACCGCCTTGAGCCACCCGGCGCACCCTGGCAGCACTCGCGTAACCCGGCCCGAGCGACTTGTCCGCCGGTCAGGGGGTTGAAGGGCGGTCCGCGACCCCCTCAGCAGCGGACAAGTGCGACAGCGAGGCCCGCCCGCACCAACACGGGGGAGGGCGAGGCGCGTCAGACGACGACGCGGAGGATCTCCTCGAGCGAGGTCACGCCGTCGAGCACCTTGTGCATGCCGTCCAGCCGAAGCGGGACCATGCCTTGCTCCCGGGCGACCTGGGTGATCGCGACAGCCGAGGCACGTTCGACGGCCAGCCGCTCGATGTCCTCGGTGACCGCCATGACCTCGTGCAGCGCGAGCCGGCCCTTGTAGCCCGTCTTGGAGCACGACGTGCACCCGACGGGCCGGTAGAGCTTGGGCAGTTCATCCCCCGGCTCCCAGGGAAAGCCGACGGCGGTGAGCCGCTCGGGGTCGGGCGCATAGGGCTCCTTGCACTTCTCGCACAGCCGCCGCGCGAGCCGCTGGGCCAGGATGCAGTCCAGCGCCGACCCCACGAGGAACGGCTCGATGCCCATCTCCACGAGCCGCGTGACGGCGGACGGCGCGTCGTTCGTGTGCAGCGAGGACAGCACCAGGTGACCGGTGAGCGAGGCCTCGATCGCGATCTGCGCGGTCTCGTGGTCGCGGATCTCACCAATGAGCACGACGTCGGGGTCCGACCGCAAGATGGACCGCAGCGCCGACGCGAAGGTCAGTCCTGCCTTCTGGTGGGTCTGCACCTGGTTGATGCCGGGGATGCGGTACTCCACCGGGTCCTCGACCGTGATCACGTTGATCTCCGGCCGCGACACGATGTTCAACGTCGCGTAGAGGGTCGTGGACTTTCCGGAACCCGTCGGACCGGTCACCAGGATCATCCCGTAGGGCTTGGTGAACGACCGCGAGTAGATCTCGTAGTTGGCCTCGCGGAAGCCGAGATCGGCGAGGTCGAGCATCGCGGTCGAGTTGTCGAGGATTCGCATGACGACCTTCTCGCCCCACACCGTCGGCAGCGTGGCGACACGAAGATCGATCTTGCGGCCGTGCACGGTGACCGACAGCCGGCCGTCCTGCGGGATGCGCCGCTCGGCGATGTTGATGTCCGCCATGATCTTCAGCCGCGAGATGACGCCCGACTGGATGTTCTTCGGCGAGTGCATGACCTCGTGCAGCACGCCGTCGATGCGGAACCGCACCCGCAGGTCACGCTCGGTCGGCTCGATGTGGATGTCCGACGCGCGATCCTGCACCGCCTGGGTGATGAGCAGGTTGACGAACTTGACGATCGGCGCGTCCTCGACGACCGCCTTGAGGTCGTCGAGGCTCTCCTCCTCGCCCATGTCGATCGAGGCGGTGAGGTCGTCCAGGTCGCTGTCGACGCGGTGGTAGCGGTTGATCGCCGCCAGCACGTCGGCCTTCGTGGCGACCACCGGCTTGACGTCCATGCCGGTCGTGGCGCGGATGTCGTCGACGGCGAACACGTTGGCCGGGTCGGCCATCGCGACGAGCAGCCGGCCGTCCTCGTAACCGATCGGCAGCGCGTTGTAGCGCCGGCACACCGTGCTCGGCACCAGCCCGACCGCCGACCCGTCGACCGGGTAGTCGCCCAGGTCGACGAACTGCAACCCGATCTGGGTGGCGAGCGCCGCGACCAGCTGGCTCTCGGAGAGGATCCCGCGCTCGACGAGGATGCGGCCGAGGCTGCGACCGACCCGCTGGTGCTCGCCGAAGGCGTCGTCGAGCTGCTCCTGCGTGACCAGTCCCCCGTCGAGAAGGATGTCGCCGAGCTGCTTCACCTTCTACTCATCGGCGCTGGCGCACCTCGGTTGAGAGCAGTAAGGACGCAGTCGTGCGCATGGCGAGCGTGTAGGGCGACGACTCGGGCAGCGCGAGGCTGGTGCCGTCGCTGAAGGTCAGCTGCACGCCGTACGCCGCATCCGCCGAGCCATCGGTGACGGCAGGCCCGGAGGGCACCGACCGCGGCCGCGGCACCGGCACGACAGCGGGCAGCACGACCGCAGCTGGTGCAGGCACGCGTGCGCCGGCCGCGTGCCTGCCCTTGCGCCGGGCGAACAACCGGAGCATCAGGCCTGCGCGACGACGTCGGCGCCGGCGGCCTCCGTGCCCTCCAGCAGGACGTAGAGCAGCGCGAGCAGCACCGACTTCACCGACTCGCGGTCGGTCGCGTCGCACGGGACGATCGGTACCTCGGCGGCAAGGTCGAGCGCCGTACGCAGGCGCTCCTCGTCGGCCGGCTCGAGCGCGCTGCTGCGGTTCAGGGCCACGACGTAGGGCACCGGCGCCATCTTGCGGAACGCCGCGAGGATGCCGACCGCCTCCTCGACCGAGTCGGGACGGTCCGCGTCGACGAGCAGGACGTAACCGAGCATCCCCTCGCCGAGGATCTCCCACATGAAGTCGAAGCGGTCCTGCCCCGGCGTGCCGAACAGGTAGAGCACCAGGTCGCGGTCGATCGTGATGCGGCCGAAGTCCATCGCGACCGTCGTCTCCGCCTTGCGGCTGCGACTGGAGTCGCTGATGTCCTTCTCGGTCGACAGCACGGTGATCTCGCTGATCGTGCGGATCAGTGTCGTCTTTCCGGCGGCGAACGGACCGGTCACCACGATCTTGACGGCGGTGCCGGTGCCGCGGCGACGGTTGCGTGTGCTTGCCATCAGAGCCCCCGGACGCCGGCGATCAGGCGCAGCAGCATGCTGCGGTTGATGTGGGGGTCCGTGATGAGCGGCTGGGGCGCCATGGCCGTCGCGCCGTCGACCGCGCCGACGAGGGAGGGCTGGAAGCCGTCGGGATGCGCCGGGCGGCGCGGGGCCAGGAACGGCTCCGGGCGTTCAGGCGTCACGCCCTGCGCCGGCACGGCTGCCCGCGGCGGTGGCGGCGGCGGGACGTCCTCGAGCGCGGCCAGCGCCGACTGGCGGCGCAGCATCGCGTCGACGCCGTCCGCTTCCCCGCTGCGCAGCAGCCCGCGCTGCACCAGGTCGGCCAGCCGGGAGACGACGGCGTAGTCGCCGCGGCCGGTGAGCGACACGATCTCGGCAACGGTCCGGTGGCCGTCGACGAGCGCGAGCAGTGACCACTCGTCACGGGTCAGCGTCGGATCCTCGGCCAGCGAGAGCGCGACGGACAGCACGGTGGCCGGCGACGGGACCCGCTCGGCGACCGTCGCCCAGTCGGCCAGACGTCGCCGGGCCTCAGTGACGGCGTCCTCCGGCGACATCGTGACCCCGACGTCGTCAGGATTGGCCTCGTCGAGCTGGAAGGCGAAGGTGCCGTCCGGCCAGCGCAGCAGGTCGAAGACCGTGTCGACGAGGTGCTCGGTGACGACCGGCTGCAGCGCCGCGTCGTCGACGGCCGCCGCGTCACGCAGCGCCTTGACCACCCCGACGGCGGAGTTGTCCTTGGCGGTGGCCACCGCCGCGGTCAGCGCGTCGTCGTCGGCGTGCCCTACGGCGACCAGCCGCCGCGCCAGCACCTGCCGGGTCACGTCGGAGGACCCGCCGGTCAACGCGCCGTCGTTGAAGAACACGACACCGCGCGCGACCTCGTGCTGCAGGTAGAGCCCGCCGGTCTTCTTCGTCATCGCGAGCAACGCGAAGACGTCCGGCAGGCTGAACGCGTCGAGCGAACCCTCGAGCTTCATGACCGCCCCGTCAGGACCAGGTCGGCTGCTCGGACGCGGGCGCGCCGCCGGTGCTGCCGTTGGCGGCGTACGACGGCCAGCTCGCGCCCGCCGACGCGACCGGGGCGTACGAGGCCTGGGCCGGCGTCGGCAAGGTCGCGACCTCCACCTCCGGCTCGGGTTCGAGATCCGGCTCGGCGCGCAGCACGTCGGCGACCGCGGCGGCGGAACGGCGTACCTCGTAGAGCATCATGCCCGCCTTGGCGCCCCGCGCGGCGACAGCAACGAGCACGGCCTCGCCGTCGGCGGACACGAGGAAGACCGTGCCGTCCTCGCCCTCGATGTAGACCTGGGAGAGCTCGCCGCGTCCGAGGCCTTCGGCGGCCCGCTCGCCGAGCGAGAGCAGCGCGGCGCTCATGGCTGCGACCCGGTCCTCGTCCATCGACGGCGGGAGCGCGGATGCCATCGGCAACCCGTCGAACGACACGACCGACGCCGCCTCGATCTCGGGTGCCTGTGCGAGCAGGCCGGTGAGCACCTGGTCGAGCCGGCCGGAGCGGCCGGAAGAGCTGACGAAGCCGTTGCCTGACATGGGCGCACCTTTCCCGGCCGCGCGGCGTGGAGGCGACCTCACTACGCCCATCGGCCCGGGCGCGACGCCGCTTGAGCCACCTCAGCCTCGGGCGGCCAGGGCTTCCTCGCCGGCGGCGCGCATCGCCGCGATCGGCGGCTCGCAGCCGGTCATCAGCCGCACCGCCTCGGCTGCCTGGGCCACGAGCATCGGCAGGCCCCCGACGACCGGCGCGCCGGCCTTCAGGGCGGCGGCACCCAGCCGGGTGGGCCAGGGCGCGTAGACCAGGTCGAACACCGCGGCCGATCCTGACCAGCCGGC
>Ga0070680_100004595_pt1 | contig 10378 bp, 9 predicted proteins | sample KBSC73BmetaG_FD_64672 | JGI IMG/M metagenome (GOLD analysis project Ga0070680, IMG submission 64672) | Corn rhizosphere microbial communities from Kellogg Biological Station, Michigan, USA - KBS C7-3B metaG | ecosystem: Host-associated > Plants > Roots > Rhizosphere | place: USA: Michigan... | reverse complement strand
TTCACCGTCCTGGCCCTGTTCCTCACGCTGCGCTCGCTCGAATCGCGCCGGTGGAACGGCTGATGCTGCGCCGTCTCGGCGAGGCCGCCTTCTGGATCGGCCTGGTGCTGCTGGCCGCCGCGGTGCTCCAGGGGCTCGGCACCCGGTTCAACTGGTCGGTGATCGGTGCGCAGTGGAACTGGCTGTGGTGGCCGTTCGTCATCGGCGGCCTCGCGCTCGTGCTGCTCTCGTTCCTGCCGCTGTGGCGCGATCCCCGGGGGACGCTGAGCACCCGCGGCGTGCGCTACGGCGTGAATACCCTGGTGGCGGTGCTGCTGGTCGTCGGCGTGATCGGCGTGGTGGAGGCGCTGTCGTACCGCCACAACGCGCGCCTGGACCTCACCGAGAACCGCCGCAACAGCGTGTCGTCCCAGACCGTCCAGGTCCTGCGCGGCCTCAAGACCAAGGTCGATGCGGTGGCCTTCTATCGCAGCGAGCAGCCGGGCAAGCGCGTGATCGAGGACCTGTTCAAGCAGTACGCCCGCTACGCCGGGGACAAGTTCACCTGGAAGGTCGTCGACCCCGACCGTGATCCGACGCTGGCCCGGGCACTCGGTGTGGAGAACTACGGCACCACGGTGCTGCAGGCCAAGGGCCGCACCGAGAAGGTGCAGGACGCCGACCAGGAAGAAAAGCTCACCAACGCGCTCGTGAAGGTGCTGCGCGAGGGCAAGCCGGTGGTCTACGTCGCCCAGGGTCACGGCGAGCCCGACCTCGGTAACACGGATCGGCCGGGCTTCAGCGAGGCCAAGACGGCCCTGGAGAAGGCGAACTACGAGGTCAAGCCGCTGGTGCTGGCGCGCCAGGGCAAGGTCCCGGACGACGCCGCCATCCTCATCGTGGCCGGGCCCCGCACCGATTTCTTCGGGCCGGAGATCGAGGCCATCGACGCCTACCTGGGGCGCGGCGGCAAGCTGCTGGCGATGGTGAATCCGCCGTTTCCCGAGCGCAATCAGCCCGAGGCGCTGCGCAAGCTGCTCGGTCGCTGGGGGCTCGGGCTCGACGACGATCTCGTCATCGAGCTGAACCCGATCGGCCAGGTGTTCGGCATCGGTCCCCAGGTGCCGATCGTGCAGCAGTACGAGCCGCACCCCATCACGCGCGACATGCGGAGCATCACGACGCTGTTCCCGCTCACGCGCAGCATCACGCTGGCGAAGACGCCGCCGACCGGCGTGGCGCTGCAACCGCTCGCCCGCACGACACCGGACTCCTGGGGCGAGACGGACCGCCAGGCGCTCGAGCAGGGCCAGGCCAGGCCGGATCCGGCGGACCCGAAGGGCCCGCTCACCCTGGCCGCCGCCGCCACGAAGGACAAGACCAGGATCGTCCTGTTCGGCACGGCCAACCTGGCGGTCAACCAGTTCCTGAACGTCCAGGGCAACCCGGACTTCTTCATGAACACCGTCTCGTGGCTGGCCGAGCAGGAGGACCAGATCTCCATCCGGCCGCGCGACACGAAGTCGACGCCGGTCTTCCTGACCTCGCAGCAGGCCCAGGCCGTCTTCTGGTTGCCGGTGGTCATCTTGCCGGGGCTGGCGATGGCGGGTGGAATCGTCACCGTCGTGCGCCGCCGCGCCGCCAAGTAGCGTCGCCGCCGGATGCGCTGGCAGACGACCGCGGTCCTGGCGTTCCTCCTCGTCCTCCTGGGCGGCTTCTACTACGTCTACGAGATCCGGCTGGGCCCCGGGCGCGAGGAAGCGGCCGCCCGCAAGGGCCGTGTCTTCAGCGCCGACACCAAGGACGTGACCGCCGTCGCCATCAAGCGCCCGGACGAGTCGCTGCGCTTGCAGCGGGAGGGCGACACCTGGGAGCTCCTGGAGCCCGTGAAGGCCCGCGGCAGCCGCACCGCGGTGGACGAGCTGCTCGCCAATGTGATGACGGCCAAGATCGACCGCGAGATCGATTCGAATCCGAAATCGCTGGCCGACTTCGGCCTCGACAAGCCGGCCGCCGACGTCACGCTCACCCTCAGGGACGGCAAGACGCTCGGCCTGCAGCTCGGCGCCAAGAACCCGACCGGCGTCTGGGTCTACGCGCGCGAGCGTGACAAGCCGGCGGTCTTCGTGCTGGGCGAGAGCGTGCTCCGCGACGCCACCAAGCCGGTGGCCGACTTCCGCGACCGCACCATCCTGTCGTTCGACACCAAGGACGTGACCGGCTTCGAGATCGTCCTGCCCGACGAGACGCTGGCGGTGGAGGGCGCGCCGAATGCGTGGAAGATCACGCGGCCGGTGGCGCTGCGCGCCGACAACGAGACCGTCAGCGAGTTCCTCGACAAGCTGGCCGGCCAGAAGGTCCGCGAGTTCGTGGCGGAGGCGCCGGCCTCGCGCGATCCCTACGGCCTCGAGCGCCCCGTGCGCGTCACGATCCACAGCGGGCGAGACAAGGACCGGGTGAGCCGGACGCTGCTGCTCGGCAAGGTCGACGCCGCCAAGAAGGGCGTCTATGCCATGCGGGCGGGGGAGACGAGCGTCCTGCTGGTGCCCGAGGACGTCTACAATCAGGTGCCCAAAAACGTCGGGGTCCTACGCAACAGGATGCTGGTCGAGTTCGACCGCGACAAGGTCGCCCGTCTGGAGATCGACAGCCCCAAGGGGCCGGTGACCGTGGGTCGCGAGAACGGCCAATGGAAGATCGTCGCGCCCCAGGCGTTGCCCGCCGACCAGGTGGAGGTCGGGGCGGTGCTCACCAGGCTGCATGACCTCAGGGCCCAGGGCTTCCTCGGCGAGGACGCGGCCGCGGTCTCTCGCTTCCTGCCGAAGCCGGAGGTCCGGGTGGCGGTCACCGACGAGGCCGGGGCCACCACGACGGTCGTGCTGACACCCTCGAAGGAGACGCGGGGCGGGGCGCCCAGCGCGTACGCCGGGGTGGCAGGCAAGGGCCCGGCCGCCCTGGTCGACGCCAAGATGCTCGGCGATCTCTCGCGGTCGGCCAACGACCTGCGCGACCGCCGGCTGCTCGGCGCCCTCGAGCCCCGGGACGTGAAGCGCGTGCGGGTGCAGGCGGGCGGTCAGACGATGGTGCTGGAGCGCAAGAGCGAGACGGAGTGGCGTGTGCTCGAGCCCGCCAAGGGGGCGGCCAACACCGCCAAGGTCGACGACCTGCTCTTCACGCTTCGGGCGCTGCGCTGGAAGGACGTCGTCGCCCCCGACGGCCAGGACGCGGCCCGCTACGGCCTGGACGCGCCGACGCTCGAGGTCTCGCTCTTCCGCGGCGACGGGGGCGAGATCGCCACCGTGCTGGTGGGCAAGCGGGACGGGGCCCTGGCCTACGTCCGGACCAAGGCCCAGCCGGCCGTCTACAGCGTCGAGACCCGTACCTTGGGGCCCACACCTAAAGTCCCAGACGACTTTAAGGGGTGATCTGAGGTAAATTCGTCCCGGATGCCGCGAGAGCTCTTCATCGTGGCCCGGGACCGGGCCGATTTGTACCGCTACCTGAGTCAGACGTTCGCCGACGCCGAGAACGTGGACGTGATCTGGGATCGGCGTGAGGGGGAACGGCGCCGCATCTCGAACGGCGCCAGCCCCGACCGCCGCCGCCGCGATCGACGCAATCGGCTGACCGTCGACGCCGATCTTCGCGCCGTCGGCTACGCCTTCCTCGCGCTGGATTAGCGCGAGCCCCGCTCGCTAGCTCAGCAGACCGATCTCGCGGTAGCGCGGGGCGATGCGCTCGGAGATCAATCCGAGGCGGACCAGGCGCGGCATCAGGTTGTCCTGGAACAGGAAGCTGTTGAACGCCTTGGTCGTCTGCGAGGTCTTCACGGTCTCCCGCCAGATCTTCTCGCCGTCCCAGCCCATCTCGTTCCACACCTGCTGGATCGAGCGAAAGCCGGTGCGCTCGTCGCGCGCGTACATCAGGTCACACACCCTGAAGGTGAAGTCCTCGAGGTACGCGCGCTTGGCCGATTCCATGTGGGGGATCGACCGGCGCAGCGCGAAGTAGCCGAAGTTGACGTGCCGGCCCTCGTCCTGCAGCACGTAGTCGAGGAGCTGGCCGAGCGTGGGGTCGGCGGTTTGCCGGCGCATCACGTTGAAGGCCGCGATGGCGAGGCCCTCGACGATCATCTGCATGCCGAGCAGCTTCAGCTCCCAGAGATTGGTGGCGAGGATCTCGTCGAGCACCGCCTTGAGCAGCGGATCGACGGGATAGATCCCGTGCAGCTTCTTGACGTAGCGCTCGAAGACCTCGACGTGCCGTCCCTCGTCCACGACCTGGGTGGACGCGTAGAGCTTGGCGTCGAGCTCGGGGATGGAGTTCACGAGCTGCCCGCACACGACCAGCGCTCCCTGCTCGCCGTGCAGGAACTGGCTGAGGCGCCACGCGGACACGCGAATCTCGACTTCCTTCTGCTCCTCGGGGCTGAGGCGGCTGAAGAAGTTGGTGCCGGCGAAGGCGACCTGCACGTTGAGCACCGGTCCCTCGGTGCCGACCGGACGGGTCCAGTCGATGGCGGTCGAGCCGTTCCACTGATTCTTCTTGGCCGTCTCGTAGAGCGTCTCGAGCTCCTCGTGCGTGGGCTCGTAGTCGTAATCCCAGAGTGTCTCGAGCTGGTAGGTGACCCGGCGCGCCGCCTGCTGGGTTGTCGTCGTGGACATCGCTCGCACTCCTCGTTGGCTCGTTCGTCGGCCCTGAATGAACCGTCGTTCAGTACGCCGGATTGTAGCGCACTCGCGGGGGCTGGGGTAGCATGACCCCCGTGCCGGACGATAACGCCTTGTACATCAAGCAGCTCGAGCTGGGGCCGATGCAGAACTTCGTCTACCTGGTGGGCGACCCGGTCGCGCGTCAGTGCGTGGTCGTCGACCCGGCCTGGGAGATCGACACCATCGTGGACACGGCGGCCGCCGACGGGATGACCCTCGTCGGAGCCCTCGTGACCCATACGCACCAGGACCACGTGGGCGGCAGTCTCGCCTCGTGGGGGATGCCGGGCCGCATCCCCGGCGTCGAGGAGCTGCTCGCGCGGGTGCCGGCGAAGGTCTACGTCCACAAGGCCGAGCGGGAGTTCCTGCCCGGCCTCGGCTCCGATCTCGTGAAGGTCGACAACCACGACACGCTGGACGTGGGGCGCCTGCGGCTGACGTTCCTGCACACGCCGGGTCACACGCCGGGCTCGCAGTGCTTCCTCATCGACGGCCGGCTCATCTCCGGCGACACGCTGTTCATCGGCTCCTGCGGCCGCACCGACCTGCCCGGCAGCGATCCGAGCGAGATGTACTACTCGCTCACCCAGCGGCTCGGCGCGCTCCCCGACGACACCGTGCTGTTCCCGGGCCACAACTACGGCGGCCCGGAATCCACCATCGGCCACGAGAAGCGGCAGAACCCCTTCATGCGCTTTGCCTCGCTCGGCGACTTCCTGCGCGTGATGGGCGGCGGCCGCACCGCCAAGTCGTGACGGCGGCCACGATGATCTCCGGCCACGATTTCGCCGCGCGCCTCGAGCGCCACGGCTTCGACTTCTTCACGGGCGTGCCGTGCTCGCTCATCGAGGATCTCATCGCGGTGCTCGAGCGCGGCTCCCGGGCGCCCTACGTCGCGGCCGTCCGCGAGGACGCCGCCGTCGGCGTGGCGGCGGGGGCCTGGTTCGGGGGCCGGCGGCCGGTGGTGCTGATGCAGAACTCCGGGCTCGGCACCAGCCTCAACGCGCTGGCCTCGCTCTCGCTGATGTACGGACTGCCGGTGCTGCTGGTGGTGACCTGGCGCGGCTTCGGCGGCAAGGACGCCCCCGAGCACATCCTGACGGGCGAGATCTCGCCCAAGCTGCTGGAGCTGCTCGGCATCCCGTATCGCGTGCTGGCCGTCGATTCGCTCGACGCCGATCTCGCCTGGGCCGCCAGGGAGATGGACACGCGCCGGTCGCCGGTCGCGCTCCTGGTGCCGCCGAAGGTCGTCGAGACCGGCGCCGTTCACGCCGGGGCCTCGCCCGCGGCCGATGCCGGCATCACGCGGCTGGCCCCGCCGCCCGCGCCCGACGGGGCGCTGCCGGCGCCGACGATGCCGCGGCTGACCGCGCTCGGCATCGCGCTCAAGACCGTCGGCGACGATCCCGTCGCCCACGCCAACGGCTACATCTGCCGCGAGAGCTTCTCGCTGGCCGACCGTCCGCAGAGCTTCTACATGATCGGCTCCATGGGCCTGGCGCCGGCCATCGGGCTGGGCCTCGCCCTCACCCGGCCCTCGCGGCGCGCCGTCGTCTTCGACGGCGACGGCAATCTGCTGATGAACCTCGGGATCCTCGCCATGATCGCCGACCAGCGGCCGGCAAACTTCGTCCACCTCGTGTTCGACAACGAGGTCTACGGCTCCACCGGCAACCAGGCCTCGCTCTCACGCGGCGTGCGCCTGGACCGCCTGGCCGCGGCGGCCGGCTTCGCCACCGCGGTGGCGGTGACCGACCCCTGGGCGCTGGAGTCGGCGCTGCGAACGGCGCTGACCGCCGACGGTCCGCACTTCGTGCTCGTGAAGGTCACGGCCGAGGAGGCCGACGTCCCGCGCATTCCCTACACACCGGCCGTGCTCCGGGATCGCTTCCGGACCGCGATCCTTGGAGGCTGACGTGCGACCCACGACACGGCTGCGGCGACTGGTGACGCGTCCCGACATCGCCTTCCTCATGGAGGCGCACGACGGGATCTCGGCCCGCATCGCGGCGGAGGCCGGCTTCGAGGGCGTGTGGGCCAGCGGGCTGACGATGTCGGCCTCCTTCGGCGTGCGCGACAACAACGAGCTGTCGTGGTCACAGGTCGTCGACCACGTCGGCTTCATGGCCGACGCCGCCTCGGTGCCGATCCTCGTCGACGGCGACACCGGTTACGGCAACTTCAACAACATGCGCCGCCTCGTACGCAAGCTCGAGCAGGCCGGCGTGGCCGGCGTCACCATCGAGGACAAGCTCTTCCCCAAGACGAACTCGTTCCTGCGCTCCGAGCAGCAGCCGCTGGCCGACATCGAGGAGTTCTGCGGCAAGATCAAGGCGGGCAAGGACAGCCAGCTCGACTCCGACTTCGTCCTGGTCGCCCGCGTGGAGGCGCTGATCGCCGGCTGGGGCCTCGCCGAGGCGATCCGTCGCGCCGAGGCCTATCATCTGGCCGGCGCCGACGCCATCCTCATCCACAGCCGCCAGTCGAGCGCCGCCGAGATCTTCGCCTTCCTCGACGCCTGGGCCAACCGGGCGCCCGTGGTGCTGGTGCCCACCAAGTACTGGCGCACGCCGACCGCCGAGTACCGCGCTCGTGGCGTCAGCGTGGTCGTGTGGGCCAACCACCTGCTGCGCTCGGCGATCCTGGCGATGCAGGCGACGGCGCGCCGGCTGCACGAGGACCAGACGCTCATCGACGTCGAGCCGCAGGTCGCGGCGCTGCCCGAGGTGTTCCGGCTGCAGGGCGACGAGGAGCTCGAGCAGGCCGAGCGCCGCTACCTGCCGGCGGCCCGCGAGGATGCGCTGTCGGCGGTGATCCTGGCCGCCGGCCCCGGCGCCGATTTCGGCGGGCTCACCGCGGCCGTCCCCAAGGCCATGCTCAAGGTGCAGGGGCGCCCCATCCTGGCCCGACTGCTCGATGACCTCGGCCACTTCGGCTGCCGCACCGTCACCGTGGTACGCGGGGATCACGCCGAAGCGGTGAACGTCCCCGGCGCGCGGTTCGTCGACAACCCGGACTTCGTGACGACGGGTGAGGCGCACTCGCTGGCGCTGGCCGAGGCGGCGCTCGTCCCCGGCACGCTGCTCGCCTTCGGCGACATCGTCCTCAAGCGCCACATCGTGCAGGCGCTGCTCGAGGAGGCGGCCGAGGGCATCACGCTCTCGGTCGACAGCGCGCTGGCCGGCCGGGCGGTGGCCGACCGCGTGCGGGGCAGCCGTCCCGACGCCGGCCGCTTCAGCTTCGAGCCCGTGCGGCTCGAGGCCATCGGTGACGCCGTCGCCGCCGAGGGCTCCCACGGTGGCTGGATCGGCCTGCTCCACGTCGGTGCCGAGGGAGCGGCGTGGCTGCGCGAGGCCATCGCCGAAGCGCGCGCCGACGGCACGCTCGCCCACGCGCGCCTCGCCGACCTGCTCACGCGCGTGCGGGCACGCGGCCGGACGGTGACCGTCGTCTACACGCGCGGCGGCTGGGTCAACGTCAACAACCTCGCCGACCTGATCGACGCGTCCGCGATTTGATCTCGGAGGGGGCTGCGCCCCCCATCCGACGGCGCAGCGGGCCTGACGGCCCGCTCGCGCGTGCCTCCCCCAAAAACAGGATTGCGCCGGCGATGCCGGCGCTCGGAGCGTGGAAGCGCCGCGTTCGGTGACGTCTGTAACGCATGCGTGGTACGAGGAACCGAGGGCGGCGGCTCGTGTGTTTTGCGATCGGGGTGTATCGGTGTCATGATCGACGACGTCATGAGTGATCGCTCGCGATGAAGAATTGGCTGAAGGTTCGCTTCATCGCCGGGATCTTCGTGACGTTGCCCGCCATCGCGACCTCCTGGATCCTGTGGATCTTCTGGAGCTGGATCGACGACCGCTTCGCGCCGATCTACTCGCGCATCCTCGGCCGGCCGGTCTCGGGCTGGGGGCTGGGCTTCCTGACGGCCGTCGCCATCATCCTGCTCATGGGCATCGTCGCCCGCAACGTCGTCGGCCGGCGGGTGCTGTCGTTCGGGGACAAGCTCCTGTACCGGGTGCCGGTCTTTCGCCTCCTCTATCCGTCGATCAAGATGCTGATCGATTCCTTCTCGCCGGAGCGCCGGGGCTCCTTCAAGGCGGTGGTCCTCGTCCAGCATCCCCGGGAGGGGACGTGGGCCTTCGCGTTCGTGACCAGCGAGCTCACGCTGGAGTCGCCGATCGGCAAGGGCGAGATGGTGACCGTGTTCGTCCCGACCAACAACCTCTACCTGGGCGACGTGGTGGTCGTGCCGCGCAGCGACGTGATCTTCACCGGCCTGACGGTGGAGGAGGGGTTGCGGGTCATCCTCTCGGCCGGGACGGCCACGCCCACGCGCCTGCCGCGCGCTTGATCTGATTTGGATGGGGGCGCCGAGATGGCCCCCAAACCCCCCGGCGGCTCGGGGCGCCCCGGCGGAGCCGTGGCCCCCCTCGAGCTCCTCCGGTTGCTCGTGATGCTCCGCGGAGCGGTGGCGCCCGACTAACCAAATGGGGGCCCCGAGATGGCCCCCAAAACCCCCCGGCGGCTCGGGGCGCCCCGGCGGAGCCGTGGCCCCCCTCGAAATCCTCCGGCCCCACGGCTGCTCGGAGTGCTCCGACGGAGCCGGCCCTCGGCGCTCGCTAGGTACGGCGCTGCGCCGATACTACGTCGACAGGCGCGCGGCCCAGTCGGCGAGAGCGGCGTCGAGGGCTTGGAGTCCGCCGAAGAAGAAGTGGTCGGCTCCGTCTATCACTGTGATGGTGGCTGCCGGCCACGAGCCCGCCAGGCCGGCCAGGGCCTCGGCCGGGCAGTACGTGTCGGCGCGCCCGGCCACGATGCGCACCGGGCCGTTGATGGCGGGCGGCATCCGAGGGAGACCGCGCATGGCGAGAGGCGGTGCGATGAGCGCCAGGCCGGCTAGCGGCTCGCCGCCCGCGGCGACCGCTGCGGCCATGGCGGCGCCGAATGAATAGCCAGCCATTGCCACCCGGGCCGCTGGGCCGAGCAGGCTCCTGAGGTGGCTCACCGCGGTCCTGACGTCGTCTTGCTCGCCACGGCCCTCGTCCCAGGCACCGCCGGAGCTTCCCACTCCACGGAAATTGAACCGCAGCGTCGCGAGGTTGGCTCGGGAGCAGGCCTGGACGGCCGTCACGACCACGGGGCTGTCCATGTCCCCTCCGTATCGCGGATGAGGGTGACAGACCACGACGCCGGTGATCGCGCCCTGTGGTATCGCGACGGCGCCTTCCAGCATGGGCCCCGTGCCACCGCCGAAGCTGAGGGATCGTTCGGGTATCATCCAGCGGTGAGAATAGCGAGGGGGGGAGGCTCCGTCCAAGGGGTGTGTTGACCTGCTATCGAACTCGGCGACGCATCGGAGGCTACCTGGACGGGGCTCTGGACTCGGAGACGGCACGCTCCACGGCCGCTCACCTCGCTTCTTGTGGGAGTTGCCAGCGAGAGGCCGGGGAGTTGCGCCGTCTCCGAGGACTGCTGCAGAGCGTCGTGTCCACGGTCGAGCCGGATTGGACCGGCTTCTGGCAGGGCGTTGTGCGCGGCATCGAGGACCAGCGCCACGCACGGCCGACCCCGGCCCCGCGGCGCTGGTGGCAGAGCGTTGGGCGGCCGCGCTGGGCGCTCGGCGGGGCGCTGGCCGCCATATTGATGTCGCTCGGCGTGTGGCAGTGGGCGCCGGGGCCGCA
>Ga0070680_100004593_pt1 | contig 10380 bp, 12 predicted proteins | sample KBSC73BmetaG_FD_64672 | JGI IMG/M metagenome (GOLD analysis project Ga0070680, IMG submission 64672) | Corn rhizosphere microbial communities from Kellogg Biological Station, Michigan, USA - KBS C7-3B metaG | ecosystem: Host-associated > Plants > Roots > Rhizosphere | place: USA: Michigan... | reverse complement strand
CTGTCGGGATCGAGGTAGCTGTCGGCCGTCTCGATGAACCAGGAGAACGGCTGGCCGTCCGCCGAATGCCCCTTCTCGTGGTGATAGGCCACGCCGTCGTAGGTCACCCCGATCGGATAGAGCGAGGGGCCGGCATCCACGAAGGCCGTCCGCGCCATCACCCCACGATACCAGGCGCCCGCGTCCGCGCCCGACAGCGCCAGGGCCAGATACCGGCTGTTCTCATACCCGTCGCGGCTGTCCGGGTAATCGAAGCGAATCTCCGAATATTCGGCGTTCGAAGAGGCCACGACCTTGTCGCCCTGGCTCGCGGCCAGCCGGTCGGCGAAGTCCTGGCGGATGGGGCACGGAATCGGTTGCGGCTGACCGCCGACCCCATAGCTGTAGAACTGCCGGTCGGGGCTGGCCCAGAACGCCGTCTGACCGACCACCACCGCCGCGTTCGGTCCGATGAGCCCGCAGTTGCGGCCCACGCGGTCGAACCGCCAGGGCTGGTTCAGCGAGCCGACGAAGGTCCCCAGGAACAACGCGTCGCTGGTCCAGACCAGCATGTATGGCCCGACCATCCGTCCGGCGACGATCCGTCCGCCGCCCGTCAGCACGTATTCGCGCGCGGTCGAGCCGTCGGCTAGCGTGCTCCACTGGGTGTTGTCGCGGATCGAGGAATGGCGGATGCAGAGCGGGTTGAAGGTCCCTGACACCTCCTCGTTGCAGCCCAGCGCGAAGACCTGATACCCGCCGTTCAGCGGCGCCACGAGCATGTGGGTGACATTGGCGGGCGCATTGGCCAGCGCCACGGCAGGCGTTCCGGTGTTGTTGGCCCAGCCGAAGATCGTCTGGTTGCGCGGGCTGGCCAGCAGGTTTTGGCCCTACGCCCCGAAAGACCACGTCAGCGGGAAGTAGTCCGTCGTCGACGGCTGCCCAAAACCCCCGACCCCATAGCCGCCGGTGCCATAACCGGCGCCGCCAGCGCCATCGACCGCGCCCGCAGTGAATCCCGACGCCGGGGTGATGTCGAACAGCGCCCCGCCCTGCCAGAGCTGCAGCTTCGAATGCGTCCCGAACGCGATGTTCAGCACCGCGGCGTTGTCGGTCCAGGGAAACACCGTGCGGCACACGCCTGTAAGCGCCGTCGCCGCCAGACTCTCCCACCCCCCGATCGTCTGCGCCCGCCCCAACCGGAACCGCACGTTGGACCCATCCGCCCACCGTCCATTTCCCGCAAAGCTGGTGTCATCGCCGTTCAAGCCCGGCGGCAAGTCGAGAGGAATTCGCATAGCTAGTTTTGGACCTCTCAACGCGGTGCTACATTTGAGAATGGGTATGAATTCCGCGCTGCACGCTGCCCTTCACGACCAAGGCGGACTGCATAAGCGGGACGGCCGTCTAGCGCAGGCGGAGCGCGCGCTCAGAGCAGCTCTGCAACTGGCCCCAAATGACGCCAAGACGCGTCATGCGTTAGGAATCGTTCTGCTGAGCCAGGGTCGATATGCTGAAGGTTGGCCCTTCTACGATGCCCGGCATGAAATTGTAGAACTTGGCCTATTCAAGCCCGACCTCCCCTACCCCGAATGGCAGGGACAAAGCTTGAGCGGCAAACGTTTACTCATATTCCATGAGCAAGGTCTGGGCGACCAGATAATGTTCGCGCGCTTTGCTCCGCACCTACGTGACATGGGTGCTGATGTCACACTCTTCTGCCACCCGTTACTTTCCAGACTGTTTGATTTCCCTGGTATTAGGGTATTGGCAGCATCGGGGCCCGTGGAATTTCCGGACCCTGATTATTGGATTATGTCAGGCTCTGTTGCGGGACGCCTCCTCAGGAGTCCCGCCGATATTCCGAACGCTCCTTACCTGCCCTCGAGGAAAGTGTCGCACGCTGGGATAGGCGTGGTAACGAAGGGTAATCCACGCCACACGAACGACCACAATAGGTCCTTAAGCGAAAGGGAATCCGAGCGGCTTCTCAAATTGCCGGGAGCATTCAGCCTTGCGCCGGAGGATACTGGAGCCAAAGATTTTGCCGAAACAGCCGAATTGATCTCTGGACTTGATTGTGTAGTGACCGTCGATACTTCGGTGGCGCATCTTGCCGGCGCAATGGGAAAATCCGTCAGGATTCTTGTTCCTTCGGTGATGACGGACTGGCGATGGATGGAGCGAAGGTCCGATTCTCCATGGTACCCAAGCGCTCGTCTATATCGACACGCAACGCATGATCGCGTCGAGGTCGTAGAGCGTTTGATTGCCGATCTCAGCTGACCAGCAAGACCAGTATCATTCCATTTGCGCCGTGGCCGCCTATTGCGGCACCCCCGCCCCCCGGCGCTGTCGCCAAGGCGGAGCTGATACTTCCCCCTGTTCCGCCACGATATGGGAGCAGGGCTGGTGCACCAGCGCCGCCATCGGCGGCACTCGATCCCGTTCCTCCGAGTCCGGCGCCGCTGCCCTGGCCGGCCGGTCCGGAAAGACCAGTTCCGATCGCAGGCGTTGATGTGCCATTGAGATTCACATCGCCACCAGTTGCAACTCCGCCAATATTCGCAGAAGCTGCGCCAGCACTCAACAATTTTCCATCCGGAAATACGGCAGTTGTATTGGTATCTCGCCCTACTACTAATTTTACTATTTGATTTTTATCGAGGAATTTTTTGTATTCAACATACCCTCCTGAAGCTCCGCCCGATAAATTGCTTCCGTTATTTACCGGGTCGCCGCCAGGCCCCCACATGACGAATTTCCAAGTTCCGGCGACGGGTGCCATGAAATCATGGGAGCCCACTGGAAATTGAAGAACAACGCCTGGTCTTGTTGAACGTCGCCCGCTGATGTTCTGACCGATGAAGCCTCGTAGCGACTGGCTCACAGCCATCAATAATCCGCCCATTCGGCTTCGAACGTCACTGTGCCGGTCACACCGATGCCGACGTGGATCTCCTCGTTCGCGCTCAGGATCTTTGGGCTGTCGTCCGAGTAGCCGAAGTCGGCCACGGGGGGCGCGGTGGTCTGGGCCATGGCGTAGGCCGCCAGCAGCGCCCCGTTGGTGAACCGCTTGGTCGTTCCGGCGTCCAGCGATCGGAATTCCTGCAGCTGCGTCGCCGTCACGGTTGCTTGTGGGATGGCGCGAAGCTTGGTCAGTCTGGCGCCGTTCGGGCCGGCGGTGACCAGTTTCTGGGTGTTGGTGGGCGCCGGGCCGTAGGTCGTGTTTGCGCTCGTGCAGACCACTGTGTTCGACTTCGGCGTCTGCGGCGTGATGATCGAGTTGGCTGTGCCGGCCATGAAGGGCTCCTAAAGTGCGACGGCGAGCGCCACGGCCCGCCCGAGGAAGGCTGCGTTGTCGGTGAGGTCGGCGGTGCTGAGTGTCTGCCAGCTCGCCGTCGTCCCGTCGGTCTTGATCACCTTGCCGGCGTTGCCCGCCTGGGCGGGAAGGTTGCCGGCGTTGTAGGACCAGGCGGTCGCGGCGATGTGCTCCTTGATCGAAAGCCCGCCGTAGCCAGGCGTCTTCACGTTGGTTCCGTCGCAGGCGATCTGGACGACGTCGCCGGCGTCGATCGCCACGACGCTGCCGGCGCCGGTCGTCAGCGTCACGGGCGCAGAGCAGGCGTTCCACACCAGGTAGCTTTTGCTGACCGACGGCAGCGTGATGGTGAACGGCCCCGCGCCGGTGAACTTGACCATCGCGGCGCGCGCCTCGTCGTCGCCGGCGTTGGCGGTCGACAGCGCTGCGTCTGCGGTCAGGGCCTTGCTTAGCCAGCCGGCCACCGCATAGTCGGCGTGGCTCAGCACGGCGTTCAGTTTGTCGCCCCACAGGTTGATGTTTTCGCCGGTGAACTGCAGCTCGAACCGCAGGGATGAAGACCAGGACGAGGGCATCAGCCGATCACCGCGCCGCTGTCCTGGCGGATCCAGTGCGTCCCGTCGGAATGGGCCAGGGTGTTGAGGTCGGTGACCAGCGCCACGCACCATGGATAGGATGCGGCCGGCGGCAGCTTGGCCTGAACGGCGGCGAACACCGGTTTCGGCTCCTCCGGCGTCTGCAGCTCGCGGATCGCGTCGTGGATCGACTTCAGCACGGCGTGGAAGGCGGCCGGAATCCCCGGCCCAATAGGCGTCAGCATGGTCAAATTCCCCGGATGATGTCGAAGGTGGGCGCCGCTCGCGGCGGGACCTCGCAGACGAGCGTCCGTGCCGCGCGAGCGCGGGCGTCCTTGGCGTTGATCTCCGCGATCGCGCGCTCCAGCCGCGCTTCGTAGGCGCCGGCCAAGGCGTCGTCCCGCAGGAACGGCCCAGCTTCGCAGAGCGTGGCGAACAGATAGGCGTCCGGATATTCCGCCAGCAGCGCGTTGCTCGGCGCGGCGTCCGACAGCGCGAACTTCGTGAGCATTCGCAGCACGAAGCCGTAGGCCTGATCGCAGGGTCGTTCGAAAGCGAGGCTCGCGCCGTCGATGCTCCAGCAGCTAGGCTCGCCCCACAGGCTCGAAGCGCCCAACAGGCTGGGCTCTACGAAGCGCAGGGCCTCGCGCTCGCCGCCGCGCACGATCCACAACGCCAGCGGCTCGGCGAAGCCGGCGGGCAGCGGCATCGCCCGCGCGCCGACGGTCGCGGTCAGCACCGCCTCGGTTTCCGCCAGCCTCGCTCTCAGCACCCGATTGAGCCGGCTCTCGGCCAGGGTGATGAATTCCGGAATCCGCGCGGTCAGGTCGCCGCGCACCAGCCAGTTGGCCGCAGCCGCCTGCAGCTCGGCGTAGGTCGTGATGGACATGTTGATCCCATGAAAAAGCCGCCAACGGGCGCTCGACGATCCAGGCGAGACGTCCGCCTGGGAAACGGCCTTCAAGTCGGGTGGCCGCCGAGCCGCCTCACAAGGGCGCAGGTGCTTTGGGAGTGTGGGAGCGCGCCGCGGGGTCAGCCTGAGGCCAACGCTCAGCTGGGAGCCGGCGGCTTAAAAGGATCCCGACCGCGACCTATTCGGTCACAAGGCTCACCGCCACTCACTCAGAAAAAAAAATGAACGTCAACAGCCAAGCTCCGGCAGGCCCTGAGCGGCGTTCACCCGCCGCCCAGGGCCCCAGAGAAGCCGGATCTAGTGGTTCGCCAGCCGGCAGGCGAGCTGCGGGCGGATGGTTTTGAACCCGTAGAGCACGTCCAGGCGGCAGGGGAACTTGTCGTTGTTGATGTCGTACTGGCGCACGATCCGCATCGACACCCCGTCGAAGGCCTCACGCGCCGCGAAGTCGACGCCACGCGGCATCACCATGTCGGCGCTGGCGAAGGCGAACGCCCCCTTCTGGTAGGCCATGGAGATCCCGTAGTTCTGGGACGCCGTGCCTGCGAATGCGACGGCGGCGGCCGAGGCGGGTGAGCCCGAGACGTTCTGCGCAGGTCCGCTGGTGACGATCGCCGGGCTGATCTTGAACGAGGTCGTGGTCGAGGTATCGCTGATCACGAACTGCTGCAGGATGCCGGTGGACTGCTTGGTCTCCGGATGCACCCGGAAGACGCCGGCGATGGTGAAGACGTCCCCGATCGCCGGAACGCCGGTGCCGGTGTTGACCGTCAGCGTGGCGCCCGTTTGCGAGGCCCCGTTCACCTGGTAGCCGGCCGCGGCGCTGCGCGGATGCGACGGCCACAGGGTGTTCTCCATGAAGTCGAACCCGGCGGTCCGGCCCATGAAGCCCTCGCGGTTCTGCTTGCCGATCGTGCCCTGATCGTTGAACAGGCCCTTCAGCGCATCCACCAGGTCGACGTTGTCCTGGGTGTTCAGGTTGCAGGTCCGCCCGTTCAGCGGCGCCAGGTTGTCCACCAGGATCTTACGTCCCTGCAGCACCTTGGTGAAGGTCGCCGCCTGCCCCTGGTTGTCCACCTGGTTGAAGACGTCGCGGTACATGGTCATGGCGTCGGCCTCGATGTTGGCCGCCAGCACGCTCATCGCCGGTTCGATGATCCGCTCGGAGAAGTCGTCCAGCGCCAGGGTCAGGTCCACCGAGGTGAAGTTCAGGTCGACGCCCTTCTGCGTCTGTACCTTCAGGTCCACCGAGGTTTCGGTGGTGTCTTGCGCGGCCAGCGTCGAGCCGGTGCGCACCGTGTATTGGTTGGGCAGGCGCACCTTCAGGGTGTCGCCCACCTTGGCGCCCTGGCGGGCGAAGCTGTCGTCATATTCGCGCGTGATCGAACCCACGAAATTGAGTTTCTGGTGCAGCACACGCAGGGCCTCCCGCGTCACGGCGGTCGGCGTCAGGATGGCGTTGGCCATTCGGTCGTCCTTTCAGGAATGAGTGTGAAGCCCGCCATGCGAAAGCCGCCGAGGCGCGAACTGCGCGTGTTCGGGCGGCCGGCGTTCAGCCGACGGCGGTTAGTCGAGTGTCGGTCAGGACCGGTGATCGAAGCCGCTGGCGTTGCCGCGCAGCCGCGAGGGGACCTGACGAGGATCGGCAGCTGTGGACTTGCGCGCGCCACAGCCGAGGTTTAGCTTTGAACGAAACGGGAACAATGTACGTGCGCCAAATTTTACAAAGGCTCGCCGCGCCATCGGCCCTTCGCTACTTGGTCTTGATCCTGCTGGTTGCCTTGGTCACCGGCGCTTCTTGGATGAACTATCTGCACAGCGAGGAGCCGTTCTACCGCGGCGATTGGCCCTTCCTGGCCTACATATTGGCGACGCCGATTTGGATCGCCTTCGCAGTCTTCGAAAGACGAAGGCTTATCTGGCGATTGATGCTGACCTGCAGCCCGGCGCTCTTGCCGCTCGCAAACTTGGTGTACGCGATATTTGATGGTGACAGCGCCGACCAAGGCATCGCGGTCTATTACAGCCTCTTCGTCCTTGGCGGCTTTTCGCTGGCCTGCTTTGTCGGGGTCGTCGCCGCGATAGTCTATCGCCCCGGCGAGTCCCATTCCATCAACCTAGTAAGGCGGGTTGCGGATGATGGGCGTCCAATCGTCAACCCGTAGCGGCCCCGTGAATACGGAGCCTTGGGGCGCGGGCGGCGGAACATCGTCTCGCAGCCGTTGATCATAACCCGGCGTCCGTCGATCGCCGGGGCGATATCCGAAAAGCGGCGCCGCCACATCTGCAGCATAGCTGTTCGAGTTGCGCCTCCAACCATAGCCGTTGCCGAGACGATCCACCCCCAGCGCGTGGGCCCGAGCCTCGGCGGCCGCCTGCTCGGCGCTCACGCCCGGTAGGAACGTGCTGGCGATCGTCCGGTACGGGAAGTCATAGTCCCGACTCGCCGCCTCCGGCGTCACCTCAGCCAACACGCGGTTCGATCCATCGACGAGGCTGGGGAAGAACGATGCGCCCTCCTCGGACGGGCCGCCCCTCGCGATGAGCTGCGCTCGCCCGTCGTCGTAATGGACGAACATGTGGTCCTTCCACCCGCCGAGTTTCCCGATTGGTCTGGCCCTCACGGACACCTCGGTTCCGGGCGCGCGCTTCGGGGCCCGCGTCAACGCCGTCCAGTCGTCGAGGGTCATGAGAGGCCCGGCCAGCGGCGCGGCGTCGGCGACCGGGAAGGCGCCCGCCAGTTCCGGATGGAACGTCGCCATCAGCGCCCCTTCCGCACGAGTTCGTTGCGCCGCTTCATCCACTCCTTGGTGCCGAGTTCGTCGCGCACCCCGCCGCCGCCCGCCGAAGAGCCGCTGACCAGCACCGCGGGCCGCACCGACTGGGACAGGACGGCCGCGTTCGCCGCGCTGTCGCCCCGGCTCGCCTCGTCGGCGTGATAGGCCTTGTGCAGCAGTTTCCACAGCCGCGGATCGGCCATCTGCGCCAGCTCCTCGGTCGTCACGCCGAACGCCCGCGCATAATCCACGAGCTTCGCCGCCACCTCGGGCGACCAGCCCTCGATCTCCTTCTGCAGCGTGCGGCCGGTCTCGGCCATCTTCTCGGCCGCCTCGCGCGCGGCCTGAATCTCGCCGCGCTCGGCGTGGTGGGCCAGCGCCCGCGCCAGGCCGTCGCGCGCCTGCGCCATGCCCTGGAAGCGGTTCCAGAGCGCCTGGGCGCCGTGCGGGTCCTGCGCCGCATAGGCCTGCCAGTCGACGCCGCCGAACTCGGAGAGCTGATGGTCGAGCGCGGCGAGCTGCATCTGGTCGTGGCTGGCCTGCGCCGCGGCCTGCGCCTGGGCGGCGGCCATCTGACGCTCCGCGATCAGCGCCCGGCGATGCTGGGCCAGCTCCTGGGTCTTGCGGGTGTAGTCCGCCTGCCGCAAGAAGGCGCCCTTCAGCGCGGCCGGCAGGGTGTGCACCTGCCCATCGACCTCGAGATCGAAGCTATCGTCCCGCGCTGGAGCTTCCCCCGCCGCAGAGCCGAGTTCGTCTTCGCGCACGAGGTCGCCCTCGCCCGTGGCGTCGTCATTTTCCATGATGTCCTCTGTGATGTGGCGCGTCGGGCGCCGAAAATGGGTCCCGGAAAGCCCCGGGCTGGGTTTGCGCTAGGCAGCCGCCAGTTTGCGCCGGCGCACCCGCAAGCCGCCGTAGAGGCATGCCGCCGCAACCGCGATCCAGGCAACCTGCCATGGCGCCGTGGCCAGCACCCCGACGCCCGCCCACCTCGCGAACTCACCGAGGCTCGTGAACACCTCCGCTCCCTCGCAACGGTGGTCGAAGCGGCAACCGCTGAACACCGCCATCATCGATCCCCCAACATAGAGGGCGAATATCCATGCGGCGACGAGACCCGCCACGCCACCACGCCGTCCAAATCGCAAAGCCCCCAGAAAGGCCCCGGCTGGCGGAAGAGCCAGGATCACGCCGGCGCCCATCAGCAGGAACGCGAAGACGGGCGCCTCGGCGCTCGGCAGCCGGTCCGCAATCCATCCGAGAGCGCCCAGCACTATCGCTTTCCCGGCACGCCGACGACGGCGCCGTGTCCCCGCTCCTGCGCCTCTCGCGCCGTGATCCAGTCGATCATCGGCAGGTCGTCGTGCAGCGCTGATCCAGTGGGCGGCCGGTCGAACGCCGCGGAGGGATCGGCTGGCCATAATCGGCTGCCATCCAGCAGCGCCCGCGCGCCGCTGTCGCGCATCATCCCCGCAACGTCCCAATGGTTCCGCGCCACGGCCACTGGCCGATCGGCCTTATGCACCGGAAGGTTAGACGGCTTTCGCGAAAGGGGCGGAAGGTGCGTAATCAGGTCGGTGTAGTCGGTCTCAGCCGGCGCGGCATAGACGTTCATCCAAGTCTTGGCATGCGGCGCGCCGTAGACCGCGCCAATTGGGCCGCTCACCGGATCGAGCGTCACGAGGTTATCTACCTTCAGGCCATCGGTGGCCGCAGCGGCTGCCGCGTTGTAGGCGTCTGGACCGCCCCAGCTATGCCCGACGATATTCACCGGGCCGCCCGTCGCATTTCCCTCGCGGATTGCATCAACGATGTGGGCGACCTGCGCATTCGGGAGATATCGCGTGGGCCGGCCCGTCTGCTTCGCGTAGTCGTCCGAATAGCTGCGCATTACGCCGCCGCCCGGCATCAGGTCGTCCGCGCCGCCCCCGACAAAGATGTCCAGCCCGCCTTGCAGCTCGCGGCTGGCCGGCGGCTGATGTGCACAGGCGTCCCAGGACTGCGGCGCCGGCAAGAGGCCAGGAGCCCGCGAGATCCGCGACGGATCGGGCCTGGCTCCATCGGAACTGTCCTTCCGCCCAGGCACGCCGAACGTCCTCAGCACCTCTTCGAACATCGCAGTCTCATCGGAACAAACATCGAACGTCAAGCCGCCGGCGCACCACCGCGCATCGCCTTCAGCCGGTTGGTCTCCGCCTCGAACGCCTCGATCTCAAGTTTCCGCGCCTCATGGCTCCGGTCCTGCTGCAAGGTTGCGATCTGCGCCTTCGCTGCCGCCAGCGCCTGGGCGAGTTTCGAGAGCTCCGCCTGCGCCGCCTGGGCTTGCGGATCGGCCCCGCGCGCCTGCGCAGGCAGCATCGCCTGCAGACGCTGCGCCACCTCGTCGGCGCCTGGCCAGTCGAGGTTCTTGGCCAAGAGGTCGCCGATCACCGGCGCCGCGGCCGGATAGGCTCGGATCAATTCGAGCATCTGGTTCGCCGCCTCTTCGCGCCGGCTCGTGAAGCTCGGTCCCGACCGCACCGTCAGGTCGTACTTCCCGACCGTCAGGTCATAGATCTTCTCGACCTGTCGAAGCTGGCGGGTCGGATCGGCCTGGCCCAGGCCCCGGTCCTGCCCTGCGCCCGGGTGGTTCACCGGCACGGCCCTCGCCTGGCCGTCCGGCCCCAGCACCCGCACCACTCGCGGCGTGGAATAGACCTTGGGGATCAGGTCCAGCAGGATCCGCCCGGCGTGCCGCATCGCCCGGTTCAGGTTGTCCACATAGTGGAAGGTCGAGACGTCGCCTTCCCGCTGGCGCATCAGGATCGCCTTGCCGGA
>Ga0070680_100004592_pt1 | contig 10381 bp, 7 predicted proteins | sample KBSC73BmetaG_FD_64672 | JGI IMG/M metagenome (GOLD analysis project Ga0070680, IMG submission 64672) | Corn rhizosphere microbial communities from Kellogg Biological Station, Michigan, USA - KBS C7-3B metaG | ecosystem: Host-associated > Plants > Roots > Rhizosphere | place: USA: Michigan... | reverse complement strand
CGCCGGCCGGTAGTCTTATTTTGCCTTTCCCATAATGCCACGGGTTGCGCTTCCTACTGTAATGGCTGCTCGTAACGTGCCCTGATCGTGACACGTCCTGCCGTGTTCCCTGTCCTCGTCACGTTGACACAGGGTAAGTGCCCGCCTAGGTTCCACGGAGAGCGCAACGCGCTCCATCAAACGCAAATGAATCTCAACGCCCACAAGCTCAACACGATTTTCGGACCCGCGATGAATTGCGGGGACGGGACGCGTGGCGCGCGACGGCGAAGAGGTTGACCATACCTGCTGACTGCCAAAACAATCGCCCCCGCGTTCCGACTGGATGCGGGGGCGTTTCGTTTTTGATCGCCGGGACGGGCGCGCCCGGCGACCAAACACCGAGAGCGCCAATGGAGGATTAATGAGGAAGTACTACCTGCTGGTGAGCGACTTCGACCAGACCCTGAGCTTCAACGACTCCGGACTGGTGCTCGCCGAGCTGATGGGGATCCCCGATTTCCAGGATCGCGTCGCGCGGCTATCGCGCCTCAATCTGGTACAATCGGGAGCGGAGCTCACCTACCTGCTGCGACACGATCCGGATTTCCGGCGCGTGCGCGAAGAAGATCTCGTCGAGGTCGGCCGTCACATCCGGCTCAAGCGCAACATCGCGCTGCTCGCCGATTTCCTGAAGAGCGGAATCGACGGGTTCCGCTTCGACTTCTACGTCGTCTCCGCGGCGCCGTGGCTGGTCGTGCACTCCGCACTCCAGGGAATCGTCCCGCCCGATCACATCATCGGCGGCCACTTCGGGTTCAGCAGGGAAAACGGCGAGGTCGAATCGATCATCCAGGTGCCGGCCGGCTACGGCAAAGTCGCGGCGGTCGATTCGCTGCGCATCCGACTCGGCGTCCCCAGTGATCGCATCGTGTACGTCGGCGATGGAAGCTCGGACATTCACGTCATGCTCCACGTCAATCGCGGCGATGGCCTCACCATCGCGGCGTCCGAGGCGCGGCACATCGCGCAGATCGCCCGGCGTACGGTGATCAGCGACGACGCGTTGAGCGTGCTCATTCCGGTGCTCGAGGAGATCTGCGGCTACGACCAAAGCCAGATCAGGCTCGTGTTCGAGGAGCAGGGGCTGCTCATCCAGGAGTGGGACCGCGTGCGAACCGACTGGCTGACGATCAGGGAAGGTTCAACCCTCGCAATCGATCCCGCTGCCTAGATTCTACATCTTCTCACACCCGCAAGTTCGATGATCCGCTACTTCGGCTATCTCGCCGGTTTTCTGACGGTGATCTCGTTTCTCCCGCAGGTGATCCGAACGTGGCGGAGTAGGCGCACGGGCGATCTCTCGCTCGGCATGTTCTCGCTGCTCGTCACCGCCAGCACGCTCTGGATCATCTACGGGATCATCATCAAGGACTGGCCGGTGATCCTCACCAACGTTGGAATGGTGGTCCTCAACGGCTCGATCGGAGTCGCCAAGCTTCGTTACGGATGAAGCCGCGCAAGGTTCTGCTCAGCTGGAGCGGCGGCAAGGATAGCGCGCTATCCCTCCAGGCCCTGCGGGCGGACCCGGATGTCGAGGTTGTCGCGCTCCTCACCAGCGTCACCCGCAATTACGATCGGGTGAGCATCCATGGTGTGCGTCGCGCGCTGCTCGAGCAACAGGCCGAGAGCTTGCGCCTGCCGCTCTTCACCATTGACCTCGATCCCGTCACCTCCAACGAGGCCTATGAGCGAGCCTTTCTCGGTGCGCTCGCGCAGGTCCAACGCGAGATGCCGGATGTAAGTGCGATCGCTTTCGGCGATCTTTTTCTCGAGGACGTGCGGGCGTATCGAGAGAAGCTCCTCGCTGAAACCGCTTTCGAGCCATTGTTTCCCCTCTGGGGACTCGATACTGCCGGCCTCGCCCGACGATTCGTGCGCGAGGGATTCATCGCCCGACTCGTCTGCGTCGATACGACCCAGCTGGACCGCTCGTTCGCACAGCGCTTTTTTGACGACTCTCTGCTCGCTACTCTGCCCAAGACCGTAGACCCGTGCGGCGAGCGCGGCGAATTCCACACCTTCGTGACGGACGGCCCGGGCTACCATTCCCCCGTGGATTACCGACTGGGCGACGTTGTCATGCGGGACGAGCGATTCGCCTTCGCGGATCTGCTGCCGGGAAACGCGGTCGCAACGAGCTAGATTTCGCTCATGCCCCGGATCGTCTCGTTCCTTCCCGCTGCCACCGAAATCGCCTACGCACTGGGCGCGGGCGCGGATCTGGTCGGCCGCTCGCACGAATGCGATTACCCACCCGAGGTAAAGTCGCTCCCCGTGGTCAGCAAGCCGGCGCTCCCGCTCGAGGGACTGTCGCAGCAGGAGATCGACCGCGCCGTCGCGGCGCGACTCGCCAGCGGCGAGGGCTTATACCAGGTCGATGAGAAGCTGCTCGACGAGCTGCATCCCGATCTCGTATTCACCCAGGACCTCTGCCAGGTGTGCGCGCCCTCGGGCAACGAGCTGAGTCGCGCTCTGCGAGACATGGCGAGCCCGCCCGAAGTGCTGTGGCTCACTCCGCGCAACATCGCCGAGATCGAGCAGAACATTCTCGCCATCGGCGGCGCCACGGGACACGAAGAGACCGCGCGAAGACTTGTCGAGAGCAATCGAGAGCGAATCGACGCGGTACGGAACGCGGTTCCGGATCGGACGCGGCGGGTTGTATTTCTGGAATGGACCGAGCCCCTCTTTTGCGGCGGGCACTGGGTGCCGGAGATGGTCGCCGCCGCGGGCGGCGAAGATCCGCTGGGACAGCCGGGAGGCGATTCCCGGCGGATGACGTGGGACGATGTGGCATCCGCGGAGCCGGAGTTGTTGATCGTCGCCCCGTGTGGGTACGGGCTCGCCGATGCCATCACGGTCGCGAAGAGACTGCCGCAGGTTACGGACGCTGAGGTGGTCGCGGTGGACGCCAACGCGTACTTCGCCAGACCGGGGCCGCGAGTGGCTGAGGGAGTGGAGCTGCTCGGCCACATTTTTCACCCTGACAGGATCGAGTGGCATTTCGAGACTCGGCCCTGGGAACAGATCAAGTAACTGCAACGGAACGGGTGCCAGACCTCAGTAGCGTAGCTGCCAGATCCTAGCTCACTGCATCGGGACGTTATTGGCGGGGGCGAAGCACAAGCACCGTATTGTTGTTGCGCGCGACCACGATCACTATGCGGCCATCGGCTTTCAACGCCCTGATCGCGCGAATCTCACCGTCGATCGCGATGCCGCTGCGGGCCGCGTCTACGGGAGTGAAGCCACCCTTACCATCGCCGTGGAGCAGGAGGCCGTAGCTGGCGTCGGCGCGGCCTAGGACGGGCATCATTCCGTAGAGATTGCCGCCGACGATGAGGTCGGTTTGGCCATCGCGATCGAAATCGCCGGCGAGTGTAGCGTAGATCGGCGCGAGCTGGGCTTCGGGAGGTAGCGGACGGATCGTGAAAGTCCCGTCGCCGTTGTCGAGGGCAATCGCGCTGGCGAAGGTGTCGGCTTCGCGCAACTGGGCGCTCTGCAAATCCTCACGAGGAAAAAGATCTTCAATCCGGGTCGAGCCGAAGTCCTTGTAGGTCGGGAATTTCGCGCGCAGGGATGGGAACCTCTTGAGCAGCTCGTCGCGTCCGGCGACCGGATAGCTCACGCCATCGTGGTAGGCGGTGAGAATCTGTTCGACGTTCCCGGCACCAGCGTGCGAGAAGTCATTCACGTAAAGTCGCACCGGCTCCTTCGTCGACGCCCGCAGGTACGAATTCAAGCCGGCGTTGCCGAGCACCAGATCGCGCCGGCCGTTGCCGCGAAGATTCACGGCGGTGATGTTGCTCCACCACCCATTCGTATTTGCGAAACCTGCCTCGCGAGTGCGCTCGACGAGCTTGCCATCCTCCTGATGAAAGACGCGCACCGGCATCCATTCGCCGACCACGATGAGGTCGAGCTTGCCGTCGTGATCGTAGTCGAGCCATGTCGCAGCCGTCACCATGCCTGCATCTAGGAGCCCCGGCGCGACATCTCCTGTTACATCGATGAATCGGCCCCCGGCATCGTTCTGAAGCAGATGGCTGTGCGGGATGAGCCCATACTCGTGCGCCTGAACCCGGCCACCGAGGAACACGTCGGGGCGGCCATCGCGATTGAAGTCTCCGACAGCCACCGCCGAAGCATTCTCGAAGATCGCAGGAACAGCATCCCGCGCGCGCTGGAACTTTCCGTGGCCGTCATTCAGGTAGAGTCGCGGACGCAGAGCGTCCTGCGATCCCGAGAATTCGTTGCCACCGCTCGCCACGAACAGATCGAGAAACCCGTCGCCGTTGGCGTCCAGAAAATCCGCGCCGGTGTCCTCGGCGATGCTGTCCGCCGCAAACGCCGGTTGTGCCGTCGGCTGGAAGGTTCCGTCGCGCTGCTGGACAAACAACTTTCCTGCCTGCCGCTTGGCGCCGCCGATGTAGAAATCGTCGAGGCCGTCGCCGTTGACGTCGGCGACAGCGAGCGGCGGCCCTTCTGTGGATTCGAGCCGCGGAATGAGCGGCTCGCGATTGTAGTCGAAGAAGGTATCCTCGACGTGTCGGAAATCGACCTTGCTCGGTGCGGTGGCATCGACGAGCAATGTCGATGCGCTATCCGCGGCGGTGAGATGGGAGTTCGTCGCCCGCGACGCGTTGGCCTCGGTCAGCGTAAGAACCTGATCGGAGGCGATTCCGGTCATTCGCTGCACCAGGCGACTCGGCCAGATCACCGTCAACGAATCGATCCTAGCGGCGGAGCCCAGGCCGAAGTGCAGGCGCGGATCGACCGAAGACAGAAATCCTCGCGTCGGCTGCTGCTCGAGGATCTGGGTCTCGCCGCCGGCTTCAATCTCAACCCGCGCTCCGACTCCGGCGGAATTCGACCCCGAGCCGCGGAGCTCGACGGTCAGGTAGTGACCGCCTCCGGGGGCGCGGCCGAGATTCCGGTAGATGGAAGCCGGAGCGCCGATGTTGTTGACCACCAGATCGAGTCGCCCCGAGTTGGTGAGGTCGACGTAGACTGCACCGTTGGAGAACCCGGGTTGCGCGAGCCCCCAGGCTTGGGCGACGCTGGTGAAGTGCAGATCGCCGTCATTGTGAAACGCGTAATTCGCCAGCGGCACCTGGGGCATTTTCTGGAGCAGCGCGAGGTTGGCCTGGGTAATGGTGTCGCCCAGTGAGCGCTGCACCGCTTCGGTGCCGACGTAATCGATGTAGTCCATGTCGTTCGGCCGTCGATAGATGCCGTTGGTAATGAACACATCCTTGCGGCCATCGTTGTCGAGATCCGCGAACAACGGCGCCCAGCTCCAATCCGTCGCGGCGATTCCGGCGAGAAATCCGACCTCGCTGAACCTGCCTAGCCCCCGATTCAGCTGCAGCGCGTTGCGCGCGTACTGCGGGTGATATCCCGCCTGCAGTCGCAGGTTGAACAGCTCCCACGTCTCCACCGTCGAAGTCGTGCGGAGGATGTCCTCGCGCTCCGGCAGCATGTCGAGCGAGAGAATGTCGGTGCGACCGTCGTTGTTGAAGTCAGCGGCATCGACTCCCATCGAGAACCGGCTGGTGTGCCCGGTCGCCTTGGTGATCGATTCGGTGAAAGTCCCGTTGCAATTGTTGATGTACAGGTAATCGTTGCCCTGAAAATCGTTGGCGACGTAGATGTCTGGGCACCCATCGTTGTTGAAATCGCTGCTGACCACCCCGAGCCCGTACCCATCGACGCCATCGTGGATGCCGGCAGACACCGTTACATCGGTGAAGTGTCCCCCATCGTTGCGAAACAACCGGTCCCCAAGCCTCGCGCTCCCGCTTCCCGCATCTCCGGTCGCTGGCACTTCAGCCACCGTCCCCCGTCCCCCATCCCGCTCCTTATGGGTCGAGTGATCGAGCAGGTACATGTCGAGATCGCCGTCCCCGTCGTAGTCAAAGAACAGCGCCTGGGTCGAAAATCCCCTGTGCTCGAGCCCGTATTCGGCGGTGCGGTCGGTGAAGGTCCCGTCGCCGTTATTGATGTAGAGGACGTTGCGGCCATGCATGTCGAGGTAATCCACGCCGCAGACATAGATGTCGACTTTGCCGTCGCCGTTGACGTCGGCCATGGTGACGCCCGTCTTCCAACCCACTGAATCCGCGACGCCCGCGTGAGCGGTGATGTCCTCGAACTGGTAGTTGCCTTTGTTGCGATAGAGCTTGTTGGCGCCGAGGTTGGAGGTGAAGTACAGATCCATCAACCCGTCGCCATCGACGTCGCCGACCGCGACGCCGCCGCCGTCGTAGTAGTAGAGGTAGTTCAGGATGTTGAAGTCGGGCCGCTCGGGGAGATTGTTGGCAAACGAGATCCCCGTCGCCTCCGGCTTGAGCAGCTCGAAGAGCGGCGGGATCTCCGGCGCGCGCTCACACGCCGATAGCGCGACGGCCCATACCAGCGCCGCGCGCGCGGTGCGACCCGGCCAATACGCCACGCCGCGTCCCGTCTCCCGTCTCCCGCCTCCCGCTACTTAGCCGGTGTGAACCGGATCGCCTGCCCGCCGCCGGGCGCCAGCACGACACTCAGATTGGTGCGCGAATCGACCGTCTTCTTCGAGATCGTCACCGCGAGCGGGTTGTCGTACCAGCTGGCGCCCGGGCCGTCGGCGTAGATCTCCGCCGTATATTTCCGTCCCGGAGTCAGGAAGTTGAGCGGGACGGTGAAGGTGCGCGCCTCCTCGTCGGTGATCGCGCCGAGGAACCAGTCGTCTGAGCTCTTCGCCTTGCGGGCAGTGATGACGTAGTCACCGATGCGTCCGTCGATGGTCTTGCTCGTCTCCCAATCGACCGCGACGTCGCGAATGAACTGGAACGCTGGCTTGCCGGCGTAGTTCTCGGGCAGATCGGCAGCCATCTGCAGCGGCGAATAAATCACTACGTACAGCGCGAGCTGCTTGGCGAGGGTCGTGCGCGGGTGCGATTCCCACTGGTGACGCGCCCGACCGGTGCCGCGCTCGATCAGCAGATCGAAGATGCCGGGGGTGAAATCCATCGGACCGGCCAGCAACCTGGTGAAATACAGATTGCTCTCGTGCTCGGGGGGATTGCCGCCTTCGCCGCCCCACGCGTTGTATTCCTGTCCGCGCGCGCCTTCCCGGCTCATCATGTTGGGCCAGGTGCGACGCTCGCCGGTATCGTGGATCGGCTCGTGGACGTCGAGCATGATGTGATACTTCGCCGCAGTCTCGATCGCCTTCCGGTAGTGGCGAACCATGAACTGCGAGTGGTGGGAGTTGCCTTCCGGGGTCGTGTCGGTCACGTACCCCGACTTGATCGCGTCGAGTCCGAGCGAGTGATACATCGCGTAGGCAGCGTCCATCTGCCGCTCGTAGTTCACGATGCCGCCCGAGGTCTCGTTGTGGACGATCAGGTGCACTCCCTTCGATTCGGCGTAGCGAGCCAGCTCCGGCAGGTTGTAATCGGGATACGCCTGGGTGAACGAGAATGCGTTGGCGTTCTTGATCCAGTCGCCGTCCCAGCCGACGTTCCAGCCCTCGACCAGCACTCCACCGAGCCCATTGGCCGCGGCGAAATCGATGTAGCGTTTGGTGTTCTCCGTCGTCGCGCCGTGTTTGGGTCCGGAGCTCCAGGTCATCGTATTGATGTGCATGCCCCACCAAATGCCGACGTACTTCATCGGCTTGATCCAGCTGACGTCGCTCAGCATGCTGGGCGGATTGAGATTGAGCCCTAGCAGTGACGGTGACAGGTCGGCAGCGCGATCGGCGATCTGAATCGTACGCCACGGCGTTACGAACGGTGTGTGGCCGCGCACCTTGTCGCCGTTCTGCCAGGGCGCCAGCGCCACCTTCATTACCCTGCTCTCGAGCCGCGGCCCGGCGAGGTTCATCCGCGCGTAGTCGACCAGGTTCGCCTCGTGAATCACCATGAACGTTCGCCCGTCGCGGGTCTGCATGGTGAAGGGCGTCTGGATGCTGTCGGTGACGCTGATCGGCGATGACGAGTACAGGATCTCCGATCGATCCAGTCGCGGGCGGTTCGATGGAATCCACCACGATTTGGCGTCGTCGGCGAAACTGAACTGGGTCAGCTCGTCGGTGATGACGAAGTCCTGAAGGCCGGGCTGTTCCGGGAACTCGTAGCGGAACCCGATCCCATCGTTGAACGCTCGCACCACGAAATCGAATTTGCGCTGTGGCGCCGCCGACTCGGCGACCGCCACCCGGAGCTCGTTGTGGTGGTCGCGCACGCGGGCGACCTCGCCCCACGGCTGGGTCCACGTCTCGTCATGGGTCGCTCGCTTGACGCCGGTGATTCTGAGCCCATCTCGAAGCGTCGGCGCGTCCTTGAACTCGAAGCCGAGCATGGAGGGAAAGAGCAGCGGCCGGCCGTCGCGGCTGACGTCGTAATACAGCTTGCCCTCGTTGACGAGCACTGTAACGCGGGTTCGACCGTCCGGCGACGCGACAGTGGCGGAATCCTGCGCGGCTGCCGCCACCGCGGTGAACGCCAGTATCGAGGCGGTAAACGCCATCCCGCGCATCCAGCTGGGCACGTACATCTTCATCTGTCTCTCCGTTGTTGAATCATCGATTGCACCGAGTCCCCGTCGCTTCCCGCTTTCCCGCTTTCCGCTTCCGCATCTCACTATAGCGGGCATACGTAATGCAGCTATCTTATTTACAGTTATCCTGGCCTTGGGCCAAACGTCATATGGCGTTATCAACTCCACGCACAGCTGCACTCTGCGCGACTTTGTCGGCGCTCAGCATCGCGTGCGCATCCGGCAATCCCCCTCCTCGCACGGACCTCACTGACCACAGCGCCGGGGCGCCGCCGCCGAGCTCGACTACCATAACAAGCGACGACCTCGACCACGCCGGTGAAGATGCGATTGTGAAGGCGCTGTCCAGCAAAGTACCCGGCGCCTGGGTCGGCATGACCGCCGACGGCAGTCTCGCCGTCCGCATTCGTAACGCCAGCTCGATTGGGGCGAACACGGAACCGCTATACGTCATCGATGGCCTGACAGTGCAGCCGGGACCGGGTGGCGCGCTCCAGGGAATAAATCCACACGACATAGCTTCGATCGAAGTTCTCAAGGACGCAGCAAGCCTCTCGTTCTACGGGGTCCGCGCCGCCAATGGCGTGATCGTCATCAAGACAAAGCGCGCCAATTAGTTCTTGCGGGCAACCTGAAATACCAGCGGTGTGTCGTTGTCTCGCGCAACGATATAGATAGTGCCATCGCGGGTGCGAACCCGCTGGATGTCCCGCGCCTCCCCTGGCACCTCGAATCCACTTTGCGACTCGGGCACCGCGGTGAAGTGGCCTTTGCCATCGTTCCGCATCAGGGCCCCGAAGCCCGCCGTCATCGTTCCGATTTCGGGCTTAACTCCGCCGAAATTCCCCGCCAGCAACAAATCAGACTTTCCATCGCTTTCGAAATCACCTGCAATCATGCCGTAAACGGGCGAGATCTGCGCTTCCAACGGTAGCGGCGTCACGGTAAAGGATCCGTCGCCATTGTTGCGCACCAGAGCCGTCGCGAAAGTGTACGCGTTTCTGATGATGGCACCTTCGACTTCCTTTGGTGGAAATACATCGGCCATCGTCTGGCGCGCGTAGGATTTGTAAGTCGGATAGCGGTCGCTCAGCGCCGGCAGCGCACGGAGTAGATCGTCGCGCAACAACAGCGGGTACGCCACCCCGTGGTTGTAATAGGAAATGATCTGCTGCAGAAAGCCGTCGTGCGCGAAATCCTTCACGTACATCGTCACCGGCTGGTCGGTCGTCGCCTTAAAGCGCGTGTTGAGGCCGAGGTTGCCGACAATGAAATCAACCTTGTTGTCACCGGTGAGGTCGGCGGCGATGATGCGATTCCACCAGCCATTGGTCTTGTCCAATCCGGGGACGCTCGCCTTCACGAGCCTGCCGTTGCCGGCGTTGTGGAAGATCGTGATCGGCATCCACTCCCCGACCACCACCAGATCGAGCCGGCCGTCACCGTCGACGTCTCTCCAGATCGCGTCGGTCACCATGCCGACGTGCGACAGGCCTGGGGCCACCCGATCGGTGACGTCGGTGAAATGGCCCCGCCCGTCGTTCCTGAGCAGCACGCTCTGCGGATCCACGCCGTAGCGGCCAGGGACGCTGCGTCCGCCGATGAACAAGTCGATTGCGCCGTCTCCATCATAGTCCGCGGCGGCAACCCGCGACCCACTTTGTGCCAGGGGCGGCAACGCGTTCAATGACTTATGGAAATTGCCCTTCCCGTCATTCAGGTACAGTCTGTCCAGAAGCGCGGTTGCGCCCTCCGAGTATTCATTGCCGCCCGTCACGACGTACAGATCGGGATA
>Ga0070680_100004590_pt1 | contig 10383 bp, 9 predicted proteins | sample KBSC73BmetaG_FD_64672 | JGI IMG/M metagenome (GOLD analysis project Ga0070680, IMG submission 64672) | Corn rhizosphere microbial communities from Kellogg Biological Station, Michigan, USA - KBS C7-3B metaG | ecosystem: Host-associated > Plants > Roots > Rhizosphere | place: USA: Michigan... | reverse complement strand
GCAAGCTCGAGTACGCAGATGTGTTTCCGCTCATCTACCTCAAGCTGCGACTCGAGGGGATCGACTCGGAGCGCAGGAAGGTCAAGCACTTGTTGATCGACGAGATGCAGGATTATACGCCGGTTCAGTACGCTGTAATCGCGAAACTGTTCAGTTGCAGGAAGACGATTCTGGGTGATGCGAAGCAGGCCGTAAACCCTTACAGTTCGTCGCCAGGAGAGCAGATCCAGCGTGTATTTCGTCAGTCTTCTTATGTGAAGCTCTCGAGAAGTTATCGGTCCACCTGGGAGATCAGCAGGTTTGCTCAGCGTATTTCGCCTGATCCCGATCTGGTCGCAATGGAGCGTCACGGCGAACAGCCACAGATTGCGCCGTGCAAAGACGCATCAGAAGAAACCCGGTTTGTGATTCAACTGGCCCGCGGCTTTCAAGGCTCGGGATTCAATACGCTCGGAATCATCTGCAAAACGCAGTCTCAGACCGGGCAACTCTCCCAGGAGATACGCGCCGCCGGGGTCGACGCGCATCTTCTAACCGAGGAAAGCAGCTTTTTCGGGCGAGGCATTACCATCATGACGGCACATATGGCAAAGGGCCTGGAGTTCGATGAGGTGATTGTTCCGAACGTAACGGATGAGAACTATCACACGCCGATGGATCGTAACCTGCTTTATGTCGCATGCACGCGCGCAATGCACAAGCTGACCCTCACGTTCGCCGGCGCTTTGACACCGCTGATTGAGGCACAGGCCCCGCAGGCAAACTGAGTTCTCCGGCCGGCATTCGGCGCTTCGTTATACTGTTGCTTCCCCCAACAGAAAGGACTTCCATCGAACCTTGCGAAACAAGATAACCGTGATCGGCGCCGGCAATGTGGGCGCGAACTGCGCAGTCTGGGCGGCGAAAAAAGAACTGGGCGATATCGTTCTGGTCGACGTCGCTGAAGGGATTCCTCAGGGCAAGGGCCTCGACCTGCTTCAGACCGGGCCCGTCGAAGGATTCGACGTTTCCGTCACCGGCGCGAACGATTACGCACCAACCGCAAACTCGGATATCCTCATCATCACCGCCGGATTCCCGCGCAAACCCGGCATGAGCCGCGACGATCTGCTGGTCGCCAATTATGAAGTCGTTCGCGCCGCCACCGAAAAAGCTGTCGCCGTATCGCCGAACGCCACAATCATCGTCGTCACGAATCCTCTCGACGCGATGGCTCAGGTCGCGTTCATGGTCTCGAAGTTCCCGCGCAATCGCGTCATCGGCATGGCCGGCGTGCTCGATTCCGCCCGCTTCCGCACCTTCATCGCGCAGGAACTGAGCGTGTCGGTAGAAAGCGTTACCGCTGTCGTCCTCGGAGGCCATGGCGACACGATGGTTCCGGTGGTCCGCCTCTCGAGCGTTGCCGGCATTCCCCTGACGGAACTCATTCCCGAAGACCGCCTGAACGCCATCGTCGACCGCACCCGTAATGGCGGCGCCGAGATCGTCAAACACCTCAAGACGGGCAGCGCTTATTACGCGCCTTCCGCTTCCGCGGTCGAAATGGCGGAATCGATCCTCCGGGATCGGAAAAAGGTTCTCCCCTGCGCCGCTTATCTCGAGGGCGAATACGGAATCAAAGGGCTTTATGTGGGCGTGCCCTGCCGGATTGGCGCGGGTGGCGTCGAAAAGATTTACGAAATCAAACTCACCGCCGAAGAGTCTGCGGCCCTGAAGAAGAGCGCCGCTGCGGTTCAGGAGCTGGTCGAGGTGATCAAAAAGAAAATGGCGGAATAACGGTCGCGAGCGGCGGCAGGGCGGCTTTCCCTGCCCCGCCTGCCCGCTCTTTCCCGATATTAACCATTGCTTCCATCCTCCGCTCGCTGCTAAAACAGAACGAGGGAGATTTGTTACGGTCCGGTTCTGCGTTCTGGCAAGCGGAAGTTCCGGTAATGCGGCGTTTCTCGCAACGTCCAAAGCGCGAATCCTGATCGATGCCGGCCTGAGCGTCCGAGAGCTCGAACGGCGCCTCGCGTTGATCGGCGAGTCCCTAGAAGCCATCGACGCCATTCTCGTTACTCACGAACACTCCGATCACGTCTCCGGACTCGCGCGCATCGTGCGCTGGCGCCAGCGCCGCAACCAACCCATTCCCGTATACTGCTCGCGCCACACGGCCCCGCTGATCGATTGGGAGAACATCGACTCTCCGCCGGTCGAGCTTTTCCAGGCCGGCTCCGGATGGATGGTGGGGAACATCGCGGTTCAAAGCTTCACGATTCCGCATGACGCGGTGGATCCGGTCGGTTTCTGTTTTCATGCGGAAGGCGTCAAGGTCGGCCTCGCAACAGACCTTGGCTACGTGCCTGATTCCATAAAAATTCACCTCCGGCGCGTGCAGGTTCTGCTGCTCGAATCGAATCACGATCTGGAAATGCTGAAGGTTGGCCCGTATCCCTGGAGCGTCAAGCAGCGCGTGATGGGCCGCAACGGACATCTCTCGAACGACCATACCTGCGATTACCTCGAAAACGACGTCGATGGCGGCGTGCAAACATTGATACTGGGCCACCTGAGCGAGCACAATAATCACCCGGAGCTCGTCCGTATCGGCGCCGGGCAGGCGCTCGAGCGCCGCGGAATCTCGCCTCGCCTCGTGGTAGCCGAGCAGAAGTCGCCAACCGAGGTCTTTACGTATTGATTTCCCGATACACCCGCGCCGAAATGGGCGCGGTCTGGAGTGAAAACAACAAATACCGCCAGTGGCTCGAGGTCGAACTCGCCGCTTCGGAAGCTCTCGCGGAGCTCGGCATTGTGCCGGCGAACGACTCCGCACTGCTGCGCGAACACGCGGCGTTCGACGCCGACCGCATTGCGGAGATCGAAAAAATCGTCCGGCATGACGTGATCGCATTCACCAGCACCGTCGCCGAATCCATGGCGGCGGCCGGGCATCCCGAAGCCTCACGCTGGTTTCATTACGGTCTCACATCGAACGATGTCGTGGATACCGCGCAGGCGCTGCAGATCAAACAGGCCGCCGCGATCCTGCGCACGGGCCTGGTTCGCCTTCGCGATGTACTCAAGCGCCGCGCGTTCGAATTCCGACACACGGTCCAGATCGGCCGTACGCACGGGGTTCATGCCGAGCCGATCACCTTCGGCCTCAAACTCGCGATCTGGTACGCGGAGGCCGGACGCGATCTGAAACGCCTCGACGCTGCAGCCGAAGACTTGCGCATCGGGAAAATCTCGGGCGCGGTGGGCACGTTCGCGCATATCGGGCCCGAGGTCGAAGAGAAAATTTGTGAAAAGCTGGGGCTCAGGCCTGCTCCGGTCGCATCTCAGGTGATTCAGCGCGATCGCCATGCCCATTTCGTCGCGACTCTCGCCACGCTTACCGCCGGATGCGAAAAGATCGCCCTCGAAGTACGCCACCTCCAGAGAACGGAAGTGCGCGAAGCCGAAGAGTACTTCGCGCGTGGCCAGAAGGGCTCTTCAGCCATGCCGCACAAGCGTAATCCCGTGACCAGCGAGCAGATCTGCGGGCTGGCGCGCGTAGTGCGCTCGAACGCTCAGGCGGCCTTCGAGAATATCGCGCTGTGGCATGAGCGCGACATCTCCCATTCTTCCGTCGAGCGGATCATCCTTCCCGATTCCACCACTCTTGCCGACTATCTGCTCGATAAGACCGCTGCTCTCGTGGACAAGATGTTCGTCTATCCCGAGCGTATGCGGCGCAATCTGGATATGACGCGAGGCCTGGTATTCTCCGGGCAGCTTCTGCTGGATCTCGCAGCCGCCGGAATGCTGCGCGAGCAGGCCTACGCTCTGGTCCAGCGCCACGCGATGGAGGCCTGGGAAAACGAAGGGGATTTTCGCGCGGCTATCGAAGCGGATCCCGAAATTTCCGCTCTGCTGAGCCGCGACAAACTGGCGGAAACATTTTCCCTCGATCGCCAGCTTCGTCACGTCGACACGATCTTTGACCGCGTCTTCAATCGGAATTGACGAAACGGGGCAGCGCCGCGCCGGCTATTTTCCGGGCTGCAAATATTCACCTGGCGTCTTGTGGTAGTCAAACCACGTATCGTCTTCGGATGTGTGGTGGTGAAACAGGCCAAGCACCCTCGCATGGGATCTTACGCTGAAGTGTTTCGGCAGCCAGATATCTTTTGAGACAGGCATCTTCTCCAGCTCAAACCGGGTCCCTGGCTCAACACGCGCCAGAAAGCCTTCGATTGACACCGGCGAGATAACCTCCGCCCGGACTCTCACCCACTGTGACGTTTGCTGGTCTATCCACAAGGCGCCCCGCATGCCTGTCAGCACCTTCGCCTGTTGGTTCGGCGGCTGGTAACCCTTGCGCGGCGTCGCGTTCAAGACGTACACGTTATGTCCGGCGAGCCGTGTCTGCCCGCTGATTTGAAAGTCAAAGGCGCGGGTCAACTGTTCCATCATGAGATGATCGCGCTTCCGGTCCTTCTCATAATCAGCGATGCGGCTGGCCTTCGCCGATGCCGATTCCGACCGCCGCTGCTTCACTTCGTTTTGAAACTTGTCCTCTTCCTTCTTCTGATCCGAGGAAGAGAGGGCCTTCCCGTCGACTCGGATCAATTTCTTATATGGCGATCCGAAGAGCATGGTTACCTGATAAGTCTTCGAGTCATTTCCCTCGCGAATGGTCTCCGAATAGGAGTATTCCGGCTCAGCTTGCCAATCACGCTGGTTAGCCTCTACCGATCGCTGAATAATCGTCCGCGCATCCACTCCGGATACGGAAGGAGCTTTTGCCGCCCTGACGTAAAACGCCGCCAGCAGGCTCACGGCTGAAATGAATGCAATATGCGTCGTTCTATACATGACAGCACCGGGGCGTCGCAGCATCCCCCGGCAACTAATATTTGCTGCGGCCCATATGTTCAACAGCAGTTATGGTTCCTCGATGAGCCACCTGCTGCCTGTTCATCTGTGTCGGCCGTGCAACGGTGCGAAACATCTCATAGCCTTGCGTGATCCAGATTCCGCACGAGTGCGATTTTCCCCTGTTCTCTCGCGCGACCCTGCCCTGTCTGACACGGGTGTGCCAATCGCACAAGGAGATGCTCATGATTTTCCAACGAGCTGTTCAAGCTGCACTCATAGCCGCCGTTCTCGCATCCGCCGCCGCTGCGGATCATGGCAACGACAATCGCAACAACAACGCCTTCCATTCCTCGATCATTGGCTCAAGTCCGAATTCGTCTGCAGGAGGCGTGGTATCGGGCGGCGCTCCATGGGTGGTGCGTGAAGGCTCAGCCTCGATCGGCGGACGAAAGCTGGAGGTGGAAGTCTCGGGATTGCTCCTCGGTCCAGGCGCGCCTGCGGCCGTGGCCGGAACCGTTGGGCCGGTCCAGATGGTAGCAGCAAGCGTCGTTTGCGGCGGCAGCGGCGGTACAGTTGCGGCTACAACAGAGGCGGTTTCGCTGAGTTCTCTCGGTGATGCGCACATCGAATCAGGGATTACGCTTCCCTCACCCTGCCTGGCTCCTGTTGTTCTGATCCGTATCGCAAACCCCGGAACGCAGCCCGGAGCTTTCATCGCCGCCACGGGCCTGAGCGCGGCTCAGGCAAACGACGAGAACGATAACCATGACAAGGACGATGACCACGGCGATCGCTGAAAAAGCGTAAAAATGATCTGAAACGAACAAAGGTGCTGCAGCCCCGCGAACGTGCGGGGCTGCTTTGTTTGGTGTGCCGATGATGTTCGACAGCTCGGGGGTGGAAGTCGCCCTGACAACCTGATGGAGGTGAAGTCATCGCGAAGCGCGATGTACAAGAACCGGATCAGAGGCAAACGGCGCGGCGCGAGCGGGCCACTGACCGCGACGCCCATATCATCAAGAGCGCGGGTGCACTGAAAGCGCCGCGAGGCACCTTGACCTCGCAGCAGAATCAGCAGAGGGCCTATTAGTCAGCAAGGGACAAAAGCCGAACCGCGATCGTGCCTGGCAGGGGCTGACTCTCATGGCGGCCAGGCGCCAGCCAATCCGCCTGGGCGGATCTCGCCAGGTCCGGATAGGGTGAAGGCCGAAAGGAACCTCGTGGGCGGCGAAGCGTCCATCGGCGAAAGGCGAAGCGAACCCCCAGCCTTCACGGGCTAACGCACGGAACCGCCTTATGCGGACCCGCATGTCCGGTGTGGGAGGGGAGGAGCCGCGAGGCTTCCGCTATCCCGACACGCACATCATTGGCCGCCAGTGTGCGGCCGCCAGTGTGCGCCTGATAGCATTTCCCTTTTCCCTCATGAAAATAACGAAGGTCGAAACCATCTATCTGCGCCAGCGCACTGTGAAGGAACTCTGCGACAGCGGCCAGGACGCGCTGATCATTCGCATCGAAACCGACGAGGGCATCACCGGAATCGGCGAGGTCGATTCCAATCCCATGGCAGTGAAAGGCGCGATCGACGGACCCTTCTCCCACACTACCGCCACCGGCCTGGCGCACGTTCTGATCGGCGAGGACCCGTTTGAGACCGAGCGCCTGTGGCACAAGATGTACCGCGCCAACATCTATGGAGGACGCCGCGGCGCGGGTTTTCACGCCATCAGCGGTCTCGATATCGCACTCTGGGATATCAAGGGGAAAGCGCTCGGCCAGCCCGTCTGGCGTCTGCTCGGCGGCGGTTTCCATAAGAAGATCCGCTGCTATGCGAGTTCGCTTTTCGGCGAAACTCCCGAAAAGACCGGGGACCTCGCGCGCCGCTATAGTGATCGCGGATTTCACGCCGTAAAGTTCGGCTGGGATCCGATGGGGCAGGATGAAAAAACCGATATCGCTCTGGTTCGAGAAGCTCGCCGCGGCCTCGGCGATGACGGGATGCTGTTGATCGATGCCGGCCTTGTGTGGGACTCCAAAACCGCGTTGCAGCGCGCCCAGGCGTTTTCGGAGTATGGCATCTACTGGCTCGAAGAACCGCTGCGCCCGGACGACTACGAGGGCTACCGCAAACTGGCCGAATCCACAGAAGTCCGCATCGCGGCCGGCGAGGAAGAGAGCGGGCGCCAGTCATTCATTGAGCTGATGGATCGCGGACGTATCGACGTAGTTCAGGTCGATCTCACGCGCTGCGGCGGCTTCACCGAGGCGATGAAGATCGCGGCTCTCGCGTGGGATCGCGGCCTTCCGGTCGCAAATCACGGCTTCACCACTTATGTAAACGTCACCGCGGCCCTGCACTGGTTGAACAGTATCCCGAACGCGCTCATCTGCGAATTCGTCGCGGAGGAAGAGACCAACCTGCGCGAGTTCGTCACGCGCCAGAAGCTTCGGGCGGAAGACGGATACCTGCGCATCCCGGACGCTCCCGGTCTCGGGATCGAACTTGACGAAGACGCAATCCGCCAGTTCCGCGTCGATTAACGCTGCGGTTGGGGAACGTTCTCGCCTTTTGGCTCCAGGCGAAGACGGGCGCCGCCAGGAAGGGGAGCGAACAAAGCACACCGGTCGCACGATTCATCTGAGCCGAAACGCGCTCATTCAGCGCAACGTTTCATGCCGCGTGAACGGGTCATATACGTAATTACCGGCAGAGCATTGAAGTTCGAATCGGACGCGCCGCGCCGCATCAGTGGACCGCTACCACCAGTTCCCACCAGAACACGCCCGCACGCAATCCTGCCGGCGTTTCGGGAACAGCACGGTTCGCCTCGGGCGAGGAATTCTTTCTGTCGACCGGGCTCTCCGGAAACAGACCTGACTGGAAGCCGGTCTCAACGACGATGGTCGGCTTCCCAGATCGGCGCAAAGGAACTACATCGTGGCGGTGGCTTAATCCGGGCCGACGGGGATGTGCGGCGCAGCCGCCGGATTGCCCGCAACTTCTATGCTGCCCGAAGGTTAGCGGCCTTCTTTCGAGCCTTCTTTTCGCGCCTTGGCAGCCGTGATTTGTTTTTCGGCGCCAGCTTGCCACTCTTCGTCGTCGGGGTCGCCGGCGATGTTTCATGCTCGTTGACGCCCACGGCTGCGGCCACTTTTCCGGCAAGGCCGCCGATGGCTTTGGCGGCTCCCACCAGCAGACCCTCTCCGTGCTCTTCCTGATTCTTTTGTTCCCGTTTGGCCATGTCTCCGGCCATGCACTCCAGATACCAGGATGAGAGGTTTCCCGAGGCGCGAATTCAGGTAAAATTTGGGCGTGAATCGACGTGACATCATTCGAAGCTCCATGGCCGCGCTCGGCGCCCTTTCCGCACAGGCGCAAAGCCGTTCGGGCGCACCTTTGAAGCATGGAATGCCCGGCCCTTTTCCGGGAAGAGTGATCGCGGTCGAGCATCCCGGCTGCATCATCGCCAACCAGTATCAGAAACACCCTGTTCAGGACATGATGCGCAAGGGCATGATGGAGCTCACCGGCGCTCCCGGCCTGCCGGACGCCTGGCGATCGCTCTTTGAGAAAGGCGACGTGGTGGGTATCAAAGTGAGTCCCGTTGGGGGACGCAATCTGTGCTCGGATGGTCTTGTCCTGCGTGAAATCATTGCCGGATTATATTCGGCCGGTGTGCCTTCGAACGATATCCTGGTGTTCAACCGGTATCGCGAGGAAACGATCGCGGCCGGCATCGACAAGTGGCTTCCGGATGGGATTCGCTGGGATGCCTCTTCGCCCGCCTACTCCGAGTGGCAGCACGATATGGCCGGCTACGACGCCGATCATTATCTCGAGCTGGCGATCGTCAATCCGGGGGAGAACGCGAGCGATCCGCATATGCGGCGCTCCTACGTCTCGAAGATCGTCAGCCAGCGGATCAACAAGTTCATTAACCTTCCCGTCCTGAAACATCACCAATCCGCCGGCGTTACCATCGCTCTCAAGAACATGTCGCACGGCATGGTGAACAACGTGAATCGCAGCCATCCGACGCCCACCAACAATACCTGCGGCATTTTTATTCCGAGCGTGGTGAGCATGAACCTGATCCGTGAAAAGGCGACGCTGCACATCTGCGATGGCGTACGCGCGCAATACCACGGCGGCCCGGGCCCAAAGCCGAAATATCAGTGGGAACACAAGACCATGTACTTCGCGACGGACCCGGTGGCTCTCGACAAGACCAGCCTGAAGGCGATCGACGCCAAACGCCAGCAGGTCGGCATGCAGACGATCGCGCTCTCGAAACCGGATAAAGACAGCCACTACCTGAACTGCCAGGTGGAGCATATCGAAATCGCCGGCACGCTGGGGCTGGGCGTTTTTGATGACGCGAAGATCGACGTGAGGAGAGTGCGGCTGGCGTAGGGTTGTTCCCGCATGCCGCTACAGAATCGCGTCTCGCCCGGAGGGCAGATTTTCGCCGATCCGGCGCGGGGAACGTTCATGGGAAATCGCGGCGGCGCGATACACAATGATCAACGCCGGATCGTGCGCCAATACGCGAGCCGGCGCTGGATCGCGTGCGTGCTCGAGTTTCGGGGCCGCCGGCGCACGGTGATGTCGGCCGGCCGATACACGGAGTTGTTCTTTCTGGACGAGGCTGTGGCGCTGGCCGCGGGCCATCGGCCGTGCGCCGAATGCCGCCGCCAGCGATATAACGATTTCAGGGAAGCGTGGCTGCAATCTGAAAATCCACGGGAAGACGGTCGAGTCTTTGCCGATCAGATGGATGCGGCGCTGCACCCGGCGCGGATCGATCGGCAACGAATCAAAGTGAGTTATCCCGCTCGGGCGGGTTCACTGCCGGATGGTTGTTTCGCCCGGATTGAGGGCGCCGATTGGCTGCTTTGGGAAGCCGCGATGTTTCGATGGTCGCCCGCGAGGTATGTCGAAAAGCGTCCGCGCGTGCGAGATTCGATTGTTTCGGTGCTTACACCGGCGCCGATCGTTCACTGCCTGGGGGTCGGATACAGACCGGAGATACACACTTCGGTCGCGGAGTTGTAACCGGGACCAGGCACATATCGACGCCGCCCCTGGCCAGGGTAGACTACATCGAAACCGCAATCCTCATGCGTACAAGACATGCCTCGGTTCTGCTGATCGGAGTCGCCGTGGCGGCGTGCCCGGCGATGCGAGCCCAACTCTCCAGCCGGCAGGATCAGCTCGCCCTTACAGGTGGACAGATCTATCCGGCGCCGGGCGTTAAGGCGATACCAAACGGCGTCGTTCTGATCGCAGGGGGAAAGATTACCGCGGTGGGCGAAGCCGGCAAAATCAAGATCCCGCCCAACGTCCGAAAAATTGATTTCACCGGAAAGACTCTGGTGGCGGGGCTCTGGAATGCGCACGTCCATTTCATCGAGCCGAAATGGAACGTCGCAGCTCATCTGGCGCCCGAGCAACTTACACGACAGATGCAGGAGATGCTCACGCAATACGGGTTCACATCGGTTGTCGATACGGGCTCGATTCTGCAGAACACCCTG
>Ga0070680_100004588_pt1 | contig 10386 bp, 10 predicted proteins | sample KBSC73BmetaG_FD_64672 | JGI IMG/M metagenome (GOLD analysis project Ga0070680, IMG submission 64672) | Corn rhizosphere microbial communities from Kellogg Biological Station, Michigan, USA - KBS C7-3B metaG | ecosystem: Host-associated > Plants > Roots > Rhizosphere | place: USA: Michigan... | reverse complement strand
CTTCCCCGCTTCCCCGCTTCCCCGCTTCCCCGCTTCCCCGCTTCCCCGCTCCCCATGAAAACACGTCGCGACTTCATCAAGCAGGGCGGGATGGCGGCCGCGGCGATTGCCGCGACCGGCGCGTTCTCTCCGACCCATTCCTTTGCGGGCCTGGTCAGTACGAGACCGGTCGAGATGCCGCCGGACGACGTCATCCGCGGACTCATGATGACTGCCATCAACGCCGCCAAATCAGCGGGCGCGAGCTACTCCGACGTCCGAATAGGACGATACCGGCAGAGCTTCGTCTTCACCCGCGAGCAGCAGATCGTCAACACCGTCGACACCGACAGCCTCGGCGCTGGTGTCCGCGCGCTGGTCAATGGCACCTGGGGATTCGGCGCAACGGAAACGCTCACCACTGACGGCGTCGCCGCGGCGGCGCGCGAGGCAGTCGCGATCGCCAAGGCAAACAAGATTGCCAGCGACCAGCCTGTGCAGCTCGCCCCGATCGCGTCGTATCCCAACGCAACTTTCAAGAGCTCGTTCACGACCGATCCCTTCACCGTTCCGATCGAGCAACGCGCGGATCTCCTGCTCAAGGCGAACGCGGAAGCACTCAAGGTGAAGGGCGCGAAGTTCGTGAACTCCGGACTGTTCTTCGTAAAGGAGGATCGCAACTTCGCCTCGACGGAAGGCTCGGTGATCTCGCAGACCTTGGTGCGCGTCGCCGTTCCCTTCACTGTCACGGCGGTCGCTCCGGACAACTCCGATTTCCAGAATCGCAGCAACGGCGTGCAGCCGGCCGGTCGCGGCTGGGAGTACGTGCTCGAGCAGGATCTCGTCGGCAACGCGGGCAAGTGGGCAGAAGAGGCAGTGCAAAAGCTGACCGCCAAGTCGGTGGACGTGGGTCGGTACGACCTCGTTCTTCACCCGACACATCTTTGGCTCACGATCCACGAGTCCATCGGCCACCCGACGGAGCTCGATCGCGCGCTCGGCTACGAGGCCAACTACGCGGGCACGAGCTTCGTCGCGCCGCCCGAGAAATTCCTCGGCAAGTTCCGGTACGGACCCGACTTCATGAACATCCAGGGCGACCGTGAGCAGGTGGGCGCGCTCGCTACGACGGGTTATGACGACGAAGGTGTGAAGCCGGAGAAGTTCCTCATCATCAAGAACGGGCTCGTCAACGATTACCAGACGACGCGCGAGCAGGCGAACTGGCTGAAGTGGTGGTACGACTCAAAAGGAATTCCGGTGCGATCGCACGGCTGCTCCAATGCGGACTCGTGGTCGTCTGTGCAATTCCAGCGGATGCCGAACGTCTCGCTGCTTCCCGGCGCGAAAGAACAGAGCTACGAGGACATCATCGCTGCCACCGACAGAGGCATCGCGATCGAGGGTGATGGCTCCTTCTCGATCGATCAGCAGCGCTACAACGCGCAGTTCGGCGGGCAGGTATTCCACGAGATCAAGGGCGGGAAGATCGTCGGACCGCTCAAGGACGTCGCGTACCAGATGCGCACCCCCGATTTCTGGAATTCGATGGACATGATCGGCGGCCCAAAGAGCTACCAGCTGGGCGGCTCCTTCTTCGACGGCAAGGGACAACCTGGTCAGGTGAACGCGGTCAGTCACGGCTGTGTGCCGAGTCGGTTCCGCAACATCAACGTGATCAACACGGGGAGGAAAGCATGAGCCGCCCCGGATTCAGCGGTTCGCCGAAGCGCCTTCTCGATAACGCCGCGAAGTACATGCCCGAAGGCGCGGTGATGACGCGCGAGCGGTCGCAGGCGCTCATCGAGAAGATCGTGAAGATGTCCAAGGCCGATGGAATCTCCGTGAGCGTCGACAGCGGCTACCAGGCGAATATCCGTTTTGCGGCCAATCAGATGTCGACCGCCGGCGGCGTGACCAACTCGCAGATCGGCATCGAGAGCACATTCGGCAAGAAGCACGGCGTCGCGACGACGAACGACATGTCGGACGAATCGTTGCGCCGGGCGGTCGAGCAATCGGAGACGCTCGCCAAGCTTTCGCCCGACGATCCGGAGATCATGCCGGCGCTCCCGCCGCAGACGTACGTGCCGGTGAATGGCTACTTCGATTCGACAGCAAATCTCTCGCCCGAAGATCGCGCGCGTGCGGCGCTGACTGCTCTCGAGCCCGCGCGGAAGGCCGGCGATCTCAAGGCGGCCGGTTTCATCATCGTCAACGCCGGTGCCAACGCACTCGGCAACAGCAAGGGACTTTTCGCCTACAATCGCGGAACGATCGCCAACTACACACTCACCGTCCGCACGAACGACGGAACTGGCTCCGGCTGGGTGGGAGCGGAAAATCCGGACTGGAGACAGCTCGACTTTGCGGCGCTTTCATCGCGGACGATCGAGAGGGCACGACTCTCACGTAACCCGGTGGCAATCGAGCCGGGACGTTACACGGTCATCCTCGAGCCGCAGGCGGTGGGTGATCTCGTCCAGCTCATGGCGTTCTATCTGGACGCGCGCGAGTCCGACGAAGGACGGAGCGCATTCGCGAAGGCCGGCGGCGGGAACAAGATCGGCGACAAGATCGTGGACAGCCGAGTGACGATCGTCTCCGATCCGCAGGACCCACAGCTTCTCGCGCAGCCGTACGACGGCGAGGGTCTTCCGCTGTCGCGGCAGGTATGGGTCGATGGCGGAGTGTTGAAGAAGCTGTACTACTCGCGCTTCTGGGCGCAGAAGCAGGGACAACAGGCGACGGGCTTCCCGTCATCGGTGAAGATGCAGGGTGGCACGACATCGATGGACGACATGATCAAGTCGACTCAGCGCGGCGTGCTCGTCACGCGGCTGTGGTACTTGAGAGAGGTCGATCCGCGGACGATTCTCTACACCGGCCTCACGCGCGACGGGACCTTCCTCATCGAGAATGGAAAGATCTCGAAGGCGATCAAGAACTTCCGCTTCAACGATTCGCCGCTCTTCCTGCTCAACAACATCGACGCGCTGGGTCCGGCGGTTCGGCTCGGTGGGACTGAGGCGGGCGGAGCGGTCGTAATGCCGGCCATCAAGGCGCACGATTTTAACTTTACGAGCTTGTCGGACGCGGTATAGCGGGAGGCGGGAAGGAGGGAGGCGGGAGGCGGGAAGGCGGGAGGCGGGAGGCGGGACACGGAATCAGACCATCTTTGCTGACATGAGGCGACGCTTCCGCTTCGCTCGATTCACCAGCCTATTCGCGGGCGTCGCTTGCGTCGCGTGCGCCCACCTGCCCGCGACGGGCTCGGAAATCCCGCTGCGCGTGATGACCTACAATATCCGCTCCGGCAATGGGAATCTCGCTGGCACGGTCGAGGCGATCCGCGCGCAATCACCCGACATCGTCGGGCTCCAGGAGGTAGACGTACATTGGGCTGCGCGCAGCAACTTCGTCGATCAGGCGACTGCGCTTGGCGAAGCGCTCCAGATGCAGGTGCGTTTTGCGCGCATCTACCAGTTGGCGGGAACGCAGCCCGGTGATCCACCGCGCGAGTTTGGCGTCGCGCTGCTCAGTAGATTCCCGGTCCTCGACTGGACCAACCACATCATCACCCGGCTGTCGACGCAGGAGCAAAGCCCAGAGCCAGTGCCGTTGCCGGGCTTCCTCGAGGCGAAGGTCGACGTCCGCGGCACGGCCATGAGGGTGTTCGACACTCATCTCGATTACCGCGCCGACCCGCGTGTGCGGCAGCAACAGGTGACTGACATGCTCGCCTACATCGGCGATGCTTCTGCGCCGACGCTGTTGTTCGGCGACTTGAATGCACCGCCTGATGCGCCCGAGATTCAGCCGCTGCTCGAGCGGTTGCACGACACGTGGCCGAGATCTGTTGGTCCGGGCCTCACCGATCCCGCCGACGTGCCGCAAAAGCGTATCGACTACGTTCTCGTCTCCAGCCATTTCCGCGTCCGATCCGCGACGGTTCCGGTCACGTTGGCGTCCGACCATCGGCCCGTCGTGGTCGATCTGGTGCTGAGATAATTTCTACTCGAGAAGGCGCAGACGGAGATCGCCGAGCACGTTTCTGAGCGGACGCGCATATGCTATCGCGTGGTCCTGCCGCGTAAAATGCAGACCGACCGCATTTCCAGTCTGCGCATCAAGCCACACAGCGCCCGAATCGCCGAGATCAGAAAGCACATAGTCGGCCGGTGATTCCGTCGGCTTCTCGATCGTGATCAGCATCGGCGTCACTTCGGCGACAACGCCAATCGTTACGCCGGTCGCCGCGCCCGACTTGACGACCCTCATTCCCACCTCGGCGTCTGCGATCCGCTGGAGCTTGTCCAGCTCGAGGACCGCCGCACTCACGTCGATCTCCGGAGCCACGATCGCCGCACCGTAATCGAGCGACGAATTCATCTTGTCGATGCGCGTCCGGGCGACCACGCCGCCGCCCACGTCTGGTGTAGCCTGCAGAATCGGCTCGTCATTTCCAACGATCCTCACGAAGCGACGGCTTCGACCCAGCACGTGGTAGCAGCTCACGATCCACGGATTGTCCTCGTCGTCGAGCCCGATGCAGCCGAGTGTGCCCGGATTTCCCGTGATGGCGTTCATGATGCGCGCGCCGCTCACGAGCGGTCGATAGGCACGGGCGCGATCGCCGGGGGTGAGCGGCGCGCTCAAAGGATTGTCGGCAATTCGGTCTTTCCTGCGTTCGCGAAGCTGCTCAGCGAACATGGGGCAAACATGCTGCGTCCGAAATGTCGATTTCGTATCACCGGAGGGGCTGTTTCATATCACGTCCGCTCCGGCTATGACATGTGCATCCCCCCCGATCCGAGGAAATGAAGCGCGATCAAAATAATCGCGATTATGAGCAGGATATGAATCAGCCCGCCCACCGCTTTCTTCACGAGGAAGAAACCGAGTAGCCAGAGCACCAGCAGGACGACTCCGATCATCAAGAACATTCTGAGGCTCCGATGGTATTGACCTTAATCTAGGCCGGGTCCGCAGCCGCGCGCAGGAAAGCGGCTACCGGCCCCGTTGCCGCGAGTCGAACATCGGTCTGACCCTCTCGTGCGCGGACGTCGACAGTCGCGCCCGATCGAGAGCCCCGGCCAGATAAACGCGGCTCAGCCCCTGTGCCCAGTAATCCACCGCATCGCGGTTGGACTGCGTGGTCTCGCGGTCCGAGACGATCCGCTCGGTTCTGTCGTTGACGGGCAGGAACTCGAGGTACCCTTCCCACAATCCATCTTCCCGCTGACGTCCCATCGCTTCGACGAAGTAGCGGGCACCCGTGGAATCGGAGATTGATTCGTCGAATTTTACGAGGGTCTCTGACATTGGCTCCTCTGCAGCTGAGTTGCTTCTGCCAGATTAAGGGGCAAGGCGTATGCCCCGTCTCGGCGGCTGATCCGTCAGGCTCGCCGATTTGTGAGCTACTTCATGTCGCCCATGCCATGAGCTTTGTGGTCGCCCCGCTGGGCTGACATGAATTCGTGAATCGCCGCCAGCGATTCGGGATCCTTCGTCGTGATTCGCACCTCTCCGCCCCGCGGCAGATCCGCGTACGAGTAAACAATCTTCGTCTTGTTTCGGCTCATCACATCCGTTCCAGGCATGGAGCGCATGTGAACGAACTCCGGGGTCGAGAAGTCCCCCGCCTGAAACGCGTGCTCGATGAGCTTGAGGTGCGCCCGAATCTGGGCGATCGAGAGCGAGTCATTGCCCTTCATCTCGAGCGCGATCCGCCCGCCGTTTGAAAGGATGTCGAACTTGTGCTGCGATTCATACTGATCGACGCCCATCGCCATCTTCCCACGCTGTTGGAGCGCAGCGAACGAGCTATCCTGTGCGCCCCCTTGCTTCGCGCACAGACCCAGCGTGAGCACCCCGAGCAGTGCTGCCTTTCTTTGAAGTAATGACATTTTCAGCTCCGATTCAGTGGACGCTAACGGCACTCAGCCAGGCTAACGGCGCCCGGCTAGTAGCTCTCGGGTACCGGGCACCGGGTACCGGGTACCGGTAGTATCTAGCGAGCCGCGCCGTTCCCGGCTGGGACTTAAGTTCCCGAATCCGCGAGCTGCTTCAGTGTCTCCAGGCTTGCCACCCGAAATTTCCCGTCGCCAACGCTCTCGATGGCGCCCGATTGGCGCAGGTCTCGGAGCGTTCTGACCACCACTTCGCGAACAGTTCCAATCTCTTCGGCCAAGGCGCTCTGCGTCATACCGAGCGAGAACGCATTTCGCATTGCTTTCCCTGAGCTCGATCTGCTCGCAACTACGGGAGCCTGCGATCGCTCGAGAATGAACCGCGCGAGTCGCTTCTGAACGCTGCTCACGGTATTCTGATCGACTCTTTCCACGAGATTCTCCACGCGCTGCGAAAGACGTCGCAAAAAAAAGATCGCCAGCGCGGGATCCGCTGCCATCGCCTGCGTGACAGCCGCATGAGTGAGGAAAAGACAACGTGTCGGCTCCGCCGCGATCGCGGTCGCCGGATAAGCGCCTCCCGTGAAAAACGGCACCTCTCCGAGCGTGGCGCCCACTTCGCCGGAGTGGATCACCATCTGTCGCCCGCCACTCCCCCTGACGATGCGCACCTTTCCTTCCAGCACTACCGCGATTCCGTCCGATCGCTCGCCGGCAGACCAGAGAATCTCCCCGGTCGCAAAATGCCGCTCGATGGAGCGGGCGAGCAATATCTCGCGTCCCGCCGGAGTAAGAGCTTCGAGTACAGGAATCCTGGGATCGCGCTGCATCATGGCGCTGTCAAACTTTCCGGAGCGGAAACATCCTATCTGGTAACCGATTCGCCGGGGGCATTGAGAATCCCCTTCTCGCTGTGGGCGTACGTCCAGGCCTTGTGCGACCGATTTTTCTCGCCCGCATGCGCAACCGTGAGATCGAACGTCACGACGATCCAGGCGGCTTCGTCGGCGTACTTTCGCTCGTGCTTCATCACGAAGCGCACGTTACGGCGGAGGACATTCGCCCCGCGCGGGACGATCACATTCATCTTGAGCGGCTTGCTGTCGTCGATCGACGTCCACGTTTGGCCGCTTTGGACTCCGACTCCCACACGAATCGCGTCGAGCCTCGGCGCCGTGCCATTTTCGGCAAGCCGGCGCGTGACATAGAGCGTGTCGAAGACCACGACGATCGAATCGTTGAACACTGTGAGCTTGCCGTGAAATTCGCCGACCACCGAGAAGTAGTTGTCGAGCGATGAGATCTCGATCGGGCGGACGATCGGCGCCGCCAGGATGGAGCGGCCCGGCGCGGAATGTCCAATCGTCAACGCTGGATCGGGCGGCGCGGCGCCCATCGTTGGACGCGCCGGCCAATAACCACGCGGCTGGCAGCTGCTCACGCGCGGCGGATCGAAAACCACCGTCCCCAACCCCCATTCGCCCCGCGGCTCGGCCACGAAGCGGTAGTCGCGCTCTATTCGCCGGCAGCGGCCGTTCTTGTCCTCCAGCTCGGTGATCGCCCGGCGGGGAAAGGGCGGTCCATCCGCGCCGTCGACGGCTTCACGAACCGGGCCCTCGATGCTGTCGGCGATGATTCCGATCGTGCGCGCCTGCGGCGTGTACGCCTGCCGCATCCGCATCGTACTCCGCAGACTGTCGCGGATGACGCCTGGCTCCCTCGAGTCTATCGACGTCGAAAGCCCCATCTCGGACGCTCGCGCCGGACCAGCTGCGTCCTCGATGTACATCGCACGGGCATAGAAAGTGTTGCCCCAACGCTCCAGCGGGATGCGCGTCAATCCGAACAGACGCTCGTCGAGAATCTTCATGTCGCGCGTGAGGGCCACCGCGGTATCCGGTGTCCTCTCCGGGAATGTCGACTGCGCGATGCACGGCGTCGTTCCGGTGAGCCCAGCCAGTGTGATCCACACCATTGAGACCGCGGCCAATGCCGGGGGCTTCATGACTGGCTTGCGGCAACCTCTGTCGCGGCGTCAGCCGTCCTTGTCACGGTCGGAAGGCTGAACGAGAACGTGCTCCCGTGATCGACCTCGCTCTCGACCCAGATCTTCCCGCCGTGCGCTTCGACCAGCTCCTTCACGATCGCGAGTCCCAACCCCACACCGCGCCTGTCGTCCTTTCGCGCCTGCCAGAAGTTGTCGAACAGATGCGAGATGTTATCCGGCGCGATGCCCGGCCCATCGTCCACCACCTGAAAGACGACCTGTTTGTCGCCCGGCGTCGCGCTCAGCTTGATCGTCCCTTTGGCCGGCGTGAACTTGATCGCGTTCCCGATCAGATTCCCGACGATCTGGGACACCCGCGCCGGATCCGCCCGCACGCACGCGCCGCCATCGCCCGTCGTCTCGAGATTCACGTGTCGTCTCTCCGCCAGCGGACGGAAAGTCTCCTCCGCCTGACGGATGATCTTCTCCACGCTCACCTCTTCCACCGCGAGCGACAGCTTCCCGGCCTGAAGCCGCACTGTGTCGAGGAGATCGTCGATCAGACGATTCATCTGCTGAGCCGCGCGCATCCCGATCGCGAGCATGTCGTTGCGCCGCTGCTCGGAAAGCTCTTCGTGCATCAGCAGCTCGCCTGTCATCAGAATCAGATTGAGCGGATTCCGCAGATCGTGCGCGACGACGCCCAGCACGTCCTCGCGGGCGTGCGCCAGCATCTCGGCCGATTTGCGCTTGTCGAGCTCGGCGTCGTAGCTCCGCGCGCGGAAAAGCGCCGTCGCCGCGCTCTGCGCCAACAGCTTGGTGAACGTTCGATCGGCGGCGCCCAGGGCCCACGCCTCCTTGAAATGGAGCGAGAGCGCGCCGACGGCCTCGCCCTCATGAATGAGCGGCGTTGTGATATACGTCTGCATGTCGGCGAGCTCGCCGAAGCCCTGGAAGTTCTTGCCGTACATGCCCGTGAATTCCTCGCTCGAGTCGATCGAGATCATCTCGCCCTTCCGCAGCGCGTGAACGATCGGGATGTCGGCATCGGACGAGATGTGGCCGAGCTCCGCCTCCAGGGCCGGGCTCATCCCACGAACGCCGAGGAGCTTGATCCGGTCGCCTTCCACAGAGACGAGCACGCCGCGGGCGGCTTCGACGACCGCGAGGCCCTTGCCGAGCACCACCGCGGTGACTTCTTCGACCGTGCGGGCTTCGGAGAGCGCGGTTGTTACATCCAGCAGCTTTGTCGCGCGGTTGGCAACCCGCTGGAACTCCTCGTTCAGCCGTTCCAGCTGGATGGCGCGCGACTCGGACAGATCGCGCGCGTGAACGACCGCCCGCATTGTCAGGGTGATCGTGACCGCTATGATCGCGAGCGCGGCTACCGTGATGACGATCTCGATCACCGCCGCGAATCCTGAATCAAAAGAGGCTCGAACATCGTACTTCGATAGTAGCTCTCCGACACGGATCGGTAAAGCGTCGGGAGCCGACCTGGTGCATTGACCGAGCGGTGTTTAACCGCCATTTTCGATCACCTCTCACCCCACTGCGATGATACTCGTCGTTCTCCTCGTCATTGCCGTAATCATCGTCCTCGCGATTGTCTCGCTGTACAATCGACTTGTCTCGCTCCGCGTCCGGTCACAGAACGCCTGGTCCGACATCGACGTACAGCTGAAGCGACGCGCCGATCTCGTGCCCAATCTCGTGTCCACCGTGAAGGGTTACGCCGCGCACGAGAAGGAAACACTCGATGCAGTGACGGCGGCCCGAACGAAAGCCGTCGCGGCGCAGAGCGCCGGACCCGCCACGCGCGCGGAAGCCGAGGCAGGGCTGACGAACGCGCTGCGCGGCCTGACGGTGGCGGTCGAAGCCTATCCGCAGCTTCAGGCGGCGGGTGGTTTCCGCGATCTCCAGGCGCAGCTCGCCTCGATCGAAGACGCCGTGCAGGACTCCCGGCGCTACTACAACGCCGTCGTCCGCGACTTCAACACGGCGATCTCCACGGTGCCATCGAACCTCATCGCCGGTCCGATGGGCTACAAGGAGCTGGAGTTCTTCGAGGCAGCCGCGGGCGATCGCGAATTGCCCAAGGTCGCGTTCTAACGATCCGCAAAACACTCCTTCTCCTCTTCGCGCTCGCGGGCTCCGCGGGCGCGCAGGGGCGCTCGATCCGCATCCGCGACTTCGATGCGCAGCTAACCGTTCATTCCGATGGCACCATGGACGTCGTCGAGAATCTCACGATTGGATTCGTGGGCCAGTGGAACGGCATCGTCCGCGACCTGTCGCTTCAGCACAACACCGCGCAGGGACGCGCGACCAGGCTCGACGTCGACATCCTCGAGATCACCGAGACGAGCGGCGCACCGCTTCGAGTAGAGCAGGAAAAGAAAGACAACGGCCGGACCATCGGACTTCGCATATGGGTGCCTGGCGCGAACGATGCCGATCGCAAGATCGTCATCCGCTACCGCGTCCACAACGCGATCCGATTCTACT
>Ga0070680_100004586_pt1 | contig 10387 bp, 9 predicted proteins | sample KBSC73BmetaG_FD_64672 | JGI IMG/M metagenome (GOLD analysis project Ga0070680, IMG submission 64672) | Corn rhizosphere microbial communities from Kellogg Biological Station, Michigan, USA - KBS C7-3B metaG | ecosystem: Host-associated > Plants > Roots > Rhizosphere | place: USA: Michigan... | reverse complement strand
CACCTTCTGAACCACGTCGGCGTGCTGCTTGTCCGGGGCCAGGTTGCAGACCAGGTCGGCCGTCGGGATCAGCTCCTCGTACGTGCCCACCTTGAAGCCGTTGCTGGCGGCGTTGGTGTAGCTGGCGCGCTTCTGGGCGATGGCGTCCGCGCGCAGCGCGTACGTGATGTCCAGGCCCGAGTCACGCATGTTCAAACCCTGGTTCAGGCCCTGCGCGCCGCAGCCGACGATGACGACCTTCTTGCCCCGCAGCTTCTCGACGCCGTTGGCGAACTCGCTGCGGTCCATGAAGCGGCACCGGCCCAGCTGATCCAGCTTTTGCGCCATCGTGAGGGTGTTGAAATAGTTCTGTCGAGACATGTGATTGCTCCTCGCTTGGGGAAAACGGCTGCCCATCAGGATAGCGGGCGCCCGCCCCCGGGCAACGTTGCAATTGCGCCCATTATCGGCAGTCTGTATTGCTAGAATCGCAACATGGCCTCTGCGCAGCATCAGGAATTCGGCATCTTCCTGCACCTGGCCGACACCCTGCACTTCGCCCGCGCCGCGAAGGCGCTGCACATGAGCCCGTCGGCCCTGACCCGCACCATCCAGCGGCTCGAGGAGGAGCTGGGGCAACCTCTGTTCCAGCGCAGCAAGCGCCGCGTGGCGCTGACCCGGGCCGGCGAGATCTTTCGTGACCATGCGCGCGCCCAGCTGGCCATGCACGCCCGCCTGATGGAGGCGCTGGCGACCGAGTCGCTGGCTCCCACCGGCGAACTGCGCATCGCCTGCACCGTGACCGCCTGCCATTCGGTGCTGCCGAAGCTGCTGGCGCGCTGCCGCGAGCGCTACCCCGGCATCCACTTGCAGCTGAGCACGTCGGACGCCGCGCGCTGCCTGCAGGCGCTGGAGAACGACGAGGTCGATCTGGCGGTCGTCCCCGAGCCCGACCGGCCCGCCGCCGAGCTGCGCTTCGTGCGCCTGGCCCACACCGAGCTGTCGTTCATCGCCCCGGCCTCCGACGCCGAGATGGCCCGGCGGGCGAAGCAGGGCGGCAGCGGCTGGAACGGCCTGCCGGTCATCCTGCCCCGCCGCGGCCTGGAGCGACAGCGCATCGACGCCTGGCTGGAACAGCAGGGCGCGCGCCCCGAGGTCTACGCCGAGGTCGACGGCAACGAGGCGATCCTGGCCATGGTGGCGCTCGGCTGCGGCGTGGGCATCGTGCCCGAGCTGGTGCGACGGGACAGCCCCCTGCGCGGCCGCATCGAGCCGGTGGACATCAAGCGCCCGCCGCGCGGCTACCACGTGTCGCTGTGCGCGAAGAGCCGCACGCTGTCACGCCGCACGGCGGCCGTCCTGTGGGAGCTGGCCCCCAGCGCGTCGGTGTGACGATCAGTGGCCGCCGGTGTTCGACGCCCAGGCGGTGCCGTGGTCGGGGTCGTACAGCCTCATGTCCCCGTCGTCGGACAGCTCCAGGTGCTGGCCGGGAAGGCCACTGGTGTCGCTGTCCCAGACGGTGGTGCCATCCATCGCGGAGATGACGAGGTCCCCGTCGGGTTGCAGCTTCACCATGTTGACGGCGGGGACGCCGCTCGTGCCGCTGGACCACAGGACGACGCTGAACTGCCCCTGCTCGTCCTTTTGCGCCAGCACCAGGTTGCCATCGTCGTGCAGCGATAGCTGGAACCGGCCGTCGCACGACACCATGGACTGCCCGGTGAAGAGGCCCTGGCCCGGCAGCATGCTGGCGACGCCGTCGCTGCAACCGGCCGGCGTGTCGACGCGGTATTGGACGGCCGACACCCGCAGGGGCAGCGGGTGCTGGTCCGCGTTCCGCATCGCCGCGGCGATCTTGATGTCGCTGCCGGCGGACGGGTCAAGGTACCGATCGAAGTCCCTCAGGTTGACCTGCGGCGGCACACAGGCGGTCTGCTGGCGCAGCCACCAGCCGGGGGAGGCCTTCAGGCCGATGGCCTGATACCTGCTTGGGTCCGGGTGGTCATAGAAGTACGCGGCGCCATACAGGGCGTGGCAGGCCGCCGGGGTCGTGGCGACAGGGCCCGCGTACCAGACCAGGAGATCATGATGAAACGTCGCCCCGCCGCTGGCGCCGATCTGGCCCTGGCGCCCGCCCAGCTGGACATCCACCGTGTAGGCGGCCCCGCAAGCGTTGTACGTGGCGGGCGAGACGACCAGAAAGTCGGGGTTCGGCATCGCGTACGCGTCGATGGCGGCCGCCGCGCAGTCCGCGGCCGAGAACTGCGTGGCGGGGCCCTCGTCCGTCTGGATGCGGTCGACGCCGCCGACGCCGTCCACGGTGTCCACCGTCTGAACGCCACAGCCGGCGGCGCAACATGCCAGCACCAGCCAGGCGCGCCTACATGTCGACATCTCCAGACGGACTGAGCCCATACGGTCGCCTCCTGCGCTGCTGCCCCCCTGGACCGTCCCTCTAGTGTCCGACGACGGCGGTTTCCGTCGCAGAAATTTTTGGGCCGGGCCGCCCGGGGACCGTGGCGGTTCAGGGGGTCTGGTCGGCGGGGGGCAGCGGTGACGTTCCCCGGCGGCGGCGGGATGTGCCCGTACTCGTAGTCCTGCAGCAACTGGATCATCTCTTGCCGCCGGGCTTGCCACTGCTGCTGCGTCGTGACCTTCGTGCCGTCGTTCATGGTCAGCGGGTCGGGCATGTTCATGATGACCGGCAGGTCCTTCACCGGGAGGGGCGCCGCGTGCCCCGCCGTGCCGCCCGTCGAGCCACCACCGCTGGCACCACCGCCGCCGGTGGGGCCGCGACCGCCGCTACCGCGACCACCTGCTCCCCCGGTGGCACCGCCTGAAGCGCCCGACTTGCGGGCGGCGCTGCACTCCCGATCGCCGCGGGCGGCGATCGGGCGCTGGCTCACGGGCAGGGCTGCATGATCGTGATCGACTGCGGCGCCGGGTTGTTGCAGTTGTCGCAGAACAGCGCCGTCATCCAGATGCCCGATCCGTCGATGCCGGAGAACTTCTTCCCGTCCGACGTCGCCAGGGTGCCCAGATCGACGCTGGAGCCGGCCAGCGAGCTGTTCGAGTACCACTCGTCGGCGAGCGACTGCAGGTCCAGGAACTTCGCCTGCAGGTCGTCCAGGCTGGACGACTTGAAATGGGCCACCGCCGCCCGCGTGATCTGGCTGGGCAGGTACAGGCCGCCCAGCATGTTCGTCTTCATCTGGCCGAAGTCGATGGTCACCGACGAGGGGCCCGACGGCACCTGCACCGGGGTGGCGCGGTGCAGATCCACGCTGTAGCTCAGCTTCGTGGTGTCGTTCGACAGCGCCAGCTCCTCGTCCGAGGCGTCCGGATCGATGTGGAACAGCGCGATGCTGCGCGCGCCCTTGCCCAGCATGGTGCCCGTGCTGGCCATCAGCATGAAGGTGTACGCGTCCTGCGGGTAGGCGTAATCCGGCGTGCTGGTGTCGAAGTAAAGGGGGATGAGATCGGTGGGCAACATCTGCCCCAGCTCGGTGAAGTCGTTCAGGTTGGCCGAGGTCGCGCCGCCGTCGGGCACGAACGTGATGACGCCCGCGTTCTGCGCCAGCGGCAGGTCGTCCTTCTTCAGATCGTTCTCGATCGCGGACGGCGTGAGGTGCCACAACGCGATCAGGACCATGTCGATGTCGTCCTTCGCGCTCAACGACTTGCCGAAAAAGTCCTTGTCCAGGCTGGACCAATCGAACTTCAGGTTGGTGGCGTCCTTCACCGTGAAGGTCTTGATGTCGAAGTCGACCGACAGCGTGTAGTTCGTGGGATCGGTGATGGCGACGGCGGCCTTCGCGTCCTGACAGGCCGCCGAGACGATCACCTGCGACCCGCCGTCACCCGGCGCGCTGTCCGCGCCGGCGTCGTCGCGCGCGGCGCCGCTGTCGGGCGAAGACGTGCCGCCGCCGGAGGACTGGCACCCTGCCAGCATCGTCAGGACCACCGCCGGCGCCAGGCCGAATTTCTTCCAGAAGTGCATGTGCTCTTTCATTGCTAGGTTTCAGTTCTTGTCGAAGGGGGGCGGCGGCCCGTACAGCGTGGCCCGGTGCTCGGAGTAACCCACCGCGGTGGTGGTGGTGATCTTGCGCAGCAGCGTGCCGGTGCTGCTGATCTCGTGGAAACCACCGGTGTCGGAATAGGTGATGTACAGGTTGCCGTTAGGCAGCTCCTTCACGTCACCGAAGGTGGTGTTCTGCAGCCCCGGGTCGTAGTCCAGCGTGGGCGTGGCCGTCTTGGCGGACGCGTCGTACTTGAACCCCAGCACGTGCGCGTCGCCGCTCTTGTTGTTGTTGAACACCCAGATGTGATCGCGATGGATGTCGTGTCCGTGCTGCCAGGTCCAGTTCATGTTGCTGTAGTGCGACTGCGTTCCACCGAACACCTCCAGCAGCTTGGCGTCGGGGTAGCTGACCACGGCGATCGTGCTGGGGATCAGCATGGAGATGGTGATCGCGTTCAACTCGGGCGAGAACGCGATGTGGTTGGTGTGCGACTCGCCGTCCGCCACCAGCTCGGCGAAGTCGCTCTGCTCCTGGTAGACCATCGTCATCTTTCCGCTCGACGGGTCCAGCTCCCAGACTGTCTCCAGCCCGGGGACGGTGTTGGCCATCATGCTGTCCGTGGCGAAGTACATGACGTGGCCGTTCGGCAGCACGCCGAAGTCGTGGCTGCGGCCCGGCAGCTTCCAGCTTTGTCCGCTGCCCATGCCATCCATCCCGATCTGGAACAGCGCCCCGCTGGTCGAGGCGTTGGCGAAGTTCCCGGCCAGCAGCGACTGCCCGTCGTAGGACATGCGCGCGCGTGAACAGTTGGTGGCGGCCGTGCTGGACAGGTCCAGACCCCACACGATGTCGCCATCCTTGTCGAAGATGAACGCCACCGACTTCCCGGATTGGCCGGGTAGCCCGGGCGAACCGCCCAGGCCGATGCAGTTGACCGTGAAGGCGCCGCCCGCGTACAGCGCCCCGGCGTCCATGTCGGTCCTGGTGAACGCGGGCAGCAGCCCGTTCGGCAGCGCGCCGGTCTTCACCATCGCCACGTCGCTGGTGTAGCTGTTGCCACCCGCCTTCGCGGTGACGCGTACGTAGTACGTCGTCATCTGCTTCATCCCCAGCAGCAGCGTCCGGTGATCGCTCTGACCCAGATCGACGGGGGCCTGGAACTCGAAGTTCCCCTGGTCGCGGCCGAAGTCGACGACGGCGCTGTCCAGCTTGTCGCTGCCGGCCAGGGACCAGGTCACGATGCCGACCGTCGGGATGGCGCTGCTCAGCGAGACGTCGACGCTGAAGCCGGACGCGCCGGACGTGCTACCGCCCGAGCCGCTCGCCTGGGCACCGCCCGACCCGGTCGACCCGCCGGAGCCGGTCGACCCGCCCGAGCCCTTGGCACCGCCCGTGCCCGTCGACCCGCCGGAACCTCTGGAGCCGCCCGAAGACGCAGCGCCGCCCGAGGGCGTCCCGCCGCCGCTCGACGATGTCGAGCCGCCCGAGCCGGTCGAGCCCCCGCTGGCGCTCGTCGACCCGCCGGAGGCGCTGCCGCCGCCGTTACCGGATTGCGACGCCTGACAGGCGGCCAGCGAAACAGTCGAGAAGGCGACCAGCCAGCGAACCGCCGCCCCCGGCGTGTTTCGTGGCCGCGGTGTCCACGTCTTCATCAGCCGTGTCCGCTTCGTCGAATTGTCTTCGGGCTCTCGAACCGGGGCGAACGGGCATTCTTGCATCTCGGGGGACTCCAAGGTGAATGTCGAACGTCGGGAGGGCGGGGGAGAGCCCTGGGCGCGATGGCGAGACGTCCGTGACCTGCGCCTCGGATTAGTAGCCCCGCCCCGTGATCCTCTTCATATGATTTTCGGGGCGCTGCGACCTGACGGCGGCGGTACGCCGCCTGGACAGGAGATCAGGCGGCCAGCGCCGCGGCCAGCGCGGCGGGATCGTCCGCTGGCACCAGGCGCAGGCGAGGCGCCTGGTGCGGCAGTTCGGACAGTCCGCCGGTCGCCGAGGCCACCACGGGCACGCCCAGGGACAGCGCCTCGAGCGTGGCGACAGGCAGGCCTTCCGTGCGGCCGGAGGCGAGACGCCGCGACGGCTGCACGTACAGATCGGCGGCCGTCATCCACCGCGCCACATCCTGCCTTTGCACGAAGCCGGGCAAGCGCAGCGGCACGCCCAGGCGACGCGCCAGCGCCGCCAGCCGCTCGCGTTCGGGACCGTCGCCCAGGATCACCACGCTGGGCCCCCCGGCCAGCGCGGCCGCGCGCACCAGCACGTCGAAACCCTTGATGGGCACCAGCCGGCCCACCGACAGCAGCGTGTGTCCATCGAAGCGCAGGCTGCGGCGCGCCTCCAGCCGGTGCGCGGGATCGACCGGCGCCGGCGCGCCCGACCGGCGGGGCATCACCCGCCCCACGAGGGTGCCCGCCAGCCGCCCGAACCGGCCGCGCAGATCTTCACTGGCGAACAGGATCTCGCCCGGCTGGCCCGCCACATACCGTGACAGCGCCGCGCCACCCGGCAGCCGCTCCAGCAGCGCCACGTCCCCCGAGTGCGCATGCACCGTCAAAGGCAATCGCGGAGAGCAGGCCCGCGCCGCCAGGCCGCAGGGGACCAGCCAGTGCGCCTCGACGGCGCTCCAGCCCGCGGCGCGGTCGCGCAGCCGTTCGCACAGGCCGACCCAGAACGCGGCTGCCTGGGCCCACACCCCGGCGCCCCCGCGCTCCAGCGCCTCGGGCGCGCCGTCGCCGTAAAACAGGCGCGGTCCCCCGCCGACCCGCACCGGCACGCGCCACACCCGGACGTCCCCGCCCAGATCGGGACGGCCCACGCCGTCGGCCCGGCCCGCGCCGTCGTCCGCGGCGATCACCTCGACGGCGCTGCCCGTCGCGGCCAGCGCCCGTACATTGTCGGCGACGAACGACCCCGCGAAGTCACCGGCGTGCCGCGGAAAGGACGTGGTCAGGACGCCGACCGTCATGCCGATTCCGACATCGCGGTGGGCGCCGCCGCCAGCGTGCGCGGCCGGCGGCCCGTCCGCAGGCGCAGCACGAACGCCCGGCCCAGCAGGAACAAGATCGGGTAGGCCACCGTGGTCAGCCGGATCCCCGAACGCCACTGCGGGCCGTACACCGGCCGCACCGGCACGTCGACGACACGGGCGCCGGCCCGGCCCAGCCGGCCGAGGACGTCGTTCGGATAGCCGTAACGCGCGAACATCGCGTCCGGATCGATGGCGGCCAGCGCCGCGCGCGACGCCACCGTGTAGCCACACTGCGAGTCGAACAGGCGATAGCCGGTGGCCACGCGGGTCAGCCACGACAGCGTCACGTTGCCCAGGAACCGCGCCAGCGGCATCTCGCGCCAGCACCCGGGCCAGGCGAAGCGGTTCCCCTTCGCGTAGTCGGCCTTCCCGGCCAGCACGGGCGCCAGCAGGTTCGGCAGATCGGCGGGATCCATCTGCGCGTCGCCCGCCATCACCGCCGTCGCGTCGGCACCCAGCGCCAGCGCGCGGCGATACCCGCTGGCGATGGCCGCGCCCACCCCGCGGTTGCGCGGGTGCACCACCACCTCCAGCCCGCGCCGGCCCGACCGGGCGGCGACGCGCGCGGTCCCGTCGGCGCTGCCGTCGTCCACCACGATGACGTGGTCGACGAACCCAGGGACCGACCGGACGGTGCGGGAAATCTTGTCGGCCTCGTTGAAAGCCGGAACGACCACGGCGATGCGGTGTCCTCGCAGCACACCCTCAGCCTGACTGCTCCGCACCGAATGTGTCAATTTCGATCCACGCCGGTCGTCGCGGACGGGCGGCCGGCCCCTGGGGCTTGACTCCCCGGCGCCGCCGCCTAATCTTCCCGCCCGCAATGGCTGACACGAAGACCGAGTCCAAGGCCCCGAAAGCCAAGTCCAAATCCGCCGCGAAGCCGGCCGCTGCCAACACGGCGTCCGCCGAGAAGCGCGCCGCCGCGGTGGCGAAGCGGGGCGGCTGCACCGTCGAGAAGTGCGGCCAGCCGCTGCGCGCGAAGGGCTACTGCCGCAAGCACTTCCTGGCCTGGCGCCGCGAGAAGCTGGGCGCCCATCATCATTACAAGATCTGCAGCAAGGAAGGTTGCCGCAAGAAGCGCGAGTTCGGTGGCCTGTGCGCCGAGCACGCCGGCAAGGGCGCGCCCGCCGAAGGCGCCGCCTCGTAAGCCTTTCCCCCCGCTGGGGGACGAGCCGTCCCGTGCAGAACATCGTCGTCAAGGGAGGCGCGCGGCTGACGGGTGAGGTGCGCGTTTCCGGCGCCAAGAACGCCGCGCTGCCCATCCTCGCCTCGTCGCTGCTGGCCAGCGGCCGCTCCGTGTACCGGAACGTGCCCGCGCTGGGCGACGTGCGCACCATGGACAAGCTGCTGGGCGACCTGGGTGCCCAGGTCACCAGCAAGCCGGGCGGCATCACCCTGGTCGACACGACCCAGGTGAACAACTTCGAGGCGCCGTACGATCTGGTGAAGACGATGCGCGCCAGTGTCGTCGTGCTGGGCCCGCTGACCGCCCGCTATGGCCGGGCGAAGGTCTCGCTGCCCGGGGGCTGTGCCATCGGCGCCCGCCCCATCGACCAGCACCTGAAGGGGCTGGCCGCCATGGGGGCGAAGATCGAGCTCAGTCACGGCTACGTCACGGCGCGCGCGAAGAAGCTTCACGGCGCGACCATCGTCTTCGACATGGTCACGGTGACGGGCACCGAGAACCTGATGATGGCGGCGGCGCTGGCGAAGGGACGCACCACGCTGGAGAACGCCGCCCGCGAGCCCGAGGTCGAAGAGCTGGCGCGGGTGCTGAACAAGATGGGCGCCCGCGTGCAAGGCGCCGGCACGCCCCTCATCACCATCGAGGGCGTCGACGAGCTGCAGCCCATCGAGCATTCGATCATCCCCGACCGCATCGAGGCGGGCACGCTGCTGGTGGCGGCCGCCATCACGCGCGGCAACGTGCTGGTGCGCGACTGCCTGCCCGAGCACCTGGACGCCGTGATCGCGAAGCTGCAGGCGGCGGGCGTCGAGGTGACGCCCGAGGACGGCGGCCTGCGCGTGCGCGCCAAGGCCGATCTGAAGCCGACCGACATCTCGACGCAGCCGTTCCCCGGCTTCCCCACCGACATGCAAGCGCAGTTCATGGTGCTGATGACGCGCGCCAAGGGGCAGTCGGTGCTGACCGAGACCATCTTCGAGAATCGCTTCATGCACGTGCCCGAGCTGCAGCGCATGGGGGCCGACATCCTGGTCGAGGGGCGCACCGTGGTGGTGCGCGGCCCCAACAAGCTGACGGGCGCCGAGGTGATGGCGACCGACCTGCGCGCGTCCGCGTCGCTGGTGCTGGCGGCGCTGATCGCCGAGGGGACGACCAAGATCCGGCGCGTCTATCACCTGGACCGCGGCTACGATCGGCTGGACAAGAAGCTGCGCGCGCTGGGCGCGAACCTGCACCGCACCCGGGGGCCGATGTGATGCCAAGCAAGACGAACAAGACCCGAAAGCCGGAGGCCGCGCCGGCGCAGCCCAGCGCCACCCGCCCGCTGACGCTGGCCCTGCCGCGCGGCCGCATCCTGGACGAGGTGATGCCCCTGTTTCGCAAGGCGGGGATCGATCTGTCGGCCGCCGACAAGTCGCGCGCCGGCCGCCGCCTGATCATCCCCATCGAGGAGGCCGGCCTGCGCGTGCTGATCGTGCGCGACACCGACGTGCCCGCCTACGTCGAGGGGGGGGCGGCCGATCTGGGGATCGCCGGCCGCGACGTGCTGGACGAGCAGGGTCGCGACCTGTACGAGCCGATCGACCTCGGCATCGGGCGCTGCCGCATGGTGGTGGCCGAGCCCGAGGGGCGGAAGGTCGACGAGTCGGCGCAGATGCACCTGCGCTACGCCACGAAGTTCCCCGAGATCACGCGCCGCCACCTGCAGTCGCGCGGCGTGGTGGCCGAGATCATCAAGCTGTACGGCTCGATCGAGATCGCGCCGCTGGTCGGCCTGGCCGATCGCATCGTCGATCTGGTGTCGTCCGGTGAGACGCTGCGCCAGCACCACCTCATCGAGGTGGAAACGATCATGCAGATCAGCGCCCGCATCTGCGTCGGTCGCGCCGCCGCCAAGCTGTACGGCGACCGCATCGACGCGCTGGTGCGGAAGCTGCGGCCCGTCGTCGGCTGAGCCGTGACCGGCGGGCCAAACCAGCGGCAAGCGCCGCAGGGCTCCTGGCTGGACGGCGCGGCCCTCGTCTACGCCCTGGCGGCCATCGTGGTCGTCTTCTGGTTCGCGAACCCGACGGCGTTCGTCACCGAGGACGCGTACTTCTATCTGGTGTCGGCGCGGCGGTTCGCCCGCGGTCAGGGGCAGACGTTCTCGGGCGTCTTTCCCACGAA
>Ga0070680_100004584_pt1 | contig 10389 bp, 9 predicted proteins | sample KBSC73BmetaG_FD_64672 | JGI IMG/M metagenome (GOLD analysis project Ga0070680, IMG submission 64672) | Corn rhizosphere microbial communities from Kellogg Biological Station, Michigan, USA - KBS C7-3B metaG | ecosystem: Host-associated > Plants > Roots > Rhizosphere | place: USA: Michigan... | reverse complement strand
GACGCCTTTCTCAACCTCAAAGTCCAGGGCACCAAGTTGGTTATCGGCGACGGGCCCCAGCGAGCAGAGCTCGCGGCGCGCCACCCCGGCGTGAAGTTCGTCGGCTACCGCCACGGCGCCGAGCTGGCCAGCATGGTTGGCAGCGCCGATGTCCTGGTTTTTCCGAGTCTCACCGACACGTTTGGTCTCGCCATGATCGAGGCGCTCGCCTGCGGAGTGCCTGTCGCAGCGTTTCCAGTCCCCGGTCCGATCGACGTGATAGAACAGGGTGTGACCGGGGTCCTTCACGAGGACCTTTCCGTGGCCGTACGCTCGGCTCTGCAGCTCGATCGCAATGTCTGCGCGCAGCGCGCAACGGCATTTACCTGGGACGCAGCGACGGCACAATTTCTGGCAGGCCTCGAGCCGATTCCGCAGGCCCTGCGAGCGACTCTGTCTGTGCGCCGCGGTTCCGTTATCATCGCGCGCATTCTCGCGCGTAGGGCGAGCGGAACCGGAGACGCCAACTGATGGAAACCGCGGATCTAAGCCACCACATCTCGCGCCGTTTCAACGAAGACCTCGAACGCGTTCGCAGTAAGGTGCTCGGCATGGGCGGGTTTGTGGAGCAGCAGCTTCATAAGGCCATCACTGCGCTCATCGAAGGTGACAGCACGCTCGGCGAGTCCGTCGCGATGGACGACTACCAGGTCAACAACATGGAAGTCTCCATCGACGAGGAATGCAGCCGCATCCTCGCGACCCGCGCGCCGGCCGCCGGCGACCTGCGGGTGATAGTCGCGATCATCAAGACCATCACCGACCTCGAACGCATCGGCGATGAGGGCGAGAAAATCGGGTATATCGCCTCGCGCCTGGCGACGATGGAGCGCCCGGCTGACAAGTACCGCGAGATCAAGCACCTCGGACGCGTGGTCTCCGAGATGGTTCACGACGCGCTAGACGCGTTCGCTCGCATGGACGTGGAGTCGGCCCTCCGGGTCGCTCGCCAGGACCGCCTCGTAGACGAAGAGTACGAAGCCATTCAGCGCCAGAGCATCACGTTCATGATGGAGGATCCGCGTACGATCCGACGGGCGCTGGATGTCATGTGGGTTGTTCGTGCCCTCGAGCGCATCGGCGACCATGCCAAGAATATAAGCGAGTACGTCATCTACATGGTCCACGGCAAGGACATCCGCCACACGTCCCTGGACGACGTCGAGCGGGAGCTGAGGCAGGGAACTCCTGCTGCCGCCGGCGTCAAAGAGAACTGATGGCCAAAGCCGCAGGCTCTCGATAAATGCTGCAAAACCGTCGGCTGATCAATTTCGCGGGCTTCTTTGCGTGCGTCGCGCTCCTGGCCTACGCGCTCTACTCGCAGTTCGAGCTGGGTCTGGACCCCTGTCCGCTCTGTATTTTCCAGCGCGTCGGCGTTGCGGCCCTGGGTCTGGTGTTCCTGATTGCCGCACTGCATAACCCCCGCGGTTGGGGAACTCGCGTCTATGCGGTGCTTCTGGCCATAGCGGCTCTAGCGACAATCGGCGTTGCGGCTCGACACGTTTACGTGCAGCACATGCCCCCCGGCTCACTCCCGTCGTGTGGAGCGCCGCTCGGCGTGATGTTGAAGTTCACCCCGTTCTTCGACGTGATCCGCAAGGTCCTCACCGGCAGCGGGGAATGCAGCGAGGTACCCTGGAGGTTCCTCGGCCTCGCGATGCCGGCGTGGGTCCTGATCTGTACTCTCGTCCTTGGCGTGTTCGGTGTAACCGCCAATGCCGGCGGCTCGCAAGCCGCCGTCAAAGACGGTTCCGGGCGACGTCTGCCGGCCTGAGACAGACCTAGGCCAACAGCCTCCGCAGCATCCCGAGGTACATGTAATGCAGCGCGTCGATATCCGCGACGCGCACGCTCTCGTTCACTTTGTGGATCGAGGCGTTGATGACGCCCAACTCAACGACCTGAGCGCCGAGGGGCGCAATGAAGCGTCCGTCGGATGTGCCGCCACCGGTGGAAAGCTTCGGACGCGAGCCCGTAACTTCCTCGATCGCATCTGCGGCAGCGTTCGAAAGCACACCCGGAGGTGTGTAGAACGGCTCACCCGATACATACCACTCGAGCGTGTAGCGCACGCCGTGCTTGCGCAGGATGCCCTCGACAATTTCCTTGAGGCCTTCCTGTGTCTGCACCGGTGAATAGCGGAGATTGAAACGCGCTTTCAACTCGCCGGGGATCACGTTGGGCGCGCCTGTTCCGGCATTGAAATTCGAGATCTGAAAGGTGGTCGGCTGAAAGTGCTCCGTGCCGTTGTCCCAGACGCGGCTCGTGAGCTCGGCGAGGGCAGGGGCGAACGTGTGCACTGGGTTTTCGGCCAGCTGCGGATAAGCGACGTGTCCCTGCACGCCATGAACCGTGAGTCGTCCACTGAAGGACCCTCTACGACCAACCTTGATGGTGTCGCCTATACCCTGCTCGCTGGAAGGCTCACCTACCACACACCAGTCGATACGCTCGCGCCGACCTGCGAGCATTTCCGCCACGCGCTTCGTCCCATCTACTGACGGACCCTCTTCGTCGCTCGTGATGAGGAACGCGATCGTGCCTTTGTGCTGTGGGTGGCTGCGGACGAACTCTTCTGTCGCGGTCACCATCGCGGCCAGCCCACTCTTCATGTCCGCGGCCCCGCGACCGTACAGGATCCCGTCGCGGATCGTGGGTACGAACGGATCGCTTCGCCACTCCTCGAGCGGGCCGGTGGGCACGACGTCGGTGTGGCCGGCAAAGCAGAACACGGGGCCGCCACTACCGTGGGTCGCCCAGAAGTTCTCGACAATGCCGTAGCGCAACGGCTCGATTTTGAAGCCCAGGGCGGCAAGGCGCCCCGTCATCACAGCCTGGCAACCTTCGTCCGCGGGGGTCACGGAGCGGCGGGCCATCAGGTCCTTGGTCAGTTCAAGCGTTTGGGACATTCAGCGGGGGAGGCGTTATGCGTGAGTAGCGTGTGGGAGTGGGCGTTAACGGCTCGCGTTTATAAAGCCAGAGCCCTCGACCGGCAAGCCGTTTGTGCGTGTCCGGCTTCGAAAGGCGACGGTCCCGAACTGAACAGCCGCTTCCGAACTGAACATAAGAAAGCTGCCGGAAAGTCACCGGGAAAGCCAAGGTCCGTCACATGCCGGCAATATGAGTCTGCCACGCTTGCTGGTGAAGGCTTTCCGGGGCCGCTGTCATCGGGGCGTAATAATTCTGTCATCTAATTTCCCCGACTGCGGTGCCCCCCTTCCAATACCAAGAGCATGCACGAGGAGTGGAGCGAATGAGTTTCTTGAACCCCAAGCGGATGCTGATCGCGGTGACCGCCGCCGTCGCCTTCGCCGGTACCGCACTGGCCGGCGACATCTCCGGAGCCGGAGCGACCTTTCCATACCCCATCTACTCGAAGTGGGCGGACGCCTATAAAAAGCAAACGGGCGTGGGCTTGAACTACCAGTCGATCGGCTCGGGCGGCGGCATCAAGCAGATCAAGGCAAAGACGGTCACCTTTGGCGCGTCCGACATGCCCCTGAAGCCGGAGGAGGTGAAAGCGGCCGGTCTCGTTCAATTTCCGATGATCATCGGCGGGGTGGTTCCCGCGGTGCACATCAAGGGAGTGCAGCCGGGCCAGCTGGTGCTCGACGGGGCCACCATCGCGTCGATCTACCTTGGCGAGATCACCAAGTGGAACGACGCGAGGATCAAGAAGCTGAACCCGAAGCTCGCGCTTCCCGACACCGCGATCGCGCCGGTGTATCGCTCGGATGGCTCGGGGACCAACTTCCTCTTCTCGGACTACCTGTCGAAGGCCAGCCCGAAGTTCAAGGAGAACGTCGGCGCGGCCACCTCGGTGCAGTGGCCCGTGGGCATCGGTGCGAAAGGCAATGAAGGCGTCGCCAACATGACGATGCAGACCGACGGCGCGATCGGCTACGTCGAGTATGCTTTCGCCAAACAGAACAAGATGTCCTACGCGCAGCTCGTCAACAAGGACGGCAAGACGGTTGCCCCGAGCGCCGAAAGCTTCCAGGCAGCCGCTGCCAGCGCGGATTGGGCGCACGCGGCGGCCTACTACCTGATTCTGACGGACCAGTCCGGCGCTAAGAGCTGGCCCATCACGGGTGCGAGCTTCATCCTCGTTTACGGCGCACCCCAGGACGTAGCGGCGACCACCGAGGCGCTGAAGTTCTTCAACTGGGCCTACCAGAGCGGCTCGCAGATGGCTTCCGAGCTCGACTACGTACCGCTGCCGGACTCGCTGATCAAGCAGGTTCGCGCGACCTGGAAGGCCGAGATCAAGGGTATTCCGGCGATGGCGGCCACGCCGGCCACCCATCCCAAGGTATAGTGCGGCCCCTCGAGCGGCCGCCCCCGGATCAGGGCGGCCGCCGATCTGCTGCGGGTTACTGACGATTGGAGTGAGTTTGAGAGGGTGCCACCGGCGATGAACACCGTGGCTGCAATCGAGCCGCGGCACGCGGCAGGGCAGCGCTTGCGCGAGAGGATTTTTCGCGGAGCCACCTTTGCTGCCGCGGTGCTGGTGCTGGTTTTGCTCGGAGGCGTGGCGCTCTCGCTCCTGAAGGGGGCGTTACCCGCTTTCTCCCACTTTGGTTTCGCATTTCTCACCCGGGAAGTCTGGAACCCGGTGACGGAGAAGTTCGGGGCGCTCGCGCCGGTCTATGGGACCCTGGTGACCTCGTTCATCGCGATGTTGCTCGCCATCCCGATCAGCCTCGGCATCGCCATTTTCCTGACCGAGCTGGCGCCTTCGTGGATGAAGCGGCCTGTTGGTGTGGCCATCGAGCTGCTGGCGGCGGTGCCCAGCATCATTTTCGGGATCTGGGGCCTCTTCGTGCTTGCGCCGGTTTTGCAACACAACGTACAGCCCGCGTTGATCGCCTGGCTCGGGCCGCTGCCGGTCATCGGCAAGTTGTTTCAGGGACCGCCCTTCGGGATCGGTGTGCTGACCGCCGGTGTCGTACTCGCAATCATGGTCATTCCCTTTGTTTCGGCCGTCATGCGCGACGTGTTCGAGACCGTGCCGGACGTGCTCAAAGAGTCGGCTTACGGCCTCGGCGCCACGACCTGGGAGGTCATCTGGAAAGTCGTCGTACCGTATGCGCGCACCGGTATGGTTGGCGGCATCATGCTCGGCCTCGGCCGCGCGCTGGGTGAGACCATGGCCGTTACGTTCGTCATTGGCAACGCCCACCGGGTGAGCAGCTCGCTGCTGGCCCCCGGTACGACGATCTCCGCCTCCATCGCCAATGAATTCACCGAAGCGGTCGGAGACCTCTACACCTCGTCTCTCGTGGCGCTCGGCGCGCTTCTGTTTCTGATTACCTTCTCGGTCATCGCAGCCGCCCGCTTCATGTTGTTGCGGCTCGATCGTCGCGCGCTGTCCAACGTATGAGCAGCAGCATCATGACACGGTCCGCGCAGCGGCGCCGCACCGTGCGCAAGCTCGTCAACGTGATGGCGCTGTCACTCTCGGGGTTGGCCACCGCCATAGGGCTGTTCTTTCTCGGCGCCATTCTGTGGACCTTGCTGAAGAACGGCCTGGCCGGCATGTCCATGCAGTTGTTCACCGAGAGCACACCGCCACCGGGTAACAGCGGCGGCCTGTTGAATGCCATCTATGGCAGCGTCGTCATGACGCTCATCGGCATTCTCGTCGGTGCGCCGATCGGAATGCTCGCGGGCACCTATCTGGCGGAATATGGCCGCACATCGCGGCTGAGCTCCGTGATCCGCTTCGTCAACGACGTGTTGTTGAGCGCGCCCTCCATCATCGTCGGCCTGTTTGTCTACTCGGTGTTCGTGTTCCACATGGGGCATTTCTCGGCCATCGCCGGAGCCCTGGCGCTCGCCGTGATCGCCATGCCGGTGACCGTGCGGACCACCGAAGACATGTTGAATCTCGTGCCGCAAGGCATGAAAGATGCTTCGACGGCGATGGGTGCGTATCCATGGCGGACGATAACGAGCGTCATCTATCCGGCCGCCCGCAGCGGCATCGTGACCGGGCTGCTCCTGGCCGTGGCGCGCATCAGCGGCGAGACGGCGCCGCTGCTGTTCACAGCGCTCAACAATCAGTTCTGGAGCAGCAACCTGAACGCCCCGATGGCCAACCTGCCGGTCGTCATCTTCCAGTTCGCGCTGAGCCCCTACAAGAACTGGCAGCAGCTCGCCTGGTCCGGGGCGCTGTTGATCACGGTAACCATTCTCATTTTGAGCATCGTCGCGCGCTTCGTCGTTTCCGCGCTGAATCCGGGCGCCCGACGATGAGTACAACCTCCAGCGTGAGTGCCAGTACCGAGCGCCCCGCGGCGGCAGCCACGGTGGCGCATCCCGTGAAATTCGAGGTCCGGCATCTCGATTTCTACTACGGACAGTCGCATGCGCTGAAGGATATCAACCTCACGCTCGCCGATCGCACCATCACGGCCTTTATCGGCCCTTCCGGTTGCGGCAAGTCCACTCTGCTGCGCGTATTCAATCGCATGTATGCCTTGTATCCCGGTCAGCGCGCGACGGGCGACGTGCTGTTGGATGGTGAGGATATTCTCGCCCCCACGGTCGACGTGGCCGCCCTGCGTTTTCGTGTTGGCATGGTATTTCAGAAACCGACTCCCTTTCCGATGTCGATCTTCGACAACGTGGCGTTTGGACTGCGCCTCGCGAGACGCTGCTCGCGCAGCGAGCTCCAGGAGCGTGTCGAATCCGCACTGCGCGATGCTGCCATGTGGGAAGAGGTCAAGGACAAAATGCACGAGGACGGCCGCAGTCTGTCCGGCGGTCAGCAGCAGCGCCTGTGCATCGCGCGCACCATCGCCTTGCAGCCGGAAGTGATTCTGTTCGATGAGCCGACCGCGGCACTGGACCCGATCTCGACTCTGCGGATTGAAGAGACGCTACAGAGCCTGCGCGAGAAGTACTGCATCGCCGTCGTTACCCACAATCTTCAACAGGCCGCGCGTGTATCGAACGTGACCGCCTTCATGTACCTGGGTGAGCTCATCGAGATGGGCCCCACCGAGCAGATGTTCACCGCGCCCAAGAATCGGCGCACCGACGACTATGTCACCGGAAGGTTCGGCTAATGGACCAACAGAGCGAGCAGACCAACCTGCAGGACCGCCACGACCACACTCCGCCGCGTCGTGAAAGCGAAGCCGGCCTGAACCTGAAGCCGAGCGGGCGTACTCACGCGTTTGCCCATTCCTTTGCTCCGGCCGTCCCGGAGGATCGCTCGAGCCACACCAGCGGGCAGACAGTGGGGCAGATCGCTGTCGACAATCCTGTGTTCTCCTGTCGCGACGTGAACGTCTACTACGGTCAGAAGCACGCCCTGAAGAAGGTGTCGATCGACGTGGGCCGCAAGCAGGTTCTGGCGATGATCGGCCCCTCCGGTTGCGGCAAGTCGACCTTCCTGCGCTGCCTGAACCGCATGAACGACACGATCCCGGGCGCCCGTGTCACCGGATCGATCACCCTCGACGGTGTCGATATCCATGACAAGCGCCAGGACGTCGTGCAGATCCGCGCCCGGGTCGGCATGGTGTTCCAGAAACCCAACCCCTTTCCGAAATCGATCTACGAGAACGTTGCTTATGGACCGCGCATCCATGGGCTGGCCCGCGGGCGCGCCGATCTCGATGACATCGTCTGCACGAGTTTGCAACGAGCGGGTTTGTGGGACGAGGTGAAGGACCGGTTGAATGCTCCGGGCACCGGCCTGTCGGGTGGTCAGCAACAGCGACTGTGCATTGCGCGCACCATCGCCGTCCAACCCGAGGTGATCCTCATGGACGAGCCCTGCTCGGCGCTCGATCCGATCGCCACCGCGCGTATCGAGGACCTGATCGATGAGCTGCGGGCCCAGTATGCGATCGTCATCGTTACGCACTCGATGCAACAGGCCGCGCGCGTGTCACAACGCACCGCGTATTTTCATATGGGCGATCTGATCGAAGTGGGCGAGACGGACAAGGTCTTCACCAACCCACGGCATCGGCTGACCGAGGACTACATTACGGGGCGGTTTGGCTGAGCCGGGGCTCATGCTCGAAGGCCACATCTCCAAGGCATTCGACGGCGCGCTGGCTACCCTCCACGTGCGCCTCATCGAGATGGGCGGCCTGGTCCTCGACCAGGTCCGCGAGGCAACCCGCGCCTACACCGACTGGAGCGAAGAAAGGGCGCTACACGTCATCGAACGCGAGCCGGATGTCAATGACTACAGCAGGAGCATCGACAGCGAGCAACAGACGTTGATTGCACGCCGGGCGCCCGTCGCGAGCGATCTCCGTGCCATCATCGCAATGTCGAAATGCGTTACCGATCTCGAGCGCGCCGGTGACGAGGCGAAGAAAATAGCAAAGAACGTGATAGGGAGCAGCTCACGTCCCGGCACGGCGACGACGCGCGACGCGCGTCATCTCGGCGATCTGGCCTCGAGCCTGTTGCGTTTATCCCTCGAGGCATTGGACACGATCGATGTTGACCGCTGTGACGAAGTCATTGCCCGTGACAAGGACCTCGATGCCGAATATGCGGCCGGACTGCGTCGTCTGCTCACGCGGGCCATGGAGAACCCGCGGCACTTCGATGTGACGTTGGAAGCCGCCTTCGTCCTGAAATCCCTCGAGCGCATCGGCGACCACGCCCGCAATCTGGCCCGCCACATCTTGACCATCCAGGCTTGACGCGAACACCATGGCGGCATGGTCGCCAATCCGTCGTGGCCCGATGAGGCCGGCCCATGGAGCCCTGGCATCTCGTCCCAGGTGCCCGCGGAGCTGCGCCCGCTGGCGACTGTCCTGCGCCCCGGAAACGTCACGACCAGCGTCGCCGGCGCCCTGGAGCTGGAGAAACTGACCGGTTGCCCACTGGGCGAGCTCGTTGCGTTTCGTCCCGGGAGGCTGGCTCTCCACGAAGTACTCGTCAGGGTGATGGCCGATTTCTCGGTGCCCGACGGCTCGCGCATCGAAGACCTCGGAATCAACTTTCGCGAGATCGTCCGGTTGCTGCTGACGCAATACGTCGGGCCGCACATGGAGAGCATCGACACGGCATTTGGTGGGCTGCGCGAGCGGGTGCACAAGGTCATTCTCGCGGGGCTCGAGGACATTACGTCGAGCGCGATGCGGCTGCCTGTCGCGGTAATGCCTCCGTCTCAGTCGTTGTTGTCCAGGTTGTTTTCTGGAAAGCGGGAGGCGGGAGCATCCTCTCGTCCTCCCGGGGGCGCCGGTTGGGGACTACCCCAGATAGCCGAATGCGAGCGCCGGGCCGCGGGATTCCCCGAAGCGGCTCTGGAAAACGTGAGCTATCGCTGCCTCGGACGTGTCCTGTCGGCTTTGTTTACGGTGCACGGTCAGTCCTGGGGCACCCGCGACCTGATTACCTCCCTGGCGACCGACCTGGCTTGCAACCTCCGCGGCAGCGAGCTCGTCGGCGAGCTGATCGAGCCCTTCCTGCAGCGGGCGGTGAAGGAGCAACATTACCTTCTGCTGCCTGCACAAAGCCAACCTGTCGTCATCAACACCAAGGGCCCCTCCGCCTCCGGCAAGAGCAGCTTACGACCCTTGCAAAAGCGCCTGGCCGGAGCTCTCGGTGTGAGCTGGAGCGACTTCGCGCTCATCAGCCCCGACATCTGGCGCAAACAGCTCCTCGACTACAGCTCCCTCGGGAGCGCCTATAAATACGCCGGAGCCCTGACCTCGGAGGAACTGCAGATCGTCGATCGGAAACTCGATCGCTACATGGCGCGCAAGCAGCGGCTGGGCTCCATGTCGCACCTGTTGATCGACCGGTTCCGTTTCGACAGCTTCGCCGCCGAGTCCGACGCGGCGGGCAGCAACCTGCTGACTCGTTTTGGCCACTCGGTGTTTCTGTTTTTCATGATCACCCCACCGGAATTGCTGGTGGAGCGTGCATGGAAGAGGGGGCTCGAAGTCGGTCGTTACAAAGCCGTCGACGACACACTCGCGCACAGCGTCGATGCCTACACCGGGATGCCCAACGTGTTTTTCACATGGGTTCGCCGTAGCGACAAGCGCATCCAGTTCGAATTCCTGGACAACAGTGTCCGGTACGGCGATCTGCCGCGGACGGTCGCATTCGGCACCAACATGACTCTCCATGTGCTGGACGTGCGGCGGATGCTCGACATAGAGCGCTTCGGGCGCGTGAATGTGAATGCTTCGAGCGCACAGGCGCTGTACCCGGACAAGCGCCTCCTGGCGCCCGAGCACAACCTGGGCTTCCTGCGAAAGTGTGTTGAGGAATTTCGCGAGGTGATCTTCGCCGACCAATCCAGCGGGAGGGTCTATCTCCGCATCGTCTCGAGAATGCCGGTGAGCGTCGATCGTGCGGGGC
>Ga0070680_100004583_pt1 | contig 10389 bp, 10 predicted proteins | sample KBSC73BmetaG_FD_64672 | JGI IMG/M metagenome (GOLD analysis project Ga0070680, IMG submission 64672) | Corn rhizosphere microbial communities from Kellogg Biological Station, Michigan, USA - KBS C7-3B metaG | ecosystem: Host-associated > Plants > Roots > Rhizosphere | place: USA: Michigan... | reverse complement strand
TTCCCCCTGTACCGCAACGACGGGAACGTCTTCGAAGGCACGAACTAGTTCACGTTCTGCATCGTTCATTTCGGTTGCTCCGCTTCCCGCAATGGCGAGCCGAGCCGTTCTCTTAGCGTGCGCAAGGCCTTGGCCGACTGGCTCTTCACGGTGCCGACGCTGCATCCCAAGGCCGCTGCGGCCTGTTGTTCGGAGTAGTCAGCCACATAACGCAGCGCCAACACCGCTCGCTGACGCGGAGGCAAAGCGGCGAGCGCGTCCCACACCTCGAAACTCCGGCCGACCGGCTCATAGAATTGCTCCGGAACTACGGCGACCAGGCGTTCCAAGCGGCGACGTCGCCACCAACTGATCCTCTGGTTCACCATGACCTGACGGACGTACCTGGCCGGGTCCCCGCTTGCGAGCACACGAGACCACCGGGTCCCGACCTGCAACAGCGCTTCCTGCACCAAGTCGTCGGCATGCGCGGAGTTGGCGGTCAGCGCATATGCGAAGCGAGAGAGTTCCGGCATACGGACACGCACGAACGCGTCGAACGACGCTCGTTCGTCGGCGTCCACGCTTCACCACCTTCCGCCAGTAGCACGCACGAGGAGGTGGAAAGGTTGCCCGGGCCGACCAGCAGATTGGGCGACAGGGTTGCCGGACCAGGCAAACGTTCCTGAAAGCGACCTCCGTAGTCAGGTGTACGGCCCCCGACTCCGGGCCGAATCGCCATTGTCAGTCAGACCGGGCATGCTGCGCCCGAACGAGGAATGGCACCCCTATGCCGGCTTCTCCTCAAGCACGAGCACCGCCGCCTCGACGCTGTCCCCTCCGGTTGCGGTGACCACCTTGCGACCGCCGAGTGCCCGGTCGATGGCGAGGTCGGCTATCTCGTGGGTCTGGAAGAGCAGCCCACCGTAGACGTCGACGGTGATCTGGATGCTCTTGTGGCCGAGCCGCTTCTGGATCACCGGCAGGGGGACGCCAGCCGAGATCAGCCAGGCGGCGTGCGTGTGCCGCAGGTCGTGGAACCGCGGCGTCTTCGCCAGTCCTTTGGCCTGCGCGGCCTTGATCGCGCGCTGCCATCCGCCGTACCAGTTGCCGTGCACCCGCCGGCCGCCGCCGCGGGCGCTGAACACCAGATCGTCCGGGCCTCGACCGGCCACGACGCGGCGCAACGCCTCGACGACGCGCGGGGCCAGGGTGATGCGCCGCCGGGACTCGCGCGTCTTCGGCTTGCCGATGTAGGCGACGCCGTGCTGCCCGAGCGCGAACTCGCCCCGGCCGTTGCTCTTCCAAGCCCGGCGGATCGTCAGCATCGCCGGTGAGCCGTCGATGTTGAGGTCCTTGACCTTGAGCGCGGTGAGCTCGCCCCAGCGCAGCCCCGTGCCCACGGCGACAGTCAGGAAGTCGCGGTCAACCTCGGGCATGCACGAGCGCAGGAGCGCGAACTCCTTCTCGGTGAGGAAGACCTTGTCCTCGTCGTCCTCAGTGTCGTCGTCGGTCGGCGGCAGTTTCACCCCTTCGCAGGGGTTGCGGCCGATCAGGCCCTTCTCCACCGCGCTCTTGAGCACGGCCGCCAGCAGGCCGTGGTAGTTGGCGATCGTCTTCGGGCTGGCGCCGGCCTTGCGCCGGGCGACGATCCAGTCGCGGTCGTCGTCCGACGTCAGGTTCTCGATCGTCGGCTGGCACCGCTTGATCTCGGTGAGCCAGCCGTCGAGCGACGTCAGCTGCTGGACGTACTTCGTCTGCGTGTCCGGCCCGGCGCTGGTGAGCCGGCGGACGTACGCCGTGCCGAACTCGAGTAACGGGCGCTCCTCCGCCGGCTCCTCCCACGCCTCACCGAAACCCATGCCCTTGACCCAGCCGTCCGGCCACCGCTGACCGGCGGCGTCGACGAGCGCCGCGAACTTCAGCGCCGCCCGGCGGTCGGCGAACGTCTCGGACTGCCATGGTGCGCCGCGGCTGCCACCGAGCAGCCACTGCACCTTGTAGGTGCGCTCGCCGGACTTGTGCTTGCGCGTGACGACGCTCGCCATGACCGCCTCCAAGATCAACCGTTATGCCTCGGTTATGCCTCGGGAGCGACCGTAGAGCGGCCCTGCGACAGTTTTCGCAGGTCAGAGCCTTCGTGCGGGTGGTGGAGCTGAGGGGATTTGAACCCCTGACCCCCTCGATGCGAACGAGGTGCGCTACCGGACTGCGCCACAGCCCCGCGGTGCTGTCCAAGTTACACGAACGCGGCGCCACCCCTGCGTGGACGCAGCGGCGTCAGTCTCCGACTGCCCGACGTTCGACGATCTGGTCGAGCTCGTCGTCCTCGTCGTCCCAGCCGTCGACCTCGACGGCAGGCTCGTCGTCGAGGAACGCGTCGCTCCACGCGCCAGGTCGGGTGAGGTCGATGACCGGCATCGCCGGCGGCTTGAGCGTGTAGGTCGGCGGGGGCACCGGCACCGGCTGCCAGCCGTCGGTGCCGGTTGCGCCCTCCTCGATTACGCCCTCTGCCACCATCGGCTCGACCGTAGACACCTCGGTGGCGGCGGCCGGCGCGTAGGCCGGGACCTCCGGCTCCTCGGCCGGCACCGGCGGCGCGGGGCGTGCCGGCGCGGGCCGCGCCGGAACCGGACGAGCGGGGGCGCGGCGCATGGGCCGGCGGGCGGCGGAGCGCGCCTCGATCCGCAGGTGCGCGACGTAGGCGACCAGCAGCAGGTCCACCAGGAGCTGCACCGGCAACGGCAGCACGCCGACCGCGACGAGCACCAGCGACAGGAAGACCAGCGACACCAGGACGAGCAGCACCCGGCGCCGGCGAGCCATCAGGCCCCGGCGGGCGTCGGCCGGCCGGGCCGGCCGGGATGCCGCGACCGGCGGTCGTGCCCCGGCGGGACGGGAGGCCGGCCGGGGCTGCGGCGCAGGCTCCGGCCGGGTCTGGCGGGCCCGGCGAGCCGGGTCGGACGCCCCCGAGACGTGCCAGGACATCGCGTCGGGCAGGCGACGGGGCATGACGACGTACCTCTTCGACGTGGTGGACCGGGACGCCATCGGGATGGCGCGCCGGGACAGGACCCGCATCGCAGCGGAGAAGCGGTCGGCGGACCGGGCCTCGAGAGAGGCGTCGTGTCGCCGGAGCCACATGGGGACGAGAACCGCCGCCCACATGGCCACGATCGCGGCGTAGATCAGCCCGCTCAGGACAGCCTCCAGACCCTTGTACCTACCGCCGCTGAACGCTAGTCAGGCCCTCCGCGTGCGGCACGCATCTGGCCCGGTGTGTCGCCGGGTTCCTCACCGGCCGAGGGGACAACGGCGTCGTATCTCGGCTGGTTCCTCATCCAGCGACCGATCAGCGCGCCGCGGCGGCGAGCGCACGGGAAAGGAGACCGGCGGGTGCATCTTCCACCGTGACCGCGTAGCTGATGTGGTCGCGGTAGGCACCGTCGATGTGCAGGTAGCGCCGGCGCAGGCCTTCCTCGCGGAACCCGAGCTTCTCGACGACGCGGCGGCTGGCGGCGTTCTCGGGCCGGATGTTGGCCTCGACGCGGTGCAGACCGGCCCGCTCGAAGCAGTGGTCGACGGCGAGGGCGAGCGCGATCGGCATGATCCCGCGGCCCGCCACGGCCGAGTCGATCCAGTAGCCGGCATGACCGGAGTTCAGCGAGCCGCGCACGATCGTGGCGATGGTGACCTGGCCCACGAGCCGGCCGTCGAAGAGCAACGCGAAGGGCAGCGCCGATCCCTCGCGGCCCTTGCGGTTGAGGTCTCGCCGCATCGCCAGGTAGACCGTGGCGCTGGGGTCGGATCGCCCACTCTGGCCCGGCGGGGTCGCCTCCCAGGGCCGCAGCCAGTCCTCATTGCGGCGGCGCACGTCGACCCACTCACCGGCGTCGCGCAGCCGCATGGGCCGGAGGGTGACCGGGCCGTGGCCGAGGCGCGCCGGCCATCCCGCCGCCACGGGTCAGTGGTCCTCGCCGTGCAGCTGCGCGACGGCGTGCCCGATGACCGGCGCGAGCACCGCCATGCCGTCGCGGACGCCGCCGGTCGAGCCGGGGAGGTTGACGACGAGCGTGCCGGCGGCGACACCGGCGACACCGCGGGACAGGATCGTCGTCGGGATCTGCTCGCGGTTGTACTGCCGGACCGCCTCCGCCAGCCCGGGCGCCTCCTTGTCGAGCACGGTGCGGGTCGCCTCCGGCGTGACGTCGCGCGGTGCGAACCCGGTGCCTCCGGTCGTGACGCAGACGTCGACCTCGTCGGCGATTGCGCTGCGCAGCGCGGCCACGATCTCGGGCACCTCGTCGGGCACGACGACCACGTCGCCGACCTCGAATCCCTGGTCGCGCAGCAGGCCGGCGAGCAGCGGTCCCGAGGAGTCGTGGCGCGCGCCACCGTGCGAGCGGTCGGAGACCGTGATCACCCGGGCGGTGGCGCCGGCAGGAAGTCCTTCGCTACCCATCCCGCCTCCAGTCGCCGCTCTTGCCGCCGGTCTTCTCCACGACGCAGATGTCGGTGACGACCGCGGCCGGGTCCACCGCCTTCACCATGTCGACGAGGGCGAGCGCGGCGACGGTCACCGAGGTGAGCGCCTCCATCTCGACGCCGGTGCGGTCGGCGGTGCGCACGGTAGCGCTGATGTCAACCCCGTCGTCAGCGACGTCGAGGTCGACAACGACCCCGTGCACGGCGATCGGGTGGCAGAGCGGCACCAGGTCGGGCGTGCGCTTGGCGGCCATGATCCCGGCGATGCGGGCGACGGCGAGCGCGTCGCCTTTGGGCACGCCCTCGCCGCGGAGCAGCTCGACGACCCGTGGCGACACCAGCACCCGGCCCCGCGCGGTCGCCGTGCGGACGGTCACGTCCTTGGTGGCGACGTCGACCATGCGGGCCGCGCCGGTCGCGTCGACGTGGGTCAGCCGCTTGCTCATCGCTGCCTTCTCTCGAGCATCAGGCAGTCAACCGCCGCGCCCGCAGGTAGCTCGGTCGTCTCCTCCGGGACGACGACGAGCGTGTTGGCGGCGGCGTAGTCGGCTAGCAGGTGCGAGCCCGGGCCCTCGAAGGGCGCGACCACATAGGCGCCGTCCTTGACCCGCAGCCGGCCGCGCGCGAACTGCCGGCGGCCCGCCCCCTTGCGAATCGGGCTCTCGAGCTTGGCGCGCACCGTGGGCCGCTGGATCGGCTCGGTGCCGAGCATGCGGCGCAGCGCGGGCCGCACGAACACCTCGAAGGAGATCAGCGCGCTGACCGGGTTGCCGGGCAGCCCGAAGAACGGCGTCGCCTCCGGTCCGACGGTGCCGAACCCCTGGGGCATGCCGGGCTGCATGGCGACCCGGTGGAAGCCGACGGTGCCGAGCTGGGACAGCACCTCTTTCACCACGTCGTAGGCGCCGGCGCTGACCCCACCGCTGGTGATGATGCAGTCGGCGCGGATCAGCTGGTCCTCGAGCGTGTCGCGGAACTCCCGGGGGTCGTCGGTGGTGATGCCGACCCGGAACGCGATCGCGCCCGCCTCCCGGGCCGCGCAGGTCAGCCCGTAGGAGTTGGAGTCGACGATCTGACCGTGGCCCAGCGGCGTACCCGGCTCGACCAGCTCGCTGCCGGTCGACAGGATCACCACACGCGGGCGGGGGCGGGCCAGCACGCGGGCCCGGCCGACCGCGGCGAGCAGGGCGACCTGCGCGGCACCGAGATGCGTGCCGGCCGGCAGCACCTGCTGGCCCGCCGTCACGTCCTCGCCGGCGCGGCGGATGTGCGCACCCTCCGGCGGCGTACGCCGGATCGCCACGGTCGCGATGCCACCGTCGGTCCACTCCACCGGGACCACCGCGTCGGCGCCGGGTGGCAGCGGCGCCCCCGTCATGATCCGGACGCACAACCCGGGCTGCACCGTGTAAGGGGTCGCGCTGCCGGCGGCCACGTCGCCCACCACCGGCAGCATCGTCGGGGACTCCTCGGAGGCACCGGCGACGTCGGCCCGGCGCACGGCGTAGCCGTCCATCGCGGAGTTGTCGAAGGGCGGCAGCGGGTGGCTGCTCGTGACGTCCTCGGCGAGCACGCACCCGTGCGCGTCGAGCAGCGAGAGGTCGAGCTCGGACAGCGGGGAGACCACCTCGAGGATCTCCTCGAGGTGCTGCTCGACGGTGCGCTGCGGCGGGGCGTGCCCGTGGTCGCCGTGCGGTGGGGAGGTCACGGCCGCACCGGCTCCTCGTCGCCACCGGCCAGCCGATCCGGCAGCCATTCCTGCAACCAGGCAAGGAAATCCGGCCCGAGATCCGGCCGGTCGGCGGCGAGCTGCACGACCGACCGGAGGTAGTCGCCCTTGTCTCCGGTGTCGTAACGACGCCCTCGGAAGACCACTCCGTGCACCGGGCCGGCGCTCTTGCCGTAGGCCTCGATGGCGTCGGTCAGCTGGATCTCGCCGCCTCGGCCGGGTGGGGTGCTGCGGATGACGTCGAACAGCTCGGCGGCCAGCACGTAGCGACCGATCATCGCGAGGTTGCTCGGCGCCTCGGCCGGTTCGGGTTTCTCGACCATGCCGGTGACCCGGACGACATCGGCCTCGCCCGTCGGCGCGGTGGCGGCGGCGCCGTAGAGCCGGATCTGCTCGCGGGGCACCTCGAGCAGGCAGATGACGCACCCGCCGTAGCGCTGCTGCACCTCGATCATCCGCGGCAGCACCGGGTCGCGCTCGTCGATGAGGTCGTCGCCGAGCAGCACGGCGAACGGTTCGCCGCCCACGTGGTCGGCGGCGCAGAGCACGGCGTGGCCGAGACCGCGCGGGTCCTGCTGGCGCACGAAGTGGACGGTCGCGAGGTCGGTCGCGGCGCGGACCCGCTCCAGCAGGTCCTTCTTGCTCGGCTGGCCCTCGAGGGTGTCCTCCAGCTCGTAGGCCCGGTCGAAGTGGTCCTCCAGCGCGCCCTTGTTGCGCCCGGTGACCATGAGCACGTCGGCGAGGCCGGCGCGGGAGGCCTCCTCGACGACGTACTGGATGGCCGGCTTGTCGACGACCGGGATCATCTCCTTCGGGACCGCCTTGGTCGCAGGCAGGAACCGCGTGCCGAGACCCGCGGCGGGGATCACCGCCTTGCGGGCGCGCGCCGGGCTGCTGCTCATGAGCCGGACCCTAACGGGGCGCGCTCAGCGCCGCTGTTGCTGCTGTGCCGGAGCCCCGCGGAGCGTCGCGTGGGGCACGGCCACCCGCCACTGGTCGCGGCCCTCGGTCTTCGCGGCGTACAGCGCCTCGTCGGCGGCCCGGATCAGGCCGGGCCCGTCGGCCGCGTGGGTCGGGTAGGTCGAGACACCGACCGACACGGTGACCCTGATCGCCGGCTGGTCGTCGCCGTGACCGTCGAACGACCGGTTGCGAACGACCTCGCAGATGCGCTCGGCGGACGTCGTCGCGCCGGCAGCGCCCGTCTCGGGCAGCAGCAGCACGAGCTCCTCACCGCCGTAGCGGGCGACGACGTCGACCTCGCGGATCACCGAGTGCACCCGGGCGGCCAGCTCGACCAGCACCGCATCACCTCGCTGGTGGCCGTAGGCGTCGTTGACGTCCTTGAAGTGGTCAAGGTCGAGCATGAGCAGGCTCAGCGGTCGGCCGAACCGGGTGGCCCGCTCGATCTCCTGCTCGAGGGCCATCTGCAGGTAGCGGTAGTTCCACAACCCGGTCAGCGGGTCGGTGATCGAGAGCCGCTGCGCCTCCTCGTGCAGCAGGACGTTCTCGACGGCGACGCTGGCCTGCGCGGCGAACGACCGGATCGTGACGAGGTCGCCCTCGCGGAACTCCGACGACCCGTCGGGGTCGTAGAGGTTGAGCACGCCGACGACACGTTCCCCGCTGTGCAGCGGCGCAGCCAGCACCGCCGCCGCCTGTGGCTCCTCCGGCGACAGCACCAGCTGCCCGGGCCCGACCCGACCACGCAACGGTTCGGCCCGCACGGCCACCCGACCGGTGACACCGGAGCCGAGGGGGATCGAGAGCGTCTCGCCGACACCACGCGGTCCGAGGCCGACGCCGACCGCGAGCTCGAGCCGGCTGCGATCGGGCGAGACGAGCAGCACCGCGCCCGCGGTGGCGTTGGTGGTCGCCATGGCCGCCTCGAGGATCACGCCGAGGATGCGGTCGAGGTCGTGGGTGCTCGACAGCGTGTCGCCGAGCCGGGAGAGGTTGCGCCGCAGCTGGTCGCGACTCGCGACCAGCGCACGGATGTGCGACTGCAGCTTGTCGGTCATCTCGTTGAACGCCACGGCGAGCATGCCGACCTCGTCCCGGGAGCGCACCGGGATGCGGGTGTCCAGGTCACCGCCCGCGACCCGGCCGGCGGCGTCGGCGAGCTCGACGAGGGGACGCGTCGTCAGCCCGGCCAGCAGCCACGCGACCGCCGTCGCGACGAGGAGCGCCACCAGCAGCACCACCGCGACCACGGCGACCAGCCCGCTGCGCCCGGGTTGGGCATCGCTGACCACGACGAGCGGCCCGCCGGGCACGCTGTGTGCCGCCGTGACGATCTGGCCGCCGGCGTGCACGGAACCGCTGGCGGCCACGGCACGCTCGGCGACCGCGGCGACCTGCGCGGCGCGCCGCGGCGGCAGCGTGCTCGCCACGGGCTCGCCCCGGGAGACGATGGTCAGGGCGGTGTCTGCGCCACCTGCCAGCGCGCGGAGCCGCTCCCGCGGCAACGGCACCCCGGCGACGACGGTCCCGCGCGCGGAGCCGTCGGGGTTGTGCAGCGCGACTGAGGTGACCAGCACGTAGCCACCGGCGCCACGACCCGCCACGCAGGAGCCGGCCGGAGCCGCGGCGCCGACGGGGCCGCCGCCCGGGAGCTGCGGCACGGTGCCGCGCTCGGCGACGACGCGGCCGGCCGGATCGAGGACGGCGGCGTAGCCGACGACCTGCCGGTCGACGACGTCGGCGACCGCGGCCGACGTGGTCGCCGTCGGTAGCTCGTGCGCGACGAGGTCGGCGCCGACCTGGGCGGTGCGGCAGAGGTCGCCGACGACCTCGGTGATGGCGGCCCGGCCGGCGGACAGCCGCTCGTCGACCTGGCTCTGCAGCGCGGAGGGGACCCGGGTGAGCATCAGGACGGCCCCGGCGGCGACGGGCACCAGCACGACGAGCACGAACGCCAACCACAGCCGGGCGCGGAGGCTGCTCACCGCGGGAACCCTTCGTCGACGGCCCCCCGCCAACTCTGCTTGCGCTGCGCTCCCCCGCCGTCGCGCTGCGTCATTGTGGACCGGTGCCCGCCACCCCGCCAACCGCCATAAGTGTGGTGAAGTCACGCCTGCGGGCGCAGCTGCTGGCGCGGCGGGCGAGCAGGTCGCCGGCGGAGCGTCGCGCCGCCGCCGCCGGGCTGGCGCGCCACCTCGACGCCCTGCCGGAGATCGGTGCCGCGCGCTGCGTGACGGCGTACGTCGGAGTGGACGACGAGCCCGGCACCGGGCCACTGCTCGACGAAGCGGCGGCGCGCGGCCTGGAGGTCTTGCTGCCGGTGGCCCTCCGGGGCGGGCGCCTGGCCTGGGCGGCGTACACGGGAACGGCCGACCTCGTGGCGGGACGGTTCGGCCTGCGCGAACCGGCCGGCCCGCGGCTCGGGCCGGAAGCCGTCGCCGAGGCCGACCTGTTGCTGGTGCCGGCGCTGGCCGTCGACCGCGCCGGGCACCGGCTGGGCCGGGGCGGCGGGCACTACGACCGGTTGCTGGCGAGCCTGGCGCAGCCGGCGTACGCGGTGGTCTTCGACGACGAGGTGCTCGACGCCGTGCCCGTGGACGCCCACGACCGGTCGGTCACCGGCGCCCTCACCCCGTCAGGCTTCGTGCGGCTAGTGAAGAGCTGACCCAGCGAGCCAGTCGGCCCAGGACATGTTCCAGTCGGCGGTGCCGGCGTCCCAGCGCACCGGCTGGCGGGGGGTGTTGAAGATGTCGATGATGTCGCCGCGCTGGGAGAAGTTGTAGAACCACTCCGCGTCGGACGGCGCGAGGTTGACGCAGCCGTGGGAGACGTTGGTGTTGCCCTGGTCCGCCACCGACCACGGGGCGGAGTGGACGAACGCGCCGCCGTTGGAGATGCGGACGTCCCACTTGACCGTCTCGTAGTAGCCGTCGGGCGAGTTGCGTGGGATGCCCACCGTCGCGGAGTCCATGATCACCGTGGGCGCCTTGTCGAGCGCGATGTGGACGCCGCCCATCGTGGGCCACTTGTCCTCGCGGCCCGCGCTGATCTTGAACGTCTTGACCAGCTTGCCGTTGGCGAAGACCTGCATCGAGTGGTTCTTGACGTCGACCTTGCTGACGTGGGAGTCGCCGATGCGGTAGGTCGCGGTGTGCGCGTCGCGCTCGCCCCAGACCCCGTCACCGAGGTAGAGGTGCGCGAGGTTGACGCCGAAGGTCACGGTCGTGCCGGGC
>Ga0070680_100004562_pt1 | contig 10409 bp, 7 predicted proteins | sample KBSC73BmetaG_FD_64672 | JGI IMG/M metagenome (GOLD analysis project Ga0070680, IMG submission 64672) | Corn rhizosphere microbial communities from Kellogg Biological Station, Michigan, USA - KBS C7-3B metaG | ecosystem: Host-associated > Plants > Roots > Rhizosphere | place: USA: Michigan... | reverse complement strand
CGCGAGGAGCAGGTCGTAGCGCGCTCGCGCGAGGTCGCGCCGCGTCTGGTAGAGCTGGCTTTGCGCGTTGAGCACGTCGACGTTGACGCGGATGCCGACGCGGTAGCCGAGCTGCGTCGCCTCGAGCGCGAGCTGGCTCGATGCTTCCGCCGCCTCGAGCGCCTTGACCTGTGCGCCGGCCGACTGCAGCGTGTAGTACGCCTGGCGCGTCGCCTGCGTCACCGAGCGCCGCGCCGCCTCGAGCTCGTTGCGCCAGCGCTCCTCGAGGACGAGCGTTTCGCGGATGCGGTTCTGGATCGCGCCGCCGGAGTAGAGCGGCAGATTGAGCTGCACGCCGACGCTCGCGCCGGTGTTGTTGCCGGTCGTGTTCGCAGCGATCGTGCCGCGGCCGGCCTGCAGCGTGGCGACTGCGTCGACGGTCGGCAGGCGCTGCGCGCGCGCCTTCTCGGTCTCGAGCAGCGCGATGTCGTAGGCGACCTGCGCGCGGCGCACCGCCGGGTGCTCCTCGGTCGCCCGGCTCACCAGCTCGTCGACCGGGATCGACGCCGTTTCGGGCAGCGCCATCGGCACCGCGAGCTGGCGCGGCGAGACGTTGTCGCGGCCGACCAGCTGGTCGAGGGCGATCTTCTTCGTCACCAGGTCGTTGTTGGCGGCGATCTCCTGCGCCGTCGCCAGGTCGAAGCGCGCCTGCGCCTCGCGCGTGTCGGTGATCGTGGCCGTGCCGACCTCGAAGTTGCGCTTGGCCGATGCGAGCTGCTCGGAGATCGCCGCCTTGCTGGCGCGCGTCGTCGCGAGCGTGTCCTCGGCGCTCAGGACGTCGAAGTACGCCTGGCTGAGACGCACGATCAGGTCCTGCTCGGCCGTGTCGAGATCGGCCAGCGCCGATTCGAGCGTGCGCTCGGCCTGCGCGATGGTCGCGACGTTGCCCGGATTGAAGAGCGGCTGGCGCCCGTTCAGCGAAGCGCCGAACGTGTTGCTGCCGAAGTTCTCGCCGACCGTCGGGTTGTTCTGCGAGCGCGACGTGCTGGCCGACATCGAGGCGCTCGGTCGCATCAGCGCGCGCGTCTGCTCGACGCGGTAGATGGCGGAATCGGCGAGGGCGCGCGCGGCGAGGTAGGTAGCGTCGTAGCTGTGTGCCGCCTCGTACAGCTGGAGCAGCGACTGCGCCGCGAGGGGCGCCGACGCGAGCGAGAGCAACGCGCCCGCGGCGATCGCGGCCGCACGGCAGATCGGTGCCCGTCGCAGCCGGCGCGAGAGGCGCGTGGTTCTGGGGTCGACGGGCATGCGGTTCCTTGCTGTTGCGTTGTTCTTCGCGCGCCGGGGCGGTCGCCGCGCCGCGGCACGGCGCACGCGCCGGCGGTTATAGGCGCCCCGGCCCAGGCTGCCAACGCCCATCCGACGAGCTGCGGCGCGCAGCGACCGTTTGCGCGATTGCGCGCGACCGGCTGCGGGCGGCAGGCATCGCCAGCGTGGCCGTCGGCCGTCAGAACGTGAAGCGGCTCGGCTCGGGAAAGCCGATCAGGCGCGGCGCGACGGTGTCGAACAGCTCCACGGTCGCATGCCCGGCGTCCTCGCCACGCGTGACGAGCACCGCCTGCATGACCGGCAGCTGTCCGACGATGGCCGTCAGCCTGCCGAACGGCTTCAGCTGCGCGAGCAGCGAGCGCGGCACCTCGGCGACCGATCCCGAGAGAACGATGACATCGAACGGCCCGTCGACCATCAGCCCCTGCGACCCGTCCGCCTCGATCACGCGCGCGTTCAGCACCCAGGCGCGCTTCAGGTTCTCGCTCGCCATGCGCGCGAGCTCGGGGTCGATCTCGACGGTGGTGACGTGCTGCGCCTTGTGGGCGAGCAGCGCCGCCATGTATCCCGAGCCGGCGCCGATCTCGAGCACGCGTTCGTGGCGCTGCACCGCGAGCTCCTGCAGAAGCCGGGCCTCGACCTTGGGCTCGAGCATCGTCCGGCCGTTGGGCAGCGGCACCTGCGTGTCGACGAAGGCGAGCGCGCGATACGCGGGCGGAACGAAGTCCTCGCGCTTCACCACCGAGAGCAGCGACAGGACTCCCTGGTCGAGCACTTCCCAGGGGCGGATCTGCTGCTCGATCATGTTGAAGCGGGCTTGCTCGACGTCCATGGCGGCGCTGCGCGTCTCGGCGGTGAAGGGGCTCGTACTGTACCGTCGGCCGCGTTCGCGCCCGACGCGGCGGCACCGATTGCCGACGACGGGAACACAGGTTGCCGCGTTCGGTGCCAGGAAGAAAACAACTGCATGCAGCCCAACGAGATCATCGACTTCCGCGGCCGCATCGTCATGGTCGGCTTCGGCAGCACGGGGCAGGGGACCTTGCCGCTGCTGCTGCGCCATGTCGTGCGGCGCGAGCGCGTGCTCGTCATCACGCCCGATGCCGCCGACCTCGCTGCCGCGCGTGCCGAAGGCGTGCGGACGCTCGCCGCCGCGCTCACGCGCGAAAACCATCGCGCGCTCCTGATGCCCGAGCTGCAGGCCGGCGATCTGCTCGTCAACCTTTCGGTGGGCGTGAGCAGCTGCGCGCTCATCACGCTCTGCCGCGAATGCGGCGTGCTCTACCTCGACACGTCGGTCGAGCCCTGGCACGGCGCGTACACCGACACGTCGCTGGCGCCGGCCACGCGCACCAACTACGCGTTGCGCGAGGAAGCGCTCGCGCTGCGCCGTCCCGGCGAGCGGCTGCCGACCGCGCTGCTCACGCACGGCGCGAATCCCGGGCTCGCGTCGCATTTCGTCAAGCAGGCGCTGCTCGACATCGCCGGCGACATCGACGGCCGAGACGTCGCGGTGCCGGTCCATCGCGAAGGCTGGGCAGCGCTGGCCGAGCGGCTCGGCATTCGCGTGATCCACGTCGCCGAGCGCGACACGCAGCTGCCCGAGCCGCGCAAGCGCGCGGGCGAATTCGTCAACACCTGGTCGGTCGATGCGTTCATCGACGAGGCGCTGCAGCCGAGCGAGCTCGGCTGGGGCAGCCACGAGCGCCACTTCCCGGACGACGGCGTGCGCCACGAAAGCGGCGGCCGCGCGGCGATCTACCTGCAGCGTCCGGGCGCGAGCACGCGCGTGCGCAGCTGGACGCCCCGCGGCGGCCCGCAGCACGGCTTTCTCATCACGCACGCCGAATCCATCTCGATCGCCGAGTACCTGACGATCGGCGATCCGGGCAAGCCGCGCTATCGGCCGACCGTGCACTACGCGTACCACCCGTCGGACGACGCCGTGCTGTCGTTGCACGAGCTCGCCGCTCACAACTGGCGCGAACCGGCGACGAAGCGCGTCGTCAAGGACGAGCTGGTCGGCGGCCGCGACGAGCTCGGCGTGCTGCTGATGGGACATCGCAAGGGCGCCTACTGGTACGGCTCGCAGCTGACGCTCGAGGAGGCGCGGCGCCTGTGCCCGCACAACAGCGCGACGACGCTGCAGGTCGCTGCCGGCGTGCTGGCCGGCTGCGTGTGGGCGATCCGCAACCCCGATCGTGACGTCGTCGAGCCCGACCAGCTGCCGCACGACGAGATCCTCGCGATCGCGCGGCCCTACCTCGGCGAGATGCTCGGCGTGTACGGCGACTGGACGCCGCTCGCCGATCGCGAATGGCTGTTCCGCGAGCCCATCGATCCCACCGATCCCTGGCAGTTCCTGAACTTTCGCGTCTTCTGATCGGGTCGCGGCGCGGCCGTCACGGGTGCCTCGCTAACATCGCCCGCTTTGCGTCGCGACGGAGACCCTCGCCTTGGACTTCATCCTGCTCGCCAAGGCGGCCCTCATGGGCATCGTCGAAGGCCTCACGGAATTCCTGCCGATCTCGAGCACCGGCCATCTGATCCTCGCCGGCTCGCTGCTCGGCTTCAACGACGAGAAGGGCAAGGTGTTCGACATCGCGATCCAGACCGGCGCGATCCTCGCCGTCGTCATCGTCTACTGGCCGCGCCTCGCGGGTGCCGTCGCGCATCTCGGCGACCGCGCCAGCGCGCGCCGATTCGTGCTCAACGTCGTGATCGGCTTCCTGCCGGCGGCGGTGATCGGGCTCGTTGCCTACAAGTCGATCAAGGCGCATCTCTTCAACGCGCCGGTGGTGGCCGCCGCGTTCATCGTCGGCGCGCTCGTCATCCTCTGGGTCGAGCGGCGGGCGCGCTTGCGGACGCGAATCGCCGAGGTCGACGACATGACGCCGCTCGATGCGCTGAAGGTGGGCCTCGTGCAGTGCCTGGGCATGATCCCGGGCACCAGCCGCTCCGGCGCGACGATCATCGGCGGCATGCTGCTCGGCCTGTCGCGCAAGGCGGCGACCGAGTTCAGCTTCTTCCTCGCCATTCCGACGCTCGTCGGCGCCGGCGCCTACAGCCTCTGGAAAGAGCGCTCGCTGCTGTCGGCCGCCGACCTGCCGCTGTTCCTGGTCGGCTTCGTCTTCTCGTTCGCGTTCGCGTGGCTGTGCGTGCGCTGGTTGCTGCGCTACGTGTCGACGCACACCTTCGTGCCGTTCGCGTGGTACCGGATCGCATTCGGCATCGTCGTCCTCGTCACGGCGTGGAGCGGGCTCGTCGTCTGGCAGGACTGAGCCGCCACACGAGCGCGTGCATGCGGCGCGCGCACGACCAGCATTCGCAATCGTCGGTTGCGCGCGCCACGCGCGGCGTCGCAGCTGGCACTCGGCCGCAGGCTCGGCTTCAGAGCAAGCCGCGAGGACGGCGACGCGACCCTCACGCGACTGGAGCTGTCGCTGCTCGGAGATCGCCGGCGCTGCGTTTCGTGAACACGAGGTCGCGAACGCCGTGACCGCGGGCGATGCCGCGCTGCTCGAACTTCGTCTGCGGGCGCGTGGCCGGTCGATCCGCGAAGCCGGCGCCGGCCGCGTTGGCGAGCGAAGGCTCTTGCGCGAGCACCGCGAGCATCTGCTCGGCGTAGGGCTCCCAGTCGGTCGCGCAGTGCAGGGTCGCGCCGGCAGCGAGGCGGCTCGCAAGCAGCCCGACGAACGCGGGCTGGATGAGCCGCCGCTTGTGGTGGCGCTTCTTCGGCCACGGGTCGGGGAAGAAGACGTGCGCTCCGGCGAGCGACTCCGGTGCGATCATCGACTGCACCACCTCGACCGCGTCGTGCTGGACGATCCGCACGTTGCGCAGATGCGCCTCGTCGATCCGCTGCAGGAGCGCGCCGACGCCGGGCGGATGCACCTCGACGCCGAGGTAGTCGACCTCAGGCCGCGCGGCGGCGATGGCCGCGGTCGCGGCGCCCATGCCGAAGCCGATCTCGAGGACCAGAGGTGCGACGCGGCCGAACACCTCGGCAGCATCGAGCGGCGCCGCGGCGAACGGCACGACGTAGCGCAACGAGAGCGTCGCCAGCGCCCGCGCCTGTCCCGGGCCGATGCGGCCGGCGCGCACGACGAAGCTGCGGATGCGGGGCGCCGCGGCGGCTTCGGAGGTGCGCTTGTCGTGCTGCGGGTCGCGGCTGTCGTGCATGGGCTGGAGGTCGCGCCTACGCGGCGAGGCGCGAGGGGCGCTGCCTATAATTGCCGCGGCCGGCGGGTGTAGTTCAATGGTAGAACGGCAGCTTCCCAAGCTTCATACGAGGGTTCGATTCCCTTCACCCGCTCCAGTTGACGCCGCCTCGCGGCGGCCGTAGCAACTGGTTGCAAGGCTGGCGCTTTGCGCCACGCGAATCCCTCGAATCCGTCACAAGCGAGCCGGCTTCCGCGCCCCGGCCGCGCTGCGGACGCGCATCCGGTTGGCATGGAACGTGCGCCCTCGGCGGCAAGGCCTCGGAAAAGGCCGCCGTGGAGGTGACGATGCTCCGATCGACGATGTCCGCCGTGCGCGATGCCCGCGCAGGCGTGCGCTGAACCGCAGTGGACCGCCATTTCGTCGCCATCGCTCGCGCTGCGGCAGCGCCGGGGCGCAGTGCCTCCGCGCACCGTGCGGCCGTCGCCGTGGGCGGCTGGGACGACAGCGCCGGCGCGCTCGGCGTGCTGACCGAGGGATACACCAGCGAGTCCGCGACCCAGCAGCTCTTCGCTGCGTTGTCGACGCGCCCGGCAATCGAGAGCGGCCAACGGGCCGTGGCGCAAGTCGACCGTGCCGAGGACATGTCGCCGTCGATGGCTGCCGCGCTCGACCGCCTCAACGTCGCTGTCTGCGCGTTCGACGCGGACGACCGGACGGCGTTCTGGAACGACACCTACCTGCGCTTCTTCCCCGAGCACGTCGGCTTCATCCACGAGGGCGAGCCGTACCGCGCCAACCTGCGCCGCTTCTACAAGGTGCGCCTCGAAGCGGAGGAGTTGGGTCTGCTCGAGCGCTACGTCGACGAAGGCATCGCGCGTCCGTCCAACGAGCAGGCGCCGCAGGCGTTCAGCCATCGCGGCTTCTGGTTGCAGGCTGCGGAGGAAACCGGTCCCGCCGGGCGCGTGTGCCTGTGGACGCGTGCCATCGGGGTGGTTCCGGCGGCGGCCAACGACGAGATCGAAGGCCCCGGAATGATCGGCCTGGCGAGCGGGCTCGATCTCTTCGAGCACGTCGGCGAAGGCATCATGCTGACCGGCCCGCACGGGCGGATCGGCTGGGTCAACGAGCCGTTCGTCGCGATGTACCGCCTGCCCGACAAGGCGCGTGCGATGCAGGGCGATTTCATCGACGTGTACCTGAGCGCGTGGCGCGGCGCCGATCCGGCCGAACGCGGCCGCTTCGAAGCGGGGCTGACGGTGCTCGAGGAAAACCTCGCCCTGGCGGGCGCACCGTTCGAGCTGCCGCTGCCGGGAGAGCGTTGGGTGCGCGTCGTCGAGCAGCGCCGGCCCGACGGCATCGGCTGCTTCGCGCACGTCGACATCTCGCTGCTCAAGCAGCGCCAGCAGCGGCTGCTGCGCGCCGAGGAGCGTGCGCGCGAATCGGCAACGCGGCTGGCAGCCAGATCGGCGCTCGTCGATGCCGTGCTCGATGGCATGGCGAGCGCCGTGGTGCTGGTCGATGCGCAGGGAAGCGTCGTCGGCTGCAACGCGCGCGCCCTCGAGCTGCTCGGCGTCTCGGAGGAACTCATCGCGACTCGACCGGCGCTCGATGACCTGCGCGCGTTGCGCTGGATGCGCCACGCCGACTGCGTGCAAGCCGTCAGGGTCGACGGCGGCGCCGTGTTGTATTCGTTCGCCGAGGTGGCGATGCCCTGAGCGCGCGCGGCGCGCCGACGCTCAGGGGTGGCACCAGGGCTGCGTGTCGGACCAGACCGGCTCGGCGGGATGGATCTCCGGCGTCTCGAACGGCTCCGTGCTCCGGGACGCAGGCACCCGGTTCCACTGCGAAACTTCGCGCAATTCGAGGGCCCACCCGTGCACGGGCCGGGCCGGCTCGAGCCCGCCGCCGGCGGTCGCCGTGCGCCACACGTGGGCGAGAAGCTTGATCGGCATGGCTGTCTCCGAAGCCGCTGCTTCAGGGTGCAACGGCCAGTTCGCCAGTTTCGCCGTTCGGCAGGGCGTCGTACATCCCCTCGATGTACGAGCGAGCGACATGTCGACAAGTCGACGAGGCGCTGCACCCGTCGGAATCAGCCGGGCGTTTCGAGCCGCGGCCTGTTCCTAGAATCGCCGCAATGCCGTTCCAGCGCGCCTTGCCCCGGTGAACGCCCCGTCCTTGCGCGTGCTGGCGGTCGCGATCAGCGCCGATGTCTCCGGGCTGCCGGTGGAGCGCTGCGCGTCGTGGGCGGACGCTCTCGAGCGGCTCGCGTCCGGCGATCCGTTCGACGCGGCCCTCGTCGACGGCGATGCAGCGCCCGGCTCGCCGGCCGAGATCGCCGGCGTCGCCGAGCGCGCTGCGCTTGTCGTCGCCGTCGTCGATCCCGACGCCGAGCACGCGTCGGCCTGGCTGCACAAGGGCGCCGACGACGTCGTCGGCCGCGCCGAGCTCGCCGGCGCGGCCGGATGGCGGCGGCTGCGCTTCGCCGTCGAACGCAGGCGCTGCCAGAGCGCTCGACCGCCGGCGCATTCGACCGATCCGGTCACCGGGCTGCCGCACCGTCAGCAGCTCGTCGAGCATCTCAGCCAGCTCCTCGCCCTGCGCGAGCGCGAGCCTGCGCCCATGGCCGTGCTCGCCTTTCGCATCGAGGGCCTGCGGCCGAGCGATGGCGGCGCGGAGGCCGCCGACGCCAACACGCTGCGGCGCAAGATCGCGGTTCGCCTGCGCGCCGGCGTTCGCGCGAGCGACGTCGTCGCCGCGGTCGACGACGACGCCTTTGCCGTCCTCCTTGGCTCGGTGCTGGCTCCGGCCGACGGCGAGCGCGTGGCGCTGAAGCTGGTCGCTGCGCTGCTGGCGCCGTTCACGGTCGGGGCGATCGAGCGCTCGGTCGCCGTCGCGCTCGGCATGGCCGGCTTCCCCCAGGACGGCAACGACGCCGAACGGCTCCTGCGGCGGGCCCTTTCGCTCGCCGCGGCAGCCCCTGCCGTGTCGCCCGACGGCCCGGCGACGACGCGCGACGGCGCGGGCGTGAGGCGGGCCGCCGCCAACGACGAGCGCTGACAGCCTGCCGGCGCGCCGTCCGGCTGATGTGCCGGACAATCGCGGACCCATGCCGAAATCTCCCCGCCACCTGTCCGGCAGCCGCCGTGCGACGCCGTTGCCGCCGAAAGCCCGCCCGTGAACGCCGCCGACATCCGCTCGACCTTCCTGCGCTTCTTCGCGTCGAAAGGCCACACGATCGTCGCCTCGAGCCCGGTCGTTCCCGGCGACGACCCGACGCTGCTCTTCACCAACGCCGGGATGAACCAGTTCAAGGACGTGTTCCTGGGCTTCGACAAGCGCCCCTACGTCCGTGCCGCCACCGCGCAGAAATGCATCCGCGCGGGCGGCAAGCACAACGACCTCGAGAACGTCGGCTACACCGCGCGCCATCTGACCTTCTTCGAGATGCTCGGCAACTTCAGCTTCGGCGACTACTTCAAGCGTGACGCGCTGAAGTTCGCCTGGGAGCTGCTGACCGAGGTGTACCGGCTGCCGGCCGACAAGCTCTGGGCGACCGTCTACGCCGAGGACGACGAGGCGTACGACATCTGGAAGAACGAGATCGGCCTGCCCGCCGAGCGGATCGTCCGGATCGGCGACAACAAGGGCGCCCGCTACGCCTCCGACAACTTCTGGATGATGGGCGACACCGGCCCGTGCGGCCCGTGCAGCGAGATCTTCTACGACCACGGCCCGGAGGTCGCAGGCGGCCCGCCCGGCTCGCCCGAGCAGGACGGCGACCGCTACATCGAGATCTGGAACAACGTGTTCATGCAGTTCAACCGCGACGACGCGGGCGTCATGCATCCGTTGCCGAAGCCGAGCGTCGACACCGGCATGGGCCTCGAGCGGCTCACGGCGGTGCTGCAGCACGTGCACTCGAACTACGAGATCGATCTGTTCGTCCACCTGCTCGCCGCGGCCAAGCGCGTGGTCGACGGCGCCGGCGCCGTCGACTGCGATCGGGATTCGCCGTCCTTGAAGGTGATCGCCGACCACATCCGCGCCTGCAGCTTCACGGTCGCCGATGGCGTCGTGCCGGGCAACGAGGGGCGCGGCTACGTGCTGCGCCGGATCGCCCGGCGGGCGATCCGCCACGGCTACAAGCTCGGCGCGCGCCGGCCGTTCTTCCACCGGCTCGTCGGCCCCCTCGCCGAGGAGATGGGCGAGGCGTACCCGGAGCTGCGCCGCGAGCAGGCGCGCATCACGGGCGTGCTGCAGCAGGAGGAGGAGCGGTTCTTCCAGACGATCGCCAACGGCATGGACATCCTCGAGTCGGCGCTCGCCGCGCTCGCGCGCGGCCAGGCGCTCTCGGGCGACGTGGCGTTCAAGCTGCACGACACGTACGGCTTTCCCGTCGATCTCACCGCCGACGTCTGCCGCGAGCGCGGCGTCGTCGTCGACACCGCGCGCTTCGACGCGCTGCTCGGCGAGCAGCGCGAGCGCGCGCGCGCGTCGGCGAAGTTCCGCATGGCGCAGGGGCTCGAGTACAGCGGCGGCGCGAGCACGTTCCACGGTTACGACACGCTCACCCACGACGCGGCGCGTGTCACCGCGATCTACGTCGACGGCACGTCGGCCGAGACGGCGCAGGCGGGGGACGTCGCCGTCGTGGTGCTCGACCACACGCCGTTCTACGCCGAGAGCGGCGGCCAGGTCGGCGACACCGGCGAGCTGCGCAACGCCACCGCGCGGATGGTCGTCGAGGACACGGTCAAGGTGCAGGCGGCAGTGCCCGGCCACCACGGGCGCGTCGTCGAGGGAAAGATCTCGGTGGGCGATGTCGTCCAGACCCGCGTCGATGCCGAGCGGCGCGCGAAGACGATGCGCAACCACAGCGCGACGCACCTGATGCACAAGGCGCTGCGCGAGGTGCTCGGCGAGCACGTGCAGCAGAAGGG
>Ga0070680_100004559_pt1 | contig 10415 bp, 9 predicted proteins | sample KBSC73BmetaG_FD_64672 | JGI IMG/M metagenome (GOLD analysis project Ga0070680, IMG submission 64672) | Corn rhizosphere microbial communities from Kellogg Biological Station, Michigan, USA - KBS C7-3B metaG | ecosystem: Host-associated > Plants > Roots > Rhizosphere | place: USA: Michigan... | reverse complement strand
CTTGATCGCGGATGTCTATCGTTGTACGATGTATTCAATTAATCGACCTCGGCAGTTTTGTACATCAGTAGCCGAATCTGCTGACGGTAGCAAGTCTCTCTCTTGGTTGAAAAGCCCCGGGCGACCGGGGCTTTCTATTGCCCGATTTAGCCGGTCGTCGGTACCGCTGATCAACGGCCTGTGGTCGATTCTGTATCCTGCCGGGGAAAGAGCACTGACGCGAGAACAGAAACCGCCAGCACCGCGGCAATCACGGCGAGTGCGGCCCACGTGGGAAGCTGATACTTGGCGGAAATCAGCATCTTGGCTCCAATGAACATCAGCACCACGGCCAGGCCGTAATTCAGGTACTGGAAAAGCTTCATCAGACCTGAAAGGGCAAAGTACAGTGAACGCAGGCCAAGGATTGCGAAAACGTTCGATGTATAAACGATGAAAGGATCGTGACTGATGGCCAGGATGGCGGGGATGGAATCGGTGGCGAAGAGAATGTCTGTGGTTTCCACCACCAGCAGCACAATCAGCAGAGGGGTAGCATAGGTCTTCCCTTCCCGCCGCACAAAGAACTTTTTGCCCGCGAAGGCATCGGTGACAGGAATGAATTTGCGGGCAAGCTTCAGGACGACATTGCGCGAAGGGTCCACCTGCTCGTCTTCTCCGCCGCGCATCAACTTGAAGCCGCTGTAAACCAGGAATGCTCCGAACAGGTAGAGGATCCAATGGAAGCGGCGAATGAGAGCGACTCCGGCAACAATAAAGCCGCCGCGCATGATGAGCGCTCCGATAATTCCCCAGAACAGCACAGTACGCTCCTGTTCTGGTGGCACCTTGAAATATTGGAAGAGCAGGATGAAGACAAAAAGGTTATCGACGCTGAGCGACTCCTCAATCAGATATCCAGTAACGAACTCCAGAGCTTTTCCGGCGCCCATCCATTGATGAATAAAAGCGGCGAAGCCGAAGGCAAGGGCGATCCAGCAGAGACTGCCGAGCATCGCCTGCCTGAACGGGATAATCCGTCCGCCGCGATTGAAGACCGCAAGATCGAGAACAAGAAGCACCAGGATGGCGGCGTTGAAAATGATCCAGAAGCTGATGTTCATGCCGGAGCCCAAACGCTGACGGACACAGCAGAAGCAATCAGCCAAGCTGCAACCGCTTTCAGCAATCTCATGCGAGCGATTAGAAATGAAACACGGGAAAAGTGGAAGAGGAGCAGAGGATCGGTAGATCGGGTGATCGGGTCATCGGGTGATCGGAACGTGCATAGCCTTCAGCTTCCAACATACGAGCGCTCACGTGCGGTGAATTTTGAGGCATCCTTAGGCCAGCAAGATGCACTCACATTGGGCAGGCATTTTTACGGGGGCTACGTCATGCGCTCGAAAGCTGCAATTTCATCACACCCAATCCATCCCATCCTGGTGTCGTTTCCAATCGCCGCGTGGGTACTTGGCTTCATCTTTGACCTCATCGCTGTCGCTCAGGGTGATCCTTCTCTGTGGGCCGCAGGCTTTTATTGCGTGATTGCCGGCTGTGTGGGCGCGGCGCTGGCCGCAGTTCCCGGAGCGCTCGACTGGTACGCTGTGGTCCCGCCGAAGTCATCCGCGAAACAGCGCGGGCTGATCCATGGAAGCCTCAACGTTTTGGCGTTGCTTCTGTTCATTGCTGTCGCGTACAGGCAGGGCTCGGCTGCGGCAAAGCCAGACGGGCTGAATCTTGTGCTGATGGCGATTGGCGTAATTCTTATCGGCATCTCCGGTTGGCTGGGCGGCACCCTCGTGTATAGGAATCAGATTGGTGTCGACCATCGCTACGCGGGCGCAGGCAAGCTGAAAGAGCGCACGCTTTCAGGCTGGGATCGTCCAGTGTGCAACCAGAGCGAATTAGGTGATGGCCAGATGCTGCTCGCGACTGTCGGCCAGGAACGTGTGGTAGTCGGACGGTGCTCCGAAGGGCTGTTCGCGTTCAGCGATCACTGTACCCATCGCGGAGGACCGCTTTCAGACGGCGCGCTGGTTGAGTGCACGGTGCAATGCCCATGGCACGGCTCGCAGTTCGATATTCGCACCGGCCGCGTGGTGTCCGGCCCCGCCGAGGAAAAAATCGACACCCACCTGGTGGAGATTCGAGCGGGCGAAGTCTACATCAAGATGCGCCCATCCGAAGTGCATCCCAAACCGAAAGCTGCCTGAATCATAATTGCGCCGTCTGAATGCGCTCAAGCAGATCGGGAATGGGAGGTATGCTTCCCTCCTGCTTGTAGCCAAAAACCTGCTTGCCATTGACGAGCACGCTCAAGTCCCCGCGGCTCCCGGTTTTGATTTTTGCTGTGACACCAAATTTCTCCTCCGCAGCTTTACGCAGGCTCACGGCCGTGCGGCGAAGGTCCATTCAGAAGAAACAACGCCTGATTTCCAGCTTCATTTGCAATTCTCCGTTCGTGCTCTTGCTAACTATGACGCCCCGCAGACAGATCCTGCTCTCAGGGTAACTGTTCTTTACTGTTGACGGCCATTGATCAAGCGTATGGTTTCAAGAATCACATCACCCGTGATCTGCAGGCTCTTGGGGCTGAGCTTGTCAATTGTATCTTCCACAGTATGGTGGAAGGCGTTGTTATAGCCATAGTTGAAATCGATCAGGTCAGCCACAGGCACTCCAACCTGCGCGAATGGGATGTGATCGTCGCCACCCATCCCAGTCACCTCCTGAAAGAAATACGATTGGTAGCCGAGGTGACTTGCGGCCTGGCCAATCAGGTCTTCCAGCCACGGCGTCGAACTCGTGTCGCGAAGGATATCGAGGTCTTTATCGCCGATCATGTCAGCCAAAATCAATGCCTTGATCTTGCTGCTTGTCCCGTCCTGCTTCCACTTCTTGGCAAGATGGCGGCTGCCATAGAGCGCGTCCGGATCGCTCCAGCGAAGGTCGCCCGGCGTTGTGGATGGAATCGACTCTTCCCCATCAAAGAACGCCAGCCACACACTGTAACCGGGAAGTTTCCTGCCGCGAAGCTGATCGGCGATGGCGAGAAGAAGCGCGGTGCTGGAGCCGCCGTCGTTCGCGCCGACAAAGCTCGTATTGCGCAGCGGGTAGTTGGAATCAATGTGCGAGCCCAGCACGATAACGCCGTCCTTCGCGCCGGGGAACTTTGCAATGATGTTGCGCATCTTGATGGGACCCGCAGGTGTCTGCGCCACAAAAGCATCATCCTCTACGTGGTCCGCCTTCAATTTGTTATGAAGATACTCGCCGAGTTTCTCCTGGCCCTTGCTGCCGTCCCACCGTGGACCAAAGGCGAGAATTTGCTTGAGATACTGCCATGCGCGATTCGGATCAATGCGCAGTTCCGGACCGACCGGTTCAACTGAAGTTTTCGCGCTCGGCGTTGCCGCCGGCATTGCAGCGGACAAAGCCCTCGGGGTGGTCTTGCCGTCGGCACAGCCCGCCGCAGACACAATGGCGAGCAAGAGAAGTATCCGGCAGCCGCGATTGAGAAAGGTCACGTACCTGCTCCCATGCCCCGGAACGGCAATAGTCGGACACACACAGCCGCACAGCTCCGGAGCAATCCGCTACAAGTTTAATTTATTGGTCCTTTTGTGCGCTCTTTTCCTTGCGGGCGCGCCGCTGCTTGGGATGGACCAGCCAGACAACACCGATCGACAGGATATACAGCAAAATCATGGGCGCGGCGTAGATGGTCATATTCATCATGTCCGTCGTCGGCGTGAGGATGGCCGCGACAACAAAGCAAATGAGCACTGCGCCGCGGATATGCTTAAAGAGGAACTTCGGGCTTACCACGCCCATGGCGCCGGCGAAACCGAGCACAATGGGCAGCTCAAAAATGAGCGCCAGGCCTAGAAGAATTGTAAGGAAGAGATCAGTGTATTCGGTGATGGTGATGACCGCGCGCATGCCGGCGTGAGCACCGGTTTCAACCAGAAAGTTCAGGGCCACCGGGAACACCACTTTATATCCGAACAGCCCCCCGCTCAGGAACAACCCGACAGACATGACCAAAAAGGGCAGAATGTAGCGCTTCTCCTTCCTGTAAAGCCCCGGAGAAATGAACATCCACACCTGGTACAGCAGGAACGGACAAGCGATAAAAATTCCGGTGATGAGCGCCAGCTTCAGGGACAAATTGAACGGGTCCGTCGGATTCGTGAAGGCCAGTTCCGTCGGCATGTTATGCGCCTTCAGCGCAGCTTCGATGGGGGCGCGCATGAGCGCGTAGATCGCCTCCCACTTGTACCATGCCACGCCAAAGCACACGCCTACCGCTATGACTGAATAAAAAACCCGCTGCCGGAGTTCTTCAAGATGCTGCAGAAGGCCCATGGTGGCCATCTGCTCTGGTTCCATTTGCCTGTTGGAATTTTGGGGTTCTACTACAAGCTCAGGCATCGTAATCCTGTGGGACGCTGTTCTTAATGCGCTCGGTCAAGCGGTTCAGGGCGCCGGTAAGGGAGAGGTCCTCGTCGTCCTTGAGTTTCGCTATTTCCGGCTGAATGTGCTTCATCGGATTGACTTCGTCAAGTTCCAGCTTGCGGATTTCCTCATGAATCTGCCCCTGGAACTGGTTGCTCGCCTTTTTGAACTCGGCCACAAATTTCCCCAACTGGCGGGCAATCTCCGGAAGTCTCTTGGGTCCAAACAGCAGGAACGCCATCAGGATCAGAAACACCATCTCTGGAAAACCGAGGTTCATAGTGAGTAAACACATGATACCCCATCCGGAGTTAAAGGGAGTCGGGCTTTTCCATTAAGTTTTCCAATTGGGAGATAACAAAATCCTTTGCACCACGTCTGTGAGAAGGGGCATCTTAGCTTAGTGAGGTTACTTTGGATGCGGGCACTTCCGCCGGCCCTGGGGCTGCTGGTTCAGTCGCAAAGCCGGGCAGCCGGGCCCAGTGCAGGTGCTATACTTGCCCTAGCATCCCGTGATCCGGGTAATTAGCTCAGCCGACAAGGAACATTCATGTCTCGTGGTTCTCGCCGTTCAGCTTTTCTCGTCCTTCTCGTCATCTTAATCTGCGGTTTCCTCGGCGTAGGCTTCAGCCAGCGCAATGGCGGCGCCTATCCGGGCGGCTCGTCCGATACTGATGTGCGCGACAATCTGCGCCAGTTTTCTGACGTTTATTCAATGGTCGAGCAGAATTACGCTGAGCCGGTCAATCCGGACAAGGCAATTTACAATGGCGCGATTCCCGGCATGCTGCACGTGCTGGATCCGCACTCGAACTTTCTTGATCCCAAGGCGTACTCGGCGCTCCGTGAGGAGCAGAGCGGGAAATATTACGGCGTTGGGATGCAGATTGCGCCGCGCAACAACAAAATTATCGTGGTGGCGCCATTCGTGGGTACGCCCGCCTACAAAGTCGGGTTGCGGCCCGGAGACGTCATCCTGGCAGTGGACAGCAAGCCAACTGACAATCTCAGCGTGAGCGATGTGGCCGACCTGCTCAAGGGCCCCCGCGGCACCAACGTGCACATCACTATCTTGCGTGAAGGAAATGCCAAGCCGCTGGAGTTCAACGTGGTGCGCGATGAAATTCCTCGCAACAGCGTGGACCTGAAGTTCTTCGTCAAGCCGGGCATCGGCTACATGCACATTACAGCATTCAATGAAACCACCGAGCAGGAAGTCGAGGACGCACTGCAGCAATTCGGCGACCTGAAGGGCCTGATCCTTGATTTGCGCGGCAACCCGGGCGGGCTGCTGAATGAAGGAATCGGCGTCGCCGACCAGTTCCTGAAAAAAGGACAGGTGATAGTCTCCCATCGCGGCCGCAGCTCACCGGAGAAGACCTATCGCGCGCCACATGGGAACGCCGGCAAGGATTATCCGTTGGTCGTGCTGGTGAACCGCGGCACAGCTTCCGCGGCGGAGATTGTATCCGGCGCAATTCAGGACCATGATCGCGGCTTGATCGTTGGCGAAGTCACCTTCGGCAAGGGCCTGGTGCAGACTGTTTATCCTTTATCAGAGAACACCGGGTTGCTCCTGACCACCGCCAAGTACTACACGCCCAGCGGCAGGCTGATTCAGCGCGACTACAACGGCGTCTCCCTCTACGATTATTACTACGCCCGCGCTCAGGAAGATAACCCGAATAACAACGCCAATACGCAATCCAAGGACGTAAAGCTCACTGACAGTGGACGGACTGTGTACGGCGGCGGCGGCATTACGCCGGACGTGAAGATTGCTCCTTTCAAACCCAACCATTTCGAAGACACGCTGTTGATTAAGTACGCGTTCTTCAATTTTGCCCAGCATTACACCAATGCCCATAAGGTGGATAAGACTTTTGAAGTGAGCGATGCGGTCATGCAGGATTTCCGCAAGTTCCTTGATTCCCAGAAGATTCCATACACTGAGGCCGATCTGGCCGAAGGCCAGGAGTGGATCAAATCCAGCATCAAGGCGGAAATTTTCACTTCAGAATTCGGACAGGAAGAAGGCCTGAAGGTGCGAGCGCAGACTGATCCACAAGTTATGGCGGCGCTCAATCAACTCGGAAAGGCCAAGGAGCTGGCGGAAAACGCCAAGCGCGTTGTCGCCGAACGCGCCGCTGCGGCCGCGTCGACCAGCCGATAAGAATCGTTTCAACCCTCAAAAGGCCCGCTGTTGCGGGCCTTCTGTTCTGCTTCGTGGAAGCCAGCGATGATCTCCAGCAGCCCTAAATCGTGTGGCAACAGAGCCTGCCCTGAGCGACTGAGCGTCAGCGAAGAAGTCGAATGGGCACTCCTGCCTGCTTGTTCCCTTGAGAAGATGAGCGTCGTGGCCTGAGCGACTCAATGCCTCTTTTTTTAGAACGATTTTGGTGGGGCAAAGGATTTTTGGTGGTGGGCTCCCGCGGGACTTTGCCAGGGCAGATCCTTCCCCGCCCCGGAAACATAGCTTTTACCTAAGAGACTCCTTCCGGGCGCGGTTCAGGATGGCAATCTCGAATTGCTGGAAAGTCTTCTGATAGAAGGCTGCATTCGAGAGGGCCAGACTCACAGGCGAGGCGCCTGTGCCACACCTTCAAGGACCAGAGGCGGGCTTGTGCTCATTGCGGCTTGCCGCGCTGAGCCATCATTTCAGCAACCGCTGACCTTCGGCTCATTGTAGTTTGCAGCTTTATGGCGAACACTTTGTTATAGCAACGTGGTTCTACGTTCGCTTGAAATGCTTGCTCAACGCCAATCCCTGGCGCTGATAGGACGATCCGATATCCATGCCGTAAATTTTGTCTGGCCGTGAGCGCAGCGGAATGTAAATAAGCCTGCCCATGGTCTGCCCGTGCTCGACCAAAAACGGGACTTCGTGGGCCCGTACTTCAAGAACGGCGCGCGTCCCTTTCACATCGCCGGCGCCATAGCCAAAGCCGGGATCAAAAAAACCTGCGTAATGGATGCGGAACTCACCAATGTCCTGGTCCATGGACACCATCTCGGCTGCCCAATCTGGAGGAATGCTGACCCGCTCTTTGGAAGCCAGGATGTAGAAATCACCCGGCTCCAGGATGAGTCCGGGCTTGCCCGGTTCGTGCACTGAATCCCAGAACTGCTCCGGGGCATAATGATTAATGTTGGCCAGGTCAATCACGGGGGCATGTTTCTTGGCTTTGTATGCCACCACTTCACCGGGTTCCTGAGCGCGAAGGTTCACTGAAAACTTAATGCTCTCTTTGCCGATGCGCGCTTTCGCAGGACTTCCCTCTTCTCCGTAAACCAGAGCCTCTTTTTTTTCGAGGTCGGCCGTCTTCCTGTCAGAAGGTTTGGGATTCCCGCGTACAAAGCGCAACTGATTCAGGCTCATTCCTGCTCTCACGACTACGCTGAACGTACGGGAGGCAATCTCAGCGTACAACCTGCCCTTGTACCCGCCGGGCATGCTGGGCACGCGCTCAAATTCCTGTCCGTAGTCGGTGATCAGCCGCGTGAAAATGTCGAGGCGCCCGGTGCTACTCTTGGGATTTGCCCGGGCGGAGACGTCTTCCGGAAGGTCAAGCTCTTCCAGCAACGGAACAATGTAAATGCAGCCCTTTTCAAAAACCGTGGTGCGCGTCAGGTCCACCCGGCCCATGCTGAGGCCCAATTCTGAGATTTTGCCTTCGACTGTGGAGTCCTGTGGCACAAAGCTTGCTTGCACGCGATAGCCCACGTCACCGAGCTTCAAGTCAAGGCTGGCTGGCTGGATTTGCTGCTCGGTGATGCCGCCAAAACTCCGCGACATGATATGGCCATTGTCAATCAGCTCCCGGATCTCTTGTGAAGGGAGCATCCCCTGCGCGCGGTTCAGCTCACCGGTTTCACTGCTGAGTTCGGGAAATAGCGCGAACCTACCGCCCCCGGACGAGATGGACATTCGTGGACTCCTCAAAAGCGCGTGAACATTTTACGGATGCCGGGCTGGCGGAATCCAGAACGAGTTCGCTTTGATTGTTCAAAGCGGCTCTCTTTGCTTTGAGCATACCATCCAAACGCTTCAAGCAGGCGCACGACTTCATGTGCAAATCTCACGGCTGGCAGGCCCCCGCAAGTGCCAGCAACTTTCTCAATTAATCGACTGTTCGCAAGGGGCCGCTTTTTTTGCCCGGCAGTTCGCTCTGAAATTCTCCATCGTGCCAGCGTTCTTTCTCCTCTATTACATGACCTATTTTTTGAAATAGGATTTTGTGGTATTGCGCTTCTCGAGCAAATCGCAGGAGCAAAGCCGTGTATGCCGCCATCTCCATCATCATCCTTCTTTTGCATCTGGTCTTTATCCTATGGGTGATCTTGGGCGCAACCTTTACGGGTAAACGCCCGCGGTTGGCAGCGATCCATCTGTTGTCACTGATCTGGGGGCTGCTGGTGGAAATCCTGCCCTGGACCTGTCCTTTGACGTTCGCGGAGAACTGGCTGGAACAGCGCGCGGGCGTCACGCCGTACCGAGGCGGATTCCTGCTGCATTATCTTGATGCGATGGTTTACCCCAACGTTCCGCCAATCGCGCTCACGATCGCGGCTGTTCTGGTCTTCGCCGCTAACGTGGGGATCTACTGGAGACGATGGATGCGACCAACGCGATCATGAGGATTGCTGGCCGTGCCGCTTCATGATCTAGTTTGAAGTTTCAGGTAAGCGCCCTCCGATGCGGCCGTCATTTGCGATCGCACTCGACTATGGAAGCGCGCTTCGTGCGTGTGCTGCAACGAGCAAGTCCGATGACGCGCCGCAGAACACATCGAACGGGTGGCGGCTCTCAAAAATAGTCTTCTCGTACTACGATAGGCACGTTCTTCCACACACCGCTCCTACAACCAATGACCCTTCGGGACAGCCGCACTGCGCTTTTTTTGGCGCCGAAACCGAAGCCAATTCCAAACCTACATCAGGTACCAGCCACGGCACTGTACGTTAGTACAATGTCCGACAATCATTAGAGCGTACTTAGTAATTGGCTAAAAGTACCGTCTTATACACGAAAGACTTTGAATTTCGAGCCGTGTCTTGCTTTTGCAAGACTGCATTCATCCCGCGTGTTTACAGATGGATACGGGAATTAGAGAAAGACAAACTGGATAATTAAAAGATTTAACGTAGCACTAATCCACGCCTAATCGCCCACCGTGATACTCCCCATAGCGGCTGCTAAGTGTGCGGACTGCTGTCCAGCGCCATGAACGCTGGAGCCAAGTTTGTGAGGAGAACAAAATGAAATCTTCCGGGACTACTCGGGCTTTTGTGCGCGGCTTCGCATGGGTGATCGCCATAGTTGTGGCCCTGGGATATTACGCCAGCGTGCGCGCGCAAAGCGGCGGCAATGGTGACAGTGGCACCCTGCCAGAGCAGGGGATGGTGATCCCGATACGGCCGCTTGCACCTCTTTCCAGCGTTCCAGTTCCCCCAGTATTCGGCATGGAAGGTATCCTGGCCGACAAGACCGCTGCGATTGAGTTGGGCAAGGCACTGTTCTGGGACATGCAGGCAGGCAGCGATGATGTTCAGGCCTGCGCGAGCTGCCACTTCAACGCCGGAGCCGACAGCCGGGGCAACAATGAAGTCAATCCTGGACAGGCCGGCGGCGATAATACATTCCAGTTAGGCCCTACCGTAAGCGGAATTCAGGGCCCCAATCATCACTACAACGCGGGAAGCGCCACTGCCGGCTTCGGCGGCTATCACGATGGTGACTTCCCGTTCCACAAAGTTTCCAATGTTGATGATCGTTTCACAATCGTTTCGGATGTGAACGATGTTTCCGGTTCGCAGGGTTCGTTCCCGCTGACCATGGGCCAGGTGATCACGGGCGTGATCGGCGGCAACGGCCAAATCATTCAGGGCAGCGGCAATAACGGACGCGTTGCAGTTCAGACCGGTATTGGCGATGTGGCCGATGGACCGGGACTCAATTTCGGACCTGGTGCGGG
>Ga0070680_100004558_pt1 | contig 10415 bp, 12 predicted proteins | sample KBSC73BmetaG_FD_64672 | JGI IMG/M metagenome (GOLD analysis project Ga0070680, IMG submission 64672) | Corn rhizosphere microbial communities from Kellogg Biological Station, Michigan, USA - KBS C7-3B metaG | ecosystem: Host-associated > Plants > Roots > Rhizosphere | place: USA: Michigan... | reverse complement strand
ACGGTTTTTACCAGCGGTAGTGGCTGAAGGCGCGGTTCGCTTCGGCCATGCGGTGCGTGTCCTCGCGCTTCTTCACGGCGTTGCCGCGGTTCTGCGACGCGTCCATCAGCTCGCCCGACAAACGGCCGGCCATGGTCTTCTCCGAACGGCCGCGGGCCGCGGTAATGAGCCAGCGGATGGCGAGCGCCTGGGCGCGCTCGGGACGGACCTCGACCGGCACCTGGTAGGTGGCGCCGCCGACGCGGCGGGAGCGGACCTCGATGCCCGGCTTCACATTGTTCAGCGCATCGTGGAACACGCGCAGTGGTTCGACCTTCATCCGCGCTTCGACATTGTCGAGCGCGCCGTAGACGATGCCTTCGGCGACCGACTTCTTACCGTCGAGCATGACGGAGTTCATGAACTTGGAGAGGACGATATCCCCGAACTTCGGATCGGGAAGGATCTCGCGCTTCTCGGGACGGCGACGACGAGCCATTGGACTGTTCCTTTTCTCTCTTCAGCCTGATCCGGGACAAACCCGGGGCTTACTCTGGCTTGGTTATTTCGGACGCTTGGCGCCGTACTTCGAACGGCTCTGACGGCGATCCTTGACGCCCTGCGTGTCGAGCACGCCGCGAAGCACGTGATAGCGGACGCCGGGAAGATCGCGCACACGGCCGCCGCGGATCAGCACGACGCTGTGCTCCTGGAGGTTGTGGCCCTCGCCGGGGATATAGCTGATCACTTCGCGCTGGTTGGTCAGGCGGACCTTGGCCACCTTGCGAAGCGCCGAGTTCGGCTTCTTGGGGGTCGTCGTATAGACACGGGTGCAGACGCCGCGCTTTTGCGGATTCTGCTCCATCGCAGGGACCTTCGACTTGGCCTTCTGCGGTTCGCGACCCTTGCGGATCAGCTGGTTAATCGTCGGCATGAAGCCCTTCACCTTTCATTGGGCCCCACGAAAGTACTACTTTCGTGGGATCCCTCTTGCGGGAAATCCCCGCGGTTACTTTGCTCAACAGAAAAAGCGCGGAGCCGAGCAGCTTCGAGCCGTCCGGCGACGCGCATGTTGAGCAACGTTCAGCTCTTTGCCCGGCGCTCTCGCGCTCGGACGGCGGCCACATAGCGACGGTGCGGTGAAGGGTCAACCGCGGCGGCAGCTCAATCGACGGGCGCTTCCGCCCCATCCTCGAGCGGAGTCGGCTTCGGTTTCGGCTTGACCGGAGCAGCCGCGCTTCCGGGCGGGCGACGGCGCGGTCGCTTCTTCTTCGTCGACGAGGGGCGGTATGTCTTCGGCGCGGATCGAGCCGCACGCCGCGGCTTCTTTTTCGGTTCGTCGGGCTTCGGACCAGCCTGGTGCTCGCGCTGGAATTCCCGCATCGCCTTCTGCACTTCGGCGGCGACCAGCTCCATCGCGCCCTCGATCTGCTCCTGGACGCGCTTCATCTCTTCGTTCAAGCGCGTGCCGAGCTCCTCCATGGCCCGCCTGAACTCGCTTCCGAAAGGCTCGAATGGATGTTCCGCCACGACTCACCTCGCTTACTGTGCTGCCCGCATAACACAGCTACCCGCCAGCGGCGAGGGGGCCCCGAGACCGGACGAAAGGCGGAACGGCTCGTCACGGCGACACGTTCTTGGTTCGCTTCCGGCAAGGAGGCTCCAATGAAACGCCGAATTTCGCCCAGCCTCGCCCCCTTCGTCGCGCTTGTCGCGGTGGCGGGCTGCGGCGCGAGCAACGGTTCGGCCAATCAAGCGCAAGGAGGAGCAGCCGTGGACAACGCCACCCTGACCAAGCTCAACGTGAGCAGCGACGCTTTCAAGAACGGGCAGCCGATCCCGAAACAATTCACCTGCGACGGAGCCGACCAGACGCCGGTCCTGCGATGGGGCGCGCCGCCCGAGGGCACGAAGAGCTTCGCGCTGGTGATCGACGATCCCGATGCGCCCAGCGGCACGTTCCGCCACTGGGGCGTGTTCGACATCCCGGCCGAAGCGCGTTCGATCGGTGACGGGAAGCACGTCGGGACCGAGGTCAAGAACGACTTCGGCAAGTCCGGCTACGGCGGTCCCTGTCCGCCCCCCGGCCACGGTCCGCACCATTATCACTTCAAGCTGTTCGCGCTCGACACGGACAAGCTCGGGCTGTCGGGGGACGCGAAGGTCGCCGACGTCGAGAATGCCGCGCGCCGCCATGCAATCGCCGAGGGCGAGCTCGTCGGGACCTACGAGCGGAAGTGAGCGGACCTACTGGACGACGGGAAGCTCGATGAAGCTTTCCTGCGGGCCCGCGACCGTCACCCTCTGCCGCGCGACGACATAATCCGCCGGCTTGGCGAAGAAGATGTTCGGGACGAACGTCTGCGGATTGCGATCGTAGAGCGGGAACCAGCTCGACTGCACTTGGACCATGATCCGGTGGCCGGGAAGGAACATGTGGTTCGTGGTCGGCAGGGCGAAGCTGTAGGCGAGCGGGACGTTCGGCTTGAGCGGCTTCGGGTCTGCGAGGGACTCGCGGTAGCGGCCGCGGAAAATGTCCATTGCGACCGGGAATTGATACGCCGCCATCTGCCGGTCGATCGGCACTTCGTCGGGATAGACGTCGATCAGCTTCACCACCCAGTCGCTGTCGGTCCCGCTCGTCGAGGCCGTGAGATGGACGACTGGTGCGCCGGCGACCGTCACCGGTGTCGTCAGCACGGGTGACGTGAAGCTCAGCACGTCGGGACGCGTGGAAACGTTGCGCTGGTCGGTCGTCAGCCACGCCTTCCAGTGATCGTCCTCGTAAGTCGCCCAAAGGTTTGGACGGGGAACGTAGGTGACGGGATGCGCGGGGTCGGACGTGTAGTCGGCGGTTTGCGCGGCGCCTCCTGCCGCTGTGAAGCCGAGCTCCATTCCAGGTTTCAGGTATAGTCGGGCCGCAGTCTCCGCGGGCGGCCAGGCGTTCAGCCGCTGCCACTGGTTGGTGCCGGACTGGAAGGCGGTGACCGCCGCCACGTCCATCGGCGTGCCCTTGAGATAATGGCCGAGGAACGGCGCGAGCACGTGGGTGCGCCACCATTTGGACGCATCCTGGTCCCACTCGATGTTTCCGGTATTGCGGCCCTGTGCGATCGCCTGGCCATGGTACCAGGGGCCGATCGACAGATAGACCATGTCGTGGTTGACGTCCTTGGGCTCGAGTGCGCGATAGACCGCCGGTGCGCCGTAAATGTCTTCGGCATCCCACAGGCTGTCGACCAGCATCACCGGCACCTTGAGCGGCTGCTGGCCAAGGATCTTGTCCATCGCCTGGCTCTGCCAGAAGCTGTCGTAGGCCGGGTGTTGCGTCAGCTCGCGCCAGAAGCCGACCTGGTCCATCCCGTGCTCGCGGCCATATTCGCCGGCTGCGCCCGCGCGCATGAAGTCGTCGTAGATGTCGTACGTGTTGGTCATGAAGGAGACGCTGTTGTCGCGCGTCGCCTCCTGTTCGTAGGGATAGGGAATGTTGATCTGGCGGAAGGCGCCGTTGTGGAACCAGTCGTCGCCGCGCCAGCCGTCGACCATCGGGTTCATCGGCACTGAGACCTTGAGCGCCGGGTGGGGGTTCACCAGCGCGACCAAGGGCTCGTAGCCGTCGTAGCTGATGCCGATGATGCCGACGCGGCCGTTGCTCTCGGGCACATGCTTCACCAGCCAGTCGATCGTGTCGTAGGCGTCGGTCGAATCGTCGACCTTGGTCGGGTTGAGCGGATTGCCGACCAGCGGCCGGTTCATCACGTAGCTGCCCTGCGACCCATATTTGCCGCGAATGTCCTGGATCACGCGGATGTAACCGCCCTCGACGATCACGTCGGCGGCATTGTCGTAGCCGTCGAGCGCGGCGATCATTCGCCCGCTCTTCACATTGCTGGTCAACGCATCGGCATTGTAGGGCGTGCGGGTCAGCACGATGCCCGCATCGTGCGCGCCCTTGGGGACGAGGATGACGGTGTGCAGCGTCACTCCGTCACGCATCGGGATCTCGGCAACGCGCCGCTCATAGTCCCAGCCCGTGGTTGCCTGGACGACTTGTGCGGGCCGTTCGTCATAGACCTGCGCGGCCGCCGGCGCCGCCATTCCCGCTGCGACGAGCGAAACCCCGCCAATTACCCATGCGCGCATTGCCGTTCCCCTCCGTTCGCGGCGGAGCCTAGGCCGGCTGCGGTGCTTGTCCAGAGCCGCTCCCGCGCTTTTTATGGGAACCGTAGGGCCGGAACTGCGCACTAACCCCTGGTGTTGGGGCAATGGATCGCCGGTCGAGGAGAAACGACATGGCCGAAGGACTGATGATCGCTCTCGTTTTGCTGGCTACAGGGCAGCTGCAACCCCTAAATCCGCCCCCGTCGACGGCGCCGCCGGGGACGCCGGAGACCCGTTACTGCCTGCGCGTCGACCCGCTGATCGGGAGCCATGTCGAGACGATCCAGTGCAAGACCCGCGACGATTGGGCGATGCTGGGCGTCGATGTCGACCAGGAATGGGCGGAGAACGGCGTCAAAGTCATCGCGCCCTTCGTCGGTTGACGCCAACTCAGTCTTTCAAAGCCGCGCGAACAGCAGCGTGATGTAAGCGACGAACGCCGCGACGCCGAACAGCGCCAGCCACAGATGAATCCGCGGCGATCGTGCAGCGATGCCGACCGCGGCGGTCGCGCCTAGAAGCACGTGAAAGCCAAGGTTGAGCGGCGTTGGCAGATGACGATCGAGGACCACGTCCTTGAGGATGCTCACGACGAGCATGGCGATCAGGAGCGAATAAAAGATCCGGCGGTGCCGGCCGAAATGGTCCACGAGGTCGACGGGGTCGCTCGGCTCGACCTCCGGAAAGACCACGGCCGACAACATGTACAGCAGCACCATCTGGAGCAGGATGATGGCGAATGACAGGAAGTCCCAGTTCATCCGCTCGCGAAGCCCGAAGCTTGCCCACCAGGCTTGCGTCGCGATTAGCAGAAGCAGGCCGCTCCAGATCAGCACGGGCGCGGAGAGCCGCACGCGGGCGCGGGCCAGCAGGAGCGCGCGATATCCCTCGAGCACCTGCGCAATCGCGAGCCCGAGGATGATCGAGAGCAGGACGGAGAGATAGCTGAAGGGGTCCACTATCGGTCTGCCCTGATGCGGTCCGTCGCCAGACGCTCGTAAAAGGGCCGGCAGCGGTCGGCGAGGTGCTGCGTGTCCGCGGGGAGCTCGACCGGCTTCCTTTCCGGCGGGCCGAAGCCGGTGCTCTTCTCGACCGCATTGTACCAGTGGGGAGCCCAGGGCCCGTCCGTGTCGCGCCGTCCGGGCGCCCAGCTCAGCATCGCCGGATCCCATGCGATCCCGAGCGCCTCGCATAGTTCCGACAGGACGCCCTCGGGATTGGCGAGCAGGTCGTTCGCGTCCACGACCGGCGGCGCGCGGCCGAGCCGGTCGGCTTCGCGTTCGAAGAATTCGGCTTGACGTTCGAGGCCGAAGTCCTCGAAACGGGCAGCTTCGCGCTTGCGCAGATAGGATGCGATCATCCGCTCCGGTTCGCGGATCAGGAAGGCATGCTGGAAGCCTGCGAAATCGTCATAGCCGATCGGCCCGGCCATGTGGTGCCACATGTGCTTCTGGTACCAGACGGGCGAGCCGTCCGGCGCATCGCCGCGGAGCGTTCCCATGACGCTGCCCCAGTCGCAATCCATCGACGCGATCACCTCGTCGCGCATCGGGTGGTCGGCGCCTGTGGTCTTGAGGAAGCAGCCATAGAAGGGCTCGTCGGACACGAAGGTGTCGGATCGGCTTCCGAAGCTTCGCATCATCGCCGTGGAGAGGTTTCGCGGCCCCGACCACATCGCGATGCGTACCGTCACGGGCGGTGTTGCTCCTCGGCGTCGCGGTCGATGCGTTCGGCGTAGAGCTTCTGCAGCCGCTCGACCATCGGGCCGCGGCAGGTGAGCCTGCGGCCGTCGATCTCGCGGACGGGGACGATCCCCGCGAAGGTGCCGGTGACGAACGCCTCGTCGGCGCCGTAGACGTCGGTCAGCGAGAAATCCTTTTCGATCGCTGGGATGCCGGCATCGCGGGCGACTTCGAGCGCAACGCCGCGGGTGATCCCGCCGAGGCAATATTTGCCGCTCGACGTCCACACCTCGCCCTTGCGGACGATGAAGAAGTGGGTCGAGTTGCAGGTCGCGACGAAGCCATGCGGATCGAGCATCAGCCCTTCATCCGCGCCCGCCTGCGTCGCCTGGATCGAGGCGAGGATGCAATTGAGCTTCGAGTGCGAGTTGATCTTCTGATCCTGCACGGCCGGATCGCCGCGGCGGACGTGGACGGTGAAGAGCTTGAGGCCGCGCTCGTAGATCGCCGGGTCGGGCTCTTTATATTCCGGGACGATCACAATCGTCGCGCCGGAAATGATCACCCGCGGGTCCTGGTAGGGCGTCGAGCGAACGCCGCGCGTGACCATCAGCCGGACATGGACGCCCTCACTCATGCCGTTCGCGTCGAGCGTGGCATAGAGCCGCTTGGTCAGCTCGCCGCGCGGAACGCCGATGTCCATCGCTAGGGCCTTGGCGCCTTCGTACAGCCGGTCGAGGTGGCGATCGAGGAAAGCGAGCTTGCCCTTATGGAGGCGCAGGCCCTCCCACACGCCGTCGCCGAGCATGAAGCCGCTGTCGAAGACCGAGACGACGGCCTCGGCGCGGGACTTCAGCTCGCCGTTGACGTTGATCAGGACCGACGCGTTCCGCGGGTCCGAGACATCGTGCATCGACTTGGCCACGGCTCAGCCTCGCTCGTCGAGCTGCGCGGCGGCGTCGTGCAGGGGCCGGATGAAGAGTCGCCGTACGTGCGGCCAACGCTGCTGCGCGTCGAGCTCGACGTCGCACACGATCCGCTCCACATCGGCCGCCGAAATGCTGTTTTCGAAATCGACGTTGATCATCGCGGTGATCATGTCGGGAGCCGAGTGGATGGTCAGCACATGCCCAACGCCGACGACGCCTTTCTTGCTGCAGGCAAGCTCGCGAAGGCCGCGCACAAGCTCGGGATCGGCCGCCTCGCCGATCAGCAGGCCCTTGGATTCATAAGCGAGCAGCGCCGCGGTGAAGCCGAGGATGACGCCGATCACGATCGACGCAGCGCCGTCGAAAAACGGGTCGTGGGTAAGCTGCGAGAGCAGAAGGCCGATCGCGGCGGCGATGATGCCCGCCATCGCCGCGCCGTTTTCGAGCAGGACGATGAAGGCCGGCGGGTCCTTGGACCGGCGGATCGCCTCGAACCAGCCGAGCTTTCCCTTCGACGCCCTGAAATCCCGGTACGCCTCGAGGGTCGACCAGCCTTCCAGGAGGAAGGCGATCAACAGCACGGCATAAGCAATCACCGGCGATACCGCCGGCTCGGGGTTCATGATGTGGATGATGCCTTCGTAGACCGACACTCCGGCGCCGAGCGAGAAGACCAGCACCGCGACGACGAAACTCCAGAAATAGAGCTCGCGGCCGTAGCCGAACGGGTGAAGCTTGTCGGGCGGCTTCTTGGCGGCGTGACGGCCCCACATCAGGAGCAGCTGGTTGGTCGAATCGACGACGCTGTGAACGCCCTCGGTGAGCATCGCCGACGAGCCGGTGATCGCCGCCGCGACGAACTTCGACACCGCAATGCCGAGGTTCGCGGCGAGCGCAATGACGAGGGTACGGGTGCTGGCGGTCGGCGCGCTCATGCTGCGTCCTTGGCACAAGTCGCGGCGTCTAGGACAGTCCCCGAAATTCGCGCGATCAGCTGCGCGGTGGCGCCGGCACAAACTTCTCGCGGGGCAGCCCACCGATGGTGAACAGTCGCTCCGCCGGGAGCTTCACCACCAGGCCGCTGGCGGGCAGCTTAAAATCGTAAACGGCACCTTTGAGCCCGGCCATCGGCGTCCCCTCGACGCGCGCTCCGAAAGCAGCAAAGCCGATCGCCAAGCCCTCTCCCATGCTGCCGGTCCAGCGGCCGACGCGCACGAGTGGCAGGCTGGAGTGATGCTTTCCCGCGCGCGGCAAGACCTGCTCGATCCACTGGCGCGGGATTCCCGTCTGACGTTCCTCCGAAGGCAGCTGGTGCACCTGATAGCTTCGCGGCCGATCGACGAACCACCCCATGATCGCCCGCGCCACGCTGGTGTTCCCGCCGCTCGGCGTTTCGCGCAGATCCAGGATCAGCGGCGCGGCACGCGGCAGCGAAGCCATTGCGGCGTCGAAGGCAGCGATCGTCGCCTGATCGCCCAGCGAGTTGTTGAATCGGATTATGGTGCGCGGTCCGGCACGGCTGACGCTGAGCGGCGAGGTTTCCGGTGCTTGGCCGTAAAGGGTCGGCAGCGTCAGCCTGCGAGTGAGCGAGCCGTGGGCAATGGTCAGGTCACGAGGACGGTCGCGCCGTCCTGCCGCAAGCACGCGCGCTGCATAATCGGCCCGCTCGCTCGTGACGCTGAGTGCCAGTGCGCGCCAGAAGGACGAGACGGCATCGTCGATGGCGACGCCCGCGACGGCGGCGAGCCTGTCACCCGCGACGATCCCCGCAATCGATGCGGGGCTGCCCTCGCGAACAGACGTAATCAGATAAGCGTCACCGCGACGCTCGATACACAGATCGGCGTAGGAAGGCACAACCGCCCAGCTGTCCTTGAACGAGCTTCCCGTGATCGCGTGGTGGTCGGCAAGCGCGGCTATGCGGTCCTCGGCATAGTGGAGCAGGCTCGGCTTGTCGTGGACTGCTGCGCGTTCGCCGGCGAGCACTGCCGAGTCCGGGAGGACGTCGCCCGGCCAATGATCCTCATAGGCATAATTTTCAACCACGATGCGGTCGAGGTCGCGCGCGTCAGCGGCGTAATCGGCAGCGGAGGGCTGCTGGGCCGCGGCTGCTGCCGCGAGAACCCAGGCGAGCAGCATCAGATGTGCAGCACCCGGCCGAACGCGGCGAGCACGCTTTCGTGCATCATCTCGCTCAGCGTCGGGTGCGGGAAGACCGTCTGGATGAAGTCGGTCTCGACCAGCTCGGCGGTCTTGCCGATGGTGTAGCCCTGGATCAGCTCGGTCACCTCCGCGCCGATCATGTGCGCACCGAGTAACTCGCCGGTCTTCGCGTCGAACACGGTCTTCACGAAGCCGTCGGTCTCGCCGAGCGCGATCGCCTTGCCGTTGCCGATGAAGGGGAACTTGCCGACCTTCACGGAATAGCCCTTCTCCTTTGCCGCCGCCTCTGTGAGGCCGACGCTCGCGACCTGGGGGCGGCAGTAAGTGCAGCCGGGGATGTTTCTAGGGTCGGTATAGTGCGGGTGGACGTCCTTGTTACCGAGGTCCTCGGCGATGGCTTCGGCTGCGGTGACGCCTTCGTGGCTGGCCTTGTGCGCGAGCCAGGGCGGACCGGTGATGTCGCCGATCGCCCAGATGCCGGGCACGCTCGAGCGGCCGTATTTGTCGACGTCGATATGGCCCTTGGTGGACTTCACGCCGAGCGCCTCGAGTCCGATATTCTCGGTGTTGGGGACGATCCCGACCGCGACGATGCAATGGCTGAAGCGCTGCTCGCTCGTCTTGCCGTCGCTGGTCTTGATCTTCGCCGCGACGCCTTTCGCGTCGGCCTTGAGGCTTTCGACCCCGGCGCTCGTGAGGATCGTGAGCCCCTGCTTCTTCAGGCTCTTGGCGAGTTGGTCGCTGACTTCGGCATCCTCGACCGGAACGACGCGGTCGAGCATTTCGACGACTGTCACCTTGGCGCCGAGGTCGGCGTAGAAGCTCGCGAACTCGATCCCGATCGCGCCCGAGCCGATGACCAGCAGCTCGGTCGGCATTTCGGGCGGAGTCATCGCGTGACGGTAGGTCCAGATGCGCTTGCCGTCGGCCTTGGCGAACGGCAGATCGCGGGCCCGCGCGCCGGTCGCGAGGATGAGATGCTTCGCCTGGACCTCGGTGGTCTTCTTGTCGGCGCCCGTCACCACGATCTTGTTCTTCGCGGTGAGCTTCCCCTCGCCCATCAGGACCGCGATCTTGTTCTTCTTCATCAGATGCGCGACGCCCTGGTTGAGCTGCTTGGCGACCGCGCGGCTGCGCGCGACGACCTTGGCAATGTCGAACGACGGCTTTTCGTTGCTGAGGCCATAGGCATCGGCGTGCCGGAGATAGTGGAAGATCTCGGCCGTCCGAAGCAGCGCCTTGGTGGGAATGCATCCCCAGTTGAGACAGATGCCGCCGAGATTCTCGCGCTCTACGATGGCGGTCTTCAGCCCCAGCTGCGCCGCGCGGATGGCGGCGACATAGCCGCCGGGTCCGGAACCGAGCACCACAACGTCATATTGGTCAGCCATGCGTAGTTTCCTCTGCCGCTATCGGCCGCGGCTGGTTCTTGTCGTCGAGCGCGACGAAGGTGAATTCGCCCTCCGCCACCAGCGTTTCAAGGTCGCTGTCGCGCTGGCGC
>Ga0070680_100004556_pt1 | contig 10417 bp, 11 predicted proteins | sample KBSC73BmetaG_FD_64672 | JGI IMG/M metagenome (GOLD analysis project Ga0070680, IMG submission 64672) | Corn rhizosphere microbial communities from Kellogg Biological Station, Michigan, USA - KBS C7-3B metaG | ecosystem: Host-associated > Plants > Roots > Rhizosphere | place: USA: Michigan... | reverse complement strand
ACTACCTCGAGCGATACCTCTCCTGGAAGCCGTATCCTGTCGACGAAGCGGTGCTGCGCCGCGCCCACGAGATCGAGCGGCGCTATCGCGTTTCGTGGTGGGACGCCACCATCGTGGCGGCGGCTCAGCTGCAGGACTGTCAGCTCCTGCTCACCGAGGACTTGCAGGACGGAGCGAAGCTGGGCTCGCTCACGGTGCGCAATCCCTTTACGCTGCAGGCAAGCGAAGCGCCCGCCCTCTACAAGGTGGAACCCCGAGGGGTTCCGCGGCATCGTCCCCGTGGCAGGCCAAAACGGGTTGCCGCCGCGGCGTGATCCAGACGTGGAGAAGCACCATGAAATGTCCCCGCCGCACATTCCTGCGCCTGGCCATGGCTGCCGCCGCGTTGCCGGCCGTGTCCCGCATTGCCCGGGCGCAAGCCTATCCGTCACGGCCGGTGCGCATCATCGTCGGCTTTCCACCCGGCGGAGCCACCGACATCCAGGCGCGCTTGATGGGTCAATGGCTGTCGGATCGCCTCGGCCAGCAATTCATCGTCGAGAACCGCGCCGGCGCCAGCGGCAACATCGGGACCGAGGCGGTCGTCAAGGCACCTGCGGATGGCTACACGCTGCTGCAGGTCGTGACCCCGAATGCGATCAACGCCGCGCTCTACACCAACCTCAATTTCGACTTCGTCCGGGACATCGCGCCGGTCGTCTGCGCGGCGCGGCTGTCCTACGTCGTCGTGGTGCATCCGTCGGTCCCCGCCGCGACGATCCCCGAATTTATCGCCTATGCCAAGGCCAACCCGGGCAAGATCAACTACGGGTCGGCGGGCCAGGGCACCCCGCAAAACATTGCCTGCGAGCTCTTCAAGATGATGACCGGGCTGAATCTGGTGCACGTCCCGTATAAGGGCGGCGCGCCTGCGGTCGCCGATCTGATCGCCGGCCACGTGCAGGTGGTCTTCGCTCCCGTGTCGGAATCGATCCAGCAGGTCAAGGCCGGCAGGCTGCGCGCCCTGGCGGTAACGACCGCGGCCCGTCTGGACGTGTTGCCGGAGGTTCCAACGGTGGGAGAGTTCGTGCCTGGTTACGAGGCGAGCGGTTTCGCGGGCATCGGCGCGCCCCGGAACACCCCGGCCGAAATCATCGCCATGCTGAACAAGGAGCTCAATGCCGGTCTAGCCGATAGCAAGATCAAAGCTCGTATCGTCGAGCTGGGCGGCACGGTGCTCGGGGGCTCGCCTGCGGAATTCGGGGCGATCATCTCCGAAGCCACGGAAAAGTGGGCAAGGGTGATCAAGTTCGCGGGCATCAAGGCTGATTAAGCGGTCATTCAAACCGCGGCCGGGGAGTGCCGTTTATCGATCTCATCGCGGGCGGCTCTGCACAGCACATCGGCGACATACGAACCCGCCGACTCGCCTCCCGCGGTGAATTCGCTCGTGTGGCGGACCGTGGTGTCGTCGTCGGTGCCGATGGTGACGAGCTCCCCGGAGCCCTTGGCACAATCGCTGAGCGTGACGTACTTGCGCTCATAAGTGACAGTGCCGCGAGGGTCGCGCACCTGGAACAGGGCCAGGACGACGGGCTCGCCGTCATAGCGGTTCGTAAGGCGCAGCGACCCCGCCCTGACGTGAACCGCGAACCCGGTATCGGTCCCGCCAAGGCTCACCCATTCGTCACCGTGCGCGGTGACAGCGCCGAGCGCCAGCGCGACGGCGACAAGGATGGATTTCGTTCTCATGCTTCGATCCTTTCTCCTGTCGAGTTACGGCTTGCGATCGAGGCATGATGCCGAGTGGCACCTGAGCGACGTTATTCCTTATCCGCCAATGGGTTTCCCCGGGGTGCCAGTTGGATGAACTCAAAATCGGGGTCAGAGCCTGCAGATTCGGGGCTCTGACCCCAGGGCGACTGGCCTACATCTTTCCGGCGGCCTTCTTCGCCATCTTCTCCGGGTCATCGGCCGGATTGACCCAGTTGATGTCGAACGGCCCTTCGCCGCTCACCTGGATCACGGTCGCCTGGCCGCGAGTGAAGGCGTAGTGATTGGTCTTCGCGGGAAGGTAGTGGTACGCGCCGGCCTTGACCGCCGTCGCCTTCGCCGCGTCCATCTTCTCGCCCATGCCGAGGTACATGACGCCCGAGATCAGAGTCAGGTTTTCGTCCTGGGAATGCCAATGCGGAGCGATCTTGTAGCCGGCGGGCATCTGCAGCCGGATGGTGAACTGCCCGGGCTTGCCGGGATCGCCGTTCAGGACCGCGATCTTGGCGCCCTTCGGCAGGGAAGGCGGCACGGCGCCCCATTTGATGTCCTGCTTGTTCATGATCATCGAGTCCGCGCCGAAGGCAGGCGCGGCAATGCAGAGTGCGGCGGCAATCAGGGTCTTCCTCATGGTTCCTCCCGTTAGTGAACCGGCCCTTGGTCGCACCGGGCTGGTAGACCTTACGCGCCCCTCGCGCCCCCAGGCAAGACGGCGCGCGTGCGAAGCCGCCAAGCTGTCCTAATCCTTACGGCGCGAATCTTGCGGGGCCAAATTCATGCGCTCGCGCTGGTCACAACTCGTCCTCGGCATTCTCTGCATGGCGATGGTGGCCAACCTCCAGTACGGTTGGACGCTGTTCGTCAATCCCATCGACAGCAAGCACCACTGGGGTCGCGCGTCGATCCAGGTGGCGTTCTCGATTTTCGTGCTGCTCGAGACCTGGCTGACGGCGAGGCTGGTCGGCAACGTGTAGGTGCTGGTGAGTCCGCCAGCGGCCAGGCGGCCGCTAGCTCAGCGTTTCTCGCCCTCGCGCGGCCCAAGGCGCTCCGCGGCACGCGGAGGTTCACCGCCGCGGTCAGACTCGGGTCGCGTGCCTTTACCGCGACCCGGAGCCAGTCGATTCGCCGGCTCGCCGGGAAGCGCGCGACGCGCCTGTTCTGGGCGTGCGTCCGCCCGCGGCGCGGAGCTCATCGGCGACGGCGGGCCCTTTTGCTCGCGTGCTGCGGACGGAGGGCTTGGGCGCTCGCGTGCACCCGGCGGAAGCGCCGCTGTAAACGCCGGTGGCGGCGTCGGACGGGCGCGTTCGACGGGGCTCGCGCCAAACGCGGGCCGTGCGGGTGCCGTCGCCGCCGCATTCGGGACCTTGACGATGCGTGCCTGGGGCACGTTCACCGCCGGCGCGGGTTTGACAGCACCAGCGCTGGGTGCGAAAGCCACCTGGCGAGCAAGCGCTCGCGTAGCAACGACGGGGCGCGAAACGACGGCATCCGGCGGACGAACGGCCGCACCGCTGGAAGGGACGAAGCTCGCGGGCGCGGGCGTCACGCGCAAGCTGCCGCGCACCGGCTGGAGCTGGTGCACGTCGACTTGCGCGACGCGCACCTCGTGAACCGGGGCGCCGCGCCCGAATCGCTCTTGCGGGACGGCGACGACTGCGTTCTGCACCGTCACGTTTCGGTAGACGTTGATCGTGTTCACCTTGACGACCGTGGTGCGGTTCACAACGACGTTGTTGACGACGCGCGGGCCGCCCCACCCGGCCCAGTGCGGCTGGCCGACGAACCCTGGGCGCCCCCACCACGGGACGAGCGGCTCGCCCCAGCCGAGAGCGACCCAGCTCACCGACGGCGCGCCGACGCTGACGCCCACGCGAGCGCCCGGAGCGCCAAAGAACGCGACGAGCGCAGGAGCGTAGACCGGTCGCGCGACGAGGGGACCGGGCGCCCACGCCCAGAAGCCATCGACGAAGACCCAACGACCGTAGTGATACGGAGCCCAACCCCACGGCGCGGTGTCGACCCAGGTCCAGCCATAGAGCGGATCCGACACCCAACGTCCGGTGCTGTACGGCGCCCATCCCGCGGGTACGGCCTCAGGCACCCAGATCGCGCCGTACTGCGGCACGACGCGCCAATTGCCGTGATGATCGAGGTCGTTCGCGCCATAGACGCCGGCAGGCATGTAGCGCGCGCTGATCGACTCGAGCAGCTCATCGGTGCGCGCGTAGTTCCAGCGATCCCACGTGTCGAGCTCGGGCGCAACGTAGCTCTGCGCAGCAGGCGCCGGCGCGCCCTCGAGCACGACCTCTTCGCTCGCGGCAACCGCGAGCGGCTGGCCGCTGGCGGGCGTCATCGTCGCGCGCCCCCCACGCCGCGTGATGAACGAGGTGCGGTCCGCGGCTACGTCGATGCGATAGTAGCCGGCGCGTTCGATCGTGAACGCGGCGTTCGGCGTGTCGAGCTCTACGGTGCGCCCCTGGTCGACGGTCCTGAGATCGAGCGAGACGTGTCCAGCCGTGACCTTGATCTGCAGGAAATCCGGTTCCTGGTTCGCGACGCCGACCTGCGTGTCGCCCCACGCGCGCACGAACGCGCGGTTGCCGACCTGCAATTCGAGATTACCGCCGTGCCCCGTGTAGAGCTCATCGCCGGGCGCAAGAGGCGTGTTCACCTGGCCTGGCGTCCAGTCCTCGGCACCTGGACGCCAGAACGAGACCTCGCCCTCGATCAAGCTGATGCGCGGTGGTGTGCGTCCGATCGAAGCCGACGGATCGTCTCCCGAAGCGGCAACGCCCGTGTTGGGTGCCATCCCAACGATTGCTGCGACGGCCAGAAGCCACGTCGTGAACCGTAATGTCGCCATGGACGCCTAACGCGCAAAGACGTCTGAAAGTTGACAACACCTTATCTTTCAGCCGGCTTTGCGGAACGTAAGGTTGATCCGCTCGTGGCCAAGCACGGGATGCGCGTCGCCTTTGACAGGCAGCACGCCGTGAAAGCGCAGGCGATCCTCGTGGCCCCACACGCAGACGTCGCCGTGATGAAGGACGATTTTCTCAGTCCTGTCCGTTCGCTTCAGACCACCGAAAAGAAAAGTCGCGGTCATACCTAGCGAGACGGAGACGATGGGCGCGTCGAAATCCTTCTCGTTCTTGTCTTGATGCAGCGTCAGCCTCGCGCCGGGTGCATATCGGTTGACGAGGCATGCGTCAGGCCGAAAATCGGGGAAGCCGGCCGCTGCTGCTGCAGATTGGGCAATATCCATGAAGGCGGTCGGCATGGGCGGCCACGGCTTCCCGGTGATCGGATCTAGTCCCGTGTAGCGATAGCCGCGCCTGTCCGTGGTCCAGCCCAGGGCTCCGCAATTCGTGAGTGCCACCGACATGGCAAAACCGCCCGGCGTGACCATGTGCCTGAAGGGAGCAGAAGTCTGAATGGCCTCGACAGCTTCCAGGACCTCTTTTGCACGAGGCAGCGCAAAACCGCGCAGCAGGAATGCGCGGCTTCCGATCGCAATAGGCTCTGGCGTCGTGTCATCGCTCACTGGAATGCCGGATCGAAGCTGCGCCCACGAGCGTAGTTACTTTGTCTGCCACACGCTATCGGCTTCTTGCGCCGCAAAGCGGTCACCGAGCCTTACTGGGCCCCTTGGGGATGCAGCACCAGCCTCTGCACTCGCCAGTTGAGCAGCTCCGCAACGTAGAGCACGTTCTCGGAGGGGCAGGCGATCTCGTGCACCCATCCGAATTGCTTGAGCTGCTTCCCCGATTCGCCGAGGTAGCCGAGGACTTTTCCGTCGAGCGTGAGCTTGTAGATGCGGCCCGGGAAGGCGTCTGAAGCGTAGAGCACCTGGTTCGGGCCCGGCGTGATGCAGACGGTCCAGGGGGAGCCGGGCAGCATCGTCTTCGCTCCGCCCGAGGCCTCGATCTTCGCCACGTTGGGCACGTTGCCGATCGCCGGGCGCGCGCCCTGGTCGTAGGGCACGTCGATCGTGAACATGCGCAGGAACGTGCCATTGCCGTCGAACACCTGGATCCGGCGGTTGCCGCGATCGGCGACGTAGACATTGCCTTGCGCATCGGCAGCGATCGAGTGCGGAGTGTTGAACTCGCCCTCCTTGGTGCCGCGATCGCCCCAGGACTTGAGCCAGGCCCCGTCCTTGCCGACTTTGGCGACGCGCGAGTTGATGTAACCGTCGCTGATGAACGCGCTGCCGTCGGGTCCGAACGCGACGTCCGTGACCTGGCGGAAGCGCCCGTCCTCGGCGGGCAGCGGCGGGCTGGGGTGCTTGAGCGGCGCGGTGTCCTCGTCGGAGGCTTCCTGCTTGCGCCCGAAGACCATCGCGACGCGTCCCTGGGGATCGAACTTGATCACCATGTCCGAGCCCTTGTCCGTGACCCAGATGTTCTGCTGCGGATCGACGCGCACGGTGTGGCCGAAGGACCAGGCGTAAAGGTGCTTGCCGATCTCGCGCACGAACTTTCCCTGGGCGTCGAATTCGAGGAGCTGCGCCGCCGCCGCGGCGTAGGCGGGGCCGCTGGTGTTGCCGCGCGAAAGCACGAACACGTGGCCCTTGGCATTGACCGCCACGCCGGTCGCTTCGCCAAGGTAGACGTCCTTCGGGAGCTGGAGCGGCGCCGAGGCGGTGAAAGGGATCGCCGGCACGCCTTGCGCGAGCGCGGCCGTGCAGGACAGCATCGAAACGATGAACCACACGGCTTTCATTGCATTCCTCCAGTCAGCTCAAAGCCCGCCGCCTTCCATTTGCTGCGGGCTTCAGGTTCCGCGAGAGACTTGACGAACTGCGCTGCCGCTTCGGAAGCGTGGCTATCGGCCGCAACGGCGGCGGCGTAGACAACGTATCCCTGCAAGGCGCTCGGCAGCGTCCCGACAAGCGTGATTCCCTTCACTGGAAGGATCTCGGTCACGAGGAACAGGCCGAGATCCGCTTTCCCATCGCGCACGAGGTTGACGCCGCCATCGATGGCATTCTTGAAAGTGATTTTCGGCTGCATCGACTCGGCGATGCCCATCTGCGCGAAGGTCGCCATCAAGTGCTTTCCCGTAGGCGTGACCTTGGGATCGGGGAAGACCACGGAGCGCGCACTCACCAATGCCTGACGCACAGCATCCGGATGCGAGATGTCTGGTGCGCCCACGCCCTCACGTACCACGACACCGATTGGAATGCGACCTACGATCGTTCTCAACTGCGTCCGAAAGGCTCCCGCCTTTTCTACGGCGTCGATCAGCGGAACCGGCAGCACAAGGACGTCCGCCTTTTCGCCCTTCATCAATTGCTGCTGAATAACGCCGACCACCGCAAAATGGAGCTCGACTCTATTGCCGGTCGCGGCCTGGAATTGTGGAGCGAGCGTCTGCAATACGGCCCGTGCCCCGCCACCGCTCAAGACCCGCAAGTCGGCGGCCTGCACACGGAGCGAGCCCGCTCCGACCAGCAGCGCGGCGCCGGCGATCGCGGCTGCAAACCGGTGTCGATTGACCATGGTCCTGCCCCCCTCGTTGAGGCGCTTAAGCTTGCGCTTGCGCGAAGTATTTGCCGGGGAACATGGCGCGCTTCGCCTCGTCGTCCATCTCGGTCTTGAAGGCGTGACGGTCCTTGAGGGCAATCGCCTTCTGCGCTGCCGGGCGGGCGCTGATCTCGTCGACCAGGCGCTTCACATTGACGAGCTTCGCAGCGTGCTCGCCCAGGATGTTGGGCACCAGTCGCGCCCAGCCCCACAGCGCCATGTCGACAACGGTGTAGGTATCGCCGACCATGTACTTGTTCTTCGCCAGGCGCGCATCCACGATGCCCCAGTGGCGCTTGGCCTCGAATTCATAGCGGGCGAGAGCGTAGCCGATCTTCTCCGGCGCGTAAGTCTTGAAGTGCACGTACTGCCCGGTGAACGGCCCGATGCCCGAGGCGACGAACATCAGCCACGAGAGCATTTCCCCGCGGTCTGCAGCCTTCTTCGGCAGGAACTTGCCGGTCTTCTCGGCGAGATAGAGCACGATGGCGTTGCTGTCGAACATCGTCACCTCGCCGTCCACGATGGAGGGCACCTTGGCGTTGGGGTTGATCGCCAGGTAGCCGGGCTTGTGCTGCTCGCCCTTGCGCGTCTCCACGGGGATCGGCTCGTAGGCGAGCCCCATCTCCTCCAGGCAGAGGGCCACCTTCATCGGGTTGGGCGCGGTGCTGTAGTAGAACTTGATCATCGGTGTCTCCGCTGGAGGTCTGAGGGTTGGAGCCGAATCCTACACGCCCCTTGCCGTAGTGATATCGTCCCAGTTGGAGAAAAGGGAGGAGTGGCTATGACGATATCCTTGCCGGGCAGTCGCCTCGCCAAGTGGACGGTCGCTGCATTTCTCGTTGCGATCGCACCGACAGGTTTTGGACAGCAGGGCTCTGGGCAGCAGCTGAAGCACAAGCCGATCAGCGTGAAGACGCCGGATGGCCTGACCATTTCGGCGCAGGAGTGGGGCAACCCGTCCGGCCCGGAAATCCTGTTTATCCACGGTTTCTCCCAGAGCTACCTGTCGTGGATGCGCCAGGTCAACAGCGATCTCGCCCGAGAATTTCGCCTCGTGACCTATGATCTGCGCGGCCACGGCAATTCCGACAAGCCGCTCGATCCCGCGCGCTACCGGGATTCGAAGGCCTGGGGCGACGAGGTCCAGGCGGTGATGGACGCCGCGGGCTTGAAACGCCCGGTGCTGGTTGGCTGGTCCTACGCCGGCCGCGTGATTTCCGACTACGTCACCACCCATGGCGCCGGCAAGCTCGCGGGCATCAACTTTGTCGATGCCAGCATCAAGGCCGATCCAGCTCTCGCCGGCGACAATCTCAAGAACCTGCCTTTGATGGCATCGGAGGATCTCGCCACCAACATCGCGGCGACGCGCGCCTTCGTGCGCGGCTGCTTCTCCAAACAGCCGACCGCCGACGACTTCGAGGTCATGCTCTCGTTCAACATGATGGTGCCGCCCAAGGTCCGGGCCGGCCTTGGCGGTCGTCCGCTGGATGCGAGCGCCGTGATGTCCAAGCTCAAGCTGCCGGTCCTGGTGACTCACGGCGCGGAGGATCGAAACTCCAAGGTAGGCAACGCCAAGTACACAGCCTCGGTGATCCCCGGCGCAAAGCTGTCGATCTATGAAGGCATTGGGCATGCGCCTTTCTACGAGGATGCCGCTCGCTTCAACGCCGAACTGGCGGCTTTCGTGCGGGCGGCCAACAAGAAGAAATGATCCTGTTCCCGGCGGCGGGCTAGTCTTCTACAATGCCGCGCAGAGGAGGCTCACCCATGGAGATTCGCATCAGGCACGCGGCGCTAGCGGCAGCCCTGCTGCTCGGCGCGAGCGGCGCGCAGGCGCAGCTCAAGATCGCCTACATCGACCCGCTTTCGGGCTCGTTCGCCAACGTCGGCGAAGCGGGCCTGAAGCACTTCCAGGCGATGGCCGAGGAGATCAACGCGAAGGGCGGCGTGAACGGCCAGAAGGTCGAGATCGTCGGCTTCGACAACAAGGTGAGCCCGCAGGAGGCGCTCAACCAGCTGAAGCGCGTGATCGACGACGGCATCCGCTTCATCACGCAGGGCAACAGCTCGGCGGTCGCCGGCGCGCTGATCGAGGCGGTGAACCGCCACAACGAGAGGAACCCCGGCAAGGAGATCCTGTACCTCAACTACGCCGCGGTCGATCCGGCCTTCACCAACGACAAGTGCTCGTTCTGGCACTTCCGCTTCGACGCCAACAGCGACATGAAGATGGAGGCGCTCACCACCTGGATGGCGCAGAACCAGAAGATCAAGAAGGTGTACCTCATCAACCAGGACTATTCGTTCGGCCAGGCGGTGCGCAAGGCCGCGCGCGAGATGCTCAACAAGAAGCGGCCCGATATCCAGATCGTCGGCGACGACCTGCATCCGCTCGGCAAGGTGAGCGACTTCTCGCCGTACGTGGCGAAGATGAAGCAGGCGGGCGCCGACACCGTCATCACCGGCAACTGGGGGCAGGACATGAGCCTGCTCATCAAGGCGGCGAAGGACGCGGGCCTCAACGCCGACTTCTACACCTACTACGCGGGCGGCCTCGGCGCGCTTCCCGCGATGGGCGAATCCGCGCTCGGGCACGTGAAGCAGATCACCGAGTGGCACGAGAACGTGCTGCCGAGCTCGATTGAGAAGTGGAGCCAGGACTTCGAGAAGAAGTACAAGACCGACTTCTACTACCTGCGCATCCGCACCGCGATGCAGATGTTCGCCGAGGCCGCGAAGCGGGCGAAGTCGAACGATCCGAAGGCGGTGGGCTACGCGCTGGAGGGCCTGCGCTTCGAGACGCCGACCGGCGAGGTCGAGATGCGCAAGCAGGACCACCAGCTGATCCAGCCGCTCTACCTTTCGACGGTGCAGCGGATGGCGGCGAAGGGCGGACCGAAGGAAGTGAAGTACGACGTCGAGGACACGGGCTTCGGCTTCAAGACCGACGCCAAGCTCGAGGCTTCCACCTCGGCGCAGCCCACCTCCTGCAAGATGACGCGGCCCTGAGCGGGCGCGCCGGGCAAACGGGAATTTGACGGGGACCCTGCGGTCCCCGTTTTGTTATGGACTTCCTGCTCGTCCTGGTCCTGAACAGCATCAGCTACGGGCTGCTGCTGTTCATGCTC
>Ga0070680_100004555_pt1 | contig 10417 bp, 10 predicted proteins | sample KBSC73BmetaG_FD_64672 | JGI IMG/M metagenome (GOLD analysis project Ga0070680, IMG submission 64672) | Corn rhizosphere microbial communities from Kellogg Biological Station, Michigan, USA - KBS C7-3B metaG | ecosystem: Host-associated > Plants > Roots > Rhizosphere | place: USA: Michigan... | reverse complement strand
GCTTCGCCGCCTCGCGGATGAGCTCATCCAGAAGGGCGACGACGCGCGCCACAACCTCACGGAAGCAAACCTGCGACTCGTCGTATCGATCGCGAAGAAGTACATCGGTCGCGGCATGTCGTTCCTCGACCTGATCCAGGAAGGGAATATCGGCCTCATCCGTGCGGTCGAGAAGTTCGATTACCGCAAGGGCTACAAGTTCTCCACGTACGCGACGTGGTGGATCCGTCAGGCCATCACGCGTGCCATCGCGGACCAGGCGAGGACGATCCGCATCCCGGTCCACATGGTCGAGACGATCAATAAGCTCATCCGGGTGTCGCGTGGACTTCTTCAGGAGCTCGGTCGCGAGCCGACGGCGGAGGAGATCGCCGAGCGCATGCTCATCACGCCGGACAAGGTGCGCGAGATCGTGAAGGTCTCGCAGGAGCCGGTCTCGCTCGAGACGCCGATCGGTGAAGAGGAGGACAGTCACCTCGGTGACTTCATCCCCGACAACCAGGCGCTCGCGCCATCCGACGCGGCGTCGCACAAGCTGCTCAAGGAGCAGGTGGAGAGCGTGCTCGAAGGACTCACCGGTCGCGAGCGTCGTGTCCTCCAGCTGCGATTCGGTCTGGAAGACGGCCGCACCCGCACCTTGGAAGAGGTCGGGCGCGAATTCAACGTGACGCGCGAACGCATCCGTCAGATCGAAGCGAAGGCGCTACGAAAACTGCGTCACCCGAGTCGGAGCCGGAAGCTCAAGGACTACTTGGAGTAATCACACGGCACGCCACGCTCGTCTGCTTGGCGTGAGCGCTCCGCGCATGCCGCAGGTAAGAGAAGAGCCGCGACGCAAAGTCGCGGCCCTTTTCGTATCCGGATAGTCAGGTGGCCCTTGGATCAGGGCACACGGTGGGTCTTGCTGCGTGTGCTCATATACAGGTCACCGAACCCAAGTCCGCCGCTCCGATCCGAGGCGAAGAAGATCGTGCCGCCATCGGGCGACAGGTACGGGGTGTAGTCGCTCGCGGTCGTATTCAGCGTCACGAGAGCCGTCGGGGTTGACCACTCCGCGGTAGTGCTCTCGCGACTGGAATACCAGAGGTCGAACAGTCCTGTAACCGTGCCGGTCTGGCGATTCGAGAGGAACACGATCTCGAGGCCGTCATGCCCGACGGAACCGCGGGCATCGACGAATGGAGTGTTCAACGCGGCAACGTTGGACACGTCGGCGAACGACCCGTCGGCCTGGCGCACCGACATATAGAGGTCCTGAGCGCCAAGCCCGCCGGTACGCGTGCTGTTAAAGAAGAGATACGTGGCGCCGAGCTCGTCATCTTGGAAGAAGCTCGGTCCGGCCTCGCCGAAGGCCGTGTTCAATGAGCTCACCGGTTGCGCGGTCTGCCAACCGAACTCACCGAAGTCTTCGCCGGTGTGCTGCCGATACGACGCCCAGATATCCAGTGCGCCCGCTGGGCCTCGTGCGAAGAACATCCAATGTCCGTCACGCGAGAACGCCGGCACGCGTTCGTTCGTGGTCGTGTTGATCGTCGCGCCAAGGGCAACTGGGGCGCCCCATGAGCTATCGGCGGACGAACGATGCGAGACGTAGATGTCCTCAGCGCCTGGGCCGCCGGCGCGGGTCGAGTAGAAATACAGCGCGCGGCCATCCTTCGAGATGGCTGGTCCGGCGTCCTCTGCCGACGAGTTCACGACCGAGCCGAGCCATGTGGGAGCTGACCAGTCCGTGTAATTGGGCATCGCGAACGCCCGAGGGCCGTTCATCATGATGAGCGCGAGCGCTAAGACCAAGGCACCTGATCGACGGATGCTGCGGTCCATTTGCATTCCCCTCCTGTCGGCGCCCGGAGGGTCGGCGATGCGGCACGTCCAAGACGATCGGCCTGTTGCTTGGCCTCCTTCCCGGCCAGGTCGTCGGTCGCGAGCCGCGTCACGACGGGGAATGTGCGGGCCGGGCGCAGGCGGCGCGAGTCTACCTACCTACTTGGAATAGCGCTCGTAGCTCACGATCTCTGAGAGTGGCTTTCGGCCTCCGGGCCGTGCGTTGGGACGAGGATCCTTGGCCGAGACGGGCCGCCCGATCATGACGATCGAGCGCGCGGTCCGCTCGGCCGGGATGGCGAGGATGCGTTTTGCCTCGGCCTGCTGCGATTCGTCGCCGTACCAGGCGACACCGCCGCCGTACCCGAGGTTGTGCGCCGCGATGAGGATGCGCTCGGTCACGCGGCCCTCGTCGTAGGCCTCGCTGATCGGGTTTCCCGAGCCATCGAGCACGATCGCTATCCCGAGCGATGCACCGGCGAGCCAGTTAATCGGGGTCCGCAGCTGGCTGATCTTGCGGAGTCGGTCCTTGTCCTTGACGACCACGAAGTGCCACGGCTGTGTGTTCCGCGAGCTCCCGGTCCACTGCGCGACCCGCAGAAGCTGCTTGACGACATCTTCCGGAACTTCGTCGGCCGCGTACTGCCGGATCTGACGAACGGCGCGGATGCGATCGATCACGGAACGGACGTTAGCATTCGCAGCCGTGGCAGCGCGAGAAGTCGATCAGGGTGAGCTCGAGAGGTTGAGCTCCGCGCTGCGCCTGGCCGAATCCGCGCTCGAGGAAGCGCTCGAAGCCGCGGAGAATCTTGGCAATTTCGACCATCGCTTCGACGTTCCGCGCGCCATCGGCGGCGCGCAGCGCCTCGTTCAGAACGCGAACGAGGCGGTGGACGCCGCACGGAAGCCCTGACCGCGTCGCGCCTCCGGTAACATCGGTCGCGTGCGACAGCTCATCGGCAAGCGCCTCCTCGACATCGACGTCGGTTAACTGACCGAGCTCGCCCGTAGCTTCCCGCGCACGGTGGTCGACGCGGGAACGGGCGACGCACGGTACGCGCTCCACGTGGCCCGAACGAGGGCGGACACGCTCGCGATCGGACTCGATGCATCCGCTGATGCCCTCGCCTATGCGGCGCGTTGTGCTGTCCGCGAACCTGTCCCGAACCTCGTCTTGCTCCGCGAGCCGCTGGAGAGCCTCGCCCTCGATTCGTTCGCGGATGAGCTGACGATCCACTTCCCATGGGGATCGCTTCTGAGCGGCGCGCTCGCGGAGGACCGAGCCGTGTTCGATGCGATCTGCCGTCTGCCGCGACCCTGCGGTCTGCTGACGCTCGCGATCTCCGTTATCGCGCGCGACGGACGGGCGCCGCTCTCCTCGAAGGACATTGCGCGCGTGGTCCGCGAATACCGCTGGTCCGGCTTCACCCTGGTCGAGGGGCGTGCACTGCACCGTGCCGACGTCGTGGCAGCGCGATCCAGCTGGGGCAAGCGGCTGGACGTTGGCGGAGCGCGACCTGGCCATCTGATGCGATTTCGTCGGAGCAGCGCGCCGGTCTAGGCTCCGCTAACCTCCTGTTCGACAGCTGCTGACGGAGGACGCATGTCGGAACACCGACCGGTACACGAGGAGCCACGTGTTGAAGAGCACAAGGTCTATGCGCTGCTCGCGATACCTGTGTTCCTCGTGACGATCTTCATCATCGGGCTGATCGCGACGCTCGGGACCTCGCCGCGGCCTTGACGCGCGCCGGCCTCGCTGCCGGCTCGGACCACGCGACATCACTCGGCAGCTCGCGGCGAAGGATCGGCTCGAGGGAGGTCACGTAGGCAGCGATCCGCCCGGCCAGCTCGGTCGCGAGCCCATCGTCCGGCTTCCGATGCGGTAGCGGCTCCCACACGCGAGCCCAACCGCGGTCCCATTCTTCGATCCGTGCATCAGCGAGCGCGCGCCGTATCGCCTTCGCGTTCGCGGCGAACGCCGCGAGGAGTCTTGCGTTCGTGAGCGCATCGGCTTCGAAGTGCAGGCCGATCTCGATCGTGCTGAGTCGCTCGCGTGGCCAGATCTCGTAGTGGAGCGCCTTGTTCCCGTACCAGAGCTTGCTCTGGAATGAGAACGACTCCCAATGGAACTCACGGAGGTCGGAGGGAACGCTCTCCCGAACGAGAGGGCGCACTCGTCGCAGGCACTCGGCGGGCTGCATCACATAGCCATTAACATCGAGTCTCTTTCCGGCGTAGCGCAACGGTAGCGCAGGGGACTGTTAATCCCTTGGTTGGAGGTTCGAATCCTCCCGCCGGAGCAGAAGCGGGCGCTTGCCTGCCTGTCCAGCGCACGCAGGACTTATGTACCACGGCCTGGCCATACGTAAGGGGTAGTTCAGCCCGCGGACCTTCCCATGGCCAAACAGATCCTGTCTGCCAGCGTTAGCCCTGGGTGACGTTCTTGTAACGAACTAATCACGCGAAGGTCAAAGCAGGGAAGGTGATCGGTCAGATGAACATCAAGAAGGCATTCGGTTTCACAGGCGCACTCTTGCTCTCGCTGTCTCTTCTATCCGGGACGGCAGCGGCCGCGCAGGGTGGCGGTCACAACAGTGGAGGCGGAAGCGGGACGCTCAGTCTCGTTGTACTTGATTCCGCCGACGGGCTCGCACATTACGGGGGGAACATCACGTTCAACGTCTCCACGACGCTTACCAGCCCGTATGTCGATCTCCAGTGCTTCCAGAACGGAACGATGGTCGCCGAGGGTTGGGAGGGCTTCTTCGTGGGAGCTCTCAGCGACCGAGTCTTCTGGCTGTACTCGCCCCAGTGGCTCGGCGGAGCCGCCGACTGCACTGCATACCTGTCGTACCAGACCAAACGCGGATGGCAGCGCGTCGCTTCCACGAGCTTCCACGCGGAACCGTAGAAAGACCTAAGCCACGCGAGTCTGAACACACAGAGAGGGCGGCCCGAGTCGGGCCGCCCTCTCTTGCTGATCCCCTTCAGCGGTCGGTTACGGGAACACGGTTCCCGGTCCAGAGTCGTCCGCGAACGTGAGGACGACGTTCTCGAGGCAGTTGCTCTGGCGGCCCGTGTGGGCTGTGTCGCCAGTCGCGTACGTGACGCGCCAGTAGTACGTCCCGTTTGTCGAGGCGTCCACTGAGAACGTCGAGTTGTTCGTGTTGACGGTCACGCTGTGGCTGCCGCCAACGCCTGTGATGGTCTGCTTGTAGACCAGGCCACCGGTGCCGAGCGTGTCGCCCTGCGCCTGGCAGTTCTGGAGTGCGGTGTTGGCTCCCGCGGCACCGTACAGCCTGAAGATCACGGTCCCGCCGCTCGGCAGGTTGTCACCCGCTACCGACGACGTGATCGTCGCGGAGTCCTGCGGGTACGTCTTTTGAGCGGTCGAGATCTCTGTCGGGATCTGCCTGACGGTGACGGCTTCGTTCGGGTCAGTACCGCACGCAGCGCCGTTCTGGGCGAGCGTGTTCGGCAGGTCGCCACTGTAGTTCGCGACCCAGTTGTACTGGCCTGGTGCGGTCGGCGTGTACTGAACCGGTCCGTACGTGCCGTCGCCGCTCACGCTGACGGTGATCCCCGCTGCGGGGAATCCGCTCGCGAGCGTCGTGCACTGGTCCGGGCCGTAGAGGAAGAACGTGATCGTTCCTCCGGCCTTCCCACCAGCTGCAATCGGGTTGATGACCGGCGTGCCGGGCTGGTTCGCGGTGTTGCCGATCGTGGCGGTATCGGTGACCGGATTGCCGAAGTCAACCGGGCCAGGGCCGGCCTGCGTTGCGAGCGTTGGTGTTCGCGGTGTGACGTTGAAGCACTCGCCTGCGGTGTCGTCCTTGGCATTCGGAACGCCAGACGTGGCGGAGGTGAAGTCACCTCGCCAGCAGTAACGACCGGCGGACGTGACCGTCGCAGCGCCCGATGTGATCGGCTGCGCGGTCCCTTGATTGACCGACTGCGAGCTGACCAGGGTGCCGCCGCTGGTGCACGTGTCCGTGGACGTCGTGTCCGTTCCGAGGAAGCACAGGTGGAAGTCGTAGGTACCGCTCCAGGTCGAAACTCCGGTGACTGTCAGCGTCGCGCTGTCTGTGACGCTGAGCGTGCCGGACGTCGGGATCTGGGCGGAGCCGCTGACCGACGGTGTCGTCGTCGTGCTCGAGCTGCACTCACCCAGCTTGCCGCGGGCGAAGTCGAAGAGCGTCGCGGTCAGAGACTGCGAAGAACGTGTGTCACCGATGAACACGTTGAAGCACTTGCCGCCAAGGTTCGTGTTCGTGAGGTTGAGGCCACCCTCGAAGAACTCGGCCTCACGCAGGGTGGTGCCCACACCGTCCTGCTTGTTCGAGGTGGGCCAGGGGGTCGAGATCGTTCCGTTGATCGGAAGCGCGCCGGTGTTCGTCGTCGCGCAGACGTCGTCTCCTCCTGCCGTCGTCTTGCAGTCGGCGCCGTGGGCGACCGAGGTCGCACCGAGCGAGCCGTTCGCCCCGCCGTTCCAGCGGTAGACGTCGATCGTGCTGACGCCACCGCCCTTCGTGAAGGCGGAGACGATCAGGAGGTCGCCGTCCTGGTGGTTCCCGCTGAAGGTCTGGCTGGGGCCCGTCGACACGCACCCCACCTCATCCTGGAGGAACCAGAAGCCAACGTTCGCATCGCCGGTGTTGGCGTTGCGCTCGAGGGCGAAGTAGATGATCTGATCGCCGTCGGAATTGAGGTACGCCGCGGCGTACGCGTTCATGACGTCGATCTTGCTGTTGACGTTGTTGTCGAAGTTGCATTGCCACCCTGAGATCGGCAGGGTGTCCTTGCTACCGGTCGAGAACGTCGTCTGATCCGACGTGTTGAACGAGCCGTTCGAGTTCGCGATGAAGTCGCGATCGAACCCGGTCGCGGTGAAGCCCGCCGGCTTCGCTTTCGGGGTTCCGGTCGAGTCGAACAGGCTGTCCCAGTCGATCGCCTGCGTGGTGCCACCGTTGGATGTCGTGGTGATCGCGCTGACGTCGCCGTCAAGCTGCATGGCAAGGTCGTGTACCGCGTACGCGAGCCCTGGCACGAGCTGAGCTACGACCAGCGTTGTTAATGTGAATACCGCGAGAAAGCGACGTGGTCGCCGGCTCGCCAATTGTCTGAGCTGGATCATGCGTAAACCCCTCTCCATATGAGTTGCGGATGCCGCGGCACGGCGCTCCAGCCGCCCCCTCCACCAGGCGCGCGGAACCAACTTGCCGACGCGGCGGCGAAGCGGTCACCATGGCCCAGGACCGAGCGTGAGTCGATACCGAATGCCGCTAGTTGACAGACGCGTCGGCTACTGAGAATTAGGTATCCCCCTAACGATTTCGCGGCATTCCCCGTCTAGGCCGAGAGCACGTTGCGCGCGTTTGCGCAGGTGCTAAATTTCGCGTCCTGCCGGCTCTTCTTGGCGGGCCGGCATTGGTGGGGGCAGGGTGAGAGCTGTCGGGAACGGCGGGCCGCACGTGGCAGTCGTTGATCGCGTCGGCACGATCGTCGCGGTGCTTCGCCGCGCCTGCCCCGGGGTCGCTTTCCGTTCGATCCGCTCCCTCCGCGAGCTGTCCAGCGACGACCGACTCGCGGTCCTCGCGACCTACACGGCGGCCGACTGGGACACCCTCGCGCCACTCGCGCGCCGTTCGCCGACGGTCGTGGTCGCCGCGGCGCGTGCAAAAGGTGACGCGGAACGCGCCATGTCAGCTGGCGCCTTCGGCTATCTGGACCTCGAGGTGGGACCTGCAGCGCTCCGCCGCGCCGTCCTCGGGGCGCTACGCGGGGAGCCCGCGTACTCGCGAGCCGCGTTCGGACAGCACCTCAGGTCGAAGCTGGAGTCGACCGTTCTGGGCGCATCTCGTGCCCACGAGCTGACGCCGCGCCAGCGCGAGGTCGTGGCACTGATCGCTAGCGGTCACTCTGACAAGGAGATCGCGACCGCTCTTGGGATCGCAACCGCGACGGCGCAAAAGCACGTAACCAACGTGTTGCGCCGACTCAAGGTCCCGAACCGCGCAGCGGCCGCGGTCGCGGCGGCGCAGATCGCGCTCGCTGTCACGACATGGCCGGCGGGAGACTAACGAGAGGCTCTCGGCGCGCTCCTTCCTGCATGGCGTAAGCGTTCTGGATAGCCGTGGCACTATCGCGACCTTGGACGGCCCGTTCTTTGAGGACTTCATTGTCGGCGCGACGTTCCGCTCGTCGATCGGTCGCACGATCACCCAGGCCGACAACATCCAGTTCTCGCTCCTCACCAACAACGCGAACGAGATCCACTTCAACGCCCACTACGCGGGGCAGACCGAGTTCAAGCGCCCGCTGGTCAACAGCTTCCTCACGCTCGCCACGGTCGCGGGCATGATGGTCCCTGAGACGAGCCGCCGGGGGTTCGCACTCGGCGTGGGTGAGGTCACCCTACCGAATCCGCTTTTCGAAGGCGACACGCTCTACGCAGACACCGAGGTGCTCGAGGCGCGCGCGTCACGCTCGCGGCCGGGGTGGGGCATCGTCACCGTCCGGCAGCGCGGCATCAAGCAGGACGGGACCATCGTCCTGATCGCGAAGCGCACGTTCATGGTCCCGACGCGCGCGAACGCGCCGAAGCCGCACTTCCCCGAACCGCGCGACTAGCAGTGGATTTCGCCCGCAGCGAGGAGCAGGAGTCGATCCGCTCAGCGGTGCGCTCGCTCTGCGCGCAGTTCCCCGACGAGTACTGGCGCGAGCTGGACCGCGCGAGCGAGTACCCCGAGCGATTCGTGCGGGCGCTCACCGACGCCGGCTGGCTGGGCGCGCTCATCCCCACCGAATATGGCGGCGCTGGACTCGGTATCGCGGAAGCCGCGCTGATCATCGAAGAGATCAACGCGTCCGGCGGGAACGCCGCCCCCGCGCACGCGCAGATGTACACGATGGGCACGCTCCTTCGACACGGCAGCGACGAGCAGAAGCGCCGCTACCTGCCGCGCCTCGCGAAGGGCGAGCTGCGGCTGCAGGCGTTCGGTGTCACCGAACCGGAGGCGGGCTCGGATACGACGCGGATCAAGACGACGGCCACGAAGCGCGGCGACCACTACGTGATCAAGGGAAAGAAGATCTTCATCTCGCGCGCGGAGCATTCGGATCTGCTCCTCCTGCTCGCCCGCACGACGCCGTACGAGGATGTCGACGACAAGACGCGCGGGCTTTCGGTGTTCATCGTCGATCTCCGTGCGGCAGTCGCCAGCGGGCGCATCGTGGTGCGTCCGATCGAGACGATGTTCAACCACCACACCACCGAGCTCTTCATCGACGAGGTCGAGGTCCCGGCGACCGACCTCGTCGGCGAGGAGGGCCAGGGGTTCCGTCACATCATCGATAGCTGGAACGCGGAGCGGATCCTCATCGCCTCCGAATCGCTGGGGGATGGCCGCTGGTTCGTCGCGCGTGCCGCGGCCTACGCCTCGGAACGCGTCGTGTTCGGGCGGCCGATCGGAGCGAATCAGGGCGTGCAGTTCCCGTTGGCTCAGGCACACGCTCGTCTCGAGGCCGCGGCGCTGCTTCGTGACAAGGCGGCCTGGCTGTTCGACCACGGTCGCAAATGCGGTGCGGAGGCGAACATGGCCAAGCTCCTCGCGTCGCAGTCGGCGTGGGATGCCGCCAACGCCGCTCTCGATGCGTACGGCGGGTACGGTTTCGCACGCGAGTACGACGTGGAGCGCAAGTTCCGCGAGACGCGTCTTCTGCTTGTCGCGCCGATCAGCAACAACCTCGTGCTCGCGTACATCGGCCAGCACGTGCTCGGGATGCCGCGGTCCTATTGATGGACGGGCTCCCGCCGATGCGATCGCTGATGTTCGTGCCCGCGCATCGCGAGCGAATGGTCGAGCGCGCCCTTGGGCTCGGCGAGTTCGGCGCAAGCGAGCTCGACGTCGCGATCCTCGATCTCGAGGACGGGGTGCCGCCAGCATCGAAGGACGAGGCGCGGCGCCGCGTCGCCGATGTGCTCGCACGCGCTTCGCGTGACGGTGGTCCCAGACGGTTCGTCCGCATCCGGCGCGCGCTGAGCGACGACGGCGCCGATGATCTGGAGGCCGTCGTTCGTTCGGGCCTCGCGGGGATCATGGCGCCGAAGGTCCGCCGGCCCGACGAGGTCGAGTGGATCGCTGAGAGGCTCGATGCGCTGGAGCAGGGCGCAAAGATCCCTCACGGCACCGTGCGGATCATCCCATCGATCGAGAGCGCCGCCGCGCTGATCGAGGCTCCGCGCATCGCGATGGCGTCGGATCGGGTCGCCGGTCTCGCATTCGGGTCGGAGGACTTCGCCCTGGACCTCGGGCTTCCGACCAAGCGCGAGGGCGAAGCCGCGGACCTCCTGTACGCGCGCTCGGCAACGGTCGTCGCCGCGGTGTCCGCGGGGAAGCTCGCCTTCGATGGCATCTGGCCCGACATCAAGGATGCCGCGGGCCTGCGCGCCGATGCATTGCGGGCGCGGCGCCTCGGCTTCGCCGGCAAGACGCTCATCCATCCGGATCAGATCGCGGTGGTGAACGAGATCTTCAGCCCGACCGCCGAGGAGATCGAAGAGGCTCGGCGCGTCGTTCAGACATTTGAT
>Ga0070680_100004553_pt1 | contig 10418 bp, 7 predicted proteins | sample KBSC73BmetaG_FD_64672 | JGI IMG/M metagenome (GOLD analysis project Ga0070680, IMG submission 64672) | Corn rhizosphere microbial communities from Kellogg Biological Station, Michigan, USA - KBS C7-3B metaG | ecosystem: Host-associated > Plants > Roots > Rhizosphere | place: USA: Michigan... | reverse complement strand
GGGGAGAGGGGAGGGCCCTACCCAGAAGTCGGACGTGAGACGACAGACGCCAGATGCTTCGAAGAGCATCTGGCGTCTGCGTTCTGTGAACTGGCGACTGGGCGGCCGTTCTCTCCCCTCTCCCCTCTCCCCTCTCCCCTCTCCCCTCTACTTCGCCCCCAGATGATCCCAATTCATGATCGCATTGAACCCCATCGCGAACGTGCCCTGCGTCTGCCAGCGCCAGTAGGGACGGAAGGCGAACATCACGATGTGGCCCTTGCCCACCGTTTCGTCCACGAGCTGCGCGCGGTTGGCGAGCAGATCGCCGTGCTCGAGCGCGCCGGAAAGCAGCATGTCGCCAGCGCTCGCCGGGAAGCTCATGATGACGCGCGTCGACGAGTTCGGATCCGGCGTGAAGCCGGGGATCGTGCCGGCCGCTCCGCCGAATCCGCCGAACCCCCCGCCTCGTCCACCGCGGCCCCCGCGACCCTGACCGGCGGGGTTGTCCGTGCTCGCATTGTCGATCGGCGAGCCGGGATTCGGAATGTCTTCGCTCGTCGCGACACCGTATGGCGTGCCCGATCCAGTCGGATCCCACGGTGAGAGCTTGGTCGGCGTCGCCATCGGCGTGACGTTCTGCGCCTCGCTGCCGGCACGTCCGGCCCCGCCACGGCCACCGCGGCCGCCTGCTTCTGGCGCACCGGTTTCCGCGCCGGCCATGGTGACACTCGCATTACCAACCTTGAAAACCGGCGCCTGACTGAAGTACACCGGCACGTCCGTCTGATCGTAGCCGTACACGAGTGGACTCGTCTTGTCCGTGATCACGCCGCGCAGAATGGTGCCGCGCGCGAACAGGCCGGGCGTCTGCTCCACCGTCACGCCCGGCGTGAAGTCGAGGCCGACGAGGTTCGAGGCCGTGTTGCCCTCGGTGATCAGCGTGCCGCCCTGCTGCACGAACTCGTACAGCGCCTTGAATCCATCCACGCCCACACCGCCGCGGATGTCGTCGGTCGAATCCGGATAGCCGAGCGACGGGTACTGCGCCGTGCGCTTGTACGGAATCGGCGGACCGCTCGGCGCCGGCGCGCCTTCGCGCGGCAGCGCCGACCCACCGTACGGATAGATGATCACGTCGTACTTCGAGCGGAGATTTCCGTCCTTCAGGACGTTCTCGCCGAAATACGTATATGGCACGTGATAGTAGTCGAGGGCCGCGCGCACCCAGCCTTCGTCCTGGGTGCGCGACCAGCTGTGCACGTATCCGATGCGCGGTGTCGTCAGCTCGTGCGTCGCGACCGACGGCGCGGCGGCGAGCGCGTAGCCGGACAGGCCGAGCTGCTTGAGCGCCGCATCGAGCGGCGCGCGGTTCGCCGACGGGATGATCAGCGAGCCCGCGTCGAAGTGGTGGCCGTCGGCGTCGAACGCCGCTTCGGCTGCCTCCATCTTCACATTCGGGAACTTGAACCGGAAGTCGACGAGCGTGTTGTCCGACGTGTTTGCCACGGCGATCACGCTGCCGCTGCCGGCAATGCCGCCCGGCGCCGTGACGTCGTGCGTGATCTGCGTCATCGGCTGCTTCAACACGCCGGCGTCGGTCACTTCGCTGACGATGATGTTGCGCATCATCGGGAACGTCCAGCCGGTGTCGTCGTAGGGCGCCGGGTTCTGCGGCGGAAAGTTCTGCAGCGAGAAGTACATGTCGGCGATCGTGCGGTACGGCTGATCGCCGCGGACGATGAAGTCGCCGGCGTTCACGTGGACCTTGCCGGCGTCGAACGACGACGTGGCGCGATGAAACTCGAGCCCCTGCGCGAGCAGCTCGTTCACCGCTTCCGCGGCATTCTCCTTCGCATGCTGACCCGCCGGGATCACCCACGCGTACACCGGTCCGGTCTTGCCACGCGCCACGGCGCGTTTCGCCTTGCGCCACTGGTTGTCGAGGAACGTCACCCGATCCTGGCCGACGCGATGCAGCGCGAACAGGATCGCCGACTCCTGGATGTTCGTGTTGGCGCGCGGACCCCAGTTGATCGTCTCGAGCGGAGGATTCGGCCGGAACCACTCGCGGCTGGTCGTCGTCGCGCCCGGAGTCACCGTGTAGTTGTCCGGCCCGTAGCTCTGCACCTCGTAGAAGCGCCCAATTTCGTTGTGCGTGTGGGCGATGAAAAACATGTAGTTCGGCACCCAGCCATCATAGAATCCATATGTCCACACGCCGGGCACGCCGCGCTTCGTCATCTCCATCACGTCGTTTTCAGCGAGCATCCACCACTCGTTGACGACGATCGGATCGAGCGCCTGGTTGTACGGGCCGGTGCCGGTCGACGCGTAGAGATACGTCTGCGCCTCGTGCAAATCGTGCAGCACGGTCGGCGTCCAGTCGAGCACCGCGCGCGTCACGGCCTTGGTGAGCTCGAGGAACTGACCCATCCCGTCGCGATTGTCGTCGTGCTGCACGTACTTGCCCCAGTACATCCGCAGCTGATTCGCGTTCACGCCCGGATGTGCCTTCGCGTAGTAGTACGAGTCGACGATCTTCTCGCGCCCGTCCACCTCGACCACCGGCGTGATCAGCGTCAGCACGTTGTTGCGGATGTCGCGGATGAACGGCGTCTCCTCGACGATCAGCCGGTACGCCAGCTCCTGCAGCATCTCGGGGCCGCCCGTCTCCGGCGAGTGCATGCCGCTGTTGATGTAGTAGATCGGCTTGCCGAGGGCGTGGATGATCTGCTGCGCCTGTGCTTCCGTCGTCTTGCGCGGATCGGACAGCGCGTTGAGATAGCCCTTGTACTTGTCGAGATTCGCGATCGTCTGCTCGTTGCCGATCGCCAACAGCACGATGTCGCGGCCTTCCTCGCTCGTACCGATCTTCCAGAAGCGCGCGCGCGCCGGCGCCGCCTTGGCGAGCGCCTGGTAGTAGGCCTCGATCTGCGCGGCTTTCGTCAGCTCGCCCGGCGTACCGATGATGTGGCCGTTGAATTTGAGCGGCGTCGGCACGGTGGCTGACGCCGGGAGGTGATCGACGAGCTCCGTGCTGATGCGCGGGTCGGTGAGATACTGTCTGATCTTCGCGGTGTACTCCTGATCCTGCGCCTGCTGCGCGGACAGCGCCATCGGCGTGGCGATCGCGGACGCGAACGCTGTGGCGACGGCGAATCGGCGGAGCGATCCCGACGTGACGAACATCCGGCCTCCTGAAAACACGCGATTGACGGGTGGGTGGCTGTCCGACGCGCGGCCGGACGAGCGGGGAAATAGACTGCGCCAGCCGCTGGTTGGGGAGGGGCGTCGGGGTCAGCGCGCGAGCGCGTCCATGAACCGGTGGGCGCGCTCGCCGGCCGGCCCGGGGGAGCGCGGCCCCGGCTTGCCGGGAACGCCGGCGACGGCGAGATGCACCACCGTGGGACCGGCCGCGCCCAGCACGGCGGCCGCGTCCCGCCGCCATTCGTCGATATTAGAGAACGTGAATGTCGACCGAATCCCGCAACCGCGCGCGATCGCCGCAAAGTCGACGCCGTGCGACGCGACCGCCGGTACGCGCTGCGAGCCCGTGACCTCGTAGACGCCGTTCACGAACACCAGCACGACGAGGTTCGCCGCGCCCGACTCGGCGATCGACGCCAGCGAGCCGAGATTCATCAGCATCGATCCGTCGCCGTTGCAGACGATCACGCGGCGCTCGGGCTGCGCCAGCGCCAGGCCGAGCCCGATCGACGTCGCGTGGCCCATGGCGGACGGGACGAATACGAGATCGAGCGGATGGGGCGCCAGCGTCATCCAGTCGCGCGCCGGAGTCATCGTCGTGATGACGACATCGCGCGCGCCGCGGCGTTCGTGCAACGTGGTGAGCACGTCGAGCTGCGACATACGGCTCGTGCCGGCGCTCGGCAGCGTCTCAGCCCCTATCGGGACGCTCACGCCTTGCCCTCGGCGACAACGATCGCGCCGGGCCGTCCGGCCGCCCGGCAGCCGCCCAGGTGGTCCGTGATCGTGGAAAGCTGCTCCGGCGACGTGAGCAATTTGTAATCGATGCACCACGTGTCGAGCACCGGCTCGGTGAACACGAGGCACGTGTCGCCTGGAATCGTGTCCTGATTGAGATAGCTGCGGTAACCGATGATGCTCGGAATCGGCAGCTTCCAGTCGTGCAGCACGTTGCGAATCGCGTCACCGGACTCGAACAGTCCCGTGCACTGGATCATGACCAGCGGGCGGGCGCCGCCGAGGTGCAGGCCGGCCGCGACCTCCCAGGCCTCGCCTTCGCGACACACGCGTACGAGTTGCGTGTGGCCGCTGTGCTCGATGGCATCGTGCCACTGGCCGATGGTGCTGTCCGGCACCGTCACCACATGCGTGATGCCGAGCTGGTCGAGCGCGTTCGTGATCTGATCGCCGGAGAACATTCGTCAGTCGTGGCTCATGGTCGTTATGCATTCTATCGTTGTCGGACGTCTGAGCCAATTGGAGCACCATGTCACCGAAGACCATCGTCATCACCGGCGCGAGCAGCGGCATCGGCGCGGAGCTCGCGCGCCAGCTCGGGGCTGACGGCCACTCGCTCGTGCTCGCCGCGCGACGCGGTCGGGAGCTGGAGCGCGTCGCCGCCGATGCGGTCGACCGTGGATCGCCGCGCGCGATCGGCGTCACCGCGGACGTCAGCAGCCGCGCCGACGTCGAAATCCTCCGCGACCGCGCGATCGACGCGTTCGGCGGCTTCGACGTCTGGATCAACAACGCCGGCCGCGGCATCAACCGATCGGTGCTCGATCTGACCGACGCCGACTTCGACGAGATGATGGACGTGAACGTGCGCTCGGCCCTGTATGGCATGCAGATCGCCGCGCGTCATTTCATCGAGCGCGGCCGCGGGCACATCATCAACGTCTCGTCCTTTCTCGGCCGCGTGCCGATGGCGCTCCCACGCTCGGCGTACAACGCCGCGAAAGCCGCGCTCAACTCGCTGACGGCCAATCTGCGCGTCGAGCTGCGCGCAAAGCATCCGGACATCCACGTCACGCTGGTCATGCCCGGCATGGTCGCGACCGACTTCGCGTTGAACGCAGTTGCCGCACCGGCCGGCACGCGCGCCTACACCGGACCCCAGGTGCAGAGCGTGGAGGAAGTCGCCGGAATCATTCGCGGTGTACTCGATCAGCCCGTCGCGGAGATCTACACCAATCCAGCATCGGCCGACATGGCGCGGCGGTATTTCGCCGACGTGGCGGCGTTCGAGGCGAGCGCCGGAAACCCGTGGGGCAGCCCGCCGCCCAAGGCATGAGAAAACTCGCATCTCTGCCGGTGCTCCTGGCGACGGTGACAATCGTTCCCACGCTCGTCGCCCAGCAGCCCGACACGTCTGCGCGTGGCGCGGCGACTGTCCCGGCGTCCTCGCCGATCGTCGACCCGCGCGCCGTGCAGCCGGAACGTCCTACGGTGGCAACCCATGCCGGGACCGTTGCGCCTGGCTTCATCGAGATCGAGACCGGCGTGGAGCATGATCGAATCGACCCGGGCGCAACGGCCGTGTTTACGCCGACGGTCCTGAAGATCGGTGTCGGGACCCATGCACAATTGAACCTCTTCGGAGCCGTCATTCGTCCCGCCGGAAGCACGGTTGGCGTGGGCGACGTCGGCGCCGGCATCAAATGGCGACTCGCTGATGATGTGCCGGTGATCGGCAATTTCGCCGTGCTGCCGTCGATCAAGCTGCCGACGGGTTCCGCGACCGCAGGCCGAGGTACCGGCACGACCGATGTCTCACTGCTCCTGATCTCGAGTCATGAATTCGGCGGTGTCGCGATGGACCTCAACGCCGGCTACACGCGCCGGAGTGGTGATGGATCGGTGGCCCCGCGCGATGCGATGCTGTGGACCGCGTCGTTCGGCGGCAATGCGGTTGGCCGACTCGGATGGGTTGCCGAGTGCTACGGATATCCCGCGACGAGTGGACCGAGCGGCCAGGCATCGATTGTTGCGCTCCTGGCCGGACCGACGTTGCTGCTGCGTCCATGGTTGGCGTTCGACGCCGGGCTGATCGTCCCCCTCACCGGGCCGCAGCCGCATGCGTTCTACGCGGGCGCCGTGTACAACGCCGGGCACCTCTGACGGGAGCGATCATTCTGTCGCTCCGCCGCCTGCCTCCGGCCGCCGATCGTGAAGCGGCCGCTGATGAACGGTGATGAACGCTGATTTTCGAGAATTCGAATAGGCCAGGCGGCGGACCTTTGGAGCGTGGCCGAAGTTGAGGAGAAGCCCGAGCTCGAGGCGAGTGCTCCGCAGGTAATTGAGCAACTGGGCTTCGTGGATCGGCTCGACGACCCGGGCTGACTTGACCTCGACGACGAGGCTGTTCTCGACGATCAGGTCGGCGCGAAATCGCCCAACTACCACGCCGCGGAACAGCACCTCGATCGGGGCTTCGGCTGCTGCCTGAATCCCAACCTGCGTCAACGCGACGAACATCGCCCGTCGATACACCGCCTCCAGGTGTCCGAACCCAAGTTCATTGTAAACGTCGAAAAAAACACCAATAACCCGCCCCGTGAGCTCTCCCCCCTCACCAGCACCAGCCAAATCATCGTTCATCTGCGCAATCTGCGGCCGATCATTGGCCGCGGCGGTATGTAGACCATCGTCAGTCTGCGTCATCTGCGGCCCCGATCGGTGGCGGTAGGAGCATCCAATCTGCGGCCCCGCCCCGGTCCGCGGCGCACCGAACGATTGCCCTCCCAACCCCTCTCGCGGCGCCCCGATCCCTATGCCATTATTGGCGCGTCGCGCCGGCCGGCGCGGTTCAGAGCCTCATGGGAGGAGTCATGTACAGCGTCGTTCGTCGTTACGCGTCGCTCATCGCCGTTCCACTCGTCGCGGCCCCACTCGCGGCGCAGGGACGGGGCGCGCCCCCGCCGGAGACCTTCAACGTCTCGGCGAATCCGCTGCTGTCGAGCTTCCGCTTTCGCTCGATCGGTCCCGCGAGCATGGGCGGCCGACTCGACGACATCGAAGTCTCGCTCAGCAATCCCAACGTCATCTACATCGGCTACGCCGTCGGCGGCGTGTTCAAGTCGGAGGACAACGGCGTCACGTTCAAGCCGGTGTTCCAGACGTATACCACCGCGTCGATCGGCGACATTGCGATTCATCCGACGAACCCGAACATCGTCTACGTCGGCACCGGTGAGCCGAACAACCGCCAGACCTCCTCGTTTGGCGACGGCTTGTACAAGTCGACTGACGGCGGCAAGACGTTCACCCGCATCGGCCTCGAGAACACGCAGACCATCGCGCGGATCGTGATCGACAAGACCAATCCGGAGGTCGTCTACGTCGCCGTGCCGGGCCACCTGTTTGGCCCGAGCCCTGATCGCGGGCTGTACAAGACGACCGACGGGGGGACGACGTGGACGAAGATCAAGTACATCGACGAGAACACCGGCTTCACGGACGTGGCGATCGATCCGTCGAACAGCAGCACGCTGTACGCGGCGAGCTATGAGCGGCGGCGGACGAGCTGCTGCTTCAATGGCGGCGGCCCGGGGAGCGCGCTCTGGAAGTCGACGGACGCGGGCAAGACGTGGACGAAGCTGACCGGCAACGGGCTGCCCACGGAACCATACGGCCGTATTGCGCTGGACATCGCGCGCTCGAATCCCAAGGTCGTGTACGCCCAAATCGAAGCGAGCGGCGCGAATGGCGAGTCGGAGACGCCGGCTGGCGGCCGTGGCGCGTACGACTGGTGCAACAACGGCGGACCGGGCCACGGCTTCAGCACCGGCCGCGGTGGGCGCGGCGGCCAGGAAGCGGACACGAATCGCACGCCGCCCAAGCTCGATCCCACGCGATCGGGCGTGTTTCGTTCCGATGATCGCGGCCGCTCCTGGCATGCGGTCAGCAACTGCGCACCGCGGCCGTCCTACTTCAGCCAGATTCGCGTCGATCCGAATAATGAGAATACGCTGTATTCAGCCGGTGTACATCCGGCCAGGTCGACCGACGGCGGCAGGACGTTCACGCTGCTCGACGCGGCGGGCGGATTCTTCAACATGGGCGAGGATCAGCACGCGCTGTGGATCGATCCCGCCAACTCGAAGCATCTGCTCCGCGGCAACGATGCCGGTTTCGCGGTGAGCTGGGACGCGGGCGACACGTGGGAGTACGTGCGCACCATGGCGACCGGTCTCGCGTACTGGGTCTCCGCCGACATGGGCCACCCGTACGACGTGTATACCGGTCTGCAGGACAACGACAGTTGGGGCGGCCCGAGCGCCACGCGCGGCCGCATCGGCATCACGAACAAGGACTGGTTTCACCTCACCGGCGGCGACGGGTTTCAAACCGCCGTCGACCCGACGGACTTTCACATCGTGTACTCGTCGTCGCAGGACGGTTCGGTGTTCCGCACGGACCTGCGCACCGGGCGCTCGGTGAGCATTCGGCCCACGGCCGGGCAGGCGCGGCGCGCCGATGCGGATTCCGTCGGCACGTGTGCCGACGGACGCATCATCACGGCGAGCGCGCGCGGTGGACGCGGCGCGCGCGGGGGCGCGGCCGGTGGCGGCGGCACGAATGGCGGCGGCTTCAACGGCGGCGGACGCGGGCGGAGCAGCGAGCCGAACGTGCTCGATGCCACCGCGGGCGAGGTGTACCGGTTCAACTGGAACACGCCGCTCGAGCTGTCGCCCAGCGATCCGAACACCGTCTGGATCGGCGGCAACCGGCTGTTCAAGTCGGTGGATCGCGGCGATCACTGGACGGCGAGCGCCGATCTCACCAAGCACGTGGACCGCTGCGACGTCACGGTGCTCGGCGTGGCCGGCAGTGCTCCACAACTCTCGAAGAACGACGGCGTGTCGGCGTACGGAACGATCATTTCAGTTTCCGAATCGCCAGTGCTGCCCGGCGTCGTGTGGGCCGGAACCGATGACGGCAACCTGCAGGTGAGCCGCGACGGCGGCCACACGTTCACGAACGTGAGCGCGAACTTGCCGGGGCTGCCGGCCGGCGCGCTCACCGGTCCCAGCCCATACTGGATCTCGCGAATCGATGCCTCGCATTTCGATCCGGGCACCGCGTACGTCGCCGTCGACGGCCACCGCACCGACGATCTGCATCCGTACGTGTTCGTGACGCACGATTACGGAGCGACGTTTACCAGCATCGGCGCCGGTCTGCCGGCCCGCGGCAACGTGCAGGTGATTCGCGAAGACCCGAAAAATCGCGCGCTGCTGTACGCGGGCACGGAGTTCGGGCTCTACCTCTCGCTCGACACCGGGGCGCACTGGGAACCGTTCATGAACGGCTATCCCACGGTGCGCACCGACGACATTCTCATCCACCCGCGCGACGGTGATCTGATCGTCGCCACACACGGCCGCAGTCTCTGGATCGCCGACGACATCACGCCGCTCCAGCAATTCACCCCGGCCATGGCCGCGCAGGATGTCGCGCTATTCGAGGTGCGCCCGGCCGTCGCGTATCTGTTCGACTATCGCACCGATGCGGACGTCGGCGGCGACAAGCGCTTCGTCGGAGAGGATGCGCCGCGCGGCACGGCGATCAACTACTACCTGAAGGCCGCGGCCGCCGGCGAGGTGACGGTATCGGTCGTCGACCCGACCGGCCGCATGCTATGCACCTCCAAGGGGGCATCGACGCCGGGCATTCATCGCGTGCAGTGGACGCTCGTCACGCCGATGCTCTCGCCGAGCCGTGGCGGCACAAAGCCGGACACGAGCTGCGGCCCCAGCGCCCGAAATTCCAGCACCACGCCGATCGCCGCCGGCACGTACGTCGCCAAGCTCACCGTCGGCGGTCACATGTACACGACGCCGATCAGAGTTCTCGAAGACGTGTGGATGCACGAGCGGTGACGGCGGCGCTGCGCGCCGCCCGCCGAATCAGTCGAGCTCCATCTCGTGCGCGATGTCCAACATGGCCGCGGCAACGCGCGAGTCGAAACGCGAGCCGGCGCCCTGCTCGATCATGCGCAGCGCGGCATCCTGCGCCAGCGCGGCGCGATATGGCCGATCGTGCACCAGCGCGTCGTAGAAGTCCGCGACCGCAACCACTCGGCCTTCCGGCGGGATCATTTCGCCTGACAGGCCGTTCGGGTAGCCCAGTCCGTCCCAGCGCTCGTGATGCGTCAGCGCCACGCGTTCGGCCGTGACGATCAGCGAATTGTCGCCGCCCGCCAGGATGCTCGCGCCGATCGTGGTGTGCGTCTTCATCACGGCGTATTCCTCTTCCGTCAACGGACCGGGCTTGCGCAGGATGTCGTCCGGAATCGCGATCTTGCCGATGTCGTGCAGCGGCGCGGCCCGGCGAATGAGCTCCGCGAGCTCCTCGGACGCGCCAATGCGGTGCGCCAGCTCCGCCGCGAGCACCCCCACACGCCGCGTGTGATCGCCCGTCACGTCGTCGCGCATCTCCGTCGC
>Ga0070680_100004549_pt1 | contig 10425 bp, 9 predicted proteins | sample KBSC73BmetaG_FD_64672 | JGI IMG/M metagenome (GOLD analysis project Ga0070680, IMG submission 64672) | Corn rhizosphere microbial communities from Kellogg Biological Station, Michigan, USA - KBS C7-3B metaG | ecosystem: Host-associated > Plants > Roots > Rhizosphere | place: USA: Michigan... | reverse complement strand
CCGGGAACGCAAAGCGGACGCACGCTGCGGCTCACCGGCAAGGGAGTGAAGACGAAAAACGCGACGGGCGATCAGTACTGCCGCATCCAGATCCACGTTCCGGCCGACGCGCCGGCGGATGCGGTCGATGCGATCGAGGCCGCTTACAAAGAAAATCCGCGGGCAAATTTGCGCACGTCGCTATAAGCTTCGCGCCACGGACATGCAGATTCAGTTGCTTCGCGCCGACACGACCTCGCTGAAGGTCGATGCGCTCGTTTACCCCGCCGAGTCGGGAGCGGAGGAGCCCGTCGTCGTCAGCAGCGGCAACTTCCTGTGCCGCTTCGTGATTCACGTGCCCGCGCCGACGGCCGGCGACGCGGACGACGAGCTGAAACTGCGCAACGCCACGACCACTGCGCTCGAACGCGCGGAGGAGCTCGCGATCGCGACGGTGGGGCTTCCGCCCATCGGCACCGGCTTCACCGCCGACCGCTGCGCACGCGTGATGCTCGGCGCGGCGCTCGATTTCCGCACCCGCGCGCGATCCTTGCAGCGCGCCGTGTTCTGCCTCTTCGGCGAGGCGGAGTACACCGCGTTCGATCGCGCGCTCAAGGAGCTCGAGGGTTGATTCTGCCCGGACAGATCATCGTCATCGGCGACTCTCACATCGGACTGGGCGAAGGCAGCGAGAAGAAAATCAACGCCTGGCTCGATCGTCTCGCCGCGCTCGCGCCGAAGTCGCTCTATCTCAACGGCGACCTGTTCCACTATCTCATCGCCCATCCGACGTTCCGCACGCAGGCGGTCGACAAGGTGATGGACAAGTTTCGCGGCCTTCGCGACAGCGGCATCGCGGTGCACTACGTCGAAGGGAATCGCGACTTCTTCATCAAAGGCTCGTTCGTCGAGCAGTCGGTGACCGACATCGCCGGCGAATTCGCGGTTCCCGCGGGCAATCAGAAGTACCTGATCGTACACGGCGACATGATCAACGACCGCGACTGGCCGTATCGCTTCTGGCGCCGCGCGTCGAAGAATCCGCTGACGAAGTTCGCCATCAACTTTATCCCGAAGAAATCGGCGCGCAAGCTCGTCGACTCCGCCGAGTCGTACATCGCCAAGACGAACTTCAAACACAAGTCGACGTTGCCGCTCGACCTGATGCAGCGCTACGCCAGCAAACGCGGACGCGAGGGGTTCACGCACGTCGTCTTCGGCCACTTCCACGAGAAGACGATCCTCCCCGGCGGGACGACCGTGGCCATCCTCCCGCCGTGGTACGAGACCGGCGAGGCGATGGTGATCGATCCCGCGAGCGGCTCCTTCTCCTTCGAGGTGATTTAGTGCGCGTCACCTTCCTCGGCACGGGCACTTCCACCGGCGTTCCCGTCGTCGGCTGCCGCTGCGCCGTCTGCACGTCCGCGCATCCGCGCAACACGCGCTTGCGGCAGTCGGTGAAGATCGAGAGGAACGGCAAGCACTTCCTGATCGACACGACGCCCGATCTGCGCCTGCAACTGTTGAAGTACCCGATCCCGCGGCTCGACTTCATCCTCTTCACGCACTCGCACTCCGACCACCTGATGGGACTCGACGACATCCGCCCGTACAACTTTCGCCAGCGCGAGACGATCCACGCGTTCGCGAGCCCGCACACGGCAAAGGCCATCCGCCGCGCGTTCAGTTACATCTGGGACGATCACTCGCAGATCGGCGGGGGGAAGCCGCAGCTCCAGTTGCACGAAGTCGAAGCGCCGTTCGTGCACGACGGCATCGAGGTGATTCCGATTCCGGTCGCGCACGGCGAGTGGACGATCCTCGGATTTCGCATCGGCGACTTCGCCTACATCACCGACACGAACGGCATCCCGCCGTCGTCGATGAAACTGCTCGAAGGCGTCGAAGTGCTCGCGCTCGACGGGCTGCGTCCCGCGACGCCGCATCCGACGCACTTCATCATCCCCGAGGCGATCGTGGTGGCGAAGCAGATCGGCGCGCGGATGACGTATTTGATTCACCTCACGCACGAAGTCGATCACGAGACCTTCGATGCGACGCTGCCCGAGGGCGTGGCGCTTGCGTATGACGGGCTGGAAGTAGAGCTGTGAAGATCATCGAGAAATCCGGCCCGATCGACGCCACGGTCACCGCTCCGCCGTCGAAGTCGTACTCCGTGCGTGCGCTGCTGCTCGCGGCGATGTCCGAAGGGACGACGACGATCACGAACTGCCTCGATGCGGACGACACGCGCTACGCGTTCGAAGCGTTGAAGACAATCGGATTCGATGCGAGCGGCTCGTTTCAGCGCGAGCTGGTCATCGGACCGCGAAAGTCGATGTCGGCGAACGAAGTGCCGATCTTCGTCGGCAACGCGGGCACGGCGATGCGCTTCTTCACCGGCTGGCTCACGTTCACGCCGGGACGTTTTCTTCTTCACGGTGAGGAACGGATGCACCAGCGTCCGATCGGCGATCTCGTCGAGGTGCTGTTGCAGATCGGCGCGGAAGTCGAGTACGTCGAGAACGAAGGCTATCCGCCGCTGCGCATTCGCGGGAGACGGATGCGCGGCGGCTTCGACGTCACGATCTCCGCGGAGACGTCGAGCCAGTTCGTGTCCGCGCTGATGCTCGGCGGCGCGACGCTGCCCGACGGCATCACGTTGCACATCTCCAACATCGCGTCGGGTCCGTACATCGACATCACCGCCGACATCCTCACCACGTTCGGCGCGGACGTCGCCCGCGAGGGCAACAACATCCGCGTGCGCGCCGGACGCCTGCAGCGCAGCGAGTATCGCGTCGAAGGCGATTACTCGTCCGCGTCGTACTGGTTCGCCGCCGCCGCGGCAACCGGCGGCAACGTGCGCGTGCGCGGACTCGCGGTTCCGACCGCGCAAGGCGATGCGGGATTCGTCGATATCCTCGCGGCGATGGGATGCGACGTCGAGGTGAGTCCGGACGAGATCAAAGTCAGTGGCCCGCGCGAGCTGCGCGGCGGCACGTTCGACTGCAACGCGACGCCGGACATCGTCCCGACGCTCGCCGCGATCGCTCCGCTGGCGAAGTCGCCGGTCGAGATCGTGAATGTGGCGAATCTGCGCGTCAAAGAATCCGACCGCCTCGCGACCGTTACCTCCGAGCTTCGCCGCCTCGGCGCGTCCGTCGAAGAGCGCCCCGACTCGCTGCGCATCCTCCCGGGCTGGAACGACGAGCCTGCCGTGATCGAGACGCACAACGATCACCGCATCGCCATGGCCTTCGCGATCGCCGGGCTCGCCCGAGGCAATGTGACGATCGGGAAAGAGCAGGTCGTCTCGAAGTCCTACCCCCGTTTCTGGCGGACGCTGGATGAGATGACATAATCACGTCCCGCCCCATTCGATGGACACCTGGTATCTGATCCTCGCCTTCGTTTTCATCCTCGCGAACGGATTCTTCGTCGCAACCGAATTCGCGCTGGTGAAGGTGCGCCCGACGCAGCTGGCGGAGGCGCTCGCGCACGGCAGCAAGCGCGCGAAGATGACCAAGCGCGTGATGAAGCGCCTCGATGCGTATCTCGCCGCGGCGCAAATCGGGATCACGCTCGCCTCCCTCGCTCTCGGCTGGATCGGCGAGCCCGCGTTCGCCGGGCTCATCATGCCGCTGCTCAACTCCCTCGGCACGTTCGGTCCGCCGGTCGCGCATTCGATCGCGATCTCGATCTCGTTCATCCTCATCTCCGGGCTGCACATCGTGTTCGGCGAGCAGGTGCCGAAGTTTCTCGCGATCGAGAAGCCGATCAGCACGGCGATGTGGACGTCGCACCTGCTGCACGTGTTCTACATCGTCACGTTCCCGGCGATCTGGCTGCTGCGCACGGCGACGAACGGGGCGCTGCGATTGTTCGGCATTCGCGTGAACGCGGAAGAAGGCGGGGTGGCGTCCGTCGATGAGCTGCGCATGATTCTCGCCAGCTCGGAGAAGGCCGGAATCCTCTCCGAGGAAAACCGCGAGATCATCGAAGGCGTCTTTCAATTCTCGAAACGGACCGCGCGGCAGATCATGGTGCCGCGCACGGACGTCGCGGTGCTGTCGACGACGAAAACGATCGCGGAGAATCTCGAGATCCTTCGCAAGACGCGCCACACGCGCTATCCGCTGTGCGACGGAACACTCGATCAGACGGTAGGTCTGATTCACGTGAAGGATCTGTTCCTCGCGCAACTCCGCGGACCCGGCCGCACGCTCGAGGAGCTGAAGCGCGAGATCCTGTTCGTGCCGGAGAACAGCACCGTCGAGTCGCTGCTGTCGCAGTTCATCGAGAACAAGACGCACATGGCCGTGGTGCTCGACGAATATGGCGGCGCCTCGGGGATCGTGTCGCTGGAGAACATCACCGAGGAACTGTTCGGGCAGATCCAGGATGAGTTCGATCGCGAGCGGCCCGAGATCGAGCCGCTCGGCAACGGCCGCTACCGCGTGCGCGGCGACTACCTGATCGAAGACCTCGCCGACCGCCTCAAGATCGACCTCGGCGAGCCTGAAGAGGAAACCGTCGGCGGCTATGTCGCCGCACGCCTGGGCCGCGAAGTCGTCGCCGGCGACCGCGTCGAGCTGGCCGATCTCACGATCACCGTCGTCGAAGCCGAACGCTTCCGTGTCCGCTGGGTCATCGTCGAAACGAAGATGCCGGAAACGGAAGAAGTCGAAGAAGAGGAGACAATCAGCTAGCCTCCTTCGTTGTTGTTCTTCTGCGATCCGGATGCCCGGTGGCGCTCAGCCATTTCGTGATATTCGACGACGATGTCGCGCACCCGTTCAGGCTCGTCGCAGATGTGAATGCTGTCCACGTCCTCCTGCGTGATGTTGTTCGCCGTGAGCACGCGCGCGCGCAGCCAGTCGATCAGTCCACCCCAGTATTCGCTGCCGAAGAGGATCACCGGGAAGTCGGAGATTTTCTTCGTCTGGATCAGCACGAGCGCGCCGAACAGCTCGTCGAGCGTGCCGAAGCCGCCGGGGAACGTGACGAAGGCCTCCGAATACTTGATGAACATCGTCTTGCGGACGAAGAAGTAGCGGAACGTCATGGCCTTGTCGCAGAAGACGTTCAGCTCCTGCTCGAACGGCAGCTCGATGTTGCAGCCGATCGAAAGCGCGCCGGCCTGCCGCGCGCCTTTGTTCGCCGCTTCCATGATGCCGGGACCGCCGCCGGTGATGATCGCGAATCCGGCACGGCCTAGGAGCTCGGCCGTGCGGACGGCGAGATCGTAGTAACGATCCGACAGCCGCGTGCGCGCGGAACCGAAAATCGACACCGCCGGATAGACGTCGGCCAGATGATCGAAGCCGGAGACGAACTCGCTCGTGATGCGCAGCACGCGCCACGAGTCGCTCTGCAGCGTCTCCGCGCGCGACGGGCGGTCGAGCAGCTTGCGATCTTCGTGCGACGTCGCGGGTGGAACGTGAAGTGTCGGTTCTTGCGCCATGCGGCGCATTGTATGAGGCCTACTGCCTCAACTTGATCACCGCCGTCTCCACCAGCTTGTCACCGGGCAAACTCGACTGCCATGCCGTCGCCTTCACGCTTCCGGTCTCGCTGAGCGTGCCGAACATCGTCTGCACGCGGAAGCGAACCGTCGAGCGCTCGGCCGGCTGAATCTTCGAGAACGAGAAGCGCCACACGTTCGAGTTTGCGTCGTGGGCCATGTTCACGCCGCGGTCCGCGGTCTGATCGAGGACCATCAGCTGCGGCGGCAGCTCCACCTCGAGCACGACGTTCTGCAGATTGTTGATGCCGGAGTTCGCGAGTTGGATGTCGAGATTGTCCACGCCCTGTTCGGGCAGATCGTTCGGATGTTCGATGTCGAGCGTGAGCACCTGTCCGCGGCTCGTCACGGCCATGCCGCTGGTCTTGCACGCCGCGGCGAACAGCGTCGCGAGCGCGAGCAGCGCGGCCGCTGCAATCGAGAGAGTCTGTTTGCGAGTCATGCTGGTTCCTCCGCCTGCGAACGGTTGCAAGCAGCGGTCCGTCAGCGCACTTCAACTCGCCACAAGTCGTAGCCCGACAACTTGACGTGCTGAGCCTTGCCATTCGCGACGTCGAGAAACTGCAGCCACTCCGGGTTATAGGCGGGCTCGGCGAAACGGAACGTGTTCGCGCCGGTCTGCTTCAGCTCCGCGTTTCCGTTCAGCCACAGCTTTCCCTGGCGAATCACGATGCGGCCCGAGCCGACCCACGGATCTTCGTTGCGATAGTGCCCCTCGAACGCGCGCCATGCGTCGGGCACATCGAACGTTCGCTTGCCGGTGTAGCGATCGGACATCCACCAGCGCGCGCCGTGTCCTACCGATACCGCGCGTCCGCCTTGCGGCGTCTCGCGCTCGAAGAAGAAGCCGAAGAGCTCGAAGTCGGGATGATCGGCGTACGGCTCGCCTCCCGCGATCTCGACGGGCAATCGCTTGCCGCCGTGTACGAGAAACAACTTGTCGCCGTCCGCGACGAACTCGATCTTCTCGCCCGCCGGCGACGTATACACGCCGGCGAGATTGCTCGCGTCCCGGACCGTCGCCGGATCATTCGGCGGCGGCAGCTCGGGCAGCGGCTTGTTCGCACTCGCCGCGCGAACGGCGCGCAGCACGAAGGTGGTCACGGGATTCGGCCGGTATCCCTGCTGCGCGTTGACGGACGCGAACGCCGCGACGCCGTCCACGAGATCGATGTGCATCGCCGACATGAACGACACCATCCCGCCCGTGTGGCGCACGATCGGGTGCTCGTCGAGGGTTTCGGTGAAGAGTCCGTATCCGTAACCCGGCTCGTTCTGGTCATCGAGCCGGACGTGCCGCTTCGACATCTCCGCGAACGTTGCCTCGGCAAGCAGCGGCTTGCCGTGATTCGCGAGCATGCGGAGATACAGACCCATGTCGCCCGCCGTCGACGCGACGCTGCCCGCCGCGTTGTCGAAGATGATTTGCGGCGCGTGCGCGAGCCGGCCGTAGCGCGTCAGCGGGCGATCGTCGCGATAGGGAATGTGACTCACGACGGTCTGATCGCGGAGCTGCGGACCGATCGTCGCGTTGGTGGCGTTCATGCCGAGGGGCTTGAGAATGCGGGCGCGGATCGCTTCGGGAAACGGGCGGCCGTCGAGCGTCTCGATCAGATGACCGAGCGCCGCGTAGCCCATGTTCGAGTAATGGAAATGCGCGCCGGGCGTGAATCCCGACGTGTGGCGCGCGGCGGGATCGGAAGGAAACACCGGAACCCAGCTCGGCAGGCCGGACGAATGCGACAGCAGATGATGCGTCGTGATCGCGTCGCGCGGCTCGATCCGGAACCACGGCAGGTAGCGCGTCACCGGCGCGTGGAGATCGAGCTTCCCTTCGTCGCGCAACTGCAGCAGCGCGATGGCGACGAAGGACTTGCTGATCGATCCGACGTGAAACAGATGATCGGGACGGACCGGCTCCTTCCGGTCGGCGTCGCTCATCCCGTACGTCGCGACGCGCAGCACGTTCTCGCGATCGGCGATGGCGAGCGTGAGGCCGGGCGCGTTCATCTCGAGCAGGAACCGCTCGACCATCGTATCGATGAGCTTGAACGCGTTCGCGTAGCGGTCGTCCTGCGGCGCGGCGGAAAGCCAGTCGGCGACGAGAACGCTGCCTGCCGCCGCGGTGACCACGAACTCTCTTCGCGTGAGCGTCATAGTTGCATATCGTACAGGCTGCATGAGGTACTACATCGGCGTCGACGGCGGCGCATCGAAAACGGCGGCGATCGTGATCGACGAAAACGGCGACCCGCACGGACGCGGGCTCGCGGGCGCATCAAATCATCTTCGCGTCGGAATCGAAGAGGCCACGCGCAACATCGAGCGCTCGGTGAACAAGGCCCTCGTCGAGGCTGGCGTGGCCATCCGCGACATCGAATACGCCTACTGCGGCATCGCCGGCTCCGATCACCCTGTCCATCGGCAGCGCGTGATCGACTCGCTGCGCATCTTCTTTCCGCGCGGCAACTTCATCGTCGACACCGACGCCCGCATCGCGCTCACCGGTGCGGTCGGCTTCGGCGCGGGGATCGTCGTCATCGCGGGCACCGGCTCCGTCGCGTTCGGCCGCAACGCTGCCGGTGAAGAGTCCCGCGCCGGCGGCTGGGGCCCCACCCTCGGCGACGAAGGCAGTGGTTTCTGGATCGCGCGCGAAGGGCTCTCGGCCATCGTGCGCGCGCACGACAACCGCGGTTTCGCGACGGCGATGAGCGATCTGCTCTGCAACGAATACGACATGTGCAGCCCCGACGATCTGCCGCGCTTCGTCTACGCGACAACGACGCACGCGGACGACATCGCGCGCTACGGCAAGCTCGTGTTCGAGGCGGCACAGAACGGCGACGACGTCGCGCGCGACATCCTCGCTCGCGCGGGCGCGGAGCTCGCCGAGTGCGTGCTCGCCGTCGCGCGCAAACTGCACATGACCGACACCGAATTCACGGTCGCGTACGTCGGCGGTGCCTTCCACGCCGGCGACCTGCTGCTCAACCCGATGCGCCTTCGCCTCAACCGCGACGCGCGCGGCGCGTCGCTCATGCCGCCGCGCGAAGAGCCGGTGCTGGGCGCGGCACGCATGGCGATGGAATCGGCACGCGCGCCGCGGCCGGGCAGAATCTAGTGCCACTTCAAATTTGATTCGCGAGGCAAGTCTTACGGAGGCGGCCGTCCAAACTTGCTGCGGCGCGTAACCCCAGTTTCAAAGTTTGAGCTGCCACTAGTTTGTGAGCTCTGTCGCTTCCGAGCCGCTCGTTTGGCCGGACTCGTGCCGGCCTTACGCGATGATGCTTTCTTCGCTCGCGGTTTCGCCGCTTTGTCGGCAGCAGCTTTGGTGGGGCGCGAGCAGTCGAGAATGTACGCGCGGATGAGCGTTCTGCCGTTCGACAGCTTCCGTGCCTGATCATCAAAAAATGCGCGCGCGGCGTCGAGCGTCCACTGGTGGCATTTTGCCTTCTGCCCGTCAGCGTCGCTCCATCCCTCGCTTCCAAACCAGAGGACGAGGTAAATGCCGTGCGGCGACTCCGAGTCCTTGAGGTAAAGACCCAGCAACTGGTTCGTCATCGCGGTTTTCAGCTTATCGTGCCAGCAGCCCTTCACCTCGATCGTGGCGTGCAGCGACGGATAGCGGCCAGCGTCCTGCCCCTGCGGGCGGGCTTCGACTTTGATGTCCGTGTAGTACGCGGCGCTGACCTCAACTTCCTTGTTCGCGAACAGAGACGGCAACCCTTCATACTTCCGCTTTAGGCGATCGAGGATCCAGTTCCGGATGTCGTTCTCGCCCTTCGGCCGGTCGCCGTTCCAGAGCGATTCCACCTGCGGGTTGTCTCCGCGAAGACTCTGCTGGATCTCGTCGAGCGCGAAAATGATTACCTCGAGGAGGTGAGCTCCGTCACGCACGATACGGCGGCGCGCGTCGATGACCATTCGAAAGATCGCGGCTGGTTCGGGCGCGTGCCATTGCAGTTCCGCGAAGGCATTCTTCGCGTGAGTGACGGACTCGGCGCCGAGCAGCTCAGGATACTGTTCGCGCAAGGCACGCACTTCATCCACTGCGCCGCGGTGAATCAGATAAGACATGAGGTCGAGCCCGATGTGCTGGATTGGTGTTCGCTCGGACATCGAATGCGCTACGCCGTGGCGATCGACGAGGAAACGCGCGAGCTCGCGAACGTGGCCGGGTGAAAGTTTCGGCGCGATGTAGTACGCGTTCTTTGGTCCCAGACCTCGCCGCAGTACGCGCAGGTCGGTCCCTGGGAAAGCCTGTAGGAAGGGCCACACCACGTTCCATCCCGCATCACCTGCCTCCTCGACCATGCGCGCTGCCGCCTCGATTGCATGGTCGTTCGCCTGGCCCGCAGCCGTGGCTTCCGTGACGCGTCGTTCAGCATTGCTGCGTGCGTCGGACACATTCTTCTGAAGCAACAACTCGAGAACGAGCCCATACGCCGCCGGGGAGAGATTGCCCTTGAGACGATCGACCAGCCCCGCGCGTATCGCATCATTCCAGTGGCGGTCCGCGACCTGGCGGGAGAAAAAGAATGCCTCGCCCGTCTGCTGTCGAGCTTCAAGATCGAAGAGCGCGAGCACGAACTCCGTCACGTACGCCGGATCGATCAACGGTGCGACGATAGCCGCGACTTCGCTCGGGTCGGCTCCATGCTCGGGCGCGACCAGAAGTGCCGGAAGCCATCCGCGCAAGACCTCGTCCTCGATTCGTTCCTGCCCGAGATACTTGATCGCGGCGAGAAGCGCGAGAGTGGGGTGTGATCTGCGACTGCCGATGTCTTCGACACTCACGCGAGCGGCCTGACGCGCGAATTCATCCGCGGCATGTTCGAGTTGCTCTGGGCTTGCTGTCTCGAACCGCTTCCGCAAGGTAGCTAGAATCGCGTCGATACTTCCTTCGTAGGTTCCGGCGT
>Ga0070680_100004545_pt1 | contig 10431 bp, 12 predicted proteins | sample KBSC73BmetaG_FD_64672 | JGI IMG/M metagenome (GOLD analysis project Ga0070680, IMG submission 64672) | Corn rhizosphere microbial communities from Kellogg Biological Station, Michigan, USA - KBS C7-3B metaG | ecosystem: Host-associated > Plants > Roots > Rhizosphere | place: USA: Michigan... | reverse complement strand
GATCATCAGGCTCCATCCCCTCCCCCCACTTGCAGTTCCGCCATCCACCCCGTACACTGATACTGTCGCGATCCAGCCTGGCCTGAACAGTCCTGCCCGATCGTCAATCAACTGATCAATAATTTCGTCATGCGTTCGGTAGAGCTATGCCACCGACAATTCTCTTAAGCTGCGAGTCCATCAGCAAAAGCTACGGCGTGAAACCGCTGTTTGCCGACTTGTCGATCGGGTTGGCCGAGGGCGATCATGTCGGATTGGTCGGACCTAACGGCTCCGGCAAATCGACCTTGCTGAAGATTATGGCAGGGCTCGAAGAACCGGACGAGGGCACCAGATCGATGCGCAGGCAACTCCGCATCGGCTACGTGCCGCAAGACCCGTCATTTGACGGAGCGCAGACGATCGAAGAAGTCCTCGCGCAGGTCCTGATCGATCAAGGCCTGGACCCCCACGACCATCGCGATCGCATCTCTGCGGCATTCAGCCTGGGAGAGTTTCCTTCAACCGACCAGTCCACGGCTACGCTCTCCGGAGGATGGAAGAAACGCCTGGCCATTGTCCGGTCGCTGATGCTGGAGCCGGACGTCTTGTTGATGGACGAGCCAACCAACCATTTGGATGTCGAAGGCATCCTGTGGCTGGAACGATTGTTACGGGCCGAAGCCCGCGCCTTTCTCGTGGTGAGCCACGACCGGCGTTTTCTCGAAGCGGTGACGTCGCGGATGATCGAGATCAATCGCAGTTATCCCACCGGGGTATTTGAAGCCAAAGGCAACTACAGCGATTTTCTGGAACAGCGGGATGCCGCGCTCCACGCGCAAGCCAACTATGAAGCCTCATTGGCCAACCGCGTCCGCCGGGAAGTGGAGTGGCTCAGGCGCGGCCCCAAAGCCCGCACGACGAAAGCCAAATCGCGGATCGACTCGGCCGGCCGCCTGATCGAGGAACTGAACAGCGCCGACGCCCGGAAAGACCAAGGCACGGCGGGCATCAATTTCACCGCATCGGGGCGCAGGTCGAAACAATTGGTCGAGGCCACGCAACTCTGCAAATTCCTCGGTGGGCGGCCGATCGTGAAAAATCTCGATCTTCTGCTCGGACCGGGACAGCGACTCGGATTACTGGGCCCGAATGGAAGCGGCAAGAGCACATTACTCAAACTGATAGCCGGGACGCTCAAGCCGGACTCAGGCACGATCGTCCGCGCGGATAAGCTGCGAGTGGTGACATTCGAACAGCACCGCGAATCACTCGACCAGTCCTCCTCGCTCCGGCGCGCCCTCGCTCCGCACGGCGACGCGGTCGTCTATCAAGACCGATCGGTGCATCTCGTCTCTTGGGCGAAACGGTTTCTCTTCAGGCCGGAGCAGTTAGATCTGCCTGTCTCCCGTCTCTCCGGAGGCGAACAGGCGCGTCTCCTCATCGCGCGCTTGATGTTGCAACCGGCCGATCTCTTGATTCTGGATGAACCGACGAATGATTTGGACATTCCGACACTCGATGTGCTGGAAGACAGTCTGCTGGAGTTTCCCGGCGCGTTGATGTTGGTGACACACGACCGGTGGCTCTTAGACCGCGTCTCCACCATGCTGCTCGCACTGGACGGCACAGGCCAGGCCGAATGGTTCGCCGACTATGCGCAATGGGAGTCCGCACAAGAACGAAAAGCGGCTGAACAGACTCGTGCCTCGTCACGCCTCGCCAAGGCATCCCGAACCGAGGGGGAATCGACTCCGAAGGCGAAACGAACGGGCTTGTCTTATCGTGAGCAAAAGGAATGGGCGAAGATGGAGCAGCGAATCCTTCAGGCCGAGGAGACCATCGCTGCCTGTCAGGCCGCAGTGGAAGATCCTGCCATCGCCTCCGACGCGGCGGCGCTACAAGAACGATCCGAGGCGCTGGACGCAGCCCGCGCCGCGGCTGAACGGCTTTATAACCGCTGGACCGAACTTGAAGGAAAACAGACGGAGTCCGCCGGACAGCCCCAGGCCCAATAATTCCGGTCTCTCTGGTTTATTTGGTTTTTCTGGTCTATTTGGTTTATTTCGTTCATCAAGTTGATCGTGTTCAACCAAACAAACGAGACGAACTAATTAACCCGAGCAACAGGTATCGAGAGAGCCGCCTCATCCTCCGCAGCGATTGCAGACCGCGGACGTAATCTTGGCATTGAGTTTTTCTTCCAGATAGTCTTCAAGCCGTTGCCAGAGCCCGCTGGTCGTCCGGACTCGCTTACATTTGGTGCAGAGGCAGAGTGTGCCTCGAAGGATTTTCAGTTCGTCCACCGCCCGAGTCAACTCTCTGGTCTTGACCTCAAGCTCGCGCTCGTGTTCTTCCAAGTTATCGTATTCCTCTTTGACCGTCATCGCCGTCGAGACACGAGCGACCAGTTCCACCGGGATTACCGGTTTGCGAATATAATCCGTCGCGCCGGCTGTATAGGCATCCATGAGATCAGGCGGGTCCGTTTTTGCTGTCACGACGATGACCGGCAGATGCTTGAGTCGTTCCTCTGACCTGATACGACGGCAGGCCTCCAGTCCATCCATACCAGGCATCAAGAGATCCATCAGGACGACGTCAATTCGTTCGGATGGACAGGAATCGGCGCCGATGCCTACACGTTTCAATGCCTCGTCGGCCGACTCCGCAAACAGCAGCGATCGATAACCGGCTGTCTGCAGGATCATGGAGAGTAATTCACGCTGCTCTTTAGAATCATCGACAATCAGAATGCTCATAGCCGCATCTCCTTGCGATCACTCGTCCCGCCCTTCACGCAACACGTTCTATAGCCCTTGCCAAACTGTTCAACATCAAACTCTCACCTCGATAAAAATATAACCTCAAAGAGCATGAGAACCTAATTATTTTACGTAATCCACAGACAGAAGGAGACCGCCCCATCGTCGCGGATCGGATAGCGTAATACCGATGAGTACACGCTTGCTCCTATACATTAGCGGATGGCCTGGATAAGTCCTCCATTGCGCGCGACTTTCTCACCCGCCCAGCCACTGGCACGCCGAGACGTGCCATTAACCCGTGCGAGGGCTTTCTCAAGCCGCGCGTTGCGCGAGCACAGAGGACTCATCCAGGCCATCCCTCCCCCTCGCGCCCTTGCAGGCCGTGGCAAAATCTGTACAATGCCGCTATGCGTCCAGGGGCATCACTCTGCGCCTTACTGATTGCCACATTCGCCTTCACGGCATCAGGCTGTGAAACAACCGATCGAGCCCTCACGGCTGCTGGACGAGTCGCCAGGGGCCAGACGGGACAGGCCATCATCGATCTCGCCGCGGGAAAAGATCCGGCGCAGATTGCCAAGCGACGTCTCGACCAATATGCGCGCGACCCTGAAGCGCTGCTCAGAGATTTGCGCGAGGCCAAGAAAGACTTTGAGGCCATCCTCGCCGTCCTAGGAGTGAATGTCGGAAAGACTTGGGGGAAGAAAGAAGTCCAACTGCCCGAACGCAAAAAATATGTGAAGTACACGCAAAACTATAAGAGCCGGGCGATCGTCGACTTCGATTCAGGCGAGATCCTGGTCGAGACACTGGACGATCAAGACCCTCAACGAAGCCTCAAGAATGCCGTCGTGACAACGCTCTTGACCCCGCAAGATCCCCGATCGGTCGATTTATTTTCCGATAAAGAAATCGTCCTCACAGAGGACAAGGAGCCCTACCTCTTCGGCCTCGTCCTCGATCAGAAGAATAGACCGATACGCTCGCCGGAGGAAGCCGAGCCCTTTGCCGCGTATCTTCTCGAAAAGAAATATGCCACGCGGGTAGTCGACCAAGAGGGAACCAAGAAGACGGTCCATCTCGTCACGATAGATATGGTGTCCAATCTTCCGATGAAACAGGCAGAAAAATATCGAACGCTGGTTCACCGGTTTGCAGAGCACTATAACATCAGCCCCAGCCTGGTCTTCGCAGTCATCCGCACAGAGAGTAATTTCAATCCCTATGCCGTCAGTTCGGCGCCCGCCTACGGACTTATGCAACTGGTCCCGACGAGTGGCGGCCGTGAAGCCTATCGAAAGGCAAAAGGCCAAGACGTGGCCCCCTCACGCGAGTACCTCTTCGATCCGGCGAATAACGTCGAGTTGGGAACCGCCTATCTGAATGTGTTGATGTTCAATCAGCTGGAGGCCGTGGATCACGATGTGTCGCGCGAGTACTGTGTGATTGCCGCCTACAATACCGGCCCGAGCAACGTCTTCCGCACCTTTTCGCGAGACCGCACCACTGCTGTCAACCAGATCAACAGCCTTCAACCGGCCGGCGTCTACGACCAGTTGCGCAAAAAACTGCCGTATGAAGAGACACGCAATTACTTGGAAAAAGTGACCGGCTACCGCAAATCGTTCGTCAACTCGTCCGAGAGCTCCAGCCAATGAAACGAGGAAGGTCTATCTGGTCTATTTCGTCTGTCTGGTTCATCTGGTTTGCCTCATTGAACTGAACAAACAAGACAGAACAAACCAAAACAATCCGCCTGTTTTCATGCTTCGCAGAGGTCGAGAGGGCTGCAGGAGGTTTCTCTCAGCACGAGTTGCACTTCTGATCCCGCACATCGTAGGCGGTCACTCCGCGTCGCCGATCGAGTTCGATCGTACAACAGGCTTCCAACATTCTTTTCAGTTGGCGACGCCCCCGTTGTACGCGAGATTTCATCCCAGAGAGTGAGAGGCCGAGCTGTACAGCGGCGGCCTGCTGAGTAAGCCCTTCAAGATCGACCAAGATGACCGCCTGCCGATAGTCCTCGGACAACTGCTCGATCATGGGACGGAGGCAGCCGGCCAACTCCGTGCGGAGCTGGCCGGAGTCTTCAGAAGCCGTCTGCATGCTGGACGACGATTGATAGACTTCCAGGTCCGCCGCGAGACCGGCTGGCATTTCTCTCCGGCGATCTGGCACACGGTAATGATCAATGATCGCGTGACGTGCAATTTGGTAGATCCATGAGATCAGCCGATTCTGATCTTTTAGCCCATCGAGTCCTCGCTGCATCTTGAGCCAAACGTCCTGCACGACGTCGTCGACCTCATCTTCACCGGCAACACGCTTCGCGATGAACGCGCGGAGGCCTGCATGGATGTCTTGCCACATCTCCTGCACATGAGCCTCCATGTCAACCCCTCCGCCGTTCATGTCCATACGGTACTGCTCTTTGTTCACACCGCGCAAGCAGCCGGTTCAGACGCACCGTGACTCTTGGGCACGCAACAACCGTTATTTCTCAGTGTTCCCGTGACAGCCAACTGCTCATGAACCGTAAAGACTTCCCAGGAATTGCCGTCCGGGTCGGTAAACCAGAGTTTGTCTTGCCGCGCGTAGCAACAGGCTATGTCCGCCTCGACCTTTTCGAGGATGCCCTGTTCTTGTAACCGCTGCTTCCAACTCGCAATGTCATCGACAGATTCGACTTCGATGCCTAGATGGTTCACTGCGCTCACCCTGCCGCTGGTCGACACGAGCGACAAGTTCAGCGACGGTTCCATCAGATCAGACTTGGCATAGCCCGTCGTCTGCTTCTGCGGCGCGACACCAAAGACCTTCTTATAGAACTCAACCGAAGCGGGCACGTTGCGCACGTCGAGAGAAAGATGAGGTCTCATGGGGTTCTCCTTTCGAATGGATGGGAAAGCACCGTGCTCCCCTCACTTCTATAGACGGAGAACTCCTAAAAAGGACGCAAGCCCCTGCCTCCCCCCACTTGCAATCCAGGGAGCAGGCTAACGGCGCGCACGTACGAAGCAATCAGTCGTGTGATCGTTTACCAATCCGGAGGCTTGCATGTAAGCATAAACGATGGTGCTTCCGACAAATCGGAAACCACGCTTCTTGAGATCCTTCGACAGGGCATCGCTTTCGGGGCTCGTGGCGGGAACTTGCGACATACGTGCCCACCGGTTCACTTTCGGCTTCCCGCCGACAAACTGCCAGACATAGCGATCGAACGAACCGAATTCTTCTTGAACTGCGAGAAACCTCTGCGCGTTGGTCACCGCCGAGTCGATCTTGAGCCGATTCCGAATGATACCGGAATTCTTCAGCAGCAGGGCTTTTCTCTTTGCCGTAAATCGCGCCACCTTCCTGGGATCGAAGTTCGCAAACGCCCGCCGATAGCCATCCCGTCTCAGCAAAATCGTTTCCCACGTCAGACCAGCCTGCGCGCTTTCCAGCAGCAACATCTCGAAATGCCTCCGGTCATCGTGAATCGGCACTCCCCATTCATGGTCATGGTAGGCGATGAAATGCGGTTTGCCACCGACCCATCCGCAACGGGTCTTATCATCGGAGTTCGGGCGAAGATACTTGGTCATCGGCAGAGCTATCGGCTCATGGATTTAACCACTTTCTCTATCTGGAAACAGGGATAAACCATTTGGGCCTCATACGACCGAAGTCGGTCCGCACGTGGCGGCGAAGCGCGCGCTTTGAATCGAGCACGACAGGTCCGTGAGGCCCACGCCAAAATACCACCCAATGCCAGAACGGGCGACCCCGTTCTCTGTGCCATTTGACGGCGAGCAGCGCAAGATCCGGCAGAGCCTCCCATGAGGTGAATGGCACTTCGGCACTTGCCGACCTGATTCCGAACTCCTTGAGCAGCCTGCGAACATGGCGAGTCTCAGACCACAACCTCGAATCGTCTGCGAAAATGCTGAGCCGACCCGCCTCACGCTGCGCTGACCGATAGCTCACGCCGGCCAGCGCCGCCACGCTCGCAATACCGCACCCTGTCTGTTCAAGTTGCACGACCGGCTTCATGACCACTCCACTTTGAGCTTCCATCATACAAATACGCTGAGCTTTCTGGTTGATAGAAAACCAGCTCCCTGTCAAATTGAAGCAGCGGCGCTGAGAACATTGACGGATACGATGACAGGCTGATTCAGGGTATCACGCGCGCCGTCACCTGTGATACGTTCGTGGGCCAGCACACCCCCTGACAGGGTGAGACTATGCCGGCACAGACCTTATGCATCGCATTGCTCCATCTCGCGCCCATCCCAGGCGATCTCACGAGAAACCGCCAGCTTGTCGAAAAAGCAGTCACCGCTGCAGCACGACTCGGCGCAACGTGGATCATCACGCCTGAACTCATTGTCACCGGCTATACCTTTGCGGACAGCATTGGGACGGAGTGGATTGTGCCGCAGCCTGACTCGTGGATGACGCGCATGTCCCGGCTCGCCGCCCAACTGCGCGTGGCATTGTTCCTGTCCTGCCCCGAGCAGGACCGAAAATCCCGCAAGCTCTACAACAGCCTGTTCGTAATCGCAGCGAATGGAGCCATCCTCGGCGCGCACCGGAAAATCAATACACTGCGAGTGGGATCAGAGGCCTGGTCGACCCCCGGAACGCAGGCGGTCGCCATTTCAGTTCCTCCGTTCACACGTGTCGGAATGTTGATCTGTGCGGATGCATATACGCCGGAGATCGCTCAAAGCTTACGAAACCAAGGAGCGCAACTGCTGGTCTCGTCGGCCGCATGGGCCCCGGGCCTTCATGGCCCGAGCGGTGAATGGGAACGATGCACCCGCGACACAGGGCTCCCACTCATTGTCTGCAATCGGACCGGGCCGGACAAAACGCTCGGTTTTCGCCAAGCCGAAAGTGTGGTGGCCAAGGACGGGAAGCGCCTGCTGTCCTTGTCTTCAGCACGGTCGGCGGTGTTTGCGATTGAGTGGGACCTGGGAAAACAGACATTAGCGACTGAGGACTATCGGACCCTCTACCTCTGATGGGCGCTGTCTGGTTGGTCTGGGTCTATCTCGTTTGTCTGGTTCAAGATGAACCAGAACAACCAGCTAACAGGGGATATTGACGGCCGGGTCGCACAGCAACGGCGGGATGGCCGGAGGACGCATGTACCGGCTTGAGGGATCTTGATACCCCATCGCCCCCTTGATCGACGGGCCGCCTGGCATTCCCGGAAGCCCTCGTCCGACAGAGCCAAACCTCTTCCTGACAGCTGAACTCATTATGGAACCAGCCCCGGGAGTCGGCACTGATGTGGGTCCGATATTGGTTGGGCCGGACACTTCAACACTCGGTGCGGCTTGCGTAGCCTGTTCGGCTTGAGTCTGAACTGGAGGCGTGGTTGGCACTGGTGGCGGCGTTTGTGCGCCACATGGATTCGCCAGAACGCTGACGACAAGCAGAGCCGACACCACCGCGACATACCACATTGCATCACCGATGTCGGACAGAAGCGTAACGTAGCTGGATTCTAACGAGGCGGCAGTCAATCACGCAATACCACTTTTCGCTGGCGGTTTCTGCTATATTACCCCGCTTGCGTGCGGTGACGCCGACGCGCTGACCAACGTACAATGACCACCGGCGTTCGGCAAGGTACAAAGGATGGCATCGAGTACAATACTGTCGTCAGTAACCAGATAGAGAAGGGTAGATCGATGGAGACCTCACAGAGAGATGCGCTTCTCGGAACAATTACGTGGTGGGGCTTTCATGCCCTCCTCGCGTGGATGGGAGCCTGGCATTTTATTTCACGAGATCTTAGCGATGGAAGCTTCCTCGCGTCGGATTTATTCGCCGGAAGCCTCTTGGTCTCCACGGGACTGTCTCTGCTTCGGCTGTCTGTGGGCTGCCACCTGCTTCGCTTCGTTGCCCTCCTAGGCATCTTGTTAGTGGTGTATCGTGTATGGGAGGGAAAGGCCGAATGGGGCAACCTGACCGATGTGGCCATCTGGGCATACACGTTTTATTCCTTCGGCCCAAGTAGCTGGCGATATTCCCTGTATTCACCACTAGGCGTCTTTGGAAAGTTGAAGACATAGAAGCCGGGCCATTCGATGGAACAGGGGAAAGAGGCGCCGGATGTCCCTACCCTGTGCTCAATCGCACCCAGCGCGATTACCCCTGAGAGTCACGCGTGGCGGCGCGATCACTCCTTGCCACAGGCAACTTCCCACAAAGCTTGATTCATACTTTCTGGTTCAACTGATAGCCAGTTGTCTCTGTCTACGTATCCATTAGCCCGTATACCGGTTGCCATACGGTGCGAGAACTCCGTGAATGCGAGCAATCGAAGGCGTTTCTCCGCGCAGTCGAATTGTTTATGCGTCTCTGTAGACATAAATCTGGTGGGCCCTCTCGCACTCCCCTGCATCCACTTAAAGTCGATCAACTGCCACATCGTCACCAAATCCCCTTCTCTGCGAATGCTGTCCGGATCGACATACACAGTCTGTAGACCCGGTAAGAGATAGTCTTTCTCCACCGCCACCCACTCCGCAGACGCTGGAACACTATTGAGAAACAGGAGCGCGGCCAGTGGCCAAAAACCAGAAAAGCAGGTCAGCGACAGCGTAACACACATATTCATGAAGGTTCGTCGTGAAATTGCTGAGCCGCGTTGCGAGACCGGCGCCCGGAACGCAGGGGACTGGTTCTGACATCTGCGGCGGCGCCTGTCCTGCTGCTCCTCAGACAGAGATACGCGCCAAAATAAAGAATGGCAGTCCTTAATAGTATGGAAAGGGGATGCTGGGCTATCTTGTCGACAGGCGAAGCTTCGACAGTTCGTATGCCGGGGGGGCTGAAAACAAATATCGAGCAATAACCCCACTGGGTCCCCGGCTCGTGATCGGCAGGAAATAACTGTGTCGATTCAACTAAAACGGAATGCGGACGCCCAGTTGGAACTCATTCGGAGAGACGCCTTGCCCAAACTGATTTCGAAGCCCAAGGTCGCTCGACGCGGGAGGCTCCCCACCCAAGGAACGATTGAACTCTGAACCGTAGCCTCCAGAAAACCCCGCCCCCAAATATGGCAACAAGGTCTTCCCGCCAAGTAAGTAGCGACCGCTGATTGAGGGAACGTCTCGAACGTCTGGAGGTGAGGCAGACGCTGAAGGCGCCACGATTGGAAATTGTGATGGAACATCGTTGCTCACCGTGTTCGAAGAGAGTTGACTAGACTTCTCTCCAGGGGCAGCAGAGCCCGCGGTGGCATGATCCCACCCTGCCACCCCCTGCGAAGTGGCGGCAAGAACGGCAATCAATACCATCGACGCGACCGCAATATACTGCTTCATGTTGTACATCATACAAATGAAACTCTCTCTTCACAAGCCTGTCTCCTGACAGGCGGTTTCCACACATGATTCACTGTGCTCCGCTTATTGAACCGAATGGCATAGTCATCAAGTCGAGCTATCATCACGCGCAACCGAGCGCGCGGCACCCGCTTCATTCCACCACCCAGATCGTGAAACCCTTGGCGTCGCGCAGTATGTGATCGGTCGTGCCGCCGCCGAAGATTTGTTTGATTCGAGACGTTCCCTGCCGTCCCACAACGATGGTCTCATGATGTCCGCTGCGCGCCTCTTCGAGAATGTTCCTGGCAATATCGTCCTCATGGCCATACTTCACCGCGACGTGGCTCATA
>Ga0070680_100004540_pt1 | contig 10444 bp, 16 predicted proteins | sample KBSC73BmetaG_FD_64672 | JGI IMG/M metagenome (GOLD analysis project Ga0070680, IMG submission 64672) | Corn rhizosphere microbial communities from Kellogg Biological Station, Michigan, USA - KBS C7-3B metaG | ecosystem: Host-associated > Plants > Roots > Rhizosphere | place: USA: Michigan... | reverse complement strand
GGGCTGGGCATCCCGTAGCAACTTCTGCCCACTTCATCCATACAGCGGGGGAAGGAGTGTTAACATGAGTGACGATCAAGATGAGCTATCGACGCTGGCACAGTACTCCAAGGATTTCTTAGACGGGATCATTGATGAGGAAGAGTTCAACGCTGCTGCGGTTGTGCATCTCACTGAGATGAGCATGTCGAGTGAGAATGAATTCACTACATTCATGAAGCAGCTAGCTAAGAGGCTGGTTTATGATGGAGCAGGGGAGAACTTTACTTCCTTGCAGCCAGAGCAAAGCCCAGAGTTCGTTGAGCTATTAGATGGTAACATTCATCATGTTATCAAACAGATAGCTAAGCTTGAGGCTACCGTTGAAGGTGACGATGAAAGAGATACTGCACGAGACGTGGTGATCTACGTCTGTCGTGCTGTCAGCGACATACAAACAATGGAGGAGGAGAAAGGGGATGGGGCAAGTAGCGGATAAAATATACTTCGTGGAGGCTGGTAACGGTTACATGCGTGTGACTGTGACCCAGCGGAGTATTGAATACCGCGGAGAACGTAGGGCCGTAGCTAACGTAGCTTGGAATGAACTGGTAGGCGAGAACTCTCTCGGCAAGGTAGTCGAGAAGCACTCGCCTACTCGTTTGTTCATAGCTAAGTTGGCAAACTCTAGCTTATTAGAACGGGAGAAACTATTCGATCAATTCGCAGCTAAGATTAAGTTCAAACTAATCGGCATTGAGTGGAGGGTAGAGTGAAACGCGCTCTATTGGTAGACGGATCGAACATTTACAAGTCAGCCAAAGGTCTTGGCTTTCGTGTGGATTACAAGAAACTTCTCTCTCACTTTCAGAAAGATGGCCACGTACTACGTGCTTTCTACTTTACTGCTTTACCCGACAAGAGTGTGCATTCAACGCTACGCAAGATGGTGGATTGGATATCCTACAACGGATATACAGTCATTCAAAAAGAAACCAAGGAGTACTTCGACGAAGAGGGCATTCCTAAACTCAAAGGCAACATGGACATTGAGATTGCCGTGTGTGCCTGGAAGTTTGTCAACCTAGTTGATGAAATAGTTTTGTTCTCTGGAGATGGAGATTTCCGTGCATTGGTCGAGCGGATACAAGAGCTTGGTGTTAGTTGTCACGTGGTGTCTAGCATGTCTATGTGTGCTGATCTACTGCGTCGTCAAGCTGACAAGTATACCGATCTAAGCATATTGCGTAAAGACATTGAACACAAGGCCGGCAGGCCACGTTTCTTGGGGGACGTTCATGGCTGACAATCCAGAACTTGAACTAGGCCAACGAGTATGGCGTGAGAACAGGCCACATCGTACCATTCCTAATTGGATGGCTGCGTATGGCAGGATCATAGACTTCAACCGTGAGGATGATGACGATCCTGAGAGTGAGTTAATGTCTGTTCTAGTGTTGTTTGACGACAACACTGTGGATGAGATCGACGTGTCAGAGTTTGACATCTGGCATGTGCGCAGTGAATGCTGGCAGATATACAAAGATTAAGGGGCAGAACCATGAAGATAATCGCAGTGGCAGCAGCCATATTCCTATCACAAATCGGCGTTGCGGAGGCACGTAGGCATCATGTTAGACACCATTTTGTTGGCAGCAATCGTAGTCATGTTAGGAGCCCCAACATTACTGCTCCTGTGGTGCGTGATCTACCAAGTACAACGCTCGCATCAGCGTTTGAAACGCCTCAGAAGGCGGTGGAATACCCGAATTTAAATGTATCCACTCTGCTCGACGGCCATCAGAGTGGTATTTATTACGTGGCCGAACACGAACTGAGAAAGCCGAAAAAGACATTCACTAGTCCTGAAAGGTCGTTCGGGATGGCATTGTCAATGGTCGGAGCAGTCGTGTTAATCTTCACTGTGTGTGTCGGCTTAGATCGGAGGATGAAACGCGAGAAATATGACTCTGGAGCGTATAAGGATTAAATCGAGTTGACGTAAGGAGCTACATCTTGTAATATACTTATAATCAGTGGGGAACTAAAAATGGCGAACAGAACAATGCAGCAAAAAGCTGCGAAGCATCGGAGGCAACGTAGAGCGTGGGCTAAGCCTTTCTCTATGCCTTCGCACATAACACACAATCGTGGTGTGTTAGGTGAATACCAAGAACGAGCAAAAGGGTTGGCAATCAACGAAGCAGAGATTGACGATCTGATTAGACGGTACTACAAGCATGAACCGTTCTCGGGCACAGGTCCGGGACGGAAAGAGATAGCGGAACTTCTGTTGGAGTTGAAGCATCTAGTTCCTGCTATGCTATTCTTCGACATCTTCCCTGAGAATTGTTATCAACGGGTTAGGATGTTCTTCAACTCAAGTAAGACTTGCTGGATCATTGTTCACAATGATTTCAGGAGAAAGACCGTCCGTCGTTCCATCGAGTATCCTACCAAGGAATTAGCTCTGGATCGTTGGCATCGGTCTAAGGTAACATGGACCGCCAGGCCCATACCGAATGGCGGCTAGGCTTCATCGCCCCGGCTTAGCCGCCTAAGCAGTGGCCGCACCACTGCCCACTCAACCCTCGTCAGCGTCTCCCCTACGCTGGCGGGGGTTTTTTCTTATCCAGTTGCGTTTCCTTTGAATTGTAAATGTTAATACGTTTTCTCATATCCGTTTAAAGGATACATCATGTGCAAGGATATTCCGGGCCAGCCCGTAAGGCGTAGGATTGCTGTTTGTGCGTGTAATCAAGACTTTCCGATCTGTGACTTAGAAGATGCAGTAAAACACATCACTACGGACAGTTCCTCAGCCCATAAGTGGGTGTGGATTGATCCGGAGTTCAAGCATTTGTTCCCTGTTGTTTACATACTGCCAGACCGTACTATCCACGATTATAATTAGTCCATACACGACCGAGAAGGGAGTTTGATGTGGATGAGGCAACAGGATTTCAACTTGCTTCGGAAAATGCGGCAGTAGTTTTAGTCTTCCTCACCGACTGGATGATGCGGGCTATAAACTATTGGTTAAGCCAACTGGAACTCCTGCGCCTATGGGCACAGGACAATTCGTTAGAGGCCAACGTGTTGATGGTCAATGCTTTGATCATCATCTTGATCATAGCAGTGCGGCTGGATCAACGTCGGCGTAGGGAGAAGCTTCTACAACTGGTGGGGCTTGGTATGGCCAAGTGGAAGAAAGGACATCTAGCTAACGTCTTAAGCGATGCGATATCTAATGCTGAAGGATTATCTAGGCAAGAAAAGCGTGCACTTACGCTCAAGGTTGCCGAACTCTTCGGCTTGGACGATCTATTGCCAAGACGGTGGAACCGGAAGGCTGTTGCCTACCGGGTCAAGAAGAACTGTGAGTTGATGGCCAAGCAGCTTGTGCTGTGTAAGCCAGAAATTCCCGGTGGGATTGCAAAGCCAGGGGAAGTTCCTGAGTGGAAAGACTTGGGATCAGACTTCTTGGCCAAGCGAAAGAGGGTAGCATGAGACGACTTCAGATACAGTGTCCGCACTGCAAGGAGAATTTCATCTCCCGTAAAGCCCGGTCTGCTCACTACAGACTGGCACACAGACGACCTCGTCCGGTCTCGGGCGAGAATGCTATCGAAACCCCTAAGAGGACTGCTGCTCGCGAGAAGCAAGCGCTCTGAAACCTCGAAAGCGAAGAGAGAGAAGATGAATAACTCTGTGATATTGGAGAAGAAGGCTGGCCAGATCATTCCGAAAGAAATGATCGAACTAGCCTTGAAGAATTGTCCGACCGTGTCGGGCTTCGCGGTCAGAGATGGCGATGGTATCGCCTACGAATTCTCTGACAAGGCTACCAGTGCTGATGCGATCATGAAACTTCAGGATGCCGTCAAGGAACATCCTCTGTTTCTGTTCCTCGGCAATTGGGTGAATGGCTTCGACGTAAAGAAGGACATTCAGCCGTTCTGCCTTAAGGACGGCGAGGACAATAACATAGTCGCCTATTTCTGCGAAGGGGACTTTCCGAAACATACGAAGGCAGGTCGTACTGATGAGGGCAACCTGTCGGCTGACTTCATTGATCCTATTCTGTCTGACATTTACGAAACTGTCGAGGGCGATCCCGGCAAGTTCACTGCCAAGCTTCATTCTCCTGTGTTCAAGACGCAGCTTCAGGCTACGATCGGACACCGGGGTCTGTTCGCTTTTCTACCTCCAATTGGTGATCCGATTGTGATCGGACAAAACGAATTGGGTGGCGAATTCGAATGGGGAAACACTTCCCAGCTGTTCGGATTTGGCGAAAAGAAGGCCGAAGTTCCTATCACAGCGGCCGTGGCAGAAGGTGCAGGGAAGGTCAAACGTAAGTTCTCCTCGTTTCTTGGAGGCACTCACGAGAAGCCTGCTGCATCTGTTCCGGAGACCAAGCCTACGGCTATTGAGGCTCCTAAGCCTCCGGTCGAGGCGCCCAAGACGGATACGGCTATTACTGCTGGCAAGGTCCAGGTATTCCCACCGCCGAAGCTTACGGGTGGTGCAAGGAATAAATGGTTTCGTCTTATGAATGGTGGGGAACTTCCTCCCAATCATCAGAGCCAGAAGACTGCTGTTCACGTCTCTCCTGAAGTCAGTGAGATCGCCAAGCGTTTCAACTCCATCTCCACGCAGGCTGAAGTCGGCCAGTTGGAAGATGCGTTGAAGGGTAAGTCTACGGAAACTCAGGCTCCTGTTGCATCTGGTCAGCCTCCGGCTAGTCAGATACTCAGGCCAAGTCCGGCAGACTACCTGCCCACCATGAACGATCAGGAAATGACCGAGACTACGAAACTGCTGGCTGCCTGGTACGACAAGGACAAGGCCAAGAGGCCAAGTCCTCTCGACATCCAGAAAGCCGAAGCCAAGTGGCCGGTGTTCTCTGAGAAGGTTGGCATCAAGCTGGAGGAAATCCTCTTCTGGCCTGTGGCTGACATTGGTGCTCTGCCTGACAAAGCCAAGACTTTGCTGATCCTCGAACTTCGTAGGCTCTACGCTGAAAGGCTGGACCTCAAGTCTCTGGTCGGCTCAACTCCGGCTCCGAAGGAAGTGCCGCCTACACAGTCCAAGACTGTTGCCATCGAAGAGCCCAGCGCAAAGGGCAAGATGTCGAAGTTCTTGGGTCTGCGCAAGGCAGGCTAACTGATCCCGCGCCAGCGGGTAGCCGCTGCTGAGTTTCAATAGCTGGAACCGTTGTGACTTAGTGGCCGCGGAGGGGACGGTGTGAAACCGCTTACCGCCGTCCCCTTTTACCTTCTCTCTCCGGAGGAAATCATGGATAAGGCATTCAATTACTATTGTCGTACCAAAACAAGATTTACCCCAGATATTGCGGAGCTAGAGGAACACATGGCTCATGTATTCTTCGCCTGCGATAGCCTGATGACCGGTTGTAGAAACCATAACATGCTCCAAGATGGGAAGTTTAAGGGAAGAGCATTCACTTTGAATGGTTTTAAGTTCTACCAAAAGAGAACTGATGGAACTGCCATCCCGATGGGTGGCAAGGATAAACCTGATCTGAATTTCACTAGGATCAAGGGAGAAGTCCATCTTGTCTCCTCCTTAATGCTGTGTCAACTTGACACAATGATGCAGAATGGAGTACAATTCCGTCGCAAGAGGGTAGAAATCCTTTACCCCTACCGAGAACATGAGTTAGTCAAGATCGGTGACGAGGAAGTCCTTCGTGATCTTCCCAGAGGTTCAATCACCACTAAACCTGAGCAAGGCTTGAGACACTACGTGTCTGACGAGAGGATCGTCAGGCTGTGGGCTTTCATGTATGTGGGTGTCCCTAACTATTGGGACGATCTGATTGACGCAGGCTTTGCCTTCACCCAAATCCCCATCAAACATTCAGATAAACCGGGAAGATATGAATATTATCAATTCAATAAACGTGAATGAGTAAAATTGTAGATCAACACATTCCTTGCGATGACTGTGGTTCATCTGATGCGAAGTGCACATATGAGGATGGCCACAGTTATTGTTTCAGTTGTTTAACTTATACTCCACCACCTAAGAAAGAATTTTATACTTTGGATGAGCAATATACATTTGAATATTTGCCGTGGCGCGGCATTAACCAAGAAACATTTCGTCACTATGAAGCGAAGACTAAGATTGATGCTAGCGGAAAGCCTGTGTCGATTGGGTTTCCGTATCCTAATTCTAGCTACAAGATTAGGCAGCTAGATAAGAAAGCATTTCATACTCAAGGTGATATAGCCAAAGCTGGCTTGTTTGGTCGAAACAAGTTTACCGCTGGCGTACATAAGTACGTCACAATCACAGAGGGAGAGCTGGATGCGCTCAGTTTATATCAGGTCCTTAAGTCACCTTGCGTTAGTGTACGTAGCAGCGTCACTGCTCAGCATGACTGTGCAGTGGATCGATCCTGGCTTAACAGCTTTGAACGCATTTACCTTGCGTTTGACAGCGATGAACAAGGCCGCTCTGCTGCCGATAGCGTCGCAAAGCTATTCGACTATTCAAAAGTTTACTGTGTTCGGTTCCCCGGCGGAGCCAGAAAAGACGCCAACGACTACCTCCGAAACGGAGAAAGGGACGAACTAGTCGCCCTGTGGTGGAACGCTAAGAAATACCTTCCTGAGAGCATCGTCTCGTCATTCACAGACTTTGATAAGATTATTCGAGAGGTTCCGAAGCAAGGTGTTCCTTATCCTTTCCCCACTTTGAACTACATGACGTATGGCATCCGCACTGGTGAGTCTGTGCTGATTACGGCACAAGAGGGTGTGGGCAAAACAGAGGTGATGCATGCAATCGAACACCAACTCCTCACGGAGACAGACGATCCAATCGGCGCTATCTTCCTTGAAGAGCCAAAGCGCCGACACCTTCAAGCAATTGCCGGGATACATCTCCAGCGTCCGGCTCACCTTCCAGACAGCGGTGTCAGCGATGAGGACACATTCCAAGCCGTACAAGACGTGGTTAGGGTGGACGAGCGTCTCCACATTTATTCTCACTTTGGATCAGATGATCCTGAGGTCATTCTCGATACCATTAGATTTCTGGTATCCGCACGCGGTTGTAGGTATATTCTTCTTGACCACATCACTATGGTTGTTAGTGGTCTTGGAGGGAAAGACGAAAGAACTTCACTCGACTATCTCTCGACTCGTCTCGAAATGATGGTCAAGGAGTTAGACTTCGCTCTAGTCATTGTCTCTCACGTCAATGATGATGGTCTAACTCGTGGGTCCCGTAACATCAGTAAGATTGCTGATATTCGTATTGATCTCTACCGAGACATAACTTCGGTTGACCCAATCATAAGACGAATTACCCGTTTAGTAGTGTCGAAGAACCGGTTCTGCGGTCGTACAGGGCCAGCAGGTGAACTGCTGTTTGATCCTGCGACTTACACACTCACCGAGGATTTAGGTCATGGGCTACTACAAGTCGCGAACAATGATAATCATCAAGGCAACACTCAAGGAGTGGCGGCTTGACGATGAAAACGGAAGTGTCACTGGAGTTATCTTCAATTCCATTGACCCCAAGGAATACCCTGAAGGAGCACAATTCACAATTATGAAGGTTAGTTTACACCAATACGGCGCTAGCGAAATGTTCGGCGAAGAACATTACATCGCTGAAACTCAACTCGGTAACTTCTTCCGATTAAACGCGTCGGACATGCGATGATATACCCTTGGAAGCTCAACTACTGGCAATCTGGCGAATGGCAGGTGTGTAATGAACGTCTTAAGGACATGGAGAAATCTAATCAGGGTTTCAACCCAACGCGCAGCAGCTTGTTCGCTGCTCTTCGAGCAGTACCAGATCGAGAAGTTCGGGTTGCAATTATCGCCCAAGACCCGTACCCACAGGCAGGACTGGCAACCGGACTTGCATTCTCTATACCAAGGGAACTTGGAAAAGATGATTTTCCCGTTACCCTCAGACAGCTATTCAAGGAATACACAGCTGACCTTGGCTATGCCTGTCCTGTGCATGGTGATCTCAGCGGATGGTGCAAACAAGGAGTCCTTCTTTGGAACGCGATCCCAAGTTGCCGCACAGGTGCATCACTATCTCATGACTGGCCCGAGTACGCCCCCCTCACCCGAGAGCTTGTTGAGCGACTCGGAGCTAAGGGCATCGTATTTGCGTTTCTTGGCTCAGTTGCAAAGAGATATTTGGAATACGTAGACTTAACCAAGAACGAGGTGATCATTACCTCTCACCCATCACCACGAGGTAACAGAGCGTCAAAGACCCCATTCGAAGGGTCTAGGTTGTTTACAACCATCAACGATAAACTGGTATCACAAGGTCTCACTCCAATCGACTGGAAGTTAGATGACCCACCTGAACTTAAGGGAAAACGACCTGGTAGTGAAACACTGGGAAGGACTGGTAATAATGGGGCGCTTTCTAAAGTACTCCAGAACATCACAGGGGCATCTTGTGGCCCTGTTTTCGACGCCCGAGGGATATGTATTAGGGAGTGATCCTTCTCACTTGGAGATGGTTCATGGGACATAATACAACCACCACGATAACAAAGTTCGAACGTGTTGAGAAGGAGTTGCTGAATGATTTGGACCGTATCCCTGAGGATGCAAAGGAAGATTTGAGGTGGTCTCTGATCTTCCTGTCCAACTGTATACGCACTCTAAAATCAATACGTATTAAAATTGTGCCGTAAATTTTGGAGGCGGTACTAAATATTTGATTTTCAGATTTCAGGAACTCGGGAGCGGTTTCCCCTTGGATGCGGAGAGATGTACCAAGGGATAGCAAGTAGCTCCACGGTGGCACGGCACCGTACCTCCCGCCGGAGGACCGTGCACCCCTAAATCTTGCTTTTCATACTTTCCCCGGTATCACCCTACCTCCAACTCATTTAAACGCACCAGTGGCCTTCCTAGAGGCTCTGAGAGGCCTTTTAAAACAGGTGTAGCATGCTCAAAATGGTAGTCAACAACGATAGAGACGAGGATGAGGTTGATCAACCCATTCTTAAGACTGCCAGTAAGGGTCCGACTGATGGAGACTGGTTGTCTCCCATGCGATCAGGGACTGAGTTCTTGGTGCGTGGTAGAGCAGCTGCTGGCCATCCTAGATGGTTATTGAGTGAGTTCACCCACGGTGGAAAGAAGGCAGGTAACGTACTGCTGTGTCCAACCCAAACTCTGAATGACATTAGAACTTGGATATGGGTTGACCCTGTAGAATTTTGTAAGGTATTTGAATTGAGAGGAGTGTTGGAAGAACCAGATGAGTGAAGTTATACAAGTAGACGAAGCTAGTTTCTTTACCATGAATATGTTGAAGAGAAGCATTAAGCACATGAAGAAGTTAAATACGGAAGGTAAATTTGACTCAGCCATAATGAAAGAAGAAGCTATACTTAGATCTTTCTTCGACGTAATATTAGGAAGATCAGAAGCTGAGGCTCAGGAGGCCGCAGCGTAACCTAGGAGCTAAGATGAAAGAAGCAATTGTTGGTGTTACCTGTGCCTTCTTGCTGGTGGCATCTCTGCTGGTGATCAACGACCACGTAACCCATTTCACTTGGTTCGGTCATCAGATCGCTGTAGTACATTAACGACTATACTACCCTGCGGTTTCCTCTCTCCCGCAGGGTAGTTTCCTTCCAACAATAAGAACTCCTTAAGGAGCAGTCATGGCTAAACCACGTCCACTTCCTTTTCCAGACGTCCCGAAGACGGTTGAGGCTGAGATACCTTCGCCTCCCGTGGCTCCGGTTGACACAGATCAAATGGCATTCCTGCGTAAGGCATTGAATGCTCCCTCTTTGGTTGAGGTTAAAGACCTGATTACCAAGGAGATACTTGAATACAACATGCTGAACAAGATCGAGTTGACTAAGGATGGCGTCACTACGACGCTTCCTGATGAGCCTCGGCATTTCTTGTTCCCTGAAGTCCTGACTACTGTTGACGCTTGTATACCGGCAGCCTTGATTGGTCCCGCTGGCTCAGGTAAGTCAACCATGTGTGAGCAGATAGCCGTGGCATTGGGCCTGAAGTATTATCTTCAGAACAGTGTCAGTGGCGACCACCAGCTTGCTGGCTACATGGATGCTCACGGTCGGTACCAGACGACTGCTTTCCGAGACTGCTTTGAGAAGGGTGGTCTCATCTTGATCGACGAGGTTGATACCTCTGATGCAGGTGCCTTGAAGTGGGTTAACACTGCTCTGGCTAATGGCCATGCAATGTTCCCTGACAAGGCTGATCCAGTGCGAAGGCATGCGGACTTCCGCATCATCATCGCTGCCAACACGTTTGGCAATGGCGCAGATCGCATGTACGTTGGTGCAAACCAACTGGATGCTTCGACACTGGATCGGTTTGTCTTCTTTGACTTCCGTTACGACGAGAAGTTGGAGACGGTACTATCGGGTAATGCTGCTTGGGCTAAGCGAGTGCAG
>Ga0070680_100004539_pt1 | contig 10445 bp, 6 predicted proteins | sample KBSC73BmetaG_FD_64672 | JGI IMG/M metagenome (GOLD analysis project Ga0070680, IMG submission 64672) | Corn rhizosphere microbial communities from Kellogg Biological Station, Michigan, USA - KBS C7-3B metaG | ecosystem: Host-associated > Plants > Roots > Rhizosphere | place: USA: Michigan... | reverse complement strand
GCGGACAGGTACATGCCGTCGGTGAACACGCCGACCAGTGCCGACGAGTACCGGCGTGCGCGCACGGGAGCGCGCTCCCACCACAGCTCACCGGCGCGCTGCTCGAGCGGGCCTCCGTTCTTCGGCTCTGACGCGACGCTGTTCGCGTGAGTACCGGTCGCCGACGTTCTGCTCGCGGCGTCGGGCGGGCTGTAACGCGCGCTCGTCGTGACCGGCGAACCGGGGCCGGCACCGCCGGAATCCGTCGGCGGGCGCCGCCCGCCCGCGCGTCCGAACTGATAGCCAACCAATCCCCCGACGACCAACGCGACGACAAGCGCAGGGAGCCACCAGTAGCGTCGCCAGCCGCGGGAGCTCGCGTTCGCCGAGTCGGCGGCGACGTGCGCGGCGGCGACTGCAGTCGCCACTCGGGCGGCGTCCTTCGTGGAATCGTTGTACGCCGTTCCCCACGCGGCAAAGGCGTTCAGCTTCGCGCGCGCCAGCGCTGCTTCGTCGGGCGCCGGAGGCCAGTCGTCGCGCGCGTCGGTGCCAGCCAGGCCAGCGCGCATCATCGAGTCCACTCGCGCCGTCGCCTCGAGATCCCGGACGGCGTTCGCCAGCTGCGCCGGCGTGGTGGACGCGATGGCGCGACTCATGGCTGCGATCGAGTCCGGAGCCACGCCGGCGGCAGCGAGCTGGCCTCGGTCGGACGCCGGCAGCGCGGAGTCGCCAACCTGGCGGCGTGCGTCGGCCGCCGACTGCTGCCACGTCGTGTGCCGGGCCTTTAGAACACTGTCAAGATGCGCGAGCGATACGGCAGTGAGGCGCAGGAACTCGCCGCGATTCGTCGCCGCGGCACGCGCCGCCGCGATCGCGCTATCGACGAACGTCGACATGTCGTGCGCTTGCGCGAGCACGTCCTCCAAGCTCCCCGAATCGCGCGCCGCCAGATACAGAGCGGTAGCGCCGAGCAGCGCGTCGAGATACGCGCCCTCGGCTCGAAGGCCGTCCACCGACGCAAGGCCCGCGTTGTCGGCAGCCGTGGCGCCAGGCGGGCGCGGAAGCGGTTCGACGTGCGGCAGCGGGATGTGCCGGCCATACGGTCCGGTGGGCGCCGGACGCACGCTGCCGAGGTGCCGCAGCACGCTGTCGACGTGTTTTCCGAAGGCGTTGCCCAACGTGTTGACGAGCACCCCGGTCTTCGGCGGTGACGCGGTGTCGCCGGCAACGTGCCACGCGGCCAGGGTTGCCATGACCATGGTTTGCGCCGGCGGCGTTTGGGCGTGTCCGCCTCCGGCGCCGCCACCCGATGAGCCACCACCACCACCACCGCCGCCACTACCACCACCGGAGCCGCCGCCGCTCGAGCCGCCGCCCCCGCCCGACGGGCGTGCAGGCGGCGCTCCGCCGCCCGGGAATGGTGGCGGATCGCCGAAGCCTTGGCACGCGTCGCTGAAGTCGTCCGGGTTGAGCGGGTGCTCCAACGCGTCCCAGTCGCTGAGGACCTGCTCGTACTCCCTGCCGATCGCGTACTGCGCGAGCAGATCGCCCGATGCGACTGCGTCCTCGTATTTTTTCGCCAGCGCGTTGAGCTCCGCCGTCAAACTTTTCTTCTGCTGGTCGCACCACTCCTGCTTCTGCTTTTCCGCCGACTTGTCGTCGTGATGTGATTTCCGGCCGAAGCCGATGTCCTGGTCCCCTGCGGGTGCCGGCACGGGAAGATCATGCCTCACCCCTTGTGCGCTCGCTCGGCTCGACACGCACAGGCTCGTGAGCACGGCGACAGACAGGAGCAACGCCAGGGATGAGCGCTGCAGCGGAACAGCACGGGGCGCTGGGAGAACCGTCATGGTGTCACCCTCGCTCAGAACAGCATCGCTTTTCGACCGGGCCCGCGGCTGCTCAGCGCAGCGAGCAGCGCATCTCTCCGATTGGCCCGCGGCAGCCCCTTGACCTCCTTCATCGGCAGCCACTTCAGCGAGAGGTCGAGCTGAACGAGGCGCGCGAGCTGCCGAGCATCCTTGAGCGAGACGCTCGCGCCCAGGTTCACGGTGGCGTACAGCCAGGCGGCGAGCGTCGAGAGCCACTGCCGGTACACGATGATCCACACCGCCGTCACCACCGCGATCATGACGAACACCGCGTAGCCCCCCGGTATGCCGATCGCGTTCAGCCGCTCCACGATGTGCAGCTGAACGGCCAGCACCACCAAGGCGATCATCCAGAGGACCTTGAGTACGAAGTCCCAGATGTGAGAGTAGAACAGCATGATCGTCGCTCCAGTCGATTCATGCCGCTCACGATCGCGCCGCGCGATCAGTCGCCCATCAGTTGCCGATCAGCCGAACGGTCAAACGGTCGGTGCTACCGCCGAATGCTGTTCGTGGCGATCGCCTGGAGGACCATCCAGGTTTCGCCGTCGTCTTGCGTGGCCCCGGGCGTCGCCACGGCGCGGTACAGGGAATCGGCGCGCGCACCATCGCCGGCCCGCGCGAGTGCGTCCGCTTCCAACAGCGCGAGCGTCGCGCCGGACCTTCCATAGAAGCGGCCGGTTCTGGTTCGATCGAGGAGGGGCACCGCCGCTCGATAGTCGGCGCGCGCATACCGCGCGGCAGCATCGAGCGTCAACTCGGCGAGCCGATGGCTCGGCAGACCGCGGCCGGCGTCGCGCGCGAGCACGATCCTCCGCAGATCGCGAATCGCCGATTCGTCGCGAGCTGCGGCAGCCACGCCCGCCGCCAGCTCAGCGAGGCGTGCGGTGGCTGGTGGAGAGAGATCGCTACTGTCCAATGTTGCGATCGCCCGGTATAGCAGCCGCTCAGCATTCTGTCGCGAACCGCCCCAGGCCAATTCCCCGCGGGCCTGCCAGAGCTCGGACCGCATGGCGAATTGCGCCGGCATGTGCGCCGAAACCAGGTCGGCGTAGGCGCGCGCATCGGAAACGCGCCGTGCCGAGAGGAGCAGCGCCTGGCGCGTCGGCGCCATGCCCGGATTGGGGGCCCCGTTCACGACGGGCGGCGCAATGCTATCGAGGACGTGAGTGAAGCCGCGCAAGTCGCCGCGCCCCTCGTACTCGGCGAGCAAGGCTTGCTGCTCCAGATCCGGCCACGCCGCTCCGGCATGGCGAGTGAGCTGGAGGGCCGCTGCCGTGTCGCGCAGCGCGAGCAGCGCGATCATTCGATTGCGTACCTGAGGCGCTGCGGAGGAGTCCAGGCGAAGAGCACTGTCGGCAGCAGCGGCGGCGTCATCGTAGCTGCCGACGGCGAGGTCCGCCCAGACCGATCCCTCGTACCCAAGTACCTCCGCGGGGTAGGCGGCGCGCAGCTCGCGCCAGAACGTGATGGCGCTGTCCGGGCGATCGAGGACGAGCTGCGTGTAACGCGCTTCCACGGTCAGCCGTTCTCGAGGCGGCAGGCGATCGCGCAGCTCGTACGCGCGCTTCAGATGCATCTCGGCGTGTCGCTCCTTGTCGACATACCAGAGGAGGTCGCCGACGAGATAGTGCGCCAGTGCAAACGTGCTGTCGTGCGCCAGCGCGGCCTCGCCGTACGTAATCGCCGCCTGGCGATCGAGGCGTGACAACGCGGCACGGGCGAGGGCGTAGTTCCGGAGCGCTTCGATGGAGCTCGTCGTTACCGCTGGAAGCGGCGGAGTCCCGGGCGTCGTCGCGGTCATTCTCGCGCGGAGATCGGCGGCCAGCTTCGCGACGGCCGGCAGTATGTCGTCCGCCGTGCGCGCCCATTGCGAGACGGAGACGATGGTTCGCGCAGTACTCGCGTCGACGAGTCGCAGCACGATCTGCGCGCCGGAGCCGACAGGGGTCACCGCGCCGGTGACGACGAGAGGGGTTCCGCGACGCACTGCAACGTCGTCGGCAATTCCGGCCGTGAGTGGCTCCCCAGGATGAAGCTCCAGCAGCCGGAGCGACTCCTGCACCGCTGCGTCGCTCAGCAGCGAGATCGCTGGAGTTCGCTCGAGCTCCGCACCAAGCGCTTCCTTGACGGCGAGCGCGAGAACGGTGTCGGTGCTTTCGATTTCGGCGAGCACGGCGAAACGCGGAGCCGCTGTCCCACGCAGGCGAAAGCCGAGTGCGAGCGCGCCAAGCACGATCAGCGCCAGTGTAGCGATCGCACGAAACGCGGAGCTGCTGGCCAGTGCGCGCTGGACCGTGCGCTCAGGAGGGACGACGAAGTCCAGGGCGGCGTGTACCGGGGAACGGAGTGGAATCTGTCGAGTCGCTGGCGACCGTGCCTCCGATGCGAGCCGTTCGGCAAACCGAGCGACTGCGGCGTCAGCATCGACGTCCAATTCAGACTTGACGTAGACGGCGTGGACCTCCGCGTGGCGAATGGCGGCGGCACAGTCGCCGGCGCTGGCGAGTGCCTGCATGAACGCCATGGCCCGGCGAGCGCTGAGCGGATCAGCAGCGGCGGCGCGGCCGGTGTGCGTCACCACCGCGGCATGGTCGCCGCGTTGACTGGCGGCCGCCGCGAGCGCATCGAGGGCTCGCAAATGCAGAGCAGCGTGTCGTGCGCGCTGCTCGTCGGCCCAGCGCTCGAACTCGGGCGCGTCGCCGACGTGAAAGCCGTCGAGAAACGGTCCCACGTACAACGCAGCGGCGCGCTCGAAATCGCGCGCGTCGATGGCGCGATCGAACTCCGCGACATCGCTCATCACCGCGCGGCTCGAGAGCGACAGCTCCTCGCCGTTCCCCGCGATGACGTCCCGACCGAGGTCCTGGCGCAACTCGTACACGAGTTGCGCCAGCGCGTGGCGAGCGTGTTCATCGTCGCGCTCCGGCCAGAGGAGCGCCAGCACCCGGTCGCGGCTCACCGGCGCTCCTTGCGCAACGGCAAGAACGGTGACCAGGGCGAGTCGGCGCCGCTGTGTGTTGCGACCGCCCAATGCCGCGCCGTCGCGGTCCAGAGCGACCGTGCCGAAAGTCCGGAGCCGAATCATGCAGGTCACCCGATGCTCGACTGATCGACCGACTGAAGCGGGAGACAATCATATGGGCTGGATGGCCGGGTGCAAGAACTCGATCCCGGACTTATGATGGTGTTCCCCCCCCGCGACGGTGAGCGATTCCAATTCCCAGGAAAGGGGACGTGTACGCTCCGGTGGCGGAGATGCCGGGCGGCGTGCTGTACGTCGTCGTATCGACCGGCGGCACGACCGGGCGGCCCAGCGAGCTTCTCGTCGTTCCGCTCGCGTTCGCGGACCATCCGTCGCGATTTCGCGTCCCGTGCCGGTTCGACGGCCACGACGCCTACGCGGTGCTGGACGAGATGAAAACCATTCGTGCCGACCGGCTCGAGCGGCGCGTGGGAGCGCTGGACGAGGAAAGCATGGCGACGATCGAAGGTGGATTGCGGGAGCTGTTCGGGAGTTGATCCCACCAACCCGCTCACCCCTTCGGCGCCAGCAGCCCCGCCAGATCCGACCGCGACTTCAACCGCATGATCGCCGGCTCCTGGTGAAACCACGCCGGCCACGCGCCCTCGTCCATCGCGTCGCGCACGCGGGCCACGGCATCATCGTTCCGGCCGAGCAGTGCGGCGACGCGCGCGCGGTACACGCTGGCGGACCAGCTCACGCGCGACACCGGCTGCGCGGCGAGCCAGCGATCGAGCGAGTCGGCCAGCGCCGTGTCGCCACGCTCGGCCGCAATGCCGGCGAGCTGGCCGCGAAAATCGACATTCGTCGTGTCGCTCGCGGCCAGCGCGCGCACCATCTGCTCGGCATCCGCGTACGCACCCGTCATCTCGAGCGCGCAGGCGGCGGTGAAGCGCTCTTCCATCGTCGCGCGCTCGAGGGCGGGCCGGCTCTCGTACCAGGCCACGGCGCGCAGTGCGGCCTCGCGCGCGGCAGCCGTGTCGCCGTGCACGGCGAATTCGCGCGCAATCCAGGTGGCCACCCAGGCCGGCGTCGCCGTGTATTGCGGCCGGCCATCGGTGTACGGCGCCAGGCCGGTGAAGATCTCCGTCTCCACCGGGAGCGACAGCGAGCTGTCGATCAATGCCAGCGCCTCCGCCGGCCGTGACAGCGCCGCCAGCGCCGTGCCGCGCGTCCACACTCGACCGAGTGGCGCGGCACGCGTGAGTCGATCGGCGGCGGCCAATTCCTCACGGTGGCGACCGAGGAGGTGCAGCGCTTCGGTGACGCCACCCCAATAGACGTAGTGCGTGGTGTCCGGCAGATACGCCAGATCGACCGCCGGGTCGATGCGGCCGAGCAGCTCGAGCGCGCGCGCCGGTCGGTTGGCCCACATCGCGGCGGCGACCGCCGACATCTGCGCGCTCGCGTCGCTCGGCTCGAGATCGGCGCGCTCGAGCGTCAGCCTGAGCATCTCGTCGTTGCGGCCACGGCAGCGCGCGTTCTCGATGGAGAGCGTCAGCCCGTCGATGCGCCCCAACGCCGGAGAGCGCGCCTCGAGCGAGCGGGTGAGCGAGTCCACGAGCGGACAGTCGTTCGAGTTCGCCGCAACGGTGACCGCGCCGAGCGCCGCCGGCGTGAACGCGGAATCGCGGTGCGCGGCGCGCAGAAAGAGCGCCTGGGCCAGCGGCGAGTCGCCGTGCCAGTAGGCGTCCCACGCGTTGACGTAATCCTGGTAGACGTCGAACGGCGGCAGCTCGACGCTTTGCAGACCCTGGGTGCCGCGCACGTCGATGGCCGACGCGAGCGCCGTCAGCACGCGGGAGCGCAGCTCGTTCAGCGCGGCAATCGGCGCGCCCACCGTGGAGAGAATCGGTCCGACCGCGCGGACGATGCGCCCCGTCTTCACGTCGATCACGTTCGCCTGGAACGCCAGCGTGTCGCCGGTGCGGTAGTAGCTGCCCGACACCACCATGCCCGCGCCGGTGCGATGCGCGAGCGTGACGGGATCGACGGCGGTGACGCCGGCGCCCGCGTTGGCGCGCGCCTGCACGAACACGGCGTGCGGGTCGACGACGTCGGCGACGTGCGAGCCGAGGATGCCCTGGGTGATCCAGTCCTGTGTCATTCTACCCAGTGGCAGCAGATCGGTGTCGTCGGTGCGATTCTCGAACACCGCAACGAGCACGCGCCTTGGCGCTGCACGAGTGTCGGCGTGCGCGGCCCGCATCGACCGGGCGGCGCCGACGCCGATCGTCGCGACGACAGCCGCCGACGCCGCCCAGAGCGCAATGCGCCGCGAACGGCCGGTGCGGCGCGCTGGCGCTTGCGCGACGCTGGCCGCGGCGGCCGGCGTCGGAACACGTACCGCTGGCGATCGCACCGGACGTGCGTTCACCGCGCCGCTCCGGATCCGCGCCGCCAGCGCTTCCGTGTCCGCACCCGGCTTTGCGTCGAACTCCGCGGCCACGTGCCTGGCGTACGAGTCGTACAGTCGCAGCGCGCCGCCGGTGTCGCTCGCTTCGGCCAGCAGTGACATGGCGCGACGCAGCAGCCCTTCGTCGTCCGGCACCAGCGTACACGCGCGCTGCGCCCACTGTGCCGCGGCGGAGACGTCATCCGCCTGATCGTCGCGTGCGGTCAGCGCCACCAGCGCTTGGCGAACCAGCGCCGTGACGCGCGCCCGCTCCTGCTGCAGCCAGCTCTCGAACTCTTCACCGGCCGCCGGCACGTGCAGTCCGGCGAGCAGCTCGCCGCGGTAGCAACTAACCGCTTCCTCGTACCGTCCTGCCTCGACGGCGTCGGCGAGCCGCGTGACGTCACACGTCAGCAGCGTAGGGTCGATCGACACCGCGTCGTTGCCGCGCACGACGATCACGTCGTCGCCCAGCGCTTCGCGCAGATGATACAGCGTGTTGCGGAGCGCGCGCCGCGCCGCGAACTGGTCCATCTCCGGCCAGAACATCGCGGCCAGGCTGTCGCGCCGGTGATAGCCGGCGCCGCCCGAGATGGCGAGGTAGGCAAGCAGGGCGAACCGCTTCGGCTGCGCGGGGAGCGCACCGAGCTCGCGTCCGTCGGAGCTGCGCACGGCGTGGAGGCCGAGCAGCGTGAGCTCGATCATGGCAGCTCAAACGTTACGGCGCGGCCGAACGGTCGGCAACAAACGGCCAGCCAACGGCGGAGCGACGCACTGCGCCGAGATTGGCGCCCGGCTGAACCGTCGGTTGCGCCAGCACCCCCTTTTCGAGGAAGCTCTCATGATCCCGTCGCTCAAGCTCCCGCTCGCCGGAGCGCTGCTGCTCACGCTCGCGTCGGCGCCGCCGCCGTACGTGGGAACCGCCTTGGTGATGCCGCGAACGCGCACCTACTACATCGCCGCCGATCCCGTGGAGTGGAACTACGTGCCCGGCGGACGCGACGAGATCGTCGGCCGGCCGTACGTCGACTCGGCGTTCTTTGCCAACGCCAAGCCCCGGGCGGTGAGCACGACGTACAAGAAGGTGCTGTACCGCGAGTACACGGACGCCACGTTCCACACGCTCAAGCTGCGGACGGCCGAGTGGAGCCATCTGGGCGCTCTGGGCCCGCTGATTCGCGCCGTGGTGGGCGACACGATTCGCGTGGTGTTCCGCAACAACGGCGACCGGCCGTACAGCGTGCATCCGCACGGCGTGCTGTACGACAAGAGCTCGGAGGGCGTGCCGTACAACGACGGCACGAGCGGTTCCGACAAGGCCGACGACGGTGTTCCGCCGCGTGGCACACATACATATGTATGGGTGGTGCCCGAGCGCGCGGGTCCGGGGCCGATGGACGGCAGCTCCGTGATGTGGATGTACCACTCGCACGTGGACGAAGTGCGCGACATCAACACCGGGCTGTTCGGGCCGATGATCATCACGGCGCGCAGCAAGGCGCGGCCCGACGGCTCGCCGATCGACGTCGACCGCGAGATCGTCGCGTCGTTCATGCAGGTGAAGGAGAACGTGAGCTGGCTGGCGGACGCGAACGGCGCGCACTCCACGGACAAGGCCAGCGGCATCCCGAACCCGCACGAGCTGGAAGCGGGCTATCCGTGGTTCGTGAAGTTCACGATCAATGGTTTCATTCACGGCTCCATGCCGCTATCGGCGCTGACGGTGAAGCGCGGTGAGCGGGTGCGCTGGTACCTGATGTCGTCGACGAACGACTTCGACGTGCACGCGCCGCACTGGCACGGCAACACGGTGACGATCGGCGGCATGCGCACGGACGTGGCGGCGCTCAACTTCATGGGGATGGCGACGGCGAACATGATTCCCGACGACGTGGGGATCTGGCTGTTTCACTGCCACGTGTCGTTCCACAATGCGGCGGGGATGGCGGTGAGGTACCGCGTGCTGCCATAGACCGGAGCTGTGAGACGCGAGGCGTCAGACATATGTCGTCGTCTCGATCCCGAGGTAGCGGTTCGGCCACGAACGTGAGACCAGTTTTTAGACTGCCAGAATCCGAGATGGCCAGTCGTGAGGACGCGACTCAGGTTGAGACGGCCGGGAGCAGCTCCCAAAACGCGCGCGGCTCGAGCACGCGCGAGGCGGTGAACTGCGACGACCCCGCTCGGCGCAAGCAGCTGTGTCAGGAGTACGTGATCAACGTCAAGCGGCACATCGAGACGTTGAGCCGCAAGGCGTACTGGGAGCAGTTCGATCGCGCGCCGGAATGCGTGGTGATGTTCCTGCCGAGCGAAGCGTTCTTCAGCGTCGCGCTGGAGTTCGACCCGTCGCTGTTCGTGCACGCGTTCGAGCAGAAGGTGGTGATCGCGACACCGACGACGCTCGTCGCGCTGCTCAAGGCGGTGGCGTTCGGGTGGCGGCACGAGCGGATGGCGGAGAACGCGCACGTGATCAGCAGCCTGGGGACGCGAGCTGTTCGATCGGATCATGACGTTCGCCGAGCATTTCAGCAGCGTCGGCGCGCATCTCGACAAGTCAGTCGCGGCGTACAACAAGAGCGTCGGCTCGCTCGATCACCGGGTGCTGCCGCACTTGCGGAAGTTCCAGGATCTCGGCGCGGCGGGGACGAAGGAGCTGGCGGAGCCGGAGGCGATCGAAAAGACGGCGGTGGGGCTGTCGGCGGCGGAGATCAGGCCGGCGTTGCCGTTGGCGGAGGGTGGGGAGGCGTGATGCGCGACGCCGGCGCTGCCGACGTGAGCCGCTTTCGCTAGTCGGGCCTCGGCCGCACGCGCAGCCGCTCGCCGGCCATGGGCGATTCCACATCCATCGCCCGCATCGGTACGGCCGCGGCGCGATCGGCGGTGCTGCCGCACGTGGTGAACCATGAAAACTGGAACAGCAGCGCGCCGTTCGCGTCGAACAGCCGGGCGCAGTCCGCGATGTCGTCCCAGGCCGGCGTCGTGCGGCCCCAGTAGAGCGCCGTCGCGCTGTTGGTGCCGGCGCCGCTGAACACGCGCAGCGACTGGCCGGCCGGCAGGATCGAACCGGACGGAAAGGTGAAGCGTTCGTCGCGATTGTTGACGAGTGTGATGCCGGTCAACAGCGCGTCACCGACACTGGGATTCGCCGTCACCTCGATGAACTCGTTGTTCGGGT